>Ga0208127_1000110_pt1 | contig 39484 bp, 29 predicted proteins | sample ETNtaG_6_FD_185751 | JGI IMG/M metagenome (GOLD analysis project Ga0208127, IMG submission 185751) | Marine microbial and viral communities from oxygen minimum zone, Eastern Pacific Ocean - ETNP201306SV45 (SPAdes) (version 2) | ecosystem: Environmental > Aquatic > Marine > Oceanic ... | reverse complement strand
GCGCAAATCGACGGCCGACGAGAAGTGCCTGGTATGGGATACCGAGGAACGCGTGGCGGCGGTAGGGCCCTCCATCTGCTTGGATGAAAACGATCAGCCGCATTTCACGCTCCCGATCTCCGAAGAGTCGTCGCTTCAGTCACGTTTCTACTTCGTCAGTCGCGAAGGCGACTCCTGGATGAAGGCGCCCATCGTCGAAACCTTGCATCCCTTCAATGCGAGTCACCTTGAGCTCGAGAGCGATGGAACTTTCCACGCTCATTTGATTGCGGGCAGTGGCGAAGCGGTTGTCGAGGAAGGAATGGACGAGTATGGTTTTGGCCACCGCATCGAGCGCTGGACATCGAATGACTCGGGCCGCACCTGGGCAAAGACGCGCGATATCACGCCCGTTCCCGGCCATCGCTATCAGAACGTTAAGTTCGCTTCAGACAACCTGGAAGGACCGCTGGACGATGTTCTGATTTTCTACGGATGGCAGGACGCTGACAGTCCAGGCACGGCCTATGTTTGGGATGGACGTTAGACGGCCTTCCGATGGAGTGTGAAAATCTTCTTCTTGGAATCGTTGGCTAAGGCTGAGTTTACCGAGATGCTTGAACGATCCTGATTGAAGGGTAAGGGATAGCGTGGAGCGACCAGCTGGGTCACTCGAAAGCTACGCGTCTAGGCAGACGATTTAGCAAGCCGTCCCTGCCTTCAATCCGTCATCGGAGAAGCCCAGGCCAGCCAAATGGCGGCAGTCCAGGTGAAGTGGGTGCCTCCGGCGCCGTTGCCCGTCATGGGATCGAAGTATTCGAAAAAGCCTGACTTCTGAATGGAGTGACGCGTATCGAGGCGAATCCGCTCCGCCGCATCTTCGAACCCGTATTCGGAGAGACCCCGCGATACGAGATAGTTGACGACAGCCCAAGTGGGTCCTCGCCAGTAGCGCTTGGCGTCGAATTTAGGATGTTCGGGATCGAAGCTGGGCAAGGCGAACTTTGTGGCATTGAGGATGCGACGCAAGGTGGCTTGCAGCCTGGCATCGCGACGAGGCATCGCCATGCCCGCGTAGTAGGAAAGGAAGGCGACGCTCGAAACCCCCATCGAATGAAGGTCGGTTCGCATGTCGCGAGCGGTGTACGCGCCTAATTCTTCGCACCAGAGATAGTCGGCAGCGGCTTGAGCGTGATACAGCCAGGTCTCGATTTCATTGGCGGATTCGGTTTCTCCCAGGGCTTCGGCAATCGCTTTCAAGTCGCGATCCGCTCGCATAAGTATGAACGTAACCCCTGGGTCGGCAACTGCGAAAGGGCCTTCGCGTGTGATGTGCGCGTGGTCCCACCCCGTTTCGCGACCGTACTCGACGAGTCTGATGTAGCGATCGTACTCCTCGTCCGTCGGTCGCATCGAGGGATCCACATGTCCCGTGTCGCGTCGTTGATAGGATTGTACGCCGGTCGCATCGACATTGGCGAGCGCCGCGTCCCAATCGGGAGAGTTGTCGCGCCCGGATTCCCAAGGGTGAGTGATAGCGATGGCAGCTCCACCGCTCGTTACCCGCATGGAGTGAAACCATCGGTGCCAAGCGAGCAACTTAGGAAACAGCTTTTGCAGACGTTCCAAGCCCGCCTGAGGGTTTTTCTCGTATATGTCCCGAACGACTGTCGCCGCCACGGGTGGCTGAGAACAGCCAGACGTTTGCATCTGATTGCCTGCCTGCCACACGGAGGGTCCTGGGAAGTAGCTAGGGTCGTCCTTGCGGAATACAATGTGGGCGGCCATGCCGTTTTTCCACTGTCCCTGAAAGAGCGATTCCACCTCGGTCCATGCTCGATCGATATCGAATTCGGAGAAACCGAGGGCGACGAACATGCTGTCCCAATTCCACTGATACGGATAGAGACCTTTGGTAGGGAGCGTATAGCCTCCCCATTCGTTGTGGCGAAGAATGGAGATCGCGTGCTGATCTAAGTCTACTTTCTCTATCGGGGTTTCCTGCATACGGAGCGAAATCTAGTTGCTTCATCGTAAGCACGTACTGCGCCGATTGCGCAAAAAGAGGAACTGAGCAGAGCCGATGATAAAAAAGGAGCGCAGGTTGTCTCGCAAAACGGGTCTTAACCTTTGGGGCAGTGGCATTTGCGCTATTCGGATGGAGACTGAAGCGTTGGGTAAGCGAAACCCTTTAATACGGTTGGCATAGCGGGCGCGATCTTTCTTTGGCGCCGGTCCTGCTGGAAATGGGTAGGTAATGCGACCTGCTCAAAATTAAGCGCGAACGACTATGAGAATTGAAATTCCGAGAGAATGCGAACGTTTGGGATCGCTGCAGATTTATGGTCTGCAGAAAGTATACGAGCTGGATGGAGGGCCAGGGGCTCACGAGCACGATTCAGTGATCGAGAGAATTCCTTCCGAAGTGCTTTACGATCGGATGCGTGAAATGGCTATCATCGTACCGGTCAAAAACGAGCGCCTCAAGTTGATCGAGGGCGTTCTAGTGGGCATCCCGAGTCCGTGTCAGGTCATTGTGGTCTCCAATAGCCCCCGAGGACCGGTCGATCGATTCGCCTTGGAAAAGGAGGCGCTCGAGAACTACGGCAAGTTTACGGGCAAGAAAGTACTCGTGGTCCATCAGAAGGATCCCGGTTTGGCGAAGGCCTTTGCGGATTCGGGTTACGGAGAGATCTTGGACGAAACAGGTATCGTTCGCTCGGGCAAAGCGGAGGGCATGATCGTAGGGACCTTGCTCGCGAAATGGCTCGGCAAAAAGTATCTTGGATTCGTGGACAGCGACAATTATTTCCCGGGCGCGGTTCTCGAGTACGTTTATGAATACGCGGCAGGCTTCGCTATGAGCAACGCCAAGAATACCTTCGTTCGCATTTCCTGGCACTCGAAGCCCAAGGTGATGGAGAACAGTCTGTTTTTCGCGAAGTGGGGACGCAGTTCGGTAAATTCGAATATGATGCTCAATCGACTGTTGACCCATTTTACGGGTTTCGAAACGGAAATCGTGAAAACGGGCAACGCGGGCGAGCATGCCTTGACGGTCGATCTAGCATTGAGCCTTGAATACGCTGCGGGATACGCGGTGGAGACGCATCACTTTATCAATCTGCTCGAGCAGTACGGTGGAATGCTGGAGAACGTCGATCCGGAAACGGTGAGCGAAAAGGTGACGATCTGCCAAATGGAATCGCGCAATCCGCACATGCATGAATCCAAGGGCGACGATCACGTGGAAGATATGATCGATGCCTCGCTTTCGGTAATCTATCACTCGCCGCTGTGCCCTGAATTGCTCAAGCGGGAAATCATGGACAATGTTCGCGCCCGCCGCGGAGCGGAGTCGCCGGAGGAGATTGGTCCCGTAAAGATGTATCCATCTTTGGCTAAGCTCGATTTAGATACCTTTTTGGCTAGTTGCGACGAGGCGCTCAATTTCAACGCAACGAGCGTGCGTGCGTGATTCTCCCAAGAAGAGCGCTACGCGCAGCGAAGCTGCCGAATGGCATCGAGCCTTCGCTCCACTCAATGAATTGCGTGGAAGAATAATATGAATACAATTATCTTCACGGATTTGGATGGAACGCTCATCGATCGCGATACGTATTCGCCAGAGTTGACCGCCGAGAAAGCCAGACAACTGGTCGAGTCGGGTACGCCTATCGTATTCTGTTCTTCCAAGACGCGGGTGGAGCAAATGGCTCTGATGGCCGAGATGAACCTTTCGATTCCCTGTATTCTGGAGAATGGCAGCGGGCTTTACTTGCCGCCAGGCCTGGACCTTCCATTTGCAGGAGAGCGCTCCGAATCCGAAACGGGCGGGACTGTCGTGGCACTGGGGACGCCTTCGGAATTCATACGAGAGTCTATTGACGAAGTGTCGCGAGCGATGAAGCTCGATTTACGACCGTATTCGAAATTGAGCGTCGACGAAGTCGCGGAAATTACAGGACTCGACGAAGTCTCTGCAAAAAACGCTAGAACGCGCGATTTCAGTGAAACGCTTACCGCTCGTTTACCGATCAATGTCTGGAACCAGATTAGCGATGAATTCGAAAAGCGAGGCCTGCAGTGTATCTGTGGCGGACGCTATTACACCGTAAGTTCTAAAGACTGCAGTAAAGGCACTGCCTTAAAAGCGGTGGTAGACGCCTATCGGAACGCTAGAGGTGGGCATTGGCGATCGATAGGGATTGGCGACAGCGACAATGATTACGACATGCTCGCCGCGACGGACGAAGCTTATCTCGTTCAAAGAACGGACGGACTCTGGAATGCCATGGATCTGCCCCATCTCGTTCGCGTTTCGGGTATCGGCCCGAAGGGGTGGCTGGTCGCCGTGGAGTCTGCCTTGGCATTGTCTTAGGTTCTCAGTCTCGAAGCTGAGCGATCCATTACGCAGTAGCTGTCCGCAGCTCGGACGCTGATTTGGAATTTCTGAAAACAGTGACCAAAATACGGATACGTTTTAAGAGATTCCCGGGTTGGGCTGAAAAAGAATCTTTCGAACGAAGGGCGAGCGATGATTGCGCGGAATAACGCTCGCCCCTGTTACCGCATTAGCTTTGCTTAACGGTTCCTGTTTTTGGAATTATGTAATCGACTATATAGGCCTTAGATAGGTCCGTCGACCGTTACCTCTTGCCCCTGTGAACAAGGGAAGATAAGTATTAATCGTTGATTCATCCTAGGATTTACCCGAAACGCAGACCCCGGAGCGACACCCCATCCGAGGTAAACCTATAACCCCTATTAATATGAAGAGAATCAGCCTCCTCAGGCTGGGCATCTATTGCCTGGCATGCGTTAGCTGTACGCTGGCGCTGAGTCAAAATAACATTGTGGTCGTTCAGACCCGTCATGTTTCCCAAGAGAATATAGAAGCCTTCGTGCATCGGGAAACGACTTATTGGAAAGTCATTGCCGAGAGAGCCATTAAAGAAAGCAAGCTCTATGATTGGTCGTTCTGGCGTCGCGTTGACGGCTTCGATCTTCATGATGGGCATAACTACATTTTCGTTAATACCTTCACGCCTGAACAGTTTCGCGCCTACAGCGAAGACGACTCGATTTGGGACTACGAAAAGGCATTTCCCAAAGCGCGCATGAAGGATATCGACACCATGGGCCTCAGCGAAGTGCGCGATCAATTGTATTACCAAAACCTATACTACGTCGAATCATCTCCCGCCAAATATATCCGCGTCAATTTCGCCGATGCGTCCGACCTGCGCACCTATGCGAAACTGGAACCTGAGATTTGGGGGCCGTTCATAACGAAGCATATGGATAAAGGCACTACCAGCGTGGTAAGCTGGGGCTTTTCTCAATTGGTTCTCCCGCGCGGCCGTGACATGCCCCATAATGCGGTATCCGTGGATGGGTTTGCGAATCTTGCTGACGCGCTCGGGCGATCGTTCACGAGTGATGTAGAGGCTCCTGAAGACGTCAGCAAGCTTTTCGAAGTGCACGAAAAGTCGGAAGTTCACGTCTATCAATTGATAGCCCGCGCCGAAAAGTAGGGAAGTAGCGGGGGGTGAGATCAAATGCTAGCCTTGCCTGCCCCGAGGTCAATGGAGGTAGCGAAAATCGATCGCTATGAGCTGCCGCGTGGATCTAAGCCATGCGGTAGACTGGAGCGTGTCGGCTTTGATTTGCGATTGAATGCGGATTTCGTCGATTGGGTCCCGGTGATGTCTCGCAGTCCGATTTTCCTCGTTGTTTAGCGGAGCGCCTGAACGGCGTAAACTAATCTACTTCGTAGCGATCCGATAGCTCGTTGTAGAGGAAGAAGGCTTGTAGCGTATCGGGATTGGGTCGAGCTCTCGCTTTGATATGCATCTTATAGACCTCAGTGGTTTCCTGTACTCGGGAACCGCCTGCCCGGAAGACGGTTTGCGTTTCGAAGTCTAGCATTTCGTCGACAATCTCGAAATAGTCGTAGCCAGCATTCAGACAGAGTACCGACGCTCGAATGAGGCAGTAGTCGCGGGACGTTTCGCTGTCGAGCTTGGCGTTGCCTCGAAATGCAATTGCCCACTCGTTTCGATTGACGCGCTTTTCGAAATAGCCCCCTGCCATTTGCAAAGGTTTGAAGCCCGCTTCCGGTTGGTAGGGAGTCGCGCAGCCAAACAAAAGCAGGGCCAAGAGAACGCAAAGCAGCGCCTGGCGGTCGGCTCTGTTTAAAGTCGGTTTCATGGCGGCAAATGAAGGCTATTAACTCCCTGCTCAAGGTCAATGGCGTCTTTGCGGCCTATTGCATTGGGGTTTGCAAGGCTGCTATCGGCGTCGACAATAGCAGCATGGAAAACTTTCTCCTATTTGAAACGATCGTTTGTGGATGAACGACTAGCCAACTTGGATATCCAAAGAATATATGGAAGACGCTAGATACGAGGGAAAATGCTTATGCGGAGGCGTTGAGATAAGGGTGTCTGGATCGCCTTTGACAGAAGGCTATTGTCACTGCGAATCGTGTCGCCAATGGCACGCTGCCCCGATCAATGCCTGGGCCCTGTGGAAGAGCGATCGAATGGAAATCGTATCGGGCGAGTCGTTGCTGAGCGGGTTCGACTCGGGAACCAGTTTTCGATTCCGCTGCAGTCGATGCGGCTCTGGGTTGTTTAACCGCAAGGCGCGCGGCGTAACGGTGGTATATGCCGACGTATTGCGCAATTCCGGGTACTCGCACGAGCCCAGGTGCCACATTCACTGCGACGAAAGCGTAATGACGGTCGAGGATGGTCTGCCTCGATATGTGGACATGCCCAAAGAGTGGGGCGGTTCCGGCGAGCTTGTGGATTAGATGGGTTGATCCCGTCGAAGGTAAGGACGACTTGTCATGTCGTCCGCGTTAGTTGAAGTTGTTTCGGGCGACCGAGCCGGTCGTTTCTAGGGTCAACTATATCATCCCTCGAATACTTCGCGTTCCTTCTCGAGAGACGCGAGCGCTTCTTCGTCTGATATGCGATTCGGAGGCGTGCACAAGCTTACGATAACGCAGCATATCGAAGATACCACTACGGATGGGATTGTAACGCCGCCGAAAGCCGCTTTCCAGTCATCGTTGAAGATAATGATCAAGGCGGTCAGCGAACCGGTCACGAGCGCAGTTACGCCGCCTTGCCAGGTGGCTCGTTTCCAGAATCGCCCGAAGATGCAGCAGACGAACATGCCGCTCATCACGATTCCGACCATATCCTTGATGTAATCGAAGATATTGTTTGAAAGCAGCGAAAAGACGACGGCGCAAATCGAGGTCACGGTCGCTCCATATCGCGAATACAAAATGGCTTTTTCCTTGGGGGGCATCTTGCCGGTAAAGAGAATGAATAGGTCGCGCAGCAGGATGGATGTTCCGGCGATGGCATCCGAGCTGGCCGATGAGATGACGGCGCTAAGGCCGGCGATCAGAACGATGATACCGATGCTAACCGGAAGAATTTTGGATACGAGTTCAGGAAAGGCATGGTCAGCCTTCTCCAGACCTGGAACGAGATTGAAGGCTGTGATGCCTATGATTACTGGAATGATCGCGAAAAGCAGATAGAGCAGGGCGGAAATGTAGTAGCTTTTCTGAACGGTTTCCTTGTCCTTCGAAGAATAGATGCGCTGGCGGAAGGAGGGGACGGTGGCGACGCTTATGAAAATGCTGAGCACGACCGTTAGGGAAGCGAGGAAGTTGCCGGAGTCGAGGAAGGCGAAATGCTGGACGCTGAAAAGGGCTTCGGAATTGTTCCACGCATCGATTTCTCCCAGACATAGATAACCCATCAGAAGAAAGCCGAAAAAGAGGATGACGGCTTGAATGGTATCCGTCCAAACGACAGCGGTGTATCCGCCGATGATTACGTAAATCGTAAAGCCGGAAGCAACCACGATCTTAGCGGTTGTCATATCGACCCCGGCGATCCAATTGAGATACAAGCTGCCTCCCAATATATGGGTCCCCAGCCAACCGACCGAAGCAAAGAAAATCGCAAGACCGACAATGCCTTTGATGAGTCGATTCCCCCCGTAGTAGAAGGACATCTCCTCGGAAAGCGTCATGAACTTGTATTTGCGAATATGAGCGAAGAATTTGGCGAGGAAGAAGAGTCCTGCGGCTCCGCCGAGCGCGAAGAGGGCGCCTGCCCAACCCTGGGCGTAGGCCTTTCCAACGGCTCCCATGCTAGAGCCTGTACCGACCAGCGTGGCGATCGTCGTGCCAAGCACTAAGAAGAGCGGTACGCTGCGTCCGCCGAGCAGGAAGTCGTCCCCGGATTTTTGCCCGCGCGATACGCGCCAGCCCAGGATGATCATGGCGACGATATAGACGCCGAAGATAATGAAGAAGAGGTCTTTGTCGAAGGAGGGTTCTAGGGTCATTGAGCAAGGAGCGCGGAGCGCAACAATCGATTCGCAGTGAGAGGAACAGTAGGGGGTCGGATCACAAGCTTTTGAACCTCAGGGATATGTCAACCCCGTACCCGATCCATTCCTTCGCCAAACGCAATGGAGTCAGGCGGCTTGCCTGCGCTACGGGCGGTTTCGGGAAACGCTACTTCTCTTCTTCGTCTTCCGTGCCGACGACTTCGAGATCTCCGAGCTTGATCCGAGCCTTTTCCGTTATTCGCTTCTTGATGAGCTTGTCGTGGTTTTGGCCAAAGTAGTTTCCAGCCATCAGGTTGAGGTCTTTGATGGCATCCTCGAACGATTGACCGGTGGCTCTAACGCTATAGCGAGTCTGCCAAACGGGGGCGACTTCTCCAGCGCGGAGCTTTTGGTAATCGAAGGCGATGAGGGCGACGAAGTAGCGGTCTTCGTTAAGGAGAAATTTGAGGCTGAATTCTTCGCTTTGGGAAATGTTCTCGCTGTATGCCCGCTCCATTCCGATCAACTCCGCCTGATAGCGGGACCCAAGCTCGTTGGCTTCGGCATTCGACATGTCGGCATTCATCTGAAATTGCACATCCTGGACGCTGTTCATTAGGGCAGACGTAATCTCGCCACCCGAACCTTGAGAGTCCGCAAAGGAGGTTCCCAGCTTGTCCTCGAGCGAGGTGTAGCCCAGTAGATCGTCAACGTTCAGCTCGGCTGTGGTAGCCCCCCAATGGACGACAATGACAAGGTCGGCTTCCTGGCTCCCTTGAGCTGCCGGATAGAATTTTTGACGCTTCAAGTGCTCCGCGACATCGGTTACGATATCGATAAAGTCGAATTCCTCCATGCTCGATCCGCCGCGACTTCCCGGATGGTAGTTGCCTTTCATGAAATGATAGGTCTGAACGCCTTCGTTGTTGGCCATAGCGCGACCCTGGAGGTATTCCTCCTTGGCCTGGGAATTGACGACGATCTGATTAGCCGCGACGCCATAAGGCGCTGCGAACAGCAAGGCGACGAGCGCCGATAGAAACGCGCGAGAGAATACGAGGTTCATGTCACGATTGGACTCAGGCTGGATTGGATCGTTCTAAAGCTAGGGGAGGAGCCGCTCTGGCCGCAAGCGTTCGGAGCGTTTTTTTCCCATTCAATGGACCTATTTGGAGATGAATGACGCATGTTATTGGAAATGAATCCAATCCGATCGAGTAAACGAAGCAGCTAGCGTTCATTTCCTGCGACTGGATTCAACCGCTAAATGGCGGTCTCCCTTTAGGAATTTTCATCATTGATCGTTGGCTGGTTACCGATGTTTGTTTGTCCCGCTATCGCTGTGGTAGCGGGACATTTGTTTTCTCGTCCTATAGGGGATAAATTTATTTAGGTAGTGAAAAACCCTTATGGTTTAAGAATTTGTCAGATTACTGATGAAAAAACGGCAATTCTGCACACTTTATAGGTAAATCTGTCCCAATTGAATTAAATCTCCTAGGATTATCCTTATTACGGTCTGTAATTATAACCATAATGATAAGTAAAAATTTCTAGGTGCTTTGATCTTCCTAACGCTTTTTCATCATAGATCGTTGGCTGGTTACCAACATTTGTGTGTCCCGCTACCGTTAAGGTGGCGGGACCTTGCGTTTGGGGGCATCAATAATCAGTCTCCGACCGCGATCAGCGAATGCTGCGTTCGAAAATAGAGTGTTCCCTCTGCGATCGCAGGTGTCGCCAGGCAATTTTCTCCTAGTTCGTTGATCGCGAGCTGCTTGTATTCTCGCGCCGCGTCCACCACCCAAATCGTACCGGGCTCGCTGGTCACGTATAGCTTCTCGCCATCGGAAACGAGCGAGGCGGTAAAACCGCCGCCCTGTAGACGTTCGCTGAAGTAGATTTCACCGGTTTTGGCATTGAAGCAGGTGAGGGTGCCGCGATCGTCGCAGCCGAAGAGGTTGTCGCCTATGAGAATGGGAGTTTGCATGTAGTTGCCCTTGCGGAAGTGAACCCAGGCGATGCCGTCATTCGTTTCCTGAATATCCTCTGGAGTGATATCGCCTGTCGCTCCGAGTCGAACGGCCCGCATCGGCCTAAAGACCCCGTGGGCGCTGGTGAAGTAGGCCAATCCATCGCCAACGATTGGCGTTGGAACGGGAATGTCGCCGCCTCCATCGAGCTTCCAGATCTCATCGCCTGTTTCGAAATCGTAAGCTCCTGTATGATGCCAACCGTTCACCAGAATCTGGGTACGGCCGGATACTTCAACGACATTTGGCGTGCTCCACGTCGGGACGTCGTCTCGCTTGGTTCTCCAAATCTCTTTCCCCGTTTTCAGGTCGAAGACGCCTAGAAAGGAATCCTTTTGAACGTCGCACTGGACGACCACCTTGTCTTCATGGATTATGGGCGAGCTTGCGAAGCCCCATTGAGCGGTGGGCATTTTGAAGTAGCCGGCGTCCATCTCGCCTAGGTCCTTCCTCCAGATCAAATTGCCGTTCATATCGAAGCAGAAGAGCCCTTCGGAACCGAAAATAGCTACGATATATTGACCGTTGGTAGCAGGCGTCGAATTGCAGTGGGTCGCCTTCGTATGACGAACGCTTTTAGGGACAGCTTCGTAAGCCAAAACGTCATAGACGAGCTCCCCGCTCTTTCGATCGAAGGAAAGCAAGCGCCATTGATGCTGGCTTTGGTCGTCCGCAGCGCCGATGTCGCCATAGAGTCCCACTTTCAATTCGGAATCGCCAGAGCCAATGGCTGTTGTGACATAGATGCGATCATTCCAAATGATGGGAGCCGAATGGGCTAATCCAGGGACGGCGTTTTTCCAGATAATGTTCTTCCCCAATTCAACGTCCCATGAAGACGACGTTGGCGAACGTGTATCCAAACCGCTAGCCCGAGCCCCTCGAAACTGGGACCAGTTCGATGCGAGTGAAACTGCATTAGCCAGCGCTGCTAGCAGGAAAAGAGAGATCGATAATTTCATGGATCGTTTTTAGATTCGACTTCGATGAGCCCGCTCAACCAATGCATGGTATTGAGCAGGAGCTGATAGTTTTGCGGGGCATGTGGCGAGCCCATGCCGATTCGACGTTTTTGGGGACCGGCAACTTGGGCGGTGAACATGGCCGCTTCTCCGAATACGGCCATGCGGCCGCTGCCCCATGGCATATAGGCTCCTTGAAGCCACCCCTCGATTTTCAAAGCAGGCGTATCGCCATTGAACTTCCAAGCTTCTTTCGGCTCGAGAGAATAGGCGTTCGCTCCGAACCTGAGAATGGCGCGAGCTTCTGGAGGCGCCAAAAACGCGGAACCGGTGAAGGTGCCGATGCGAGTCACTCGTTCTCGTTCGGAACGTCCTTCGGTTATAGCGCTTTCGATTAGGCCGTTGCCAATTTGAAAGAGGTCGGGACGACCCGATGGCTTGTTCGGATAGCGGGCGAAACCATTGCTGAATCGAAAGCCGAAAGATTCCGCCAATTTTCCGGCCCCTCCAGGGAAGGGCATATGGTCGGCAATCAAAAGCAATGAGCCGCCGGACTTTACCCAAGCGTTGATCGATTCGATTTCGGAATCGCTGAACGCGGAAGGGGTTGGCAGTTTCCAGTTTCGATTGTTTCGCTTATGTAGGGGATTGGCAATTACAAGAATATCGATCGTTTTCAATCGCTCAACGTTGGCCCTTTTCGGAAATGGAACGACGCGATATCCATCTCGTTCCATCAATTTGGCGAATGGCCGGTAGCGACCATTAGCCGTATGGAAATTGGCGTGAGCCTCGTCGATGCCGATAATTGGACCCTCGCCCGACTCATATGCCGGGTCAGCGATTGGAGGATTGTAGCTAAGATCCGGAGATTGCTGAGCGAATGCAGCAACAGAGAGAACTCCCATCGCGAAAGCGAATAGGCTGTTGCGGAGAATCAGGCCATAGGGTTCGCGTTTCATTCAGCAATGAGGGCTCGTATTCGCAGCTCGACTTCAAGCGCCTCTAAAGGCTTTCAATGCAAAGACAGCTGGTCTTTGTTGGGGAATCCGCTTTTTGCCAGGCGATCTTGTACTTTGCAGCGATTGAAGCAGATTCCGCTATTTTACTGGATGAACCTTGAGCTGCCAACGCTCGGCTCAATCCATAGAGAGACCATCCATTTTCGGACCATTTCTCCAGATCCTTGCGATATACGGCTTCGGCTTTCGCGGGTTCGCCCATTTTCATATAAACGGCGCCGAGCGTATGACGCGCCGGTTGGAGGAATTGGGGAGGTTCGCCATAGGAAAGCGTGTCCTCGATCGAAGCGGCTTGCTCGAGAAGGTCGGCGGCCCTTTGCCACTGTTCGCGTTGCAAGGCGATTTCGGCTTCGACGAAACGTTCGGTTACGTCGAGCACTTTGTGAGACAGGTCGCGGCCAAAAGGGCTGTCGACAGGCAGAGCCGCCTTGGCAATGCGGAAGGCAGCCAGCTCCTGCTCCGCTTTGTTGAAGTCCTTCTTGGCAGCAAAGGCAATCGATCGATGAGCTCGCCATTGGGCTGTCGTGATGGGCATGACCTCTGGAGGAGCGGGTTCCGCGAGAATAGCATCCCAGCGACCGAAGCGCTTTTGAACATCGTACACGGATGACATCCACCTGTCGACGAAACCAGCGACCATAGGCAGCATTTCTTCTGGTATGATCGTCCACATTTTGCGAGCCGCCTCCATGGCTTCTTGCTCGCGCCCGGACATCATGGCAGAGAATGCCAGCATGTGGGCATTATGCGTCATATACATGTTTTGGATACTTTGCTGAGGCGATAGCTCTCGGTATCGATCGTCCTGCTTCACCGCTTTGGCATTCTGGACGATCGATTTTTCCCAATGCCCCACTTGGACGTAGATGTGGGAGGGCATGTGCAGCATGTGACCGGCCCCGGGCATCATGTTTCTCAAGTGATCGGCGGCTTCCAGGGCCCGGCCTGGATTCAAGCTCGGCTCTACGGCGTGCACGTAAAGGTGGAAGACGCCCGGGTGATCCGGGGCGAGTTTCATCACTTCTTCAAGCGTCTCGAGAATCTCGGGCGTATTGCCGGTCGCTTTACGATCGGGACTGTAAAGTTTCCAAGGCCGTTGCAGCATCATAGCTTCGGCGTAGAGCGCTCCGACGTTCGCGTTTTTCGGATGCTTCGCCCAGACTTGGGCTAATGCGTCGGCATAGGCTTCTTCTAGATGCGCTCGATCATCCGACCAGGGTTTCTCGTACCGCTGGCTGAGAGCGTCGATCAAGTCGCGTTCAAGAGGAGAGGCATTGTCGATTCGCTCGAGCGCCTCTTGCAATGCTCCCCAAGAGCGTTCCTGGCGATCCGCGTCCATAACCGGGGCATTGTAGTTGGGACCTTCGCAATGCGAGATGGCCCACCAGGCCATGGCGCAGTCAGGATCAAGCGAGGCGGCCTTGGCAAAGGAGCGTATGGCTTCGTCGTGATTGAAGGCGTGCATCCAAGCGATACCCTGATTGAAATAAGTCTGAGCCTCCTTCGAGTCAGTCGTGATGGACCATGTGTAGGATCCCATTCCATCGAAAAGCTGCGCCTTGGGCGCATCGACGGTCAAATGGTCGGTGTTGGCGAGGGCGAAAACGCCTAGAAGGCAGGACAGGGTATAGGTCCTGATTAGATTCTGGGGGGTGGGGTAGATCATGCCTTTAAGCTACTCCCGACGTTCGATCGGCGCGAGACGAATCTTTGAGTGGCAAGTTTCGGATAAACGTTCAGGCTGTCACTTTCTTTCGATTCATGCGAATCTATGGATGTAGAACCCGAATTGCCCCAGAATGATGAAGATTCTTCCAACGACCGTTTTGCTGATTGTCGGTAGCTCCCTGTGCAACGCTGAGGATTTCTCGCTGCGCCTGCAGGATCTCCTGGATCCCATGCCGCAGCTGGATTCCTCCATCGCGACGCCTGCTCAGGCGATAGGGGTCGAAATTGGATCGCGTCATTTGTACTGCCACGAAATCAATCGGTATTTGGACTCCCTGGCGGCATCGTCGCCTCGAATGGAAGCGCTAGGGGAACACGCCCGTTCGCATGGCGGGCGACCTGTTGTGAGCTATGCGATTTCGTCTCCGGAGAACATTGCGCGACTGGATGAGATTATCGCTGCTCGCGAAACGATCATCGACCCCGATTCCAAGGTGAATCTAGAGGATCAACCTGCGGTTATGTTCATGGGCTACAGCGTTCATGGCGACGAATCGAGCGCGGCCAATTGCGTGCCGCTGGTGGCGTATTATCTGACCGCCTCTCTAAGCGATAAGCTGCAAGGCCAACTGGAAGACATGGTGCTCATCCTCAACCCCGTCTTGAATCCGGACGGACTCGATCGTTTCGCTCATTGGACGAATAGCCATCGCGGGGCCGTGCCAAGCCCGGACCCGCGAGACCGCGAACACGTTCAAGGGTTTCCTTCGGGACGAACGAACTACTATTGGTTCGACTTAAATCGCGATTGGCTGCCGCACCAGCATCCCGAAAGCCAAGGGCGCTTGGAATTGTTTCACCAATGGAAGCCGAACGTTCAGTTGGATTTCCACGAACAGCACAGCTCGAGTTCATATTTCTTTATGCCCGGAAAGCCGGAGCGAACGAACCCGCTCACTCCCGAGATCAACCAACGCCTGACTAACGAGATCGCCCATTTCCATCGCGACGTATTCGATGCCGAGGGAACGCTTTACGTATCCGAAGAAGGTTATGACGACTTCTTCATGGGCAAGGGATCCACCTATTCGGATCTCTTTGGTTGCGTGGGCATTCTGTTCGAGCAGCCGAGTTCGCGAGGCATCCGTCAGGATACGCAAAACGGCTTGCTCGATTTTCCCACTACGATCGCCAATCAATTCAAGACAACGCTCTCGTCCATCGAGGCCCTCGCGTCCCTGAAGTCCGATCTGCTCGAGTATCAACGGGAATTCTATATCGATGCGGCTAAGGAATCGAAGAGCGCCTCGGGTTACTACCTGGCGAGCGCCTATGGAGACGGGGCGCGCTTACGGGAATTCGCAAGAGTATTGCAGGGACACGATATCGAAGTCTTGGAACTTAAGGAAGACCTCGAAGTGAATGGCGTTCAATACGCCGCGGGCGAAACGGTGGCGATTCAGGCCGACCAACGACAATCGACCTTCCTGCGGTCGCTTTGGAGTCGTCAGGTGGAGTTCGAAGAGCACGTTTTCTACGACGTATCCACGTGGACCTTACCGCTGGCATTCAATATGCGGCACAGCATGGCGCCCGTAAGGAAAGCGAGCGTGGGTCCGCTATCGCCTCGTTTTTGGGGAGAGACAAGCGGATCGAATCTAGCGCGGAGCTCGATCGGGTACTTGATCGACTGGCGTGATAGCGACTCGCCCGCCTTGCTCTATCAATTGCTGAAAGCGGAGGCTAATGTTCGCGTGGCCACGCGCGCTTTGACCGCCCAGATTGTAGGCGGCGAGGAACGCTCTTTCGGATACGGAACCCTGTTGGTCGCAAAAGCTCTGAATGACGCGATTCCCTCAAAGGCAGTCGAACTGCTGCAGGAGGCGAATGCCAACGGCGTTCCCGTCTATCCGGTCGCCAGCAGCTACACGCGCTCAGGCATAGACCTAGGCAGTCGCTACTTTAAAGTAATCGAGCTTCCGAAGGTTCTTCTCGTTTCTGGCCGTGGGATGAGTCCTTACAACGTGGGCGAGCTATGGCATTTGCTGGATCAGCGCTTGAGCATGCCGGTAACCATGGTCGATTCGGATCGCCTGGGCAGTGTCGATTTAAGAGACTATACCCATGTTCTGATGACGAGCAGCCTTTCAGCGCTTAACGATTCCGGAGTTTCCAAGCTGAAGACGTTCGTTTCCGGAGGAGGCGTGATTTGGGGACAAGGCGACAGCGCCATCAAGTGGCTCGTCGATAAGGAGCTTGCTGATGCTGAATGGCGAAAGACGGAGGAAGAGAAAGCCAAGGAAGCGAAAAAGGATTCCGATAAATCTAAAAAGTCCGGTGAGGAAGAATCCAAACCTGCTGAACGGCGTCCCTTCGTTACGGCCCAAGACGAGGCGGCTTTCAAGTTGGTACGAGGCGCTATTTTCGGGGCTTCGTTGGATATCACGCACCCCATTGGATACGGCTTCGAGTCCGAGTTTCTCCCTGTATTCCGCAGAAGTTCGAAATTCATCGAGCCTTCGGAAAATGCGTATTCGACACCCGTTCTGTATCGCAAGGATCCCTTGCTGTCGGGTTACATCTCGGAAGAGAACCTGGATCTCCTCTCTGGTTCCGCTAGCTTGGTGGTCGACCAGAATGGCCAGGGCGCTGTCGTTCTAGCCATGGATTACGCGACCTTCCGCGCGTTTTGGTGGGGCACGCAACGCTTGCTGGTAAATGCGATCTTCTTTGGCGATCTGCTGGAATCGCCGAATTAGATTTAATCGCATACGCCTGTTCGAATGCGTTTTTAACCCCCTCTGAGTCAGATGGATCTTCGCAACCGGCGAGAATGGGACCGAAGTCTGGAATAAGGGGGTGTTATTAACATCGCTCGCAGGCTCGATGGATCCCGCATTCGCGGGGCAAGATCTCGCTAGCGCGAGGCAGGAGCAAGAAGGATTTGGAGTAGCTATCGACCACCGAGATGGTCCTGCCGGCCCGAATATTGGGCCGATCTTGCCCGCGCAGCGGATCTAGCGGAGCGATGTTTAAAAAAGATAAGCTTACCTTCGCTGTCATCCGCTCATTGCCTGTAAGCAGTCTCCTACAAATTGTACTTTTTGTAGTAGGCATCCAAGGCTTGCTTGGTTTTACCCGCTAGGAACAAGACCATGATCATATTCGGCCAGGCCATGAACGCGTAACTGGTGTCGATAATGTTGATCACATCGTTGGCGCTGGCGATCGAACCGAGGAATACCATGATGGCGTAGACCAGGATGAATGCGTTTTCAGTGAAAACGAAGCGTCCCTTGAAGACGAAATTCCAACATTTCTCCCCGTAGTTGGCGGTTCCAATCATCGTCGTGAACGAGAAGAGTACCGCTGCGATTCCAAGCAAGTGTACGCCGATCCCTGGAAAGTTCGCTTCGAAGGCCCTCATCGTCAGGGCTAAGCCCGAGAGATTTGCCATGTCTGCCGGTTCGAGGCTCGTCAGGATAACCAGAGCGGTCAACGTGCAAATGACGATCGTATCGAAGAAGGGCCCCAGCATCGCCACGAGGCCTTCGCTGACCGGTTCCGCGGTCTTGGCATTGCCATGCGCCATGGGAGCAGTGCCCAAACCGGCTTCGTTGGAAAAGGCCGCCCGTCGAACGCCTAGCTTCATCACTTCGATAAACCCGATGCCCATAGCCCCGCCAAACGCGGCCGAGCCCGTGAAGGCTTCGCGGAATATGGCAGCGAAGACCGTGGGAACGCGCTCGACGTTGAGCCCAACTACGAGCAGGGCGCAGAGAAAATAGAACGCGCACATGAACGGCACGAGCGATGAGGTCACTTTAACGAGTCGTTTGATGCCGCCCGACAAGACGTAGGCGATCGTGGCCGCGCAAACCAGGCCTACGGTCCACGAGGGAGCGCCGTAGGTATCCGAGGCGAAGCTAGACAATTGGTTGATCTGAAAGAGAGGAAGGGTGCCGAGCATGCCGCAGACCGCGAATACGTAAGCCATGAAATGAAGACGTTTGTGAAAGGTCTTCGTGATCGCATACATGGCCCCACCTTGCACTCTGCCTTTGTAGTCTTTCCCGCGATACATGACTGCAAGAACGCATTCGTAGAACTTCGTGTTCATGCCAACCAGCGCCGACAGCCACATCCAAAAGATCGCTCCGGGACCGCCCTGGGAAATGGCAATCGCGACTCCTGCGATATTGCCGAGTCCTACCGTTGCAGACAAAGCAGTCGTCAGCGCCTGGAAGGAACTGATTTGTCCTTTGTCTTGCTCGTCGCCTTCGTGACGAAATCGTCCCGTGATCAAGCGAAAGCTATGGGCGAAACCACGGAGGGGAAGAAAACGGGAATGGACTGCCAAAGCCAATCCACCTCCAACGAGCAGAAGGACCAAGGGCAGCCCCCAAGCAAAACCCGAGAGATCAGAGAGAAAGTCGGAGAGCATTTATTAGCGGATAGCTGTTGGCGTTTAGCTGGGGCCTGCGCCCCGTTAAGCTATCTATTTCTTAAACAAAGCCTCCGCGGCTAAGACCATTGCTTCAGCGCCGTTTTTGATAGGAGGTTCAGGCTTGATCTTAAAGAGTGGCGAGTGGTGTGGGGGAGCGTCTTCCGTACTTTCGGTGGCAGTGCCGCCAATATTGAAGTAGACGCCTTTGACGCTGTGTTCGGGAGCGACGAAGTAAGCGAAGTCTTCCGCCCCCATTCCGCCACGGGGCCAATCGATTACCATACCTTCCGGTAAATGCTCTTTGAATACATCTCGAATATGGTTTGCGGTCTCCTCATCGTTCAAAGTAGGAGGCGTGCTTTCCATTTCGGAACGCGTGACTTCCGGGAGCAGGTTGTCGGGAACGCCCAGCGAACGAGCGACGCCTTCCGCGACGCGATCGATTCCATCGAGCAGTTTTTCGCGCGTCTCGAAGTTGTCCGAGCGCACGGTCAGTTGCAGTTCGACGCGATCGCTGATGATATTGTGCTTGGTGCCGCCGTGGATTGCTCCAACGGTAATCACTCCAGGTTGAAGGGGGTCGAGCGTTCGACTGACGATCGTTTGGAGGGACACGACGATCTGGGACGCGACTAAGACGGGATCGATGCTTCTGTGCGGGGCTGCGCCGTGTCCCGCAATTCCCCGCACGACAATATCGACGGTATCCGCTCCAGAGTATGCGGTCTTGGAACGCACGACGATCTTGCCCAACGGGATGCCGGAAGCGACGTGTAGGGCAAGCGCGTATTCAGGTTTTGGAAAACGCGTGTAGAGTCCGTCTGCGATCATCGCCTTGGCGCCGCCCACCCGTTCCTCTGCTGGTTGGCAAATGAGGACGAGAGTGCCTGACCACTTGTCCTTTCGACTCATGAGCTGTCGGGCAGCGCCGACAAGCGCGGTAATATGGACATCGTGTCCGCAGGCGTGCATGACGTGTTGCTCGACGCCATACATATCCTTTTGGCGTTTGGTCGAAGCGTAGGACAGCCCCGAATTTTCTCGAACCGGCAATCCGTCCATATCCGCTCGAATCATGACGGTGGGACCTTCGCCGTTTTCGAAAACGGCCACTACACCGGTTTTCCCAACGCCTTCGGTGACCTCGTAACCGAGAGTTCGCAGTTCCTTGGCCATTCGTTTGGCCGTCTCGAATTCGACGAAAGACAGTTCTGGGTTTTGATGAAAGTGAATGAAAAGATCTTCGAGGTTCTCTTGATAGTCGCGATCGATGGATTCGCGAAGCGATTGGGCTTGGAGGACCAGACTGCTCGCGAAAAGGCCGAGGAGGGCAATGCGTTTGGGGTATTTCATGGGGTAAGGTTAGTGAATATTCGAGTGTTCGGAATTTCCGACTGAGGGTCAACCTATCTAGGTTGCCGCAAGGTAGGAGTTTGAGGGGATTGCGTTTTGCGGGATGCGCTTCGCTGACACCATGGCCCGTTAGACGAGCCTGCATGATGTTGTTTATTTATTAACATCGCTCGCGGGCTCGCTGGATCCGAGCGGTTGCTCGGGCAAGATCCTCGCTTTGCGAGGGCAGGAGCTAGACGGTAAAATGGTCTAGACCTCCCCAGACGATTCTGCCCGCGTTGCGGATCCAGCGAATCGATGTCGATATGTCTATTGAAGCGCTGTTTTGAGATGCGGTATAAGCCGCTTGGTGTATTCGATCGAGTCCTCATTCGAAAGGTGCGACCATTCGGGGCACGGGAATCCTGCAAGTTCTTCGTGATCCTCGAAATGAATTCCAGGAACTTGAGTTCGTTCTAACAGGGGATCCCAGATTTGTTCTCGCGGGGCTCCTTTACGTTCTAGCTCTCGTAGCAGATCGGAGGAGGGGTGACGGATGAAAACAACTTTGCAGCCTCTGTCTTTAACGCGGCGAACCAGATTGACGACATTATTTAAGTGGGCGATTCCCGCTTCCATCATCTGCTTCGCGAATACATCCGGGTCGACGAAGGAAGGCGGTGGCGGTGGCGAGAAGAGGGGCGGCCAAGTTTGTTGGACTTGGGATTGAAGTTCGCCGGGCTGAGCGCAGGCGTCGATCATTCGGTAGCGTCGATTTCGTTCGATCGTCGCGAAATAGGGAGGAGAGGGAGGCGCTATAAGAGCGTTCGGGCGATTGGCAATTGGCAGTTTGCCGAGCAGGATGTCCAAGGTGAGATCCTCTTGCTTAAGGAATGCGATTCGCTCTTCGAGAAAAAGCGCAATATCTTGTCCGATCGATTCCGAGATCGTGCTTCTTTTCCATACGCGTAACGCCTCCTTTGGCCGATCCATCAATGGCCCCCCGGGTACGGGTAGCATCGGTGGAACGACGCCGATTATAATTGTCCCTTTGAAGGCTTCATCGTTCGCGAGATCTTCGAGCATTGGATAGAAGGACGATCCCGTAAACGCCAGCTGCAGCGGTTTCCTTCCGAGCCCTTTCTCGAGAATCTCCAAGTCTATATTGAATAGGGTACGGGACGCTCCGATCAGAACGAGCGAATCGTCTTCCAGCTTTTCGCGTTCGTCGGCCCAGAGCGCAAACGAGTCGTTGAGCGTAGGTCGGTAGCCTTGACTGCGCGTGTAGAGTTCCCAGGCGAGAGCGATTGCGAAGGTTGCGACGAGGCTGGCCCAGAGGATGGACTTCCAGGAGCCAGAGGGAATGGGGCGTTCAAAATTGGAAGTAGATGAATGCATTGCCGCTGCCTTGGTTGAGGATTATAAGGAAAGCCATGGTGGTCCAGAGGGTCGTTGTAAGCCAGGTAGGGAGTTTGGAAATAACCGTTTCGATGCGTGTGTCGCGAAGCAGCCAGTGCGCGCCGATTAAGGCGATTGTGAGGAGCGCTACTTGCAGGATTTCTCGAGTGGATAGGATTGCATCGCCTACAGGGATCAGGCCTCCCATGGCGCTCAGTAAGCCTATAGCCGTATCGAAGTTCTGGGCTCGGAAGAAGACCCAAGCGATGCAGACAGCGATATAAGTCAGGGAGCACAAGGCCAAGCGGGCCGGAAGGGTCTTCGACCAATTGCCTGCTGGGATGATGGATTTCAGGGCGTGTTCGATCGCTAGATAAGCGCCGTGAAGCAAGCCCCAGACAACGAAGGTCCATGCGGCGCCATGCCACAAGCCGCCTAGAAACATGACGATGATCAAATTGACCAAGGTACGCGGCGTCCCGTCGCGATTTCCGCCAAGCGGAATGTACAGGTAGTCGCGTAGCCAAGTGGACAGGGAAATATGCCAACGTCTCCAAAAATCGGATAAGCCGATCGCGGCGTAGGGAAATCGGAAATTGTCAGGAAGCGAAAAGCCTAAGCAAAGGGCGGCGCCTATAGCGGTAGTCGAGTAGCCGGCGAAATCGAAGAAGATTTGGCAGGAAAAGGCGAGGGTGCCGATCCAAGCGTCTAAGGTGGCGACCGGTCCCAGGTGCCCGAATACGGTTTCGGCAGTCCCGGCGACGAGCGTATCGGCCAGAACCGCTTTTTGAAAAAGCCCAAGGGTCATAAGGAAAAGTCCCCAGTAGAGCTTCTCGCTTTTAAAGGCGATCGATCGAACGCACTGGGGGAGAAAGTCGACAGCTCTAACGATAGGACCTGCTACAAGCTGAGGGAAGAAGGATACGTAGAGCGCGAAGTCGCGCAGCGAATCCGTGGGTTCCATCTTCCGTCTGTAGATATCCAGCGTGTACGAAAGCGTTTGGAAAGTGTAGAACGAGATGCCCACGGGGAGGATGACATCGAAGGCGGGCGGCTGATAGTCGATGCCGATAAGTCCCATGAGAGCCTGAAAGTTCTCCATGAGGAAGCCACCGTATTTGAAGAATCCTAGGAAACCGAGATTCACGAGGAGACTGACGACGAGCCAAAGTCGCCGTTGAATGAGCCGTTCTTCAGCCGCCAATTTTCGGCCAGCGTAGAAGTCGACAAGGGACGATATCAGAAGCAGCAATACAAAGGGAGGGTTCCATGCCGCATAGAACAAATAGCTAGCGACGAGCAGCAAAGTCTTGCGTCCGCTCCAGGAGCGCAGGCTCCAGTAGGAAGCCAAGACGAGGCCGAAGAACACCACGAAGGTGAGGGAATTGAACAGCATAGAGGGGTGGAGGAGGGTAAAGCGGGTTAGTCCCGACGGGGGAATTGCTTTATATAAAAGCGTACCACAAGTCCTGCATCAAGAGTGAACTACTTCAGCGATACCGCTTTTATAGGGTATTGGCAGACTCAGGCGATAAAATCTGACAAAACGTCCCACTTGAAGAAATGTTACACGTCACAGTGACTCGTGGTTGGTCCTTCTGCTGCCTATTATTATAGCTCCTGGGGTTATGTAATCCTTGCTCCTATTCTTGTCTAAGTATCTCGAAACAAATAGGTAACGTATTCGTAAAAGCGGATTCAATTGAATTCGATACTCGATTTCGAGGCAGACGCCGCTACGGTATGATTCCTGCGACGAGCTGCTCGGAGGAAATGTTATGATAGACCCGAATCGACTCACTGAAATGGCCCGGAACGCGCTGACTGAAGGTCAGGCGATTGCTCGGCGCAAAAAGAACAATGAGGTGGAAACGCTTCATCTTTTGGCTGCTTTGGTCGAGCAGGAAAAGGGGATTGTGCAAGGGGTGCTGCAGAAGCTTGAGATCACTCCGAGCGCCCTTGCGTTGAGTCTCGATCGGGAGTTGGGTAAGCTGCCAGCGGTTTCGGGCAGTATCGATAGCAGCAAGATTTTCATAACGCCATCGTTGGGCGACGTCTTCACCAAGGCCGAAGAAGAGGCCACGAATCTGAAGGACGAATACATGAGCGTAGAGCACTTATTGCTGGCCATTGTCGACGTAGCCAAGCCGGCTGCGCTGGCCAATCTTCTACGGAGTTTCGCTTTGGATCGAGCCAAAGTCTTAGGCGCTTTGCAGTCGGTACGCGGCAATCAGCGCGTCACTTCGCAAAACCCGGAAGCGACCTTTCAGGCTTTGGAGAAATACGGGATGGATCTCGTGCAGCGTGCGCGTAGTGGAAAAATGGATCCCGTTATCGGTCGCGACGAGGAAATCCGGCGCGTTATTCGTATCCTTTCGCGCAAGACGAAAAACAATCCGGTGTTGATCGGGGAACCAGGCGTCGGCAAGACTGCTATCGCGGAAGGCCTGGCCCAGCGCATCGTCCGAGGCGACGTGCCCGAGGGGTTGAAGGAAAAGACCGTATTTTCCTTGGACATGGGATCCTTGCTGGCCGGAGCCAAATACCGTGGCGAATTCGAAGAGCGGCTCAAAGCGGTCCTGCAGGAGATCAAGAGCTCGGAGGGGCAGATCATTCTTTTTATCGATGAGCTCCACACGATCGTGGGCGCAGGCAAGGCCGAAGGCGCCATCGATGCGGGCAATTTGCTTAAGCCGATGCTAGCTCGCGGCGAACTTCACTGTATCGGAGCGACGACGCTCGACGAGTACCGGCAATATATCGAAAAGGACGCGGCTCTCGAACGTCGCTTTCAGAGCGTTCTCGTGGATCAGCCGACCGTCGAGGACACGATTTCCATCTTGCGCGGGCTCAAAGAGCGTTTCGAAGTGCACCATGGGGTTCGCATTCAGGACAACGCCTTGGTGAGCGCCGCGACGCTTTCCAATCGCTATATCTCAGATCGATTTCTGCCGGACAAGGCCATCGATTTGGTTGACGAAGCCTGCGCGAGCATACGCACGGAAATGGACAGCATGCCAGCGGAGCTAGACGCTTTGACGCGTCGTCTCATGCAGCTCGAAATCGAAGAGACGGCTTTGACCCAAGAAAAAGACGATGCCTCCAAGACTCGCTTGGCGAATCTGCGCAAGGAAATCGCCGATCTAAAGGAGCAGGAAACCGCTCAGCGCCAGCAATGGGAAAACGAAAAATCGTCCGTATCGGAACTGCAATCCCTGCGGGAGTCGATCGAGCGCGCCAAGATGGAGATCGCCCAGGCGGAAAGGGATTACGATCTTAACAAGGCAGCCGAGCTGAAGCATGGTCGCTTGCCTCAATTGGAAGACCAACTCGAGCAGGCGGAAGCGGCTCAGCAAGAGCGTTCCTTAGTTAAGGAGGCCGTGTCCCAGGAGGAAATTGCCGATATCGTCTCTCGTTGGACAGGCGTACCGGTGACGCGGCTTATCGAAGGCGAAAAGCAAAAACTGCTTCAGCTAGAGGATGTTATGCATAAGCGTGTTATCGGACAGGATGATCCCGTTCGTCTTGTATCCGAGGCTATCCTACGCGCTCGGGCTGGGATTAAAGATCCGACGCGCCCTATTGGCAGCTTTATCTTTTTAGGACCCACTGGCGTCGGCAAGACCGAGCTAGCGAAAACACTGGCGGAGACGCTCTTCGATAGCGAGGATGCCGTGGTGCGTATCGACATGTCCGAATACATGGAGCGGCATGCGGTTGCTCGTTTGATCGGAGCGCCGCCGGGATATGTTGGCTATGAGGAGGGCGGTCAATTGACCGAGGCCGTGCGTCGCAAGCCTTATTCGGTGTTGCTCTTCGATGAGATAGAAAAAGCCCATCCCGATGTGTTCAACGTTATGTTGCAGATCCTCGACGATGGGCGCGTCACCGACTCGCAGGGACGGGTGGTCGATTTCAAGAATACGATCATCATCATGACCTCGAACATTGGCAGTCACCGACTGCTCGAGGGCGTGGTCGGTACGGAGATCTCCGATTCGGTGAAGGAGGCTGTCATTACGGAATTGCGACAGAATTTCCGTCCGGAGTTTTTGAATCGCGTCGATGAAACGGTGATTTTCAAGCCGCTTTCCTTGGACGAGATCGAGCGCATTGTGGACCTGCTTCTAGTCGAACTGAACAAGACCTTAGAGGAACGTCGTATCGTCGTAAGCCTGGACCAGAAGGCAAAAGAGTGGATAGCGGAACGAGGTTTCGACCCCGTCTATGGAGCGCGTCCGCTCAAGCGTTTCATGCAACGCTCGATCCAAACCTCGCTCGCTCGAGCAATAATCGAAGGGGGCGTGACGGAGGGTTCTGAAGTCGCTTACACGCTCGATGGCGAAGAACTGATGTTCTCGGTTAGCGAGTTGGTAGAGGAGTAGATTGGGTAGGGCAATCGCGTCCCAGCGATGCTGTATCGGTCGAGCGCTTCTAGCGCGGCATCGCGAGGACGCGAACGCCCTACCTGGAATTCTCCGCTACTGGATCTGACTTTTCCAGTGGCGCAGAGGGGTCGCTCCGATCGCGATTACTAGAAGATTCGCGGCTACGAACATCGCTAAGTAAAAGAAGGCGCTGTCCATGAAACCGTATGCGTGCAGGCCGATGCCTAGCATGTTCGTGCCGAACCAGGACCAGCTGAACACGATATTGCCGAAAATCGAAAGCAGCATAATGCCACGCGTCCGAGCGAATCCGCCCCAGCGAGCGTGCAGAATGATGGCATTCCAAATGACGATGAGCAGGGCGCCGTTTTCCTTGGGATCCCAGCCCCAAAATCTACCCCAGGATTGGTCTGCCCAAATGCCTCCCAAGATCGTTCCCACGAAGCTGAAGAGTGTAGCGAAACAGATGATACCGTAGACCATCGTTCCCATCGTGCGAGAGCTCTTTCGATCCATGCGGTTGGAAAATACGGACATGAGTACGAACAGAATCCCAATGCAGCCTGCCAAGAAAGTGGCCGAATAACCCAAAGTGATGATGATCACATGGGTCGCCAGCCAGAAATTGTTGTCCAAGACCGCTCTTAGCATCTCCAGCGTATCGCCATCCGCCGACAAGTGGTGGGCAACTAGTAGGGTAAGAAAGCCGATTACCGCCGCGGTCGCATTGCCAATGCTGTTCTTGAAGAATCGCTCCAGGAAGATGGCCAATAGAACGGCGCCCCAGCCGACGAATAGCGCGGAGGAGTAAAGATTGATTACGGGAGCGTATTCAATAATGTAGACACGGTAGCCTAGGCCGATCGTATGCAAGACAGCGCAGAAGACGATGATCCATAGGGCCGCTTGATTCAGGCGTTCCGGCCAGCGAATCCAGGATACGATTACAGCGAGGAAAGCCATCACGTAACCCACCATGCAGATATAGAAGGGATCGAGGAAGTTGAACGTCTGCTCCACTCCCGCATGACTCACCAAATAAGGATCGATGGCGTTGAAGTCAGCATGCAATGCGCGAACGCCTTCGTTGAAGGCTGTGGCATTGCCTTCCCGATACGCATCGACGATGGTCGCGTAGCTTTTGATGATTTCGCTGACTTCGCCTTGGCTGATGATCTGGGTTAACGCGCTGCTATTCTTCTGCCATTCGAATTCGCCTTGAGCGTCCTTTGTGGGAACGGTCAGCAGTCGGCTGGTTTGCTCGAAATTTTGGTAGAGGAAGCCGATTGCCATCATCTTATTGAAGGCGTTCTCGTCGTATTCCTGACCCATCTGACGGGCATTGACGGCTGCGATGCCGTCCGCTGCAAAGGACTGCATATCCTCCAACTCTTCCGTAAATGATGCGAGCTGGGCGTGGTGCAAGGACCGGCTGAGTCCCATGTATAATTGAATGCTTCGGGCTAGATCGATTACCGCTTTCTGGAAACGGGACCGTTGAGCGTCTTCCAGTTCGCCCGCCTTCTGGGCTTGTTCGCTAATCGTTTCGATCGAGGGCTGCAATTCGTTGAGCGAGTAGTAGAAGTGATCGCTGCCCGGTCCGATCAAGGCGACGACGAGATCGCTGCGCTTGCTGGGTTTGTTGGGCAACTTCAGCAAAGATCGCACATCGTCATTGGTAATTCTGAATACGGGGCGATCATGGGCCTTTTCGGGGCTCATCATCAACTCCGTCAGCCAGACGATAGCAGGGGTCTTCTTATCGTTTTCGTCGATAAAAGAACGCTTGTAGCGTATGGTCAGGAGAGAGTTTCGCGCGACCGAGTCGAGCGGCTGCAGTCGTCCATTCACATGAACGGGGGTTTCTCCGAATGCGGTGTAATCGATTTCGGTCCGGGGCGTCTGTTTCATGTAGTTCCCCACAAAGTAGAGAACCAAGATGGCAAGACCGACGATTGCTGGTATCCGTTGCTTCATGACTTTTTAAGGCGCTTGGTGACAAAGCTTATGAGTCCGATTCCGAACTGGAGGGTTAAACCGACGAATATGAGGAGACAGGAAATATAGGGGAGGTGGCGGCCGGGGTTGCTGACGACTTGCAGGATGGTCGTCGTGTCTTCGTTCGCGAATCCGCTTTGAAAGAAAGTCAATCCACTGTAGCGCAATGGATGATTCATATAGATGAGGAATTCTCGCTCTTCGCCGCGCTCGGGGTTTCTCAATTCGACCAGGCTAGAGAAATTCATGGGTATATTGGTTCCCAGATAGCGATCGTGACTGAAGTCCTTCAGCATGATTTCAAATGGATAGTAGTAGCGTTTGCGGCGTACCTCGATAGAGTATTGCTTGCCTTGGAATTCGAATTCCTGGGCGGGAAAGCCAATACTGGCCAGCCAGGTTCCAATGACGGTTCCTTGCTTGTCGAATAGAGTCAGAATCGCCGTGCTGCGATTAATCTCGTCCATCTTGCCCGTTTTGGGAATCTCTACGGCGTAAACCTGTAGGCCAATGCCCTTGTTCGCAATGAGATCATCCGTCGGAGCGTTTCCGTCGCGACGCTGAATCGTGGCGTTTGGCATGAATCGGTTGACGCTAACCGTGAAAGGGAGTTCGTCGTGACGCACGTCGTGGTTGGTTCGCAGCATCTCTTGGGGAAAAGCGTACACGCGATCGCTCGTTTCCGAGTAGCTGTGGTCGACGATGGCTAACTCGCTGAAGTGGCGATCTTCCGAGTAATTGGACGATCCGCCTTCATCGATAACCATAGAGCTATCGACTTGCATCATGCTCGAGACCAATTCGCCAAGTAGGAGAGTAATGACGCCGAAGTGAGAGAGAAGAATTCCTGACTTGTTCCAGGAGTACTTGAACCGAGTAAAGAGGGCCGTTACGAGATTGATGAACAGGACGACTCCGATTAGGTATCCGCCAGGCATATACGGAATGGAAATTTCGGTGCCGGGAATTTGCCAATACAGGAAGAGCGAATAGAAGTAGACGTCGACGGCGCCGTGGATGCCGAGATGCACTTGCGCGAGCGTGCCGATGAATACGAGAACGAGTCCCAGCACGAGACAGGCGATCGCCAACTCCAGCGAAGAGAAAAACTTGATGAGCGGTTTCATGGACTTAGCCGTAGATTTCTATTCCGCGGGCGCTTCGAAGCGCGAGCTCGTTAGGGTTTGTCTGAATTTCTTGCGCTGAGTCTCCAAGAGAAAGGCGTCCCCTCTAAGTTTGTAGAACCAGCTTCGTCCATCTCTTTTGAGTATGGCCGCGAAAATACGTTCTTTCACCTTGGCTTTCTCCTCATCCGTTTCAGGCATTAGATCGAAGAGGGAAAACGAAAGTTCCCCCGATTCGATGACTTCCTGTTTCGTCTGAACCTCGGCATCGCTCCAGCGAGGAAGACCGATTTGCTGGCGCCAGCGATTGACGTTGGCGGTTAAGCCGCCCGCGTCGCCCGGGAAACTGGTGATCGAAAAGTCCGCTGTAGGGAAGCCTTGCTTGACGATTTCGTAGCTAGCGATTCGCAAAGAGGATCCTGAGGATTCGGTCCATCCGCTGGGAACGTCGAATACAAGCTCTTTGCTGGTTTGCTTGACGCTGGATTGGGCAGTGGGTTCGTCCGAATGGAGGAAACGCAGTCCATTGATCATCTCCACAAAACGATCGCGCTCTCCATTAACAATGGATTGGGGTCCCGACATCTTGAAGAACCAGCTTTCTTCGCCGTGAGTGAAGATCGCCGCGAGAATGCGCGTAGCGTTGGCCTTTTCGCTCTCGGGAAGGATGTCTACCAAGCTGCCCTGATGTCCATCGACCGTCAAACGAGTAAGGGATTGCTGCAGCTGATCGTTATCGATGGGCGCTAGGCCTGCTTGTCCGCGCCATCGATTTACGTTAGCTAGAATGCCGCCCACGTTGCCAGGAAAAGAGGAAACGGTGATTTCCGCTTTACCGCCATCTCCATCTTCGACGACATAGTTTCCTTTGCGAAAGGCCGTTGGAGCGAGTTCCTGCCAAGCCTCAGGCTTAGTCCATTCGATTGGACCCCCCGCCGCTTCCAGGCCTGGGGTGACGGGAGCGTTGGGAACTGCCGGGGCTTGCGAAGCTTCTTTCGGGACATTGTAAACCGCGACGTCAGCTCGATTGCAGCCTGCGATTACCAACGCAGTTGCAACGAGAGCAGCGCAAGAAAGTTGAAAATCTCGAGTCATTGAGGGCGGAGCTAAGGGCGTAATTATCGAATAAGCAAGCAGGACTGGTCGACAATCGACCGATCCTGCGATGAAAGTAGACGCGCGGATATCATCTAGTATCCACGCTAAAGGGGGCGAATCGATCTTGAACCGAATATTCGTTTTAGATCGGGGCCGCGAAACGAAGAAGGCTGTTCTAACGATCGACGCGCGCGGAGCCGCCAGCCACTTGCTTTTCCACTTCCGCCAAGGTCACCATGGAAGTGTCGCCGGGAGTGGTCATGGCCAAGGCCCCATGAGCGGCCCCGTATTCGACGGCCTGTCCAGCGTCATCCGTGGAAAGCAAACCGAATATAAGGCCAGATGCGAAGGAATCGCCGCCGCCCACTCGGTCCATGATTTCCAATTCCGGACGATGGGTGGCTTCATGGAAGGATCCATTGGCCCAGCAAATGGCTCCCCAATCGTTGACGGTCGCCGTTTTAACGCCGCGGAGCGTTGTAGCGACCACTTTGAAGTTCGGATAGTCGGCTACGGCCCGATTGATCATGGCTTTGAAGCTCTCGGTTTCGAGTTCCGTGAGCGATTCGTCCACACCTTCGATTTCGTAACCCAAGCTTGCCGTGAAATCCTCCTCGTTGCCGATCATCACATCGACGTATTTGGCGATTTCGCGATTCACTTCCTGGGCTTTCTCGATGCCTCCAATGTCTTTCCAGAGGGAAGGGCGATAATTCAAATCGTAGGAAACGATGGTGCCGGCAGCCTTGGCTGCTTTGGCGGCTTCGATAACCAATTCGGCAGCCGTTTCGCTGAGCGCCGCGTAGATGCCGCCAGTGTGGAGCCAACGAGCGCCGTCTTTCTGGAAGAGGGATTCCCAGTCCACATCGCCCGGCTTCATTTGCGAGGCTGCGGTGTTGCCGCGATCGGGTACGCCCTTGGCGCCGCGAATTCCGAAGCCGCGTTCGGTGAAGTTCAGTCCATTGCGGACCGATCTTCCAATGCCGTCATAGTCGGCCCAATTAATGTAATCGGTGTCGACGCCGCCTTGCAGGATGAAGTCCTCCAATAAGCGGCCGACTTCATTGTCGGCGAAAGCGGTTACCACCGCGGTCTTGAGGCCAAAGCAGCGTCGCAATCCGCGCGTCACGTTGTACTCGCCGCCGCCTTCCCAGGCAGTGAATCCGCGAGCGGTGCGGACGCGCCCTTCGCCTGGGTCCAGACGCAGCATGATTTCGCCGAGCGAAACGCAGTCGTACTTGCAATCGGATGAAGATCTCAGTTCTAGAACACTCATAGTCGTGGGCCCGAAAAAAGGCGGGAAAATGGAAAACGCAAGCGAAAACCTAACACGTGTGTGAAGATACTGGAGACTGGAATTCCCGTTCTGTCGGCAATTTTGACGAAGGGTTGCCTTTCGTTTGGTTTCCGACCTAATTCGCTGTATGATTTCCGGCAAGAAAGGTTCCTCGCTCGATCGAGCGCTTGGTCGAGTGGACAGCTTGGATACGACAAATCTAACGAATCTCGTGCAAAGACTCGCTCGCGAGCGAGCGTTTCTGGAAACGATCTTCAACACGGCCCTGGAAGGGATAATGGTTATAGATGATCTTGGATTGATCGATTACGCCAACGCGGCGAGCCATCGCATGATCGGGTTGAAGGAAAGCGATGTTGGAGACGTCACTTTGTGGCGCATGATTCCGGAGTTGAGAACGTCGCTCGGATTGAAGGAAGGGGATCGGTTGCAGGCTTCCGTGAGCTCCCGCGAATTGGAGCTTGCGTATCCGGAAAAGAGGTACGTTAGGCTGTATATTCTCCCCTTCGACGAGGGCGAGGATGGCGATGCCGAACAACGGCGCTACGTGGTTATTCTCTCAGATATTACGCGTGAAAAGCAATCCAATGAAGAGCTCATCGAGTCGGAACGCGTGACCTCGATTCTTTTGCTGGCCGCGGGCGTCGCCCACGAGTTAGGCAATCCACTGAACTCGATCACCATTCATTTGCAACTCATGGAGCGGCAGCTGAAGAAGCTCGAACAGACTCCCGAGGCGGATCGCTTGGCATCATCGGTAGAAGTTTGCCGTGAGGAAGTCGGCCGACTGGATGGGATCATTAAGAACTTCTTGGAGGCGATTCGCCCTCAAGAACCCGACTTTCAGACGCTTAATTTATTCGAGGCCCTCGAGGAGACGCTAAAGTTCCAGGCAGGCGAGCTCGAGGACCGCGGCATTTCGGTCGAGCTCGACGCAGGCTCCGAGCAACCGATCGTTCGGGCAGACAAGCACCAAATCAAACAGGTGTTTTTCAATGTCACCAAGAACGCGATGGAGGCAATGCAGCCGGGGGGCGTTATACAGGTGCAGGTCGAGGCAGACGAGGAGCGCTTCTACCTGCGATTTGGCGATTCCGGCTCGGGCATCAGTCAGGAGCGCCTATCGCAAGTTTTTCAACCCTACCACACGACCAAGAAAACGGGGACGGGACTGGGGCTCATGATCGTGCAGCGCATTATGCGTGAGCATGGGGGACAAGTTGGCATAGATAGCAAAGAGGGCGTTGGCACCTTGGTGACGTTAGAATTTCCAAAGCAGAATCGAAAATTTCGAATGCTTGAGGGAAACTAAGGAATTAAGTCGGAGGCTTATGGCTTAGCTGATTTCAGTATTTCATCCTTAAGCCTTCAACCTTAGGCCTTCGTTATATGTGACAAAATTGCCCATTGACGCGGTGACGCGATAGGCTAGTTGTTGGGGCATGCTTCCAACGGTTCTAATCGTCGACGACGAACGTCATACGCGCGAAGGCCTCCAGCAGGTCCTCGAGGATCAATACGATATCTACCTGGCGGAGAATGCGGATCAGGCGTTCAATCTGATGGAGAGCGAGACCTTCGATCTCATCCTCACGGATTTACGTATGCCCGGGAAGTCAGGACTCAAGGTGATAGACAAGGCCCTCACCTTGAAAAATCGTCCGCCGGTTATCATGATGACTGCCTATGGCAATGTTCCTTCGGCGGTCGAAGCGATGAAGCGTGGCGCGTACGACTTTCTGACCAAGCCGGTCAATTTGGAGAAATTGGAGATACTGGCAAAGCGGGCCCTTCAATCGAAGGATCTCGAGGAGGAGGTTCAGCAGCTGCACGAGCGGCTGGACGTGAAATACAGTTTCGAAGGTATCATCGGAAACTCGTCGGAGCTGAAACAGGTTATCGAGCGAGTGAAGTTGGTCGCTCCATCTCGAGCAAGCGTGCTTATCGAGGGGGAGACGGGCACGGGCAAGGAGCGAATCGCTCAAGCGGTTCACCAAAACAGTCCCCGAGCGCAAGGGCCGTTCGTGGCGGTGCACTGCGCGGCATTGCCTTCCAATCTGCTAGAGAGCGAATTGTTCGGCCATGAAAAAGGCGCTTTTACCGGAGCTACGGAAAGGCGAGTGGGGCGATTCGAATTAGCCCACGGAGGCACCTTGTTCCTGGATGAAATCGGGGAAATAAGTCTGGCCACGCAAGTGAAACTCCTTCGTTTCTTGGAGCAACGAACGTTCGAGAGAATCGGTAGTTCAAAATCCATTACAGTCGATACGCGTCTCGTGGCGGCGACCAATCGCAATTTGGAGGAAATGGTCAAGAAAGGGGAGTTTCGCGAGGATCTCTATTTTCGTTTGAATGTCGTGCAAATCACTATGCCGCCTCTGAGGGACCGTAGCGAGGATCTGCCGATTCTCCTGAATCACTTCCTGGAGGAATTCTCTGAAGAGAACCAAATCGCTCCGCCGACTTTCGAACCCGGCGCGATGCAATGCTTGAGGCGATACGCTTGGCCAGGCAACATTCGCGAGCTGAGGAATTTCGCTGAAAATGCAGTCGTTCTGCATCGGGGAGGCGTCATTCACGACTACGATCTGGAGTCGAAGTTTCGCGGAGAGACGCGATCGATTGACGGGGAGAGCCGAGTCGTGTCGCCGCTGGACAAGGAGGAGAATGAAAAACGATTGCTTCGCGAAGCTCTGGCGGACGCCAAGGGCAATCGCACTCGAGCAGCTAAGCTGCTCGGCATCAGTCGACGTACCTTGCATCGCAAGCTCCAGCAATGGCCGGAGTTGGATGTGAAGGACAAGTAGGGGCGTCGGAATCTGCTGGCGAGCCCCTGCTAAACGTCTTCATCGAGATGCGGGTTGCCTGGATGCGGAACTAGTTGTAGCGTTCGGCAATCCCTATCGCTTTATTGCGGACCAGCGCCCGCAACTCGTTTGGTTCGAGCGCCTCCATTTTCGTTCCCCAGCTTAGCAGCCACTGAGCCACTTCGTCGAGGCCTCCCAATTGGAATCCCAAGATCAAGCCGCCGTCTTCGAGCGATTCGATAGTTTGCGTTGGATGCCATATGTTTTCCGATACATGATCGGCAATGGAAGAGGATACTCGCAGTTTGACTTTGTAGGCGCCCGATGGAGACCAGATTCCGAAACTGCTCCAGAGATAGTCGTCTACTGAAAAATCGGCTGGAAGCTCGAAGGTTTCCGACTCGATGGCGACGTCGGCAGCTCGGGCCAGAAGAAAGGTCCGCATGGCTTCTCGCTGCTTGTCCCAAGCGAGCAGATACCACTTTCCGAGATAATTGGTGACATGGTAGGGTTTGACCGTTCTCCGCGCCGAACGTTTCTCTCCGGGCTTTTTGTAGCTGAAACTCAGTACTCGTTTTTCCAACGCTCCTTTAATTGCTGTCCGCAGTGTGGTTTCGTCTTGGTTGGATAAACGACCATGCTTGAACGAAACCGCGTCGCTGAGTTCGCTGAGATTAGCGGTTATGGTTTCCGGCAAGCTCGCGGAGAGCTTGTTTAAGGCATTGGCCAAGGGCTTTTCGAAGGGCGTGCCTTTGTAGTGGTCGAGCGCTTTGCGAGCTACGCTGAGGGCCAGAAGTTCGCCCTCTGAAATGTCGATGGTAGGCAGGCTCTCGACTTCGCGCGTGTAGCAATAGCCATGCTGCGATGGTTCGTAATCGATAGGCAGCAACATGCGATCGCGCATGAAATCGATATCGCGACTAATGGTCTTGGAACTGACTTCCAAAGCCTTTGCCAATTTGCTGCAATTGGGAAAGTCGCCTTTTTGCAGGGCCTTGTGAATAAGGAGCATGCGCTCGATGGCAGGACGCTTTAGACTGTGGATGCGACTTTCGGAATCCATGCCAATGAAATGGACAGGGCGGAGGCGTTTCGCAATCCCTTAGGCGAGCAAATTAAATGGCCCGCTGCGGTTCCGTTCTGTTTAAGGCAATCTGAATGCGGCCATCTCAGTATCGTTGCGGACAAGCAAGGTGTCGCCGACGAGGACGGGGTGATTCCACGTCTTGCCTTCAATCGCCTGAAACCGCCCCCGCTCTTCGAAGGCGCTGGAAGAAGCTCTGACGAGGGCGACTTCTCCTTTTTCCGACACGACCAAGAGCAAGTCTTGGTCTTCCAGCAAGAGAACCTGACCGCTCCCGTAGCGTCCGCCCCGCCAAATGCGATCGCCCGTCGCGACATCCATGCAAACGAGATAGCTTCCGTCGAATCCGTATACGCTGTCGTCCCGTACGACGAAATCGCTGAAGTAGGGCTTCAGTCGATTCGTTCTCCAGACCTCTTCCGTTTTCCATTCGCCGTCCGTAAGGTAAGCTCGAATACGAGCCATTCCCGATTTCTCGCCTCGACTGAGCAGGATATCGCCGCTCGAGAGAAGGGCGGGCTGGACGATCCGAGATCCACCTGGCCAATCGTGGTTCCAGAGAAGTTTCCCTGAATTGGCCTCGACGCTGACCAATCCATTGCGACTCGCGAGCAGGACTTGGGGAACATTCGAGAGCGTGACCAAGTGAGGAGAACTGTATCCGTCCATTCCATTCGGCCCCTGCCAGAGCAGGTCTCCCGAATCTCGATTATAACCGACAAGTTTGCCCGCTGCTGCAACGACCAAGGCGTCCTCGATCAAAAGCGGCGACCCGGAGAAGCCCCATCCAGGGACGGCGACCCCTGAATCTGCGGTCAAGTCACGCGTCCAAACGAGCGCCCCATCGGCAGCGTCGAGCGCATTAACAGTTCCGTTCGCTCCAAGGGTGTAGAGTCGCCCTGCATGATAGGTGGGAGTCGCCCGAGGGCCCGGCCCGGCATTCGCCTCCCAGAACCGGGTGGCATCCTCGCGGGTCCAGACGGCTTCCCCCGAGGAAAGCTTATAACAGGAAACCACTTCGTTTTCGCCGCGCTGTTCCTGGGTGAATAGGTATTCGCCCGCGACGGAAAAGGAGGACCAAGCAGGACCTACTGGGCGCCGCCAGATTTCAACAGGCTTTTCGTCATCGCTCCAAGAGGATGCAATGTTCGATCCCGTGATGCGATTGTCTCTGTTTGCGCCGCGAAAACCAGGCCAACTGACTTTGGTATTGTCGTTGGCAAGATTTTGAGCAGCGCCTTGAGCGGCGAGTGTACCGAGTTTATCCTCGCGCGAATCGGACCATCGCCAGGCGAACTGCTGATTCAATTCGCTATTGAAACCTTCCGTTCGAATAAGGGTCCAGGGCGAGCAGGCAACGATCACAACGGTGACGAGCGTTACCGCTCTCTTTGGTTTGGGCATGGTCTTGGTCAAGAAGGCCCATGCGACGAATGCCAGGCAAAGGGGAGGCGTGGCGTAGACGAAAAACATGAGTCCCATCATCGACGTTGCTACGGACTCATGCAGAAGACTAGGCGCTGCGGCAAGACCGCCCAGCATGGCAACGATCGCGAACCAGCGCTCGAAAATCGGCGCTCGACTGACGAAGGCCCACCACACCCAGATCAAGAGGGCGCAACCCATGGCTCCAAACACGCCCACAGGCAGGGCGTCAGGCCAAATGGGCGCTATGGCAAAGCGTAGGAGCCATTGCAGGCATACAATTAGAATGCCCGGCCAAAGGCGTAGCGACGGTGGAGAGATTGGAGCGCTCATAGGAAGCTTGCGAAGTGGATTTTAAGAATGGGGCGAAGGTCGCGCCTCATCCATTACCCTTTTGGCTAGCCTATAGTCGCGCTTTCTTGTCGCGCGGGCGAAATCCTCTAGAGCGAAACGCCACGTTTCCAGGGAATGAAATCGTCCTGGCCCAACTTCTGGGCGCAAGACTGCCGTTCGCCGCTGGCGACGCTCACGATCAGTTCCAAAAGATCGTCGGCGAGACCATCGATGGAAGCGCTGCCGTCGATGACGCCGCCCGTATCGAAATCGATCATGTCCTTGAGCGAGCTAGCGATCTTGGAGTTCGATGAGATCTTCAAAACAGGGGTGACGGGATTTCCCGTGGGCGTTCCGAGGCCCGTAGAAAAGACGATCATGTTAGCTCCGGCCCCCGCCATTGCGGTCGTCGATTCCACGTCGCCTCCCGGCGTGCATAAGAGATTTAGGCCAGGTCGTTTGGTTTTCTCTGGATAGTCGAGTACATCGCGTACGGGCGAAGTGCCGCCTTTGAGCGCGGCGCCAGCCGACTTGATCGCATCGGTGGTCAGGCCGTCTTTGATGTTTCCATGCGATGGATTCTGGTCGAATCCGGATCCGACTCGCTCGGCAGCCGCTCCATAGGCGCCCATCAATTCCATGAATCGCTCCGCCAGTTCCGGGCGTTCGCAACGGTCGACTAATTCCTGTTCGACCCCGCAAAGCTCGGGAAACTCGGCGAGTATGACGCTGCCGCCGGAAGCGACCAAGCGGTCCGAGGTAGCGCCGACCACGGGATTGGCGGATATTCCCGAAAAACCGTCTGAGCCGCCGCATTCCACGCCTAGGGTTAGCTTGCTGATGGGCGCTGGTTCGCGATGGCATTCATTGGCGATGGCCAGGCCTTTGAAGGTCGAACGCAAGGCTTCGGAAAGCATCTCCTTTTCCGAAGCGCTGGCTTGCTGTTCAAAGTAGTACACTGGTTTCTCGAAGTTCTTGTCTCGTTTTTCGATCTCTTCCTTGAGATGGGCGATTTGAGTCTTCTGGCAGCCTAAGCTGAGTACCGTTGCTCCGGCGACGTTCGGGTGAGCAATGTAGCCCGCGAGAAGGCCGCTCAATGAGGCGGCATCGTCAGACGTTCCGCCGCAGCCAAGCGTGTGGGAGAGGAATTTGATTCCATCCACATTTGGGAAAAGACGATTGCGGTTCGTACCGGAGCTGAGCGGATCGATTCCTGGGACACTGTCGATGTCGTCGCCCGCGCGCTGACTTGCAATGAGGTCGGTAACGAATGCGGCATAGGGGGTCGACTGCGCGTATCCAAGCGGTTCGAGCAATGCCTCTTTCATCAAAGCGAGATTTCGGTTTTCGCAGAATACGAGGGGTACGACAATCCATACATTGGCCGTTCCCACGGAGCCGTCGGCTCGATGGTATCCCATGAAGTGAACGTTTTCCCACCGCTTCGAATCAGGAGCGTTCCATTTAGGCTCGACGCCATTCAGTTGGGCTTCGCTTGCCGCATGCACGACATTGTCCACGTGGATGCGCTCTCCGCGAGCGATAGGCTTCGTGGCCAGTCCAACCTTGACCCCGTACATGACCAGTTCGGCTCCCTCGTCGAATGCCTGGGCTGCGAATTTGTGCTTAGCCGGTACGGGTTCGGTAATCTCGAAGGATTCGCCTTCGTACTCGACGGTTCGTCCCGCCTCGAGATCTTGCAAGGCGACGATAATATTGTCCTGGGGTTTAACTTTAAGAACGAGAGCGCTCATGAGTACCGAATAGAAAGGGCGTTGCTGGAGTCAGAGCAAAACTAAATCGCGCCAAGCGAAAGGATTTAGCTAAACCAGTTGCATTGATGCCGTTTGCGGGGACCGGCGGAAGCCAGTCCCCGCAGTTCCTAAGGGCGCGAGCGATCTTCGCGCGCTTTCGTTCCTCCCAAAATCGCTACGGCTCCGACGAGGCCAATGGTTCCGGAGAGGTACCACCAGCCTGCGCCCATGATGCCGTAGAGCCATATGCCCGCGCTGCCGATCAAGCTGGCGAGAGCCCAGCACATGCCGCGAAAGCCAAAGTAGCGTCCCCGCAGTTTTTCCGGAGCGAGATTGCTGCTGTAAGCCATGCCGATGGGCAGGGCTATGATTTCGCCCATGGTGAACAAGGCCATCGCCAAGAAGAATCCTGAAATCGTGGATACGTAGCCGAAGGCTGCGCAACCCAAGGCGATGCCCGCGTAGCCAATGGCTAAAACCTTGCGGGCATCGAAGCGATCCAGCCAATGGGTGAGCGGTACCTCGATCAGGATAATCAGTACGCCGTTCGTTCCCATTAACGCACCGTAGACGGCAGGCGAGATCCCATTGTCTGTGGCCGTTAAGGCGAGTAGGCCGAACACTTGGCTGAAGGCGATTCCCATCAGCAGGCAAGCGACCAGAAATTGAGAGTAGGGTCGATTTCCTATGACATCGACCAACGCGTCTATCCAGCTTTTCAGAATGATCCTCGGAGAGCTGGCTCTCCCTTCGATCGTTCGCAATCCATGAGGCAGGCACACGAAAGCGAGAACGGCGAAGCAAAGCGTAGTCGCAGCATCGCCAACGAAGATTAGCAGAGGCGAATAGGCGAAAATAAATCCCGCGACCATCGGGCCTGCGGCGAAGCCCGCGTTGATCGCCAGACGCAACATCGCGAATACGGTCACGAGTTTTTCCTTGGGTACCAAATCGGTTATCAAGGCGCT
>Ga0208127_1000109_pt1 | contig 39572 bp, 44 predicted proteins | sample ETNtaG_6_FD_185751 | JGI IMG/M metagenome (GOLD analysis project Ga0208127, IMG submission 185751) | Marine microbial and viral communities from oxygen minimum zone, Eastern Pacific Ocean - ETNP201306SV45 (SPAdes) (version 2) | ecosystem: Environmental > Aquatic > Marine > Oceanic ... | reverse complement strand
TTTTGATCGATGTTGGTATACCCAACTCTATAATTTCCTTTGTTGTTAGCTCCTGAAAATGAGATACTATTATTGTATGTAACTCCAGTATCAAAATAAGTTTCGTATCCGTTTGCTGGAGCAACCCAAGGTCTAGTCTCCTTGTAATTACTTGCTAGAGGATCCCAAGAGTTCCAATGACGAACAAGTACGTTAGGGTCGTATTTAGGCCCCCAAGACCCATCTTTTTTGTAGTTAGGATACAAGTAACTAACTCCGTCTTGAATTAACTCGTTAAAACCTGATGGAGTACTTGCGGTTGAGCCACCGCCGTACATTTGCTGAACAGGGAGTAAATTGGTTACTTCGTCAAAAGTAATTGTCGTACTAAAACTAACCCCCATACCGTCATCAGAACCTTTACCATTTTTAGTTGTGATTAAAATAACCCCATTTGCTCCTCTTGAACCGTAAAGCGCAGTTGCGGCAGCACCTTTTAAAACAGTCATATCTGCAATAGATGCTGGATCAATATCAGAAATGGTATTTCCATAGTCATATTCGTTATCACCAAATCCTTCTTGCTGATCTATACTTGAAAAACTTGAGTTATCCATAGGAACTCCGTCAACAACGAATAAAGGTTGATTGTTTCCTAGGAAAGAATTGGATCCACGTATGGTGATTCGAGAGGCCCCGCCAAGTGTGGATGCAGAACCTTGAATTTGAACTCCTGAAATTTGACCTTGAAGGGCGTTAACAAGGTTGTTTTCATTTGCATCATTTATGGCCTTACTGTCAACCGACTGTACAGCAAAACCGAGTGACTTTTTTGCTCTGGTCAACCCAAGTGCAGTCACCACCACTTCATCTAAAGCACCTGTAGGGGATAGAGTCACATTTATTTGTGATCCGTCAATGACTAGTTCTGTTGGTGAATATCCAACAAAACTAAAGACCAAAGTATCTCCTAGTTTTGCAGCTATTGAAAAATTCCCATCAAAATCTGACGATGAACCATTCGATGTTCCCTTGACGGTTATTGTCGCGCCTGGAAGCGGAACTCCAGACTCGTCTGTAATTGTGCCTTTAATAGTTTGTTGTGCCAAGCCAATTTGGAACACAATCAAAAAACACGTTGTTATTATTCGACTAATTTTTGTTTTCATATTTGTTAATAGTTAGTAAAACAAATATGTTAATAAAATGTTAAATTATCAAAAATTTTATTAGATTATTTTTGGCAAATAATTATAATTTAGTATATACGTGCAATCACGTATTTGAGGATTAATTGATTTGGAAATTTATTTACGGATTCAGTCGTTTTCCTAAACATACTAACAAGTCTCGTGTTGCTGCAATAGCTGCGTCTTATGAAATATTTTGTTGTATGGCTCCATTGGAACGATTTTTCATTTCATTAAGGCAAGGCTTATCTTTTACATTATCCTTAAAAAACCTATTCACGTACTTTGCGCATTCAAATCCTACGATTCTAGATTTTTCTGCAAAATCTAGTGGTTTCACTTTTCCGGAAAACAGCTCATTGTTTTCAGCCATCAATACTGCTGTTTAATTTGAAACATTTATAGCTTTGTTGGTACAACTACTTAATTACAACAATTTGATAGATAAAATAGTTTTTTAAGTAATGGACATAAAACTTCTCCGCTCTATTTCGTGAAAAAATATTAGACGCTATTGACATGTGAACAAGCTAAAGCATCTTTAACTGCTGTACCTCTGCCTGAGATAAATGGCGCCAGTGACCACGTGGCAGGTCTTTCTTTGTAAGTCCAGCAAATAACACTCGGTCTAAACTAATTACTTCATAGCCTAGGTATTCAAAAATACGACGCACAATTCGGTTACGTCCCGAGTGGAGTGCAATACCTACCTCACGTTTTGAGGCTCCTTGCACGTAACTAACTTCATCGGCTTTGATACTGCCATCATCAAGTTTAATACCCGCTTTGATGCTTTGCAAATGTTGACCGCTTACGTTTTTGTCCAATACAACATGGTAGAGCTTTTTTATGCCTGTGCTGGGATGTGTTAGTTTTTTAGCCAAGTCTCCATCATTAGTAAATAACAAAAGTCCTGTGGTAGGGCGGTCTAACCTGCCTACAGGGACAATACGTGATTTGGTTGCATTTGCCACTAGATCCATTACCGTTTTTCTGCCTTTTTCATCTCTTGTGGTAGTAATAAACCCTTTTGGCTTGTTAAGCAATACGTAGGTGGGTTTTTCGGCCTGCAAACGCTGCCCATCAAACTGGACTTCATCTGTTGGCTTTACCTTATAACCCATTTCGGTCATGACTTTATTGTTCACTTTTACAGAGCCCAATTTGATATACATATCTGCTTCACGGCGCGAACAAATACCCGCATGGGCGATAAACTTATTCAATCGAATCCCTTCGCTGGATTTTTGTGTATTTTTCTTATTCATGGCCATGGTTATGCCTTGCAAAAGTAAGGAGCTTAAACATTAAGACGTAGTAAAGGCAGACTTATTATGCCAAATAAAATTATAAACCGTGTCAATTGAAGTAATAATCCCATATGACGGTTACTAGTAGGTCGCCACAACAACGTTAGTAAAAGCAGCAACAAAGCAAAAGCAGAAACAAAATAGTAAATCATGGCATTTAGTGAGAAAAATGTTTGCAGTAGCACTATCACCATCAGTGCGCATAAAATTAAAATACTAATAAGTTTTTTGGTCCGTTTTTCACCCCATACTACTGGAAAAGTTTGATAGCTGTGTGCTAAATCACCTTTGAGATTATACAAGTCCTTCACAAATTCACGAATACTCACAAGCGTATACAAATAAGCTGCATGAGTAAAAATTTCGAGGGAAAAGTTATTGTAATAAACCGTAATAGCGAAGAAAGGCAATATGGTCAACAAGGTGCTGGTAAGGGTTCCAAACCACAAGTCGCGTTTTAATAGTGATGAATACACAAACATCGCAACCATATAGGATGTAAAGAAAAGCACGGCACGGAAAGATACATAACTGGCTACTAAAAGTGCCATAACTGAGCAAATAAAGTACATAGCCAATTTGGCTTTAGCAGAAACATGGCGCTCCAGTATGGTTTTTTGAGGTCGATTAATAAGGTCCTTCTCTTCATCAAAAAAAGCATTAAAAATATACCCGCCAGAAACACTAAAACCAGTTGCTATAACAATAAGCCATAACTCAACATTCCTCAAAGTAGGTAAAATGTCAAGTTTAGAAAAAATGAATACTGCCGTGAGTACTTGGGCTAACATTAGAACACTCACATTAACAACCCTTACTAAAGAGAACAGACCAATTGCCTGCAAAAACAATTGCTTAGATGAAGATGGGGCATGCATCTTAAAAGGTGTATACGACCTTCAGTTGATGGTCTGCAAGTAAGCTTTTAGTCTTGGGCAAGTCTTGGGTAAAGCCAAGAATATAACCTCCGCCACCAGAACCACAGAGTTTTAGGTAATATGTATTGGTTTCAATCCCTTTTTTCCAAAGAGAACGAAAGCGCTCTGGAATCATAGGGCTGAAGTGCTCTAGCACAACAGATGAGAGTTTTTTTATGTCAGAAAATAAATCTGAGATGTTTCCACTCAAAAAGTGTTCAATACAGCGATCAGATATTGTAATAAATTCTTCCTTCATCATTTTACGAAAAGAAGGTAACTCAAAGTTGTCTAAAAAAATGGACACCAAAGGTGCAGTTTCACTGGTCATCCCACTGTCCAATAGAAAAACGGCTGCTTTTCCTTTTTGTGATTGCGATGGAATTCCTGTTGGTTCAATATCTGATTTGGAATGAATCAGTATGGGAAGGCTCAAAAAACTATTGAGAGGGTCCAAACCCGATGATTTCCCATGAAAAAAAGACTCCATTTCAGAAAAAATATTTTTTAGTTTAGTTAATTTTTGACGTGTGAGGTTCTCCAATACGGTAATTTTTTCAAACGCATACCGATCGTATATGGCTGCCACCAACGCACCACTACTACCAACGCCATAACCTTGCGGAATGCTACTGTCAAAGTACATTCCCTTGGTCAAATCAGCTGAAAGGCGCTTATGATCGAATTGCACCAATGTATTGTCTAAATTAATTAAGTGTTTGGCAAACTCTATTAGTTTGGCATTGGATGAAACCGCTGACTGTGAAGTATTGTTATCCATACGCAAAGCTCCCTTATGGTAATTGTAGGGAATAGACAATCCCTTGGAATTTTTTATGATACCATATTCTCCAAAGAGTAAAATTTTTGCATAAAACAACGGACCCTTCATAGTAACAAATTTAGCACTTTTTTATTCCTGTACCAACCACATCATGCACACATTGACGGTTTTGACAAAACTGCAGCAAATCTGAAGCTATAAACGCTTTTACACTACCAGCTACATCATTGGGATAAAGCAAGTGAACATTGGCACCTGCGTCTAGCGTAAAACAAAGAGGTATTTTTGTTTCTGCCCTGAATTTCCAAATGGAATTAATGATGTGTAAGGTGTTGGGCTGCATCAAAATAAAATAGGGGTTTGAAGTCATCATCATGGCATGCAAATCCAAGGCTTCTTTTTCTACAATAGGAATAAAATCTTCTAGGTTCCCGCTCTTAAGCACTGGCAGCAAGGCTGCTAGTTGTTCATTGGCTTGTACAAATCGTTGGGCGGCATAAGGATGGTTATGCATCAGCTTGTGCCCCAGTGTGCTGCTAACTTGCTTTTGTCCTTTGTCTACCAATAAAATAGTGTCGCAATAGGTTGTAAAAATTGGGTGGATATCATTTACGGTAGTTGATATCAAATCTGAAGAATCGGCAACTGAAGCGTGGATACCCCAAGCCATCATTGGACCTTGTACACTGCGACAAGCACTCCCAGAACCAAGTCGAGCCAAAAAAGATATTTTTTCCAACTTTAGCTTATGATCCATGGGTGACAAATAAGATTCAAAATCTACTAAGCAAGCTGCCAATGCAGCCATAGATGATGCAGATGATGCAATGCCACTACTATGTGGAAAAGTGTTTTGGGATCTAATCTCAACGTTATAATGCAATAAAAAAGGCTGATAGACTATAATTTGATCAAAAAAAGCTGCGATTTTTGGTCTAAAGCTTGGCATTTCTTTTCCTGCAAAAAGGATGCTAAAAGACACTTTTTTAGTTGGGAATTCAAGTGGCGTAAAGTCAACTTCAGTTTGTGTATGCGCATCAGACAACGTAAAACTTAAAGATGCATTTTTGGGTAATTGCGGGGAGGTTTTTCCCCAATATTTTACAAGGGCTATGTTGCTTGGCGCTTGCCATTTGGTATGATAAGCATCTTCTTTGGGTTGGGCGTTACTAAAAATAAAGCGTTGTTCCATGCTCTACAAATATACATGCTTAATTACTGTTGTAAGATTTAAAATATATCTTAATTTAAATTTTATAAATTTGAATATTAAACCCAAATTATAAATTATGTTTTCAAAATCTATTATTTTGGCAACAATTGCTGCCTTTTTGTTTTTTTATTTTGTTCCTCCTCTATTTTACTCTGCTGCTGATGCATGTCTTAGTAAACACGTAATCAATCACATTGCTAGAGATTCCTATTATTTTGGAATATTAGGAATTGGTGTGCTGTTATTTTCTTACACATTTGTACATATATTCCAAAAATGGTCTAATGGGATATACAGCAATGAAAATGGTTTTGCTTTTGGTATATGGGCCACATTATTCACAACTGCTTCAATGAGTTTTATAAGGTATGCCACAACTGATTTTGCTGAAGCGGAATATTATGCCCTAGAAAGTGTTTATTGGTTAGCCATGTATACAATAGGTGGTGTTTTAGTTGCCTTTGTTTGCAGAAAAACACGCTGATATAAAAGTAGCTATACAAAGATAAATACTTCCAAATCAGTTGCACTTTTAGAAAGCTACACTGACTACTTCCTCAATTTCTGGTGCGTATTTCTTTACAGTCAATTCAACGCCTTGTTTCAGCGTCATCTGATTAACAGAACAACCCACACAGGCACCCAAAAGTTGGACTTTAACTGTTTTGTTTTCAATACCTATAAGTTCAATATCTCCTCCATCGGATTTTAAAAATGGACGGATTTCCTCTAGAGCTTGTTCAATACGTTGGTTTAAATCAGACATAGTCTATTTTTTTGTTACAGCAGCACAGCCTGCCATGGTTGTTATTTTAATTGCCTCAGTAGGCGGAAGTTGTTCGTTTCGTCTGACCACTTCTGACACAACAACACGTGTGACTTCCGTGAAGGCATTTGAAACAACTGTTTTTTCTTGCATCGCTGCAGGACGACCCATGTCTCCTGCTTCACGAATGCTTTGTACAAGTGGTAATTCTCCCAAAAAAGGAATTTTCAAATCTTCTGCCAAATACTTTGCTCCCGATTTGCCAAAAATATAGTATTTATTGTCAGGCAATTCCTTGGGGGTGAAATACGCCATATTTTCAACGATACCCAACACTGGTACTTGAATGTTTTTTTGTTTGAACATGGCAACGCCTTTCTTTGCATCAGCCAGTGCCACGGCCTGTGGGGTACTAACAACTACTGCCCCAGTAATAGGCAAAGATTGCATAATACTCAAATGAATATCCCCAGTTCCTGGGGGCAAATCAATAAGTAGAAAATCTAATTCCCCCCAAGCAGCATCAAAAATCATTTGATTAAGTGCTTTTGAAGCCATAGGCCCGCGCCAAATAACCGCTTGGTCTGGTTTAGTGAAAAATCCAATAGATAAAAGCTTAACTCCAAAGTTCTCAACGGGAACCATTTTTGATACACCTTCTATGTTTTTTGACATAGGGCGTTCATTGGCCACGTCAAACATGATGGGCATAGATGGGCCGTATATATCAGCATCTAGCACACCTACTTTAAAACCCATATTGGAAAGGGCAACTGCAATGTTAGCTGTAACCGTAGATTTACCTACACCTCCCTTTCCGGATGCAACCGCAATTATGTTCCTAATTCCTTCAATGGGTTTGCCCTTAATCAAATTAGAATCCTTTTTTTGAGTTGCAATAACCGAAATATTGACTTTGACTTTAGCCTTTTCATTAACCTGGTCATGAATGACTTTCATGATGGATACCTCTATTTTCTTCTTGGCCTGTAACGCTGGGTTATCAGTCACTACATCAACCACTACCTCATCACCGAAAATATTGATGTTTTTAACCGCATTGGCCTCCATAAGATTTTCACCTGACCCAGGTAAACTAATACTGGACAGTGCTTGTTCAACTGCAGGGCGTGTTGTTTTCATTCAGTCTAAATGAGTATACAAATATAGTATATCACTTAGACTTAGACTATGCATTTGGGCTCCAAAAAACAGCATTAAAATTCTGAATTTGATCTTTAATAATCAAATGTCCTTCTGCTTCCAATAATTGTTGCATGGTATTGATTCCACCAAAATGATGTTTCCCTGTAAGCAGTCCAATACGATTCACCACACGATGTGCTGGAACATCCGCTTTAGTGTGTGCTGCATTCATGGCATAACCAACCGTTCGTGCACTTTTAGGAGCTCCTAAATATTGTGCAATTCTACCATAAGTAGTTACCTTACCAAATGGTATTTGTCGTACTACATCGTATACGCGTTCAAAAAAATCATTTTGTTTTTCCATCATTAGGAAAAGAGAATTTAAGATACGTTATGGGAACCCCTTTCTCACGGTATTGTTGTTCGTAAAAAGTTTGAATGCCAATGACATCCGCAGGTGCATGCACGTATTGATATATGTCATGATGTGCCATTTCTGGCTTTATATCCCATCCATCCAAAACACCTAGTGTATAGCCGTGTAAAAAAGCTGCATCAGTTTTGAGATGTACAACACCTTGGGGCTTAAGTATTTGTTGATAACTGCGTAAAAATGTTGGATTGGTCAAACGGTGGTGTTTACGCTTAAATTTATATTGTGGGTCTGGAAATGTAATCCATATCTCTGAGACTTCTCCTTGAGCAAAAACCAGTTCAATTAGTTCGATTTGTGCGCGAACAAATGCCACATTTTTAAGGTCTTCTTCAAGGGCTGTTTTGGCACCTCTCCAAAAGCGCGCACCTTTGATATCAACACCTATGTAGTTAATGTTGGGAGTTTTTCTGGCTAAGCCAACAGAATATTCTCCTTTTCCGCAGCCCAACTCCACGACAATAGGATTTTTATTTTTAAAAAAAGCTGACCAAGCGCCCCTGTGCTCAAAAGATTGAGAAAGCAAATCTGCCCTACTTGGCTGAACCACATTCTCAAATGACTCGTTTTCTTTAAATCGTTTTAATTTATTCTTGCTACCCACATTATTTTTTTAAGCTGTCTCTATCGGCGCTGCCTTTTCTAAAGTAAATGAAAATTCCGAACCAATTTCTGCTTGACTCTCAACAAAAATCTTTTCTTTGTGTGCTTCGATGATGTGCTTGACAATCGCCAAACCCAAACCAGATCCACCCCTACGACGGTTACCACTTTTATCAACACGGTAAAAACGCTCGAATAGACGTGGTAAATGTTCATCCTCAATTCCCTCGCCATTGTCGCGCACTCGAACAATTATTTTATTGTCATAGATAGGTTGGACACTTACTTCGGTAGTACCTTTCTTTTTTCCATATTTAATGGAATTCATGATGAGGTTTGTTAAAACTTGTTGCACCCGCTCTCTATCAGCATTTACTGTTACGGCTGTTTCGTATTTCTGGTCAAACTCAAGCTTGATATTTGATTTAGCAGCTTGCATTTCAAGTAATTCAAATACACTTTGGATTAGTTCGAGAATGTCAAAATCTTCCATCTCAAGATTAGTGTCACCCGTTTCTAGTTTTGTCAGTAAGTCTAAGTCTTTAACTATATATGTAAGCCGCTCTACTCCTTTATTAGCACGTTCCAAGTACTTTTTATTCACAGAGGAATCTTTAAGTGCGCCATCCAAAAGAGTGAGTATGTAGCCTTGAACAGTAAATAATGGTGTTTTAAGTTCATGTGAGATATTTCCCAAGAATTCACGGCGATAAGATGCTTGGTCTTTTAGGCTGTCTAATTCAACACTTCTTCTAAGAGCCAACTCTTTAACATTTTCAAGCAGCGAGTCGATATTATCAGTGATAAGAATGTCGTTCAGTTCACCTCTAAACTCAGGCTCTAAGTCCTGATAAAGCTGTTTTATTTCATTGTACATAAATTTCTCAATCCTATAATTGAGTAATAAAAAGACAGACACAAAAATGATTAGCGCACAGATAACAAGTACGAAAATTTTGACTGTGGTGAAAATGGGAATTTGCGTTAAAGTAAGTGTGAAACCTACCACCAGCATTAATATAAGAACCGTTATTAGCAATGACGAAATCAGTGAGAATTTATAGGATTTTAACGGTCTTTTGGCCATATTAAACCACGTATTTGTAACCTACACCCTTAATAGTTTTGAAGTGTTTGTCGCCAATTTTCTCACGCAATTTACGAATGTGAACATCAATAGTTCTTCCACCAACAACAACTTCATTACCCCATACCTTGTCCAGGATTTCTTCACGTTCAAATACTTTCTGTGGTTTAGATGCAAGTAAAGACAATAATTCAAACTCCTTACGAGGTAAATTGAGTTCTTGGCCTTTATAAATCACGTTATATTCTTCTCTATTTACAGTCAAATCACCAATTTCAAAATAATTTTTAGAGCTTTCAGCCTTGAATCGCCGTAGAATTGCTTTAATTTTACTCAAAAGTACTTTTGGCTTGATCGGTTTTGTTATGTAATCATCTGCACCTGCCTCAAGTCCTGCAACTTGGGAATAATCTTCGCTTCTAGCTGTTAAAAAAACAATAACTAATTCAGACAGATTGGGGTTTTTACGCAATTGTTCGCAGGTTTCAATACCATCCATTTCGGGCATCATCACGTCAAGCAACACCAAATGTGGATTCCAGTCTTTGGCTTTAGCCAAGGCCTCTAAGCCGTTCTTTGCCCTTTTGACCTGATAGCCCTCCGCCGATATGTTATAGTCCAATATTTCAAGAATATCTGGTTCATCATCAACCAGCAAAATTCGTGTATCTTTTTTTTTCATGCCCTAAATGTGCTTATCAAATATAAAAAAATTATGATGCTACTCATGGCTTTATATTTGAAAAATCATCTATACATTTGAACATTATGAATGAGTTTGAAAAAGAGTCCTTGGATTTGTTTTCTTATCAGTATGAGCAAAACCCTGTTTATCGTTCTTTTTGTGATCTTACCAATGTCAGTCCATCAGATGTAGATAGCATAATTCAGATTCCCTTCTTACCCGTCACTTTTTTTAAAACACACCGTGTAAGTTGCAAAAAAGAAGATGCATTTATATTTGAAAGTTCTGGCACGGCTGGAACTACAAGTAAGCACCATGTGGCATCATTGTCACAGTATGAACACAGCTTTAGAAAAGGGTTTACACAATTTTATGGTCAACCAGAAAATTACCATATTCTCGCACTACTTCCGGGGTATATTGAAAGGCCTAATGCCTCTTTATTGTATATGTGTCGTGATTTAATTAGTAAGGCGAAAATGGAATTTAGCGGATTCTACCTCAACCAATTTGAAGCACTCCACAAGGCTTTAATAGCTTTAGAAGGGCAACAAAAACCAACAATACTGATTGGTGTTAGCTTTGCCCTTCTTGATTTTTGTGAACAACACCCTATGCAACTACAACATACAATCATAATGGAGACAGGGGGCATGAAAGGAAGAAGGAAAGAGCTTATTAGGGAGGAATTACACCAACTGTTTAAAAAAGGTTTTGGGGTTTCGAACATTCACAGTGAATACGGCATGACAGAAATGCTATCCCAAGCCTATTCAAAAGGAAATGGTTTATTTCGTCCATCATCAAGTATGCAAGTATTGATACGGGATGTGCATGAGCCAAATAAAGTGTCTAAATCCGGCTCGGGAGGTATTAATATTGTTGACTTATCTAACAGAGATTCTTGTGCTTTTTTAGCCACACAAGACCTTGGAAAATGTCATGAGAATGGTACTTTTGAAGTATTGGGCAGGTTTGATGCCTCGGATGTTAGAGGTTGTTCACTCATGATGGCTTGACAACAATTAAAAAGTAATTTTTCTTACCGCGTTGTAGCAAGACATAATTACCACAAATAAGGTCTGCCGAAGTAATATGCTTTGCTTCATTAACCTTTTGCTTATTAACCGAAATTGAGTTTTCTTTTAGTGCCCTGCGGGCCTCTCCATTGGATTTAAGAAAACCCGTCTCCGATGCAAGGAGATCTGTTATAGAAAGTCCTTCATCTGCTAATTTTTGAATGGAAACTTCTGCCTGCGGAACACCTTCAAAAATATCCAATAGCGTTTGAGCATCTAATGCTTTTAAAGCTTCTGTCGTGGCCTTCCCGAATAAAATTTGGGCAGCTTGCTCCACGCGTTCTACATCCTCAGCCGAATGAACCATGGTAGTAACTTCTTGAGCAAGTTTTCTTTGAAGCTGTCTTTGATGTGGCATCTCACGATGTACAGTTATTAATGTGTCTATTTCATTTTTGGTTAGAAAAGTGAAAATCTTAATATACTTTTCAGCATCTGCATCAGAAGCATTTAACCAATATTGATAAAACTTGTAAGGCGATGTTTTTTCTGGATCTAACCAAACATTGCCTCCTTCGGTTTTTCCAAATTTAGTTCCGTCGGATTTTGTAATAAGAGGACAAGTTAGCGCGTAAGCTTTTCCAGAAAGTTTGCGCCTAACAAGTTCGGTACCAGTAGTAATATTCCCCCATTGATCACTTCCACCCATTTGCAGCAAACAGTTGTGATGTTCATAAAGATGAAGGAAATCGTAACCTTGAATAAGTTGATAGGTAAATTCTGTAAAAGACATGCCTTCTTTGGCATCTGCGCCAAGACGCTTTTTGACAGAGTCTTTTGCCATCATATAATTAACCGTAAGATGTTTGCCTATGTCACGGGTAAAATCAATAAGTTTAAAAGAAGCCATCCAATCTAAATTGTTGACCATTACGGCACCATTTGACTTATTACTATCAAAATCTAGAAATTTAGAAAGCTGTTTTTCAATACCCTTGCAGTTGTGCTCAAGTGTTTTATTGTCTAGCAAGTTTCGCTCGGCAGATTTTCCAGAAGGATCGCCGATCATACCAGTTGCGCCACCCACTAGGGCATATGGTTTATGGCCATAACGCTGAAAATGCATCAAAATCATGATTTGAACCAAACTACCAATATGGAGCGAGTCTGCAGTAGGGTCAAATCCAATATATCCAGATGTCATTCCCTTAGCTAGGGTTACATCGGTTTCTGGCATGATGTCGTGAACCATTCCCCGCCATGTAAGTTCTTCTAAAAATGATGCCATATACTAATTTTTAGCAAATATAAACCTATGTTAACTAACCCGAAACACAGGACTATTTTTTATTATCAATTAATGGCTTGGGCATCTCAGTCGTGTCCCGTACTTCCATGTCTTTTAATCGCGATTCAACAGTCTCAAAAATTCGCGTATACTGCTTTGACTTTGAGGCGTAATAAGTGTTGTTTTTTACAAAAGTAATACTGTCTATTCCATGAAAATTATAAAGAGAGTCTAAGGGCACATAGTGACTTTCATTAAATTGAATAGATGCATTTATCAATGCCAAATCAACATGAAAGTCGATGAGTTGTTCTTCACTCATCAAGGGTTCAGGTTTAGGAATCCTATCTTGAGCACAAGCATATAACATAATAAATAAACATAATAATAAAAATATTCTCATCTATTAAAACTTAAAGGTTTGGCATGGTTTAATTGTTTTATATTTCCGTTATCATACATAAGCATACCATTTAAAAAAGTATGGGTTACAACACCACGCAATGTTGTTCCCTCCAAGGGAGACCAGCCACATTTGTATAAAAGATTATCCCTAGTAATGGTGTGTTCATGATTTGTATCTACCAAAACCAAATCAGCATAGTACCCTGCTCTTATAAAGCCTCGCTCTTTAATAGAAAATAAAATGGCAGGATTATGACACATTTTCTCAACTACTTTTTCAAGACTGATTTTACCTCGATTTACACATTCGAGCATTACAGCCAAAGCATGCTGTACCATTGGTCCACCGGATGGTGCCTTGGTATAAACCTGATTTTTTTCTCCCAGTGTATGTGGTGCGTGATCGGTAGCAATTATATCAATACGATCGTCATTGAGCGCTTCCCAAAGGCCTTGTCTATCTGCAGCAGATTTTACAGCAGGGTTCCATTTGATGTGGGTGCCTTTGTGCGCATAATCATCATCAGAAAACCACAAATGATGAATACACACTTCAGATGTAATTTGTTTTTCAGCTAGCGGTACATCATTTTGGAATAATGCCGTTTCTCGTGCTGTAGACAAATGGAACACATGTAAACGAGCGCCTGTCTCTTTAGCCAATGCTATGGCTTTTGAAGAAGACAAAAAACAAGCCTCATCAGAGCGAATATCTGGATGATGTGCCATGGGAATATCATCTCCAAATTTTTTAACGTATTCCGCAAGATTAGCTCTAATGGTTTGTTCGTCTTCGCAGTGTACTGCAATAGGAAGTCGAAAAGCAGAAAATATTTCTTTTAGTGTGTTGGGGTCGTCAACCAACATATTGCCAGTGGAAGATCCTAAGAATAACTTTAGGCCAGGTGTTTTTTTAGGGTCTATTGCCTTAATTTCATCAAGGTTGTCATTGGTGCCACCAAAGAGGAATCCATAGTTAACCCAGGAAGTTTGTGCTGCTATATCAAGCTTATCTTGATATGCTTTTGCTGTTGTAGTTTGTGGGTTTGTGTTAGGCATTTCTAAAAAAGAGGTAATACCCCCTGCTAAACAAGCTTTTGATTCTGTGTCAATATTTGCTTTGTGAGTAAGTCCAGGTTCGCGAAAATGAACTTGATCATCTATGCAGCCCGGCAGCAGGAATTTTCCTGACGCGTCTATCACTTCCATGTCTGGAGTTGCTGTCAAATTAGCCGCAACAGCAGCAATACGTTCTCCTTCAATAAGTACGTCTAATAAAGCAGTTTGCCCTTCATTTACCACCTTTGCACCCTTAATTAACGTTTTACTCATACTTGTTTGTTAAATACACTACGCCATTTCATACCAATAATTCCAAAAACAGCCTCATTAATTATTGAAGTATTCATCTTTGAATTCCCTGCTGTTCTGTCGGTAAAAATAATGGGGAATTCGACAATCCGAAAGTTCTTTTTCCACAACCAAAACTTAATAGCGACTTGAAAGGCATAGCCTTTAAATCGAATATTATCAAAACTCAGCGCAGTAAGTGCTTTGCTATTATAGCCTACAAACCCAGCTGTAGGGTCAGCAACGGGAAGCCCAGTAATAATTCTAACATATAACGATGCGCCAAACGAAAGAATAATTCTACTTAAGGGCCATTTACGTATACGAACGCCTTTTTTATATCTAGAACCCACTACAACATCTGCCTTATACTCTTTAAGCAAAGCCAACATAGGTGGAAGTGATTTAGGGGGGTGAGAAAAGTCTGCATCCATCTCAAAAAGATAGTCATAACCCCTCTCCAATGCCCACTTAAATCCGTGGATATATGCTGGTCCAAGCCCTTCTTTACTTTTTCGCACTTCCAAATGAAGTTGGGTAAATGTTACTTTCAATTCACGTACCAAATCTGCAGTACCGTCTGGTGAATTGTCATCAACAACCAATATATCAAAGGGTACAGGCAAATCCGCAACGGCGCGTACAAGACTTTGGATATTCGCTGCTTCATTATAGGTTGGGATGATAACAACTGCTGAGTTCATAAACAGCTAAAATACGCATTTAAATAAAGTAGATAACCCTTAAAAAATTAGATACTTTTGTGCTATGTATGAACTGCGGGAACTTGGCGACCACTATTTTGGCCATTATTTAATTTTGGCCTTGGTACTTCTTGCTTCTCTAAAACTCTTTAATCCTTGGCGTCTAAAGTCATTGATGCGTTTTTGGAATGGGGTTGGAAATACTGAGGAACTCAATAAGCCATTTAAGTTATCCCGTTGTTTTTCAATATTAACTTTTTTTTTAAGAAGCTTGGTCTTTGGTCTTATTACGAAAATTATAAAAACCAAGAGCTTTTATATTTCAAATTTTGATGAAGAAGTATTGTATTATGCCAGCGGTTTTATGGTTTTTTGGGCATTTAGGGTATTAATTGAGGGCATTTTCATGTCATTTTTTAAAAAGCAAGGAACGATCTTCAGGCTTTTTTATATCCGATCACTAAACAAAGAAAAAATGAGCTTCTTTTACGGCTGTTTGCTATTTGGGTTGGCTTTCGTTGGGTTCGGTGAAATAACATCTATTATTTTTGTCTGTAGCTATGTAATTATACTGTTAATCATCCATATCAATATGATCAAATTATATTTTGAGCAACTCAATGCTATACATATCTATATTATTATGTATATTTGCGCCTCTGAAATTGCCCCTATATGGCTAGTGTTACAAATACTGAAATTTTAACAAAACCTGCGAAAGTAAAAACCATTTTGGTTTCACAACCCGCACCGTCAATTGAAAATTCTCCATATAACCAGCTTATTGATAAGCGAAAGGTTGTCATAGACTTTAGACCCTTTATTCACGTTGAAGGCGTGTCTTCAAGGGAAGTCCGTTTACAAAAAATTGATATAACGCAATTCAGTGCCATTATTTTTACAAGTCGCAATGCTGTCGACCACTTCTTTCGCTTGGCAGAAGAATTACGCTACCCTGTGCCTAGTACCATGCGCTATTTTTGTCAATCTGAAGCAGTTGCATACTATCTACAGAAATATGTAGTATACCGAAAGCGTAAAATTTATGTGGGAAAACGCACGCTAGATGAGTTGTTAAAAGAAGTTGTCAAATACAAAGATGAATCTTTTCTACTTCCGTGTTCAGATAGGCTAAAACCTAGTATTCCTGAAAAGCTTGACGCCACGGGTGTCAACTGGACAAAAGGTGTTTTTTACAAAACAGTTGTCAGTAATTTGTCGGATTTGAGAAATGTTTACTACGATATTTTAGTGTTTTTTAGTCCCTCAGGAATAGAATCCTTATTTCAAAATTTTGCCGATTTTGATCAAAAAGACACCCGTATTGCAGTGTTTGGGAACTCAACAAAAAAAGCAGCTTTAGATAAGAATCTACGAATAGACATCTTGGCACCGACGCCAGAAAATCCTTCCATGACAAAAGCTTTGGACGATTATATCGCAAAAGCGAACAAACGCTAGCTCAGGTACGCGCAAAACCAACAAGCAAACTGATCCATCCTAAAATAAGCATTAGCCCACCAATAGGGGTTACAGGGCCCAAAATAGTTGGTAGACCAGTATCGCCATACATGGTCGACATGGACAAAAGATAAATAGATATCGAAAATAGCAGGGTTCCAACTATAAATAGGCGTGCAGCTCTGTTTGTAAACTTTTGTGAGTTAGATGTTAGGCTTAAAAAAAGTAATACCAATCCATGAAAAAACTGATAACGTACTCCTACTTCAAAAGATTGAAGAGCATCATTAGATAACATGTCCGACAATAAATGTGCGCCAAAAGCACCTAAAATAACGGCACTCCCACAAAAAAGGACACCCCATATTTGTAATTGTTTATTACTCATTTTTATTTTCTTCTAAAATAGTTTATTAGTTTTATAGACCCAATTATAAAGATATTGAAAAAAGAAGATAAACAAGTTTTACTAGATGGTATTGATAAAGCAATATTGCGTGTATTAATGGAAAACGCAAGAACCCCTGTGCAAGAGATAGCTCGACAGCTCGACCTTTCTGGTTCAGCCGTTCACCAAAGGCTTAAAAAACTTGAAGATGCCGATCTGATAACGGGTAGCTATTTGAAACTAAACCCTGCAGCGCTTGGATACTCCACAACCGCTTATATTGGGGTGTACTTAGACAAAGCGATGAGAAACCTTGAGGCAGTCGGACAACTAAAGAAAATTAATGAAGTCGTAGAATGCCACTACACAACGGGAAATTGGAGTATTTTGATTAAAATTTTGTGTAAAAATAATGAACATTTGATGCAGTTGCTCAACCATAAAATTCAATCTATTGTAGGTGTTTCCAGAACAGAGACCTTTATTTCTTTACACCAACAAATTGATCGTCAAATTAACATTTAACGTCTAGAGCCTCCTACACTTAATGCAAAATATATGAGTGTGGCGAGTGAGCCTATTGCAGCGACAACATAAGTTCGTGCCGCCCAATTTAAAGCATCTTTTGACATGGCAAATTCACGTTGATTGACCATATTTTTACGTTGTAACCAAGCCAATGCACGCTTGCTAGCGTCATACTCAACAGGTAAAGTAACAAAACTAAACAAAGTTCCTAATCCAAATAGCACCACACCTGCAACTGCTAGATTATAACCCATACCAGAGCCAACGCCTAACACAAACCCAATAAAAATAATATACATTGAAATTCGAGAAGCCACACTCACAACAGGTACTAAGAGCGAACGAAACTGCAACCACTCATAGCTTTGGGCGTGCTGTACGGCATGGCCACATTCGTGTGCGGCGACAGCAGCTGCAGCAGCATTTCTTTCGTGAAACACACTTTCGCTTAGGTTAACTGTTTTGGTTTGAGGATTGTAATGATCTGTTAATTTACCACGTGAGGCGGTAACTTTGACATCGCGTATTCCGTGATCAGCCAGCATTTTTTCAGCTATTTCTTTGCCAGACATTTGGTTGCTTAGCTGTACTTTTCCATACTTCTTAAAAGTTGATTTTAATTTGTATTGAACCCACATGCTTGCAGCAGCAAACAAGGCAATTATTAAATAATACTCTACCATCATGATTTTTAATGTTTAAGTGACAAAAACGATACCATACTACTCTCGTGAGCGAATTATAAAGGTAATAATAAATACAATTATAGAAATAGAAATACAGTTGGCAACAATTACTGATGGGCTTTTAATCAATAGACCGTAAGCAAGCCAACTCAGAGTGCCAGTGCCCATCACCAAATACATTGTGAGTGACAAACCGTCAGCCTTCTTAGATTTCCAAATTTTAAATGCCTGTGGTAAAAAAGCAGAGGTTGTTAGCATGGCAGCAAAAAAACCAATGTATTCTGGGTCAATCATACTAAATGACAATATTGACAATCTTATTGGGAACAACGATTACTCTTTTGGGTACTTTTCCATCCAAATAGGTCTGGGTTCTGTTGTCTTGCATTACGGCAGTTTCTATTTCATCCTTACTCAAGGAAGTGCCTAACGATAATGTAAAACGCATCTTCCCATTAAAGCTTATTGGATATTCCTTGGTATCGTCTTTTAGATAAGCTGGATCTGCTATGGGATATGCAGCGGTCGTTATAGAGCTTGAATATCCCAACAACGCCCATATCTCTTCACAAATGTGGGGAGCAAATGGGGCAAGAAGAATGGTTAATGGTTCAAGGATTTCGCGCTCATTACAATTTTGCGAGCTAAGTTCGTTGGTAGCAATCATAAAGGCACTAACAGACGTGTTTAGTGAAAAAGCCTCTATATCCGCTGTTACTTTCTCAATGGTTTTGTGTAATGTTTTAAGCGATGCTCTTGAAGGTTTTTCCTCGCTCACGCTAAATTCACCGTTTTGGTGAAATAATCTCCAGAACTTATTGAGAAAGTTACTCACGCCAGATATCCCTGCTGTATTCCAAGGCTTGGCCTGCTCAATAGGGCCCAAAAACATCTCATACATACGTAATGTATCTGCTCCATATTGATCGCAAATGGCATCTGGATTGACAACATTGTACTTAGACTTAGACATTTTTTCTACCTCGCGACCAACAATATACTTACCATCCTCCAATTCAAATATACCGTCAGCAAAATGTTTCTGCCAAGATTTTAATCCGTTAATGTCCAGTTCGTTTTGTGGGGACACCAAAGAAACATCGACATGAACCGGAATGACTTCTTTGTCTTTACAAAGTCCCTTAGATAGGTAGGTTTGGGTATTGGGTAGACGATAAACAAAGGCGCTTTCGCCTAATATCATGCCCTGATTGATAAGTTTCTTTGCGTAATTTTTTACAGCAACAAGCCCAAGGTCGTACATAAAATACTGCCAAAACCTAGAGTATAGCAGGTGGCCTGTTGCGTGTTCACTACCGCCTAAGTAAAGGTCAACTTCTTTCCAGTAGTTCAATGCTTCAGCGCTTGCATAAGCTTCAGTATTTTGAGCATCCATATAGCGATTAAAATACCACGAGCTACCCGCCCATCCAGGCATGGTGTTTTTTTCCAATGGAAAAACATACTTGTCGTCAATTAAATCGTTAGAAACAACCTGGTTTTGTCTTGTATCCCATGCCCAATTCGTAGCATTGCCTAGAGGAGGTGCGCCATCTGAAGTAGGTAAATACTTTGAAACTTTAGGTAATTTTAAAGGCAAGCAATTATTTGGAATAAGCCTCGGAAGACCCTTGACAAAAAATATGGGAATTGGTTCTCCCCAATAGCGTTGACGGCTAAAAACTGCATCGCGCAAGCGATAGGTAGTAGCACCTTCACCCATACCCATTGCAGCTAAATTCTCAATAACTTTTTGGGTGGCGTCAACACATGAAAGTCCGTCAAGGAAATCTGAATTTGTAATGATGGTCTTTTGCTTATCCGAAAAAGCCTCTTGGGAAATGTCAACGTCTTTGAAAACATTTTTTATGGGTAGCTCAAAGTGCTTGGCAAAATCAAAGTCGCGTTGGTCTCCACAAGGAACTGCCATAACTGCTCCAGTTCCATACCCTGCCAATACATAATCTGCTATCCAAATGGGAAGTTTTTCTTTGGTAACAGGGTGGATAGCATAGGCTCCTGTAAACACACCGCTTATGTGCGAAACATCGCTCATACGTTCACGTTCACTACGCTGTGCCGTTTGAGCTACATAGTCGATAACTGCTTTCTGTTGTGCTTCGGTAGTAATTTCAGTTACCAATTCGTGTTCTGGAGCCAGAGTCAAAAATGTTACACCAAAAAGAGTGTCAGCACGAGTGGTAAATACTTCTATTTGGCAATCACTGTTTTCTATTGTAAAGCGAACGTTTGCACCCACTGATTTACCAATCCAATTTCGCTGCATTTCTTTGAGTGGCTCGGGCCAATCAATGTCGTTTAACCCTTGAATCAGTCGATCAGCATAGGCAGAAATACGCATACTCCACTGTTTCATTTTTTTTCGCTCCACTGGATGACCTCCTCTTTCAGAAACTCCCTGAATTACCTCATCATTGGCAAGTACAGTTCCTAAAGCGGGACACCAATTAACCTCAGTTTCTGCTAAATAGGTTAAGCGATAATACAGCAGGAATTTCTCCCTTGCAGTTGCATCCATTTGTTGCCAGTCATTTGCAGTTAGCGACGGGGTTTGCACATCACAAACAGCATCTAAATTTTGAGTTCCATGTTTTTCAAGATGTGCAATAAGTGTAGCTATGTCACGTGCTTTGTCTTGTTTGTTATCGTACCAAGCATCAAAAAGCAAAGAAAAAATCCATTGTGTCCAGCGATAATAAGATGGATCTGAAGTGCGGACTTCTCTTGACCAATCAAAAGAAAAGCCCATACGATCGAGTTGTTCTCTATAGCGCTTGATATTGATTTCTGTTGTTATGGCTGGATGCTGTCCTGTTTGAATAGCATATTGTTCGGCAGGTAGCCCAAAAGAATCATAGCCTTGCGGATGCAATACATTAAAACCGCTGTGGCGCTTGTAGCGTGCTACAATATCACTTGCAATATAGCCAAGGGGGTGTCCAACGTGAAGACCAGCTCCTGAAGGATAGGGAAACATGTCAAGTACATAGTACTTTGGCTTATCAGATGGTTGAACAACTTTATAGGTTTCTTTTTTTGCCCAAATTGCCTGCCATTTTTTTTCTATTTCTTGAAAAGGATACCCCATATGTGCAATTAAGCAACAAAAATAACATTTTAAACATGAGCTTTATTGATATGAGCGAGATTTGTTCCATCATATTTTCTATTTTTATGGCATAGAACTAGTATGTCTTCTACCCGTATATACAAACGTCGTCTTTTAGCTTCTTACATCTCTGTTGTAAGCAGTACTGCATTGGTACTTTTTGTGTTAAGTGTTTTAGGTTATGTACTACTCAATAGTCAGTCCATTGCCAATTATTTTAAAGAACAGGTTACCATGACCGTTTTTTTGGATGACGAGACCAAAGAAATGGAACGGGAACAACTCACAACTACAATACGATTGGCACCGTTTACAAAATCGGTTCGTTTTGTGTCTAAGGAAACTGCTGCTGCTGAGCACAGTGCCACTATTGGTGAAGATTTTATGGATTTTTTAGGTTATAATCCCTTGCAAGATGCGCTGGACATTGGGCTCAAGGCTGAATTTGTAACAACCGAAGTATTGGATAGTCTGAGTGATATCATGGAGCAAAAACTCTTTATTTCTGAAGTGCTGTACGATAGACCACTTATTGTCTTACTTAACAAAAACATTGAACGTTTTGGTTTTTGGTTGTTTGTTTGCAGTGCTGTATTTATAGCCATTGCCTTGTTGTTAATCAATCACTCCATCAAATTGTCAATCTATAGCAAAAGATTGATTATTCAAACCATGTTACTTGTAGGTGCTAGGAAAGGATTTATTAGACGTCCTTTTTTGTGGAGATATATGTTTTTGGGTGTTGTCAGTGCAGCATTTGCGTTGGCTGGTTTTGCTGGACTTTTAAGTTTTTTAGTTCGATTGGCACCTCAGATAGAATGGTGGGGGGCTGTTGAAAATATTGCATTGTTATCTACAGTTATTTTACTTTGTTCGGTACTTATAAGTGCCGTCAGTGCTTTTTTTGCAACCCAAAGACACCTCAAATTAACCTACGATATTGTGTATTAATATGAAAAATGAAAAAGTGTTTTTATTTGGTAAGCGGGCCTACCGCATTTTGGGCTTAGGTATTGTGCTAATAATATTGGGCTTTGTGCTCATGTCGGGCGGAGGAAGCAATGACCCCAATGTATTTAATCCCGCAATTTTTAGCCCAATGCGTATTCGAATTGCGCCCACATTGGTACTGGCAGGATTTGCGGTTTTGGTAGTGGCTATTTTAGCCACCAAGAAGAAATAATGAGTTTTTGGGAAGCCATTTTATTGGGAATTGTTCAGGGACTAACCGAGTTTTTACCTGTTTCATCAAGTGGTCATTTGGCACTGTTTACGGCCATCCTCGGCAACAATCAAATGCCTGCCGAAAATCTCCTTTTTACTATTCTAGTGCACTCCGCCACTGCAATTGCCACCGTGATTGTTTTTAGAAACGATATTGTAGCAATCCTTAGTGGTATGTTTAAAAAAGAGCAACCCCAAACCCGCGCTTTTGTCGGGCACATTGTGGTATCTATGATTCCTGCAGTAGTAATAGGCTTGTTTTTTGAAGCTCAAATCACATCGCTTTTCAAAACAAACTTAGTATTGGTGGGCGCCATGTTGTGCCTGACAGCGGTTTTGCTGTTTTTTACCGATAAAGCATCTAATAAAAAGCAACCCATCACTTATAAAATTGCATTACTCATTGGCATTGCGCAAGCTGTTGCCATTCTCCCAGGGATATCAAGAAGCGGTGCTACGATTGGCGTAGCATTACTGATTGGAATCAACAGACCTCAAGCAGCACGATTTTCTTTTTTAATGGTCATCCCACTTATTTTGGGCAGCATGGTCAAATCAATTTTAGATCAAGGGACAGCAGCAAATATTAGTATTGATATACTGCCCTTGATTTTGGGGTTTTTAGCTGCCCTAGTATCAGGTGTTTTGGCATGTACGTGGATGATTGCACTTGTTAAACGCAGCAAGCTTCGTTATTTTGCTATTTATTGCCTTTTAGTTGGCATAACAGCATCTGTAGTTGCATGGGTATAAAATATACAAAAGAAGCATTTTTAGAGGGGCAACTTTTGCTCATTAATAAGCCGTTAAAATGGACTTCATTTCAAGTGGTAAATAAAATTCGATGGGCCATTCGAAAAGAATTTGATATTAAGAAAATTAAGGTCGGCCATGCCGGTACTTTAGACCCCTTGGCTACCGGATTGATGTTAATATGCACAGGTCGCATGACCAAACAAATTGAGCAATTCATGGGGATGAATAAAACCTACACAGGAACCTTCCGATTGGGCGCCACAACACCATCTTATGATTTGGAAACTACTGTTAGTGTATCAAAACCCACAGACCACATTAATGCTAAAATGCTTGCGGAAGTATGTGCCGGTTTTTTGGGTAATATTCATCAAAAGCCACCCTTACACTCGGCCATAAAAAAAGACGGAAAGCGTTTGTATACATTAGCCAGAGCAGGAAAAACAACTGATATTCCTTCAAGAGAGGTGTTGATTAGCGATTTTGAATTAACAGAAATAAATATGCCAAGTGTTGATTTTTCAGTAAACTGTAGTAAGGGAACTTACATTCGATCACTAGCTCACGATTTTGGGCAAAAGCTTGGCTGCGGCGCGCATCTTACATCCTTAAAAAGAACTGCAATCGGTAACTATCAGCTGGCGGAGGCCTTAACGCTTGATGGATTTTTAAATAGTTTAGAAAAATAAGCATGACCGGAGCCTTTTCGCTGTGACTGGTGTTTGGCAAACCTTACTCACATCGCCTATCATGAAACAGAATGGGGCGTTCATATTTAAAACGATTTAAAACTGTATAAAACCCTTCTCCTAAAACATTTCAATCAGAACTATCTTAGTGGTCGGTCTTAAGAAACTATCTGAACTAATCTAAATAACTGAGAAAATCTTTTCGGGAAATCGGAGTTGCACCCATACTAGCTAAGTGTGCGGTAGGTACCTGACAGTCAATAAGCTTATAATTGTTGTTTTTGAGCTCTCGTGTAAGATATATCAGCGCCAACTTACTGGAGTTACTTGATTTGGAAAACATACTTTCTCCGCAAAAGACCTGCCCGATATCAATTCCATATAGTCCACCCACAAGTTCTGGGCCATCCCAAACTTCAACTGAATGTGCGTGACCTTGCTCATGTAATGTCTCATAAACCTCCATAAGCCCTGGTGTGATCCACGTACCTGTTTGGCCAAAACGTTTCACTAGGGCACAAGCCTTTACCACCTCGTTGAATGCCTTATTAAAAGTAATTTCATAGGTATTTTTACGCATAAACGCATGCATACTTTTTGAAATTTTTAATTGGTCCGGAAATAGAACCATTCTTGGGTCTGGACTCCACCAAATCAAAAAATCATCCTTTTCAAACCAAGGAAAAATACCTTTTTGATAAGCCAACAACACACGCTCAGGCCGAAGGTCACCACCAACAGCTACTATCCCCTCTTCCGTTGCCAAGTGAGGTGAAGGAAAACGTAATGCTTCGGAAAGATGATACATTTTATCAGAAAGGCAAGTCGTCTGGAGATTCTTTATCTGTTTCAGGCATGGTTTCAAAAGGCGGTGCTTCTGGTGGTGCTGGAACTTCATCAAAAGCATCTATCCGCCATCCTTGGATAGAATTAAAATACTTGATTTCACCTTGTGGATTTTGCCATTCGCGACCTCGTAAGTTAATCCCCACTTTGATTCGCTGCCCCACACTGTATGAGCTGAGTAAACCACACTTGTCTTGGACAAATTCAATCAAAATATGTTGCGGATATTGCTCTTCAGTTGTAAGCACCATTTCACGTTTTTTAAATCCGTTAGACCCATATTCTTTTGTCTCGTCAATTTGTTTAATTTTTCCTGTAATTTCCATAGTATGGTTAATGATATTAGTACAAATCTACTCAATTTGAGGATAATTTAAACGTTCAAATTACACTATATTCGTACTTATGAGTGTTAATACATTAACGGCTTATCCGCGACTAATCCGATTGGTGGGGTTTTTAATGGCTATTGGCTTTGCGTTCATAACACTTTGGAATACCTATAAACTAATTCAGCGTATAGAGGAAGATGAGAAACAACAGATGGAACTTTGGGGATTGGCACAACAAAAACTGGCTTCCAATAAAGACCTTAATGCCCCAATTGACCCACTGACTTTTAAATTTCTAACCGCTGAAAACAGCATACCCATGATTGTTGTTGACAACCAAAACAGATTGTTATTTTCAAACAATATCAACCAACGAAAACTAAGCCAAGATTCATTGGGCTATATTCAAAAACTTAAGGAACAGTTTGGGAAAGTGCATACACCTATAGAGATCAAATACAAAGACAGTTTGTCTCAAAGAATGTACTATGGTAAGTCCAACCTCATTTATCAATTAAGATATTACCCTTTTGCTTTTTTATTGATCGTCGTATTTATAAGCGGACTGGTTTATGCCTATTACAAAACAAATAGGCAAGCAGTTGAAAATAAACTATGGACAGGCATGGCTAAAGAAACCGCACATCAACTGGGTACGCCTATTTCTTCTTTGTTGGGCTGGCTGGCAATATTGGAAGAAGATATAGACCAAAAAAAGTTTAGTCAAATAAAAAAAGACGTTAAACGGTTGGAAACTATAAATGCTCGCTTTTCAAAAATTGGATCACTTCCAAACAAGGGTAAAACAAAAATAAGTGCTGTTATTCATGATATAACAGAGTATATGCAAATACGCATGCCTAAAGATATTGTAATGGAGGTGGATTTGATTGGAGAAGAAAAAGAAGTAAATATCAATGCCGAACTGATGAATTGGGTCTTGGAAAACCTTATTAAAAACAGTATTGATTCCATCCGTGGAAAAGGAAAAATTAGCATTGAATTGTCATGGGAAAAGTATGCAATTATATCAATTCAAGATAGTGGAAGTGGTATTCCTAAAAACTTACAACGCACGGTATTCGAAGCTGGTGTAACAACAAAAAAACGAGGTTGGGGCCTTGGTCTAGCACTTGCAAAACGTATTGTAGCACAATATCACGGTGGAAAATTAAGATTGGTTAAAAGCTCAGCCTTAGGCACCTGTTTTGAGATACAACTACCTATTATTTAAAAGCAGTGCTGATTTGCTGGGTTAAACTCTGCATCTCTTCTTTTGAAGGAGCAACTTTATTTTTAAATGTCGCATCTCCCATATCATTTAAAGGAATTAAATGAACATGCACATGGGGTACTTCTAAGCCAATTACTGTTAGCCCTATGCGCTTACAGGAAATCACTTTTTTGAGTGCAACAGCAACACTACGGCTGAATAACATCAGTTCTTGATATTCGGAAATGCCTAAATCAAAAAGCTTATCAACCTCCCTTTTTGGAACACAAAGCGTATGTCCCAAGGCATTTGGATTGATATCAAGAAAGGCTATGTGCTTATCGTCTTCAGCTACTATGTAGGCAGGCAGCTCGCGTGTAATAATTTTGCTGAACAAAGACGGCATTAGCGTTCAATGGATAAGATTTCAAACTGGATTTTACCATTTGGTACAGAGACTTCAGCGATATCACCCACTTCTTTACCCAAAAGGCCTCTGCCAATTGGAGAGCTCACAGATATTTTACCTGACTTAAGGTCGGCTTCACTTTCAGCAACAAGGGTGTAGTTCATTTCCATGTTGTTAGCAATGTTCTTGATGCGCACTTTAGAAAGCACCAATACTTTAGATACGTCCAACTGTGATTCATCAATAATACGAGCATTAGCAAGGGTTTCTTCCATCTTGGAAATTTTCATCTCCAACATGCCCTGTGCCTCTTTAGCAGCATCGTATTCAGCATTCTCACTCAAATCGCCTTTGTCCCGAGCCTCACCAATTGCTTGTGAAGCACGAGGACGCTCTACGTCCTTAAGATGATTTAACTCCTCACGTAATTTTTTTAGCCCTTCGGCAGTGTAATATGAAACTGTACTCATTTTGGGGTATAGTTAAAAAATCCCTTATTTAGTAAGGGATTTGGACAAATATACAATTTTCCTCAATTTTGAATAATCTTCGAATGAAATACCTAATACTTATTGTTTTTTTGGTATTGTCTGGCTGCTCAAAAACTGCTGTGGAACGCAATCCTTTTTTGTATGAAAAGGGGTTTGATCAACGCATTAATTTGGCACTTCCAGCTTTTGACAATCTAAGTTATGCAGGCGGCAGCATGTATTGGCCTAATGGCGGAATTAGAGGTCTTTTGCTTTACAATTTGAATGGCAACACAATTATGGCTTGGGAGGCCAGTTGTCCCAATCATGAGCTAAAAAACTGTTCTACCTTACAAACTGACGGTTTAGTTAGCCCAACTGGCTCTTGCTCTTGCGAAAACTATCAGTATAGTTTGGCTACAGGCCAACCCCTGACAGAAGGGGCTACCTATAGCCTGCTATTTTACAAGGTGCAACAAAGTGGTACTTCAGTGCGGATATACAATTAAGACTTTTATCAAATCGCCTTATGTTTCGTTTAAAAACCTCAAAATTCTGCAATTTTGAAATTAGAATTTAAGCGTTAGCCCCGCCAAAAAGTGACGCCCAGCTTGAGGGTAATAACCCACGCCCTCTATGGTCGTAATCATACCTGGAGTAGTCCAATTGTCATCAAAAGTATAGAAGTATCCATTTGAACTGTAGCGTTCATTCAATATATTATAGATATGAAAATTTAAATCTAAACTTGGGCCTTTTTCTTTTTCCACCAATACTGCCTGAACTAAAATATCTTGAACTGAATAGCTTTCTAACTTTGATAATTCAGCATTGATATTACCCATATATTGTTCTCCAACAAATTTATTTGTTAACGATATTGACCACCGCTCTCGATTATAGGTTAGTTGCTCTGCAGCCACAAGTGATGGAGAGTAAGATAAATGCGTGTCCCCAAGATTTACTAACTGCCCGTCACGTTCAAAAAATTTATGTTTATTTCGGTTTTTACTCAACGATAGGTTGCTCTGTAGATTCCAGCTGGGGGCAAAATTCCACCCGCCTTCAATTTCAAGTCCTTGTCGGAAGCTATCGCCAGCATTTTCTCGAATGGGTGCGCCTACATTATCAATAGCGCCTGTAAGTACTAATTGGTTTTTGTATCCCATGTAATACAAGTTTAAATTCACGTAGGCATTGTCTGTTTTCCAACGCCATCCCAATTCGAAATCATTTAATTCTTCAGGAACAGGATTTCCATTTTCGAAATCAGTTCGGTTTGGCTCCTTGTGAGCCTTTGCATAGGAGGCATAAAACTGATGCTGTGTGTTGGGTTTAAAAACGACACCCGCTTTAGGATTAAAAAACGTGTGTGCATCATTTACGTTAAACTCTGAAGGACCGGCAACTTCTCCCGAAACTTTGTAATCTACCCAACGAATTTGTGCATCGGCATAAAGGTTCCATTCATCTGAAATTGCCAAATTCCACTTAGCAAAAATATTTACATCTTTCTTTTTTCCTGTATTCTCATAAAAACGATGCTTTGGGTTGACATTTGCTCTATTTGCCCAAACCAACGATCCAAAATGCAGGCCTTGATAATTACTAAAATAAGCTCCTGCATGCACTTCGTGTACTCCTTTTTTGTGATGAAATAAAAGGTTTGCTACATAAAAATCGTTATCAAGCCATTTGCGAACCACATTTTCGGTTTGGGTCACAGACTGCCCATTAATAGTTAATGGAGGAAGTTTTAGGTAATCATAAGATACGTCACCTCCGCCGTTCCACAAATCATTAAATTCTTCGTAATAACCATATCCGTGAGTATAGTTTAATCCTAACGAGAGTCTTGAATAATTTGACAAACGCTTTTCAATATGAAATTGGGTGTGATCTTGATTATAATTATCTACCTGGTTATCGTAATAGCCTTGTGTATTTCCTTCGTCGTCATATTGTGCTCCAGCGGGGTTATGGGTTCTATTGGTTGCCAAAGTTACAGGGTCAATGCCGTACCACGCTTGATAGGTGCGTTCATGTCCACCGAAAGTCAATGCCTTGATTTTGGTATTGGCAGACGTATAGGTTCCTTGCAAAAAATAGCCTTTTAATTGTGAGGAAGCTCGATCAATATAACCGTCAGAAGTAATATTGGAAAGGCGACCGCTAAACTCAAATCCATTTTTAGAAATTCCTGTAGAAAATTTAACCGTGTTCTTAAAGGTATTAAAACTTCCAGCGCTAGAAGTAAGCTTTGCGAACGCGTCTTTTGACCCCTCGTCTGTTGATACATTAACACTTGCTCCAAAAGCAGCAGCACCATTGGTAGAGGTTCCAATACCTCGCTGCACCTGTAAGTTCTCAACTGAGGAGGAAAAGTCAGAAAGGTTTACCCAAAACGTCCCATGTGATTCAGCATCGTTTAGCGCTATTCCATTTATGGTAACATTTACTCGAGTGGCATCGCTTCCACGAACCCGAATTCCTGTATATCCAACCCCTGCGCCTGCGTCACTAGTGGTTACTACACTGGGTAAAAAGCGTAACAAAACAGGCAGGTCTTTCCCCAAGTTTTGCTTGTTTAGCTCTTCCTCAGAAATGTTGGTAAACGCCATAGGGGTATCTTCATTGGCCCTTAGGGCGCTTACCGTAACAGATGATAAGGCTACCGGGCTTACTGTGAGTGTGTCTTCTATTGTATTTGCTTGTTGTGCTATAAGGCTACCGGCAAGCATAAGCATAATAATGTATTTCATTTGCGTTAAGCAAATAAAGGGGTATTATTTACAGTGGTTTTTAAGTGAAACAAATTCCTTGGCAGCATTACCTGCCCAGGTTCAATGGGTATAATCTCAGCCGTTAGGCACCCCTAGAGATGGTACAAATATAGTTGAATTAAATCAATTGGTGCATGGGTCGCAACAAATCATTTACTGTTTTTACAGGGTTAAAGGTGCGGACGGGTAATTCCACAAAAATCGTATTCCAATCTGCCATACCACCATTCCACAGCCCAGGGAGTTCAATAGCTTTAATAGCTACCCCATTCAAGGACTTCTCAACCACAAGGTAATTGTCTTTGTCTACAAAATTTTTCAAATTGTATTTGTTCCCTTTATGATCGTAAGTAGCGCAAACAATATCAACTGGATTGAAATGTGTACCCGATTTAAAAATATCTTTTTGAGCGGCATTTGACATATTGATCTGTGCACTTTCAACTATCTGGAGACTTTCCTGACCTGACTTTTTAATCCAAAATGGGCCTCCACCTGGCTCACCTTCGTTTTTAACCATACCACAAACACGCAATGGACGATTAAGTTTTTGTTTTAAAAATGCATGCAAATCTTCCTCAGACAAAGTTTTTGGAACTTCAACATTGAGTTTTTCTTGAATAAATGTAATAATCACATCCAAACCTGTCGGATTCTGACTTTCTAAGACGTGACTGAATTTATAAATCTGCCCAAGTGTAGATAGCAGTACACCTGCCAATGTTTTTTTATAAAAGCCTGCTTTTTTATGAAAAGGAGCTACAGCGACATTGTCAATATTGCTTAAAAAAACAACTTCTTCTTTTAAGTCATTTAGGTTGTTGATAAGTGCCCCGTGACCAGCAGCCCTAAAAAAAAGATTCCCGTTTTGATCGCGATAGGGGCTGTTATCTAACTTGGCAGCTACAGCATCTGTACTTCTTTTTTGATGTGAAAAAGAAACATGAGTTCGAATTGAAGCAGATTTGTTTATTTTATCGATGCATTTTGAAAGTGAGTTCTGAAAGTTTTCATTTGATGCTGGTGGAATGGTAAAGTGAACTTTCATTGAATTATTAGATATCATAAATTCCTTTGAAAAGAATAACTGCTCTTCGGCGGCATTTCGAATTTCACCCCCATAATCGTGAAAAGGAATTAGCGCTTTTGGTAGGGTACTCAATTTCTCGAGTGTTTTTTTAATAAACAGATATCTGTAGTCATGTTGAAAAGAACTTTCTTGGAATTCGATAGTTTGGGATTTTATAATATTGTAGAACGGAAGTTTTTCAAGTCCGCCAAAAAAGATACCCAGTTTATATGTTTTTGCTCTATTTAGATAGCTACGTAAGGTTTCCTCATCGGGATTATATCGTTTGATGAAAAAATGCAAAAACTTAAACATCCGTGTTGCCATTCCTGATGCTGGTATAAAGCGTACAATTGAAAAAAACTCTTTTTCCAAATCAAATTTTGCTGCATAATCGTGCATTTGTTTTTCTGATAAAACTTGTATGCCGTCACCATTAGTGGCTGGCCTAATCAGTTCAGTAGCATTAGTTTTTTTTTCAAGAAGATTAAGTTGTGTCACTACATCGTCTTTTGAAATCCCAACTTCTTCAAATAGTGTTAAATCTTTTTTCGTAAAACTATGTTTCATACATATTGTTTTAAGTATTCCATTACTTGCGACATGCGAGCATCATGAGAACCTTGTAAAAAGGTGTATGTGATGTTGTGTTCATTTAACGCAGTTTTAAAAGCGGCAAACATCTCCTGTCGTTGATGGGGACGGTCGCGCAAAAGGTCTTGTTCAAAAGGAACGTCAATACCCGTTAAAAAGTATATATCATACTGATTTAATTTATTTGCTTCTAAAACACGTGAATCACACCAACCATCAAAATAAGATTTTGAGTATACTTCTGTAGAAAGCAGGTTTGTATCACAAAACAAAAATGTATTGGCTTGTTGGACCGCTTCATTTTCAAGTTTCATTTGCCCTTCAGCAATTGGATAAATATCTTCTTCTGCACAAACTTTACCTTTTTGTAATCGTTTTTTTTCTAAATATTCTCTTGCAAATTCAGGCACCCATTTTGTTTTAAATACTGTTGCCAGTGCCTTAGCCAAGGTTGTTTTTCCAGTGGATTCGGGCCCAAAAAACACAACTTTTATACAGCTGGTTGAACGTTGCTTAAGTTTTTCTTCCATGCTAAATAACCATAAATGGCAATGACTGTAAATATAAGGTATTGAACGGATGTAAATACGAGTCCTTTGTAAAGGTATAGAGGTACTGATATGACATCACCCATAATCCATAAAACCCAGTTTTCAATTTTTCTACGTGCCATCAACCACATACCCACAAAAAACACAGCTGTTGTAAGGGTATCAACATATGCTGTCCATGAATTCCATTTTCCTGCCCATTGATATATTGCGTAAACAAAAACGAGTGTCGCCACAAAAATAATTACAGAACACTGTTTTTCTGTTTTTGTTGTAGTCGATATAGGTGTAAAAGTGTCATTTGTTTTTCGGGTCCATATATACCAGCCATAAATACTCATGACAAAATAGTAAGCATTAATCATCATATCGCCCAGCAGTGCCCAATTGTATAGCAAATAGACAAATATAGCTGTGGAAATAATCCCCGTGGGGAAAACCAAAATATTGTTCTTTTTTGCATACCAAACACTTAAAAAACCGAAAAAAACAGCTATAATTTCAAGTGTAATATCCATAGTTGCATAGCTTGAATACTGTTCGAATAAAAATTCAAAAAGAGTGCTCATAGTTGCTGCGATTGGTTTTAACTATTTTCATATTCAATATAACATGTTCACTTTGCAAAAATGCTTTCTGGGTAGCATCTGTGATTATTGTCATTACGCTGTAAAACTCGCCATATACTTGTGTGCTTAACGGTGTTTCTTTAATGATACATCCAGAATTACGGAGCTCTTTTATAAAAGCAACTATTGGAGGTTCAAAATTATCTTGTAGGGGGGTTAATGTTAGCTCAACAGAAATTTCCATTTTTATGTTGTTTTGATGGCTATGGCACATGAAAATTGTGGCCAATGATAAATCCAGTTTTTTAATTTGATCACTTTTTCTTTTGTGTGAACCTCAGCAACGGGGTTTAAACTGTTCATTTCACGGATTCTAATATTATTACGAAAGCTTAAGCCTTTTTTGCCAATAGCCTTGTAAGTGGCTTCTTTTATGCACCACTGTGTGGTTCTAAAACGATCTGTCGCCTTTGAAATCAGCTCTGAGCTATGCAAAAATTTAGGTACTATGAGTTGCACTTTTGATCGCTCCTTTTCGATATCAACACCAAGTGGATTGTCGCCCACAACAATCGCTGCAAAGTTATGGGAGTGTGTAATTGAAATAAACTTACCGTCTGCTAAATGCGGTTTTCCAAAAGCGTCATAATGCAGTGCATCTGGGGTGTATCCAACTGCCTTAAGCAGGTGCCTAACGCTCAAAAACCCCTTTCGGTGTACACTAGATTTCATTGTATCTAACCTATTGATACACATATTTGTAAGTGAAATGTCTTGATGTAACCAATGCTCAGATTCGTCTATCTGCCACACCAAAAAAATTGTATTGCAAGAAATCTTGTCCCTTTTGTAAATGGGCATGATATGTTGTAAATTTGTAAGCTAATTGCTAGAAATCAAATATACAAATATGGCTACGAAAATGACTACTTACGTACCTTATAAAGTCAAAGATATTTCTTTGGCTGATTGGGGAAGAAAAGAAATTGAATTGGCAGAGGCAGAAATGCCTGGGCTTATGGCGCTACGTGAAGAGTACGCAGCAGAGCAACCACTTAAAGGTGCGCGCATTGCGGGCTGCCTACACATGACCATCCAAACAGCAGTGCTGATCGAAACACTTACTGCACTTGGTGCAGAAGTCACATGGAGTTCGTGTAATATTTTCTCCACACAAGACCATGCCGCTGCTGCTATTGCTGCTGCTGGAATTCCTGTGTATGCTTGGAAAGGTATGAACGAAGAGGAGTTCAACTGGTGTATCGAACAAACAATATTCTTTGGAGAAGATCGCAAACCACTAAACCTTATTTTAGATGATGGTGGCGACCTTACCAATATGATTCTTGATGAATTCCCTGAGCTTGCCGCTGGTATTAAAGGGCTTTCTGAAGAAACTACTACAGGTGTTCACCGCTTGTATGAGCGTATGCAAAACGGAACACTTCCATTACCTGCCATTAATGTAAACGACTCGGTGACCAAATCGAAATTTGATAACAAATACGGATGTAAAGAATCAGCAGTTGATGCCGTGCGTAGAGCTACAGATATTATGCTTGCTGGAAAGCGTGTTGTGGTAGCTGGTTATGGTGATGTTGGAAAAGGAACTGTAGCTTCTTTCCAAGGGGCAGGTGCTATTGTTACTGTTACTGAAATTGATCCTATTTGTGCCCTACAAGCCTCTATGGATGGTTTTGAAGTTAAAAAGCTAGATACGGTTATTGGCAATGCAGACATTATTGTAACTGCAACTGGGAACAAAGACATTGTTGCTGAACGTCACTTCCGTGCCATGAAAGACAAAGCCATTGTATGTAACATTGGTCACTTTGATAACGAAATTGACATGGCGTGGCTTAACGGCAACTACGGCGAAAGCAAAGTAGAAATTAAGCCACAAGTAGATAAATACACAGTTGAGGGCAAAGATATTATTGTATTAGCTGAGGGAAGGTTAGTAAACCTAGGTTGTGCTACAGGTCATCCAAGTTTTGTTATGAGTAATTCATTTACCAACCAAACGCTGGCGCAAATTGAGCTTTGGAAGCACGCCGACCGCTACGAAAACAAAGTGTATATGCTACCTAAGCATTTGGATGAAAAGGTAGCGCGTTTACACCTAGACAAACTAGGTGTTGAGCTAGAAGAGTTAGACAAAGACCAAGCGGATTATATAAGCGTTCCTGTTCAAGGACCTTATAAGCCTGAGTACTACCGCTACTAAAATTTTGGTTTAGAATTGTATCAAAAAACCCCGCCAATGGCGGGGTTTTGTTTTTGGTATTTAAAAAAACTAGTCTTGTATCGGATCAACTGAAACGTACGAGCGGTTGTTTTTCTTTTTGGTAAAACGCACAACGCCGTCAATTTTGGCGTGAAGTGTGTGGTCTTTACCTAAATACACATTATCTCCAGGGTGGTGTGCAGTACCACGCTGACGAACAATAATGTTCCCTGCGATGGCTTGTTGTCCACCAAATATTTTTACGCCTAAGCGTTTCGATTCTGATTCTCTACCGTTCTTGGAACTACCTACTCCTTTTTTGTGTGCCATGGCTTAATCTTTTTATTTTTTTGCTTCAAGTGCCGCAATCAAATCGGCTTTTTTCATAGATGAAATTCCCGCTATTCCTACACCTTTAGCAAGCTCCTTCAGCTCGGCTACAGTTTTTGAAGAAAAATCAGCAGCAACTTTAGGGGCGGCTTTTTTTTCAGTCTTCGGTGCTGCTTTTTTAGGTGCTTCTGCTTTTGCCTTTGGTGCAACCTTCTTGGCTTTACCAACTCCAACAGATTCGATAATAATTTCTGTCAACGATTGACGGTGACCATTTTTAACACGGTAACCCTTACGGCGTTTCTTTTTGAACACTATTACTTTGTCATCTTTTAGATGACGAACCACTTTTGCTTCTACTGAAGCATTGGCCACAGCTGGGGCGCCTACGGAAATCTTTTCACCGTCAGCCATCATAAAGACTTGGTCAAAAGAAACCTTGTCTCCTGTTTTGGCGTCCAATCGGTGAACAAATACCTTTTGGTCTTTTGCAACTTTAAATTGCTGCCCTGCTATCTCTACGATTGCAAACATATCTTTTGTTTTTAATACTCCTTATTGAAGCGAGCGCAAATATACATCTAATACTTAATTCCACAAAACCATAATTTAAAGCATTTTTAGGGGGCGAATTACAATTAACGTAGTGCTTTTCTTACAATTAAGCTTTCGTTTATAAATTTTCAAAAAATGTCTTTTTGTCGTCATTTCACAATAAATTAACGTATTTAAGAAAATATAAAAAATAAGTTGTGTGATGTTAAAATAATTTAGCGTCAAAAATATAAATTGTAATATTTTTTAAAATATTGAATTCGAATTATTTGTGCGTAGCATTTTTTTTAAAAAAAATAATTAATTACTTTTAACTCAAACCATTTTATTATGAAAAACCCTCTTTGTTTAGCCCTGCTATTTGTTTTGGGCTTTGTTAGTGCACAATCTGTCTCTTTTGAAGAATACGATTTGTCTAATGGCTTACATGTCATACTGCACCAAGATAATACTGCTCCTATTGTAACCACATCTGTAATGTATCATGTTGGCGCCAAAGATGAGCAGCCTGACAGAACTGGATTTGCTCATTTTTTCGAGCACCTGCTTTTTGAAGGAACTAAAAATATTGAAAACGGCGCTTGGTTCTCCATAGTTACTGAAAACGGCGGAACAAATAATGCCAATACCACAGACGACCGTACTTACTATTACGAGGTTTTTCCATCTAATAATCTCGAGCTTGGTCTTTGGATGGAATCTGAGCGTATGTTGCATCCCATTATCGAACAAGATGGTGTAGACACACAAAATGAAGTTGTTAAAGAGGAAAAACGCTTGCGTGTTGATAACCAGCCTTATGGTAAGTTTTTGGAAAATGTCAAAAAACATCTATTTATCAAACATCCTTACCGGTGGACAACCATTGGAGAAATGGAACATTTGGATTCCGCTACTCTTGATGAGTTTTTAGCATTCAACAAAAAATTCTATGTGCCAAACAATGCCGTTTTAGTTGTAGCTGGAGATATTGACATAAATAAAACCAAAAAAATGGTTGAAGAATATTTTGGCCCAATACCAAGAGGAGAGCAAATTGAAAGAGTTTCAATAAAGGAAGATCCTATTGAAGAAGAATTGAAAGCAGAAGCCTTTGACAGCAATATCCAAATTCCCGCCATAATAACAGCTTATCGAACACCTTCCTTCAAGAGCAGAGAATCGCGTATTTTAGACATGATTTCCACATATCTGAGCAATGGTCCAAGTTCGAAACTTTACAAACGTTTGGTTGATGAAAAGAAAATGGCGCTTCAGTCAGGAGCAATAAACATCGCCCAAGAAGATTATGGTATGTATGTGATTTTCGGTTTACCACAAGGTGAATTTAAACTTACAGACTTGATAACGGAAATGGATGACGAAATTGTCAAAATTCAAAATAACCTTATTTCAGAACGCGATTATCAAAAGCTACTAAATAAATTTGAAAATGGATTTGTAAGCTCAAACGCTTCCGTTGAGGGAATTGCCAATTCCCTTGCCCGATATTATATGCTGTATGGAGATACTAATCTAATCAACAACGAGATTGAAATTTACCGTTCAATTACTCGCGAAGAGATAAGAGAAGTAGCCAATAAATATCTGAACACCAATCAGCGTTTGGTACTTGAATACTTGCCAGAAACTGAAGAAGCTAACTAAACCTATTATCATGAAAAAATTACTCATATTATTCACATCTTTATTTGTATTTTCTGCAGTTGGCCAAGTTGATAGAAGCAAACAACCAACCCCTGGCCCAGCACCTACGATACAGGTTAAAAAGCCGCAACAATACAAACTAAAAAACGGTCTAACAGTAATGTTTGTTGAAAACAGAAAACTTCCTATTGTCAGTGCATCATTAATTTTAGATAACCCCCCGATTTCTGAAGGAATAAAAGCAGGGTTGAGCAGTATAACTGGGAGCCTGCTTGGAAAAGGGTCAAAAAAAATAAAAAAAGACGATTTTTATGATGAAATAGACTTCATGGGGTCCAACATCAGTATTGGTGCGTCAAGTGCATTTGCACAATCATTGACAAGATATTTTGAAAGAACTTTTCAAATGATGGCTGACGCTGCCATCAATCCAAACTTTACAGAAGAAGAGTTTACTAAAGAGCGTGATATTTTGATTGATGCGTTGAAGTCTTCAGAAAAAGACGTTACAACTGCTGCTAGACGTGTAGAAACACTATTGGCATATGGCCAAGGTCATCCATACGCAGAGTATACCACGTCTGGAACTGTTAATAACATAAAGCTTTCTGATATTCAACGATTTTACGATTTCAGGTTTAGGCCTAATAATGCTTATTTAGTAATTGGAGGTGACATTGACTTTGAATCTGTCAAAATGATGGTAAAAAAATATTTTGCTAAATGGAAGCCCAGTCCTGTTGCATCTAGTCCAATCCCAAAAGTAACTAATCCTGTTTCAACTCAAATAGACTTTGTAAATATGCCAAACGCAGTACAATCTGAAGTGGTAGTTCAAAGCACAACTTATCTGGCAAAAAAAGATGCTGATTACTTCCCAGTTCTGATGGCAAATTCTATTTTAGGAGGTGGCGGAGAAGCTCGCTTATTTTTAAATCTTCGTGAAGATAAGGGCTATACATATGGTTCATATTCCAGTATTGGTAATAGCAAAGTAACAGCAACAAGGTTTAGGGCGTCAGCAAGTGTTAGAAATGAAGTCACCGATAGTGCAGTTGTTGAAATAGTCAATGAAATAAAACGTATTCGTACTGACTTGGTTTCTGAAAGTGAGCTTAAAAAAGCCAAGGCTAAATACGTGGGTGATTTTGTCCGTTCGCTTGAAGATCCTGAAATTATTGCATCGTTTGCTTACGAAATTGCAACTGAAAATTTAGATCCTGACTTTTACAAAAATTACCTCGACAAAATCAATGCCGTTACCGTTGAAGATGTTAGGCGTGTTGCTCAAAAATACTTTAATATTGACCAAGCAAGAGTGGTTGTAACAGGTAAGGGAGTTGATGTTTTAGACAATTTAGAAAAAGTAGCATTTGATGGCAAACTACTTCCTATAAACTACTACGACAAATATGGTATTCCAATTGATCGACCAAGAAAAGTTGCTGTTGAAGGAGGTGTCACTGTTGAGAGTGTTTTGACTAATTACATCGAAAAAACAGGTGTAAACAATATGAGCGACCTAAATGCATTGAAGCTTGTCTACAAAGGTACTTTTATGCAAATGTCTATTCAGGTTGAAGAAACCTATTCAGCAGATAACCAAGAACAAGTAGTATCTGTTGGTGGAAACGCCATGATGACGAGTGTTGTTAGTTCTGAGGGGGCTTTTATGAAGCAAGGGCCGAATCAAATGGATTTGCCAAAGCTTATCTATGACGATCTTAAGAAATCTCTAGGAGTTGTGCCTGAAATTGGCTTGCTTGCCAGTGGAGAAGCTGTTTTAGAGGGAATTGAAACTGTAAATGACACAGAAGCTTATGTAATAAAGGTTCCTGGTGTTGGCGTGAGTTACACCAACTACTACAGTAAAGAAACAGGTTTAAAGATTAAAGAGTCTACCATGGTTAACTTCAATGGTCAGATGCAAACTAACAATACCAACTATTCAAATCACAAAGAAATTTCAAACCTTATAATGCCAGGTGAAAAAAGTTTTGATCTTGGTGGCCAAGAAATTTCTCTAACACTTGAAGAGGTTATAGTTAATCCTGAAAAATAATAGTAATCATTATCAGCGCTGCTTGGTCTTGTGGGATAATGATACTCCTGCGAGAATAACCACAGTAGCTATCAGTTGATATACATTTATTTCCTCCCCATCTAATGTACCCCAAAAAAGGGCTACGATTGGGAGCGTGTATGTTACTGAAGAAACAAATACGGCAGATGC
>Ga0208127_1000105_pt1 | contig 39824 bp, 35 predicted proteins | sample ETNtaG_6_FD_185751 | JGI IMG/M metagenome (GOLD analysis project Ga0208127, IMG submission 185751) | Marine microbial and viral communities from oxygen minimum zone, Eastern Pacific Ocean - ETNP201306SV45 (SPAdes) (version 2) | ecosystem: Environmental > Aquatic > Marine > Oceanic ... | reverse complement strand
TCTATCTCAGGTGCAACCTCTTCTATCTCAGGTGCAACCTCTTCTATCTCAGGTGCAACCTCTTCTATCTCAGGTGCAACCTCTTCTATCTCAGGTGCAACCTCTTCTATTTCAGGTGCAACCTCTTCTATCTCAGGTGCAACCCCCTTGACATCTCTGTCGGCGCGTCGCGTTACCCAAGCACGGTGAGCCCAAGGCAAAATTGCTAGCGACAGCATCACCAGCAGAAAGAGAACTATCAGTAAGGACGTATTCACGGTGAATGAAAACTACAAAACAATCGTCGTCTTCGTTGGCTTCCTAGCTAAGAAGCCACCTTTTCACTTAACACTCGAGATGAACCTCCTGGCGCCATAGAGACCCCATACAAAACATCGGCTGCCTCCATGGTGCGTTTTTGGTGGCTAACGATCAACAGTTGCGCCTCTTGACGGAATTCCGTGACTAAGTCGAGGAACCGATGCAAGTTAATGTCGTCCAAAGCTGCTTCCACCTCATCCATAACGTAAAAGGGCGATGGACGACTGCGAAAGATGGCAAAAAGAAACGCTAAAGCGGTCAAGGAGCGTTCCCCTCCAGAGAGCAACGACAATTTCCGCACGTTTTTCCCGGATGGCTTAGCTTCGAGTTCGATCCCAGTTTCAAGCATCTGATTAGGATCGGAAAGGCCTAATTTTCCTTCCCCACCGGGAAAGAGCGTTGAAAATATTTGTGTGAAATTATCCGCTACATCCTTATAAGCGGCCTCAAACACGTCCACTATTTCAGTATCAACAGCGGCAATCACTTTGTTCAATTCTCGCCGCGTGCTCCGAACGTCATCTAACTGTTCTGCAACGAAATCATGGCGTTCCTTAAGCGCTTCATACTCTTGTAACGCCAGGGGATTTATGGGGCCCATCCGACGGAGATCATTTTCCAGTTCTCGAACACGCGCCGCTGGAGTAACGGAATCGCTCAGCTCAGGCTCTGGAGCGGCGAGAGCCTCGTCGGAGTCGGCGTTCAGTTCGTTGCGAAGCATCTCTCGCAAGTTGTCAATCTTAAATCTCCGCTCACTTTCAGCTATCTCGTTAGAGGCCAGAACTTCTTGCAATTCACCGAGTCTCTTTTCGAGATCTGATCTCTCGCGGCGCCGAAGTTCAAGTCGGTCAGCAATCATCTTGACTTCCGCGGACAATTCCGTGCGCCTATTTCGGAGTGTTTCAACCTCTTGTTCTAAAACCACAAGTCGTTGCCCGAGCAGCATTCGTATATCGGCGAGAACTACCAATGTTTCTTCGACTCGCCTTAGTCGATTTGTTTTACCCGTCGCCTCATCTTCGTTGGCTTTCAGCTGACCTTCGATCTCGTTTCGTCGATGTTCGCTACGCTTCCTTTGTTCTTCAAGAGCATTTTCGCTGGCCTCTAATTCCGCACGAGATTGGGCAGCAGTCCTAATCCGGCCTTCTAAGTCTCGTCTCCGAGTGTGCGCGTCAGTCGCAGCGGAGCGTTCTAAGTTCTCGGCCTCCTCTAATTCAACCAAACGTTCTTCGAGTTCGGCGACTCTGGGTTGATCTCGTCGCAAAGCCTCACTTAACTCGGCTATTCGAGTCTCAAGTATTTTCCGTTCCGAATCTAAGTCTCTTCGTTGCCTTTGAGCATTGTCTATTCCATCAGCCGACCGGGTCAACAAATCATCATTAGCCTCAAGCTTGGCTAGAGCTTCGGACAAGCGAGCTTCTGTGTCAGCCTGCCGAGCCTCGGCCACTTCCCGTTCTATCTCGGCAGCCTCTTTCCGAGCCGTTGCGAGCTGCGCTTCACCTCGCGCATCTTCAAGGGCGCTAAGCGTAGAGCTATTGCTTGCTAACCCAATACTCCAACCACTCGGACCAAAACAGTCACCGTTCGCTGTCACGACTATTAATTCCGGATGCTGCTCAGCAACAGCAATCGCGTCTACCCAATCCCCGCGTACACATACTGCTTCAGCAAGCAATACATCGAGAAGCGGCTCAAGTTGCTTCGTTTTACCCGTCACATATTGGCGAAGAAGATCTCCGGCCGGTGGTGGTTCAGGGGGTGTGTACGAACCATTTATAGCCAGAACAGATCCACTAGCTTCCGAAGCGCCAAGTCGTTCGAACGCTCTTCTTGCTGTCTTGACATCTTCGACCACAACAGATGCTAGAACCGCACCCAAGGCAACCTCGACCGCAGTCTCCCACCCCGGTTCGATCTCAATTAACTCGCCCAGGACGCCCAAGACTCCGTCAATTTCTTGAACCTGCTCAAAGCCTGAGCTTTCGCGAACCGTGGCAACTGCTAGTTCAAGAGCCTCGATACGAGCCGACCACCTCTGTTCATCTTTTGTCGCTGATTGTTGTTCCTCAACAACCCCAGCCAAAGTTCTCGCGGCATTGTCGGCTTCTCGTTGGGCCTGATCTACTTCTTCAACTAAAGCTGCTTCAGAGCTTGAAGCTGAAACTAAATTCGCCTGCATCTGATCAAGATGTTGTTCGGCGTCGGTAATCTCCGACGTCAGTTGCGTAACACGATTAGCTATGCGGTTGTGTTCTGCAGTGAGCCTCTCGAGACCGCGCCTTAGCGGACCCAGCTCACCTTTAACCTCAGCCGCCCTTTTCGCTGCATCAAAACCCACAAGCGGAGCGTCCATAGCCAAGGAGTCAGCTTCGCTAGTCAGCTCTACCTCAACCTCTGCAAGCTCGGCCAGTTGCCCTGTAATGATCTCTTCTCGACTTGCGATATCGAGAAGTTCTTCCGACAACCTCAATGACTCAGCTTCAAGGGTCAGCGCTACATCTGTCGCCAGAAGGGAGCCACGGTCTCCTTCCGTAGTCCTAGAACGCTCATCCACGAGGGCTATCAACCCTCTACACCTTTCACGGAGAGACTCAACTCTCGGCAACAAATCCATCCCATGGTTACCAGCCGAGGCCAGCTGCGCTTCTGAGGCGCTTATTTCAATATCGAGTTGGCCTATCTCGCCGCGCAAATTGGTTTGTGCTGCATTTGCTTCTTGGATCTCCTCCTGAGCAGTAGCTCGGGCCGCCTCGAGACTCTCGATTTCTTTGCCCGTCAAGTGCAACCGAATTGCCCTCAGTTCTTCGGCTACCGCCCCATGCCTCTTCGCCGCGTCAGCTTGTTTTTCGAGTGGACGCAACTGGCGTCGCACTTCTCTTTGTAAATCTTGAAGCCTCGTCATATTGGCTTCCGTGGCGGCAAGACGTCGTTCTGCTCGTTCTTTTCGTCGACGGTATTTGAGAATTCCGGCCGCTTCCTCAACTATCGTTCGCCGGTCTTCCGGTCTTGAATTCAGAACTTGGTCTATCTGCCCTTGAGCCACAATCACGTGCTGCTGCCGCCCGACTCCGGCATCACTGAGTAATTCTTGGATATCGAGTAGACGACACGGCACGCCGTTTAGCGAGTACTCAGAGTCACCGGAACGATAGAGCGTTCTAGTAACAGTGACTTCTGTGAACTCAACCGGCAAAGATCCCGAACTGTTATCTATTACCAAACTCACTTCGGCACGACCCAATGCAGGGCGATCTGGAGTGCCAGCGAAGACGACATCTTCCATTTTCCCAGAACGCACCGTGCTTGGCCCTTGGGCTCCAAGCACCCATGCAACAGCATCGACAACATTGGACTTACCACTGCCGTTCGGACCAACGACCACCGTCACTCCCGGCTCGAATTCCAGCACTGTTGAATCGGCGAAGGACTTGAAGCCCTTCATAGTGAGTGACTTTAGGAACACTAGTATTGACCTACCCGGAGAATGACATGGCGCCACCAACATAAGCGGCACTCCGACATCATGCCCTCTAGTTGGCGATGATTGGTTGACCCCTAGGTAGGTATTTGATTTGAACCGAAAATTTAACTTCTATACCTGGTAGTCACAGTAGTAGTGGGTGGTCCCGCCAACTCTCGCCGTAAGGACATCTCCACGCCCATTTCTGCTTCGCTCCCCACCTCTGCCATATACCTCTAGGTACTCGTCATACCCTCCAGGTTCACCAAAGACGTCGCGTCGCCCATCAAGGCTCACACCACGATGTTTAACGGCATTATGAATTGTCTCCACAATCGCTCTGTACAACCTCCGAATCTCCTGGGTAATAAGTTGATTCGCTATTCTGTCGTGACGAAGCAAGGCTGCATGAAGAATTTCGTCACTATACATAGGGCCTAACCCGACGATAAAAGATTGATCCATTAGGAGCGGACGTAATTTGGTGTCGCGTTCCAACAATCGACCTCCGAAGTCAGTCCACGAAATCGGCTCATCTACTGGGTCGAAGCCAAGTTCGCTTAGTTCTGGAAAAATTTGCTCTATCTCTTCATTGTCAACCAGCGTCACCGTTGCACCTTTGTCGCTGTCGACTAGTCGCAACTGACCCTTCTGCGTGAATCCGATAATGAGCTGAGTGTCTGGTTCCTGATCATCTTTGTTCGCCACTCTTTGCAAAAACCCTCCAGGACCCAAGTTGAGAACCAATGACTGCCCGTTACCAACCTGCAGACACAGCAACCTTCCAACACGTGTCACGGAGGAAACTTTGCGACCTGACAATGCGTTAGTCAGACCCGTTTTGTTCACTTGGCCCGGGATTAAGCGCTTGGCTCCGATCACGTCTATTTCTTTGATTTTTAATCCACCGATGTCCCGATCTAAATCGCGGCGAACAGTTTCCAGCTCAGGCAGTTCTAACATTTTTAGATTTCCCTTGGTTGGTGGTTTTGTTGATCTCTTCAGCTATTTGAACTTCGGTCCATGCAGCCTCGGCAGCAGCCTGTTCGGCTTGCTTTTTAGAAGTTCCGTGGCCTTCTCCGCGAATCGAACCTCCAAAGGCAACTGTGGCATGAAAACGTTTGTCGTGATCAGGTCCGCTCTCCAATACCGCATAGTTTGGAGGGTCGTCATATACCCGAACCACAAATTCTTGTAAACGAGTTTTCGCATCCCCAATTCCCGGGTTCACCGAGACTTCGTCTATCCGGTCCTGCAACGCCTCAAGGATAAAACACTGCGTTGTTTCAAGCCCCCCGTCGAGATACATCGCGCCAAGAAGGGCTTCAAAGGCGTCGCCTAAAAGCGAAGCTTTTTCTCGGCCTCCAGAGCGTTCCTCGCCTACCCCTAATAGCAAAGCATGACCCAATCGGTAACGTTTAGCAGCTGCAGCCAGGCTCGCAGCATTTACAACTGCCGACCTTGCTTGAGCGAGTTCACCCTCGGTCCATTCGGGATGCGTGCGAAACAGGTGATCGGTTATACAGTGCCCCAAAACTGCATCTCCCAGAAGTTCTAGACGCTCGTTTGAGGGCGGGTTGTTTTGTTCAGCGCACCAACTTCTATGCGACATGGCCAACAATAGAAGGCTGTCATCGCTAAAGGAGTAGTTGATTCGCTTGACTAGTTCAAGGAGCTGGTCTTGTGACCTCAAAGTTTCAGCCAATGCGCCCCATCACGTAGTCAATAGCATCACGCACTGTCTTTAAATCTTCTAAATCCTCATCTTCGATTCGAAATCCGACTGTTCGCTCAGATAGTTCTTCTTCTAAACCTTCAACTAACTCGATGAGCGCGAGCGAGTCGGCTTCAAGGTCTTCCACGAAGGATGACGATTCAGCAATCCGGCCAGGATCTATCTCAAGTATGTCTGATAGCTGATCGCGGATAATACTGAAAACCCCATCACGATCGGGCGGACTCTGTTCGACATGGGTTTCGGCGGGCAAGGGGCACTCCTACGCAACTCGTTTCCGTCAGACCACCCTAGCAGATAACGCAATTTACCACTCTCGGTAGTATTTTTGCACCGAGCACCACTTTGTGTACTTTTTCGTGTTGCTTTACAAACTTACCGCTGCTGCTAGTTCGCCTACTAAATCACGCTCAACCATTTCTTGGGCAACTTTGCAAGCGTTAAGAATTGCGGTCGGGCCAGCTGACCCGTGACTGATAATCGTTACACCATTTACACCCAGCAACATTGCTCCGCCAACCGCCTCCGGATTCAGTTCACCCGCTATGGGCGCCAAATAACCCAATGCTTGAGCTCCCACCTCGGCCGCATCATCAGTAGTCAGCGCTTTAATGATTTCATCAACGAGAAACTTAACTGTTCCTTCCAGAGTCTTAAGAATGACATTTCCCGTGAAGCCATCAGCTACGAGGACATCGACATCGTCGCCCAACACATCGCGGCCCTCGACGTTTCCGACGAAATTGATCGTTGAATCGTCTGCCAAAAGGTGGTGAGTTTCTTTAACCAGTTGATTACCTTTTTCAGGTTCCTCGCCGATCGAGACCAACCCAATACGAGGTGAACTGACCTCATATCGCACCTCAGCAAAAACCGAACCCATACGCGCGAACTGATGCAACCAATCAGGTTGACAATCAGCCATCGCACCTGAGTCAAGCAAGATTTTTGGGGTTCTGCCCGGAACCGGGATTGTTGTTGCAATAGCGGGGCGGTTAACGCCACTAAGCCGTTTCATTCGCAATAAGGCTGCGGCAGCTACAGCTCCAGTATTTCCTGCACTAACCATGGCTGACGCTTGCCCATCTCTAACGCATTCAGCAGCTCTTACTATCGACGAATCTTTTTTGGTTCGTACTGCTCGACCAGGCTCGTCGTCCATCTCTATTACTTCCAGCGCCGGACGAACTCTTATCCCATCAGTGTCTGGAATCCGATTCGGATCACCGACTAGTTCAACTGAGATGCCACAATTAAGCGCCTCGCGGGCTCCTTCAACAACCACAGAGGGGGCATTATCGCCACCCATAGCATCGAGAACAATCGGTTTCACCGAGATCTCGTTGTTCCGCTAGTTAACTTCGACAGCTTGACGGCCGGCGTACCATCCGCAGTTACCACAAACTCTGTGCGGCAATTTTGCTGCGCCACAACGTGGGCAAGAGCTACGCGAGGAGGGCCGAAGCTTCCATGCTGCGGCTCGACGGCTACGTGTTTTTGACTTGGAAGTCTTTTTCTTTGGGACAGCCATCGTCGACCTCAGGGAGTGTGCTTAGCGCTGTTAGACAAGCTTACGGATACAAGCCGATGTAGTGCCATAGACCGGAGCCATTCGCGGCACATATGATCGGTTTCAGATGCGTCAGAATTGACGACGCAGGTACAAGAGGCTACCTGAAGAGAAATGGACCTCCTACTGTCCCCCTATGGATCATCCCGAGAATTAGCGTTCTATCTTTTCTAATCGTCCTCGAACTTAAGATCATCAAGGGCCGCCCAGCGCGGATCCTTGATTGCGCTCTTATCTGAACTGCCACCTAATTCTTCCCCAGAACTCATGTAGGGCGAGGCGGACTCCAAACATTCTTCAGTAGCGGAACACCGAATAACGCCGACGGGCAACTCAAGCAAAATCGCCTCCCTAACCATCAGCTCCAAATCAATGAACTCCTCCCCAAGTGGGTACGACTCACCTTCTTGGGGATTTTCTTCGAACAACTCTTCAATTTCGGCTACCGCTAAGCCATCAACTTCACGCAAGCAGCGCGAACATTCAGCCTGCCAGACAACTGAAATCTTTCCATTTACGGTAACCCCTCCATGCACTTGGTCGAATACAAGGTCGACCAAAGCAACCTCTGCAGCGGAAAGCGCGACATCTCCAACTTTCAGAGGAGAATCTAAATCTTGCAATAGAGCGACCTGCACTTCAACGTTCCAGCTCCTAGCAGGGTCAGATCGCTGCAGCCTCTCCAGCGGGAATCTCAACTCAGAATGCAAACTAAATCTCTCAAATTTCGTCCTGATCAAAAACTGCAGGATTTGGACTTGGCTCTGTTTCCGGTTCCGATTTAACCGCTTCTGCGACTGGCATGCTCGGCTGCAATTTCGTCCGGGCGTTAGCTACTGCGTGTTGGACTTTCTCTAAAGCACTAGCAAACTGCTCGAGTCGTTGGTCACAATAGTCGTCTACTTCGTGCTGTCTTCTGCGGGCTTGCGATTCAGCTTGCTCAACCATTTGTCGCGCCTTTCGTTCAGCTGACCGGACTACTTCTGTCCTTTGAACCATTTGGGCAACTCGGGTTCGTGCCTCCTCAATTACTAGCCCAGCATCAACACGTGCCTTCGAAAGGAGTTCCTCACGTTCCTTTAATAGCCACCGTGCCTCTCGAACTTCCTCTGGCAATTCACTCAACGCGGCTTCTAGTAACTCGATGATCTCATCGCGACTAACCATGACAGAGGTAGAGAGAGGCATCGGCCTAGCAGCATTAATTACGTCAATAACGCGCTGCACCAAGGCCTCGACGCCAGGGCCGCTCAACGGTGCAGTTTCCGTCACTTAGGCATCTTTTCTCGAAGTCGCTTCGCAACTGATTCCGGCACAAGATGCGAACAGTCGGTTCCAAATCGCGTGATGTCTCGAATGTATTTTGATGCAATAAACGCATTCTCGCTCGCAGACGGCAAAAATAGGGTTTCAACTCCGCCCACAGATTTATTCATTTGGGCCATCTGAAGTTCGGACTCAAAGTCTGCTGAACCTCTCAGCCCCTTAAGAATAAAATCAACTTCTAAGCGGGTTGCTAAGTCAACTACTAACTCACCGAACTGAACGACTTCAACATTAGATAGATGCTGGCAGGCTTCCGTTAACATCTCCGAGCGCTCGTCATCAGTAAAGAACGGAGATGACTTCTGGGGATTCCTCATTGCCGCCACCACTACGTGGTCAAAAAGGCGACTAGCCGTCGCGCAAACCTCCATATGGCCGTTGTGGACAGGATCAAACGAGCCTGGGTACAGAACCTTGACCACAAGAGTCTCCTCGCCTAGCACTTCGTACTAGGTCAAACGGTACCGACCCTGAGCGGAATCCTCCACTGTCAATCTTCAAATTCACACAATTCAAGACATATTTAGTTCGCTGGGACTCATAATCGTCACAACAGACTTTCCATAGGTTCGACTCCGCAAGAGTTCCCAACCAGTAAACGGGCCAAGTGGTTCGTCGCTCTCGGCAACCACTAAAGCTTGGCCCGCGCGTTCGAGAAGCTCGATCCAACCTTCATAGCCGTAGGGAGGATCCGCCAAAATCACATCAACGTCAAGAAATTCGAGCCGCTGAAGTGCATCCCCATGAATCACCTCACCTTGTAGCCCCAAAGTATCCAAATTCTGACTAATCGCCTGGCACGCTACCGCATCGCTATCCACAAAAACCGTCTCAGCAGCCCCCCTCGACAGGGCTTCCAATCCGAGTGCCCCGGACCCAGCGAACAAATCGACAACTCGACAACCTGCGGGAAAGCCAAGACTAAACAACATATTGAAAATTGCTTCTCGGGCCCGGTCGGATGTAGGGCGGGCCTTGCCGTTTTGTGGAGCTAGAATTCGGCGACCACTCAATTCCCCACCCACAATGCGCATGCGATGACAATAACGGCAGACTGTTGATATGGAGGTTCCAGAATCAATTATCTGCGTTGATTGTGGGGGCTTGTGCCGCCGAATCAGCTTTGAAGAGCCCGACGAAGGGTTTCAACCCGGCGATGTCGTTGCTTACCGGTGCAGGGACTGCCTCGACCGTTGGGACATCATCGTAGAAGACGAATAACGCCCGACTTAACCCCGCAAAAGGTTCTCTGCGTCATCATCACGGCGCTCAACAAACCATAGGATTTCATCCTCGTACAGATGATGCCTTTCTAGGGAGCCTCGACTATCTACAAGTTCTTCTGCTAGATCTCGAGCTCGCTCAACCCAGATCCGATCACGCGCCAGTGACGCCAACTTAAGATCATTCCTGCCGGATTGCCGTTGCTCAAATATGGTCCCTTCGCCTCGAAGTTCTAAGTCACGTTCGGCAAGAGCAAAGCCATCATTCGAACCCTCTAAGGCAGTTAGCCGCTCCTTTGCGTCCTCGGAGATTTGATCATCTGCGATCAGAAAGCAAGTTGACTCATGGCTACCTCGACCTACTCGTCCCCGAAGCTGATGCAGCTGAGCAATACCAAACCGATCAGCTGAGAGTATGACCATCGTCGTGGCATTAGGGACATCAACTCCCACCTCTATGACCGTTGTAGCGACCAACACATCTAGTTGGCCTTCACGAAACGCTTCCATGGTTTCTTGTTTTTCAGATGCGTTAAGGCGTCCGTGTAAGAGGCCGACCTTCAAATTCGATAACGCTCCACTGACGAGCTCTCGGTATGTGTTCTCTGCTGAACTCGCATCCATTTTCTCACTGTCTTCAATTAGCGGGCACACGACATAAGCCTGACGACCTTGTGTGACTTCAGAGTGGACGTGGGCCCACACACTCTCGACATCTTGAGACATCCACTTCGTCGAAATGGGAGTCCTACCCGGTGGCAGTTCATTCAAAGTAGATACGTCTAAGTCGCCGTAGACAGTCATTGCAGCCGTACGTGGTATGGGGGTTGCTGTCATGACCAACAGGTGAGGCCATTTACCATCGTCACGACCTTGTTCTCTAAGGACCGACCTCTGTTCCACACCAAAGCGATGTTGCTCGTCGACCACCACAGCACTTAGTGAAGAAAAGCTAATCCCGTCTTGAATCAAGGCATGCGTGCCAATAACTAGGTCAATCGACCCATCCTTCATGCCCTGAACAACGCTTTGTCGATCGGTTCCCGTCACCCCATTAGTCAGCAACTTTATTGAGATGGGCCTCACCCCACTCAAAGTGGACGCGTCCTCTACCTCCAGTCCTTTGGCGAGCTCAACCAAGTTGATATGGTGCTGCTCTGCTAAAACTTCAGTCGGGGCCATAAGAGCACCTTGGTGCCCTTCAGCAACAGCAATTAGCAAGGCATACATGGCTACCAAAGTCTTGCCAGCCCCAACATCGCCTTGGAGTAACCGGTGCATGGGTTGCTCCGATTGCAAGTCTGCGCTTATTTCCAACATCGTTCGTTCTTGCGCACCCGTTAATGCAAATGGAAGACCATCCAAAAATTGGGTAACTAGCGCGCTGTCGGCGCTGTGCTTCACACCCGTGGCTCGGTCTAGACGGCGTACTTTTCGCATACGAAGAACTAGCTGCACTCTCAATAACTCGTCTAGTACTAGCCGGTCTCTAGCTTTAAGCACGTCCGACATCGAGTTCGGCTGATGGATCGCTTCCAAGGCATCCATCCGACTGAGCAACCCTAAGTCTCGGACGTATTTTTCAGGCAGAGGGTCGACAATTCTACGGCTTTGACACCTGCGGAGAGCTTCCGTAGACCAGCGTCCTATATCCCAAGTAGTGAGGCCCGCCTTACCTGACTGCGGATATATCGAGACGATTCTTCCGGTGCGGTCTCCTACCAAATCCACTATGGGATTCGTCATCTGAAGCACGTCCCGATAAAGCTCGACCTTACCGAACAGTGCAACGGTCAAACCTTGGTCAAGCTGCTTAGAACGCCAAGCCTGATTGAAGAAAACCAATTTTAAACTTCCTGTCTCGTCGGACAGTGATGCTTCAACAATCGACTTTCTATTTCGAGTTCTTCGAGAGGTCACCTTTTCGATCTCGCCGACAATCATGACTTGCTGGCCGGGTTCAACATCCACAAGTTTGACCTCATGGCTCCGGTCGATATACCGACGTGGATAATGTGTCAATAAATCGAACACCGAATAAATATCGACCTGCTCTAAAGAGGCACGTCGTTGTTCACCAACTCCTTGCAAACGGTCAACACTTATACCGTCGAGTTCACGCAGAGAAATTGGTTGGGTCATTCGACTCCAAAGAAGAATGGGTAATGACTTTGTCCGCCGTCATGAATCTCAGTCTCAACAGTCGCCTTGTTCTGGTTCAACCACTCAACAACAGCATGAGTATCGGCTTCTGTTGCGTCCTGACCAACAACTATCGACAGAATCTCGCTCTGATCATCAACGATCTCACCTAGTAGATGGATCGCTGCCTCAACCAAGGTGTCGGCGATTGCACAGACCCCATTGCTATCTAACCCTATCCAGTCCCCCTCAACGACCTCTCCGACGGGAGTGCTAGTTGAGCGAACTGCTTGAGTCACTTCGCCTACTCCAACCCCCGCAGCGATCTCTGACATCGTTTCAGCGTTATTTGCTGCATCCACTTCTGGGTCATACCCCAACAATGAAGCAAAACCCTCAGGCACCGATGTAGTCGGCACCACCATGACATTTTTGGAGGTCTGGCCATCAACCGCTTGCGCAACAGCAACGATGTTGGAGTTATTCGGCAGAATCAGTATTTGTTGAGCTGGAGCACGCTCAACAGCCTCTAGGAGTTCCGAGGTTGACGGATTCATGCTTTGCCCGCCCAGAACTAATTCTTGGACTCCCAAACTATTGAATATCTTTCCAATACCTGGTGCCGGAGAAACAGCCACTACGGCACACGGCACCTCTTTAGGCTGCTCTGCGGGCTTAGCGTCAACCTCTTGAGCGGCTTCGCGAACCCATCGCTCTTCAATCACTTCTTCGGCTAGGTCTGTCACTCTGATCTTTTGCGGCCGGCCAATATCGATTCCCGCCTCTATCGCTTCGCCAATCGCATCCGTATGGATATGACAATTCCAAAGTCCGTCACCACCAACGACCACGATTGAGTCGCCAAGACCCGACCACACCTTTTTGAACCCATCGATATCTTCATCTGGTGCGTTCAATAGATACATGACTTCGTAACGAAGTTCCGAAACTCCACCCTCCTGAACTACCGTCGCAGCGATACCCGATACTCCTCCTGAGTTCTCAGGTTCTGGAAGTTCGCGACCATCTAAGACCCGCAACATTGCATGTAGCAATAGCAAAAAGCCGGCCCCTCCAGCATCGACTACACCTGCTTCTTTCAAAACGCTTAGTTGCTCGGGGGTGCGCTCCAACGCAGCTTCCCCCTCTCTTAAAGCAGCCTCCACTGTCCGCACTATGCCAAAAGTTTCTGCGGCTCCTTGAGCTGCCTTCGCAACTTCTCGAACCACCGTCAGGATCGTTCCCTCAACCGGTTTCATAACAGCACCATCAGCAGCAACGCTGGCCTCAGTTAGGGCACTCGACAGAACCTTTGCGTCGATCTCTTTCGCATTGGCAAAGCCATTGCTAATGCCTCGGAGCACTTGAGACAGGATCACGCCCGAATTGCCGCGTGCTCCCATCAACGAACCGTGAGACATCGCAGCACAAACAGCTTCTCTGTCAGCGATATCGGCCGATGCCATTTCCTCCAACACTGACGCCACAGTGAGGAACATGTTGGTACCGGTATCCCCATCGGGAACTGGATAAACGTTTTGCCGGTTAATTGATTCTTTATGGGCTTCTAAGGCATCGTGAAATGCAGATATGACTTCCACAATTTGGGCTGTCGTTAAGAAAGAGACTGTTTCCACAAAAGGTGATGCTACCCCTGACGGCCCCCATCATCGGGTGACCAAACTCTATGCCGACCTTCCCCCCAATCAAGTTATTCACTTGCTAAGTTGTGCCAGCTTCACTGTGCGACATAGGGTCGCCATAGAAGCTTGAACCAAACAACGAACTTAGAGTTCAGGAGTAGCACCGGAGGCCAACGATGCAAGGCGTCGTAAAGTCATATGACCCACAGTCCAAGACGGGCGTAGTGGTAAACGATGTCGATCGCGTCGAGTACGATTTGGCTTTAGATGCACTAGAAGGTTCAATTTTTCGAATGGTACGACAGGGGCAAAGAGTCGTCTTCGATCTAGATGAACAAGGACTAGCTACCCGGTTTCGATTGGGAAGTGAAGTTGACCTTGGTACACCCGATTGGATCACCGCCGCGGGGGGCGACGCGTGACCGAGAGCTGGGGATCCACCCCAGTCGACGTCTGATACGCAACGGAGGTCAGAATGCCTGGAACGACCACCAACCAAAATCTTCTCGAATGGGTTGATAAGTGGGCCGAAATACTTACACCCGATTCGGTCTACTGGTGCGACGGGAGCGAAGCGGAATACGAGCAGTTCACCACCTCAATGGTGGAGCAAGGAACGCTGATCCCGCTGAATGACGCAAAGAGACCAAATAGTTTCTTAGCTCGCTCCGATCCCGGAGATGTCGCTCGCGTAGAAGACCGGACCTTCATTTGTACTGATGATCCGGAGGACGCAGGGACCAACAACAACTGGCGCGAACCAGACTTGATGCGCACAGAAATGTTGGACTTGTTTCGAGGTTCCATGCAGGGACGAACGATGTTTGTCGTCCCATTTTCTATGGGACCGCTGGGCTCGCCAATAGCCCATATTGGTGTTCAACTCACCGACTCACCTTACGTAGCCGCTTCGATGCGAATCATGACTCGGATGGGTCAAGGCGCGCTCGACGCTTTGGGCAGTGATGACTGGGTGCCGTGCGTTCACTCCTTGGGCGCGCCTTTGCTTGAGGGCGAACAAGACGTTGCCTGGCCCTGCGATTCCGAGAATAAGTACATCGTGCACTTCCCCGCTACCCGAGAGATCTGGTCCTACGGCTCTGGTTACGGAGGGAACGCCCTTCTAGGAAAAAAATGTTTTGCGCTCCGTATAGCTTCAACAATGGCGCGCGACGAAGGCTGGCTCGCAGAACACATGTTGATAGTTGGGGTAACCCCGCCCGGAGGCGAAACCAAGTATGTCGCAGCGGCCTTCCCGTCAGCTTGCGGCAAAACCAACATGGCGATGATGATCCCATCTCTTCCTGGCTGGAAAGTGGAGACGATAGGAGACGACATCGCATGGATGAAATTCGGTTCTGATGGCCAGCTATATGCAATCAACCCTGAAGCGGGGTTCTTCGGAGTAGCGCCAGGCACTGGGCAAGAAACGAATCCCAATGCCTTAGCGACCCTTTCCGGAAACTGTGTTTTTACCAACGTCGCTGAAACCGACGACGGAGATATCTGGTGGGAAGGACTGAGCGACGAAGCTCCGGCGCGATTGATTGACTGGAAAGGTCAAACTTGGACTCCGGAATCAGAACACCCAGCGGCTCATCCAAACGCCCGCTTTACGGTCCCAGCATCTCAGTGCCCGTCGATCGCCCCTTCATGGGAAGACCCCGCAGGAGTACCCATCTCGGCCATATTGTTCGGAGGAAGACGAGCGACAACGGTCCCCTTAGTATCTGAGGCTCTTAGCTGGGAGCACGGCGTATTTCTTGGGTCCGTTATGTCCTCAGAAAAGACTGCTGCTGCAGCAGGGGCTATCGGTCAAGTTCGCCGAGATCCGTTCGCGATGCTTCCGTTTTGTGGCTACAACTTTGGTGACTATTTTCAACACTGGTTAGATATCGGAAATGCGCCCGGGGCTAAACTCCCCAAACTGTTTTACGTGAATTGGTTCCGCAAAGACGATGAAGGTCGCTTCATCTGGCCTGGCTTTGGAGAGAACGCACGAGTCTTGAAGTGGGTTTTAGAGCGGATCACTGGCTCTACTGATGCTGTTGAAACCCCAATTGGAATGGTTCCCAAGTCGCAAGACCTTGATATATCAGGATTAGATCTCACGCCTGAAGAACTTGAGACGTTGTTAGCTGTTGATCACAACGAATGGCAAGACGAATTGTCCTTGATAGAGGAACATTACGACGAAATCGGAGAACGACTACCTAGTGAGATGAGACTCCAGCTAGAGCAGTTATCCGAACGTTTAGGCGTCGAAGACTCCGTAGCTAATTAATAGCAACGATTTACAACAGCACCAGGGCGCGAATTCCGAGTCCCATTATGAATAGTCCTCCCCAACCGTACAAAGCGTGTAGGTGTCGACTCAGTTGGCCTCTATAGCTGAATAGAACAGCCACAGTCACCGCTGATAGAACGCCGTAGAACACGTGAAATGATTCGGCCTCGCCTTTGCCGGCATTTAGGTAGGTAGCCGCTAGCGTCACCTGAACCAAAACCCAGATTTGAACGCAAGCCGTAAACTTCCACAACCACCTACTTTGAAGCTTTGGAAACCGGATAGCTGCCAATGACCAGCTCCCGGCAGCACCGTTGCCCAATACAAGGATCCAGCATGCAAGCAGGTGAAGCTTGCCGAGCATCATGGCCTCAATTCGTTTGGTCTGCCAATAAGTGAAGGAACATCGTCAAATTCTGGGCGTCACTATGCCCGTCAATGAGTTGCAACTCGGCAGGGTTCTTCGCCGAATTTTCGGTCATAGCGACCACATCGAGCGCCCTTAAAAGCCCTACAGGCGCGCCTTGATCAACCAAGGTCGCTACGTCTCGAATGATATGTCGACCTCTGAGCCCCCGGTCTTGGATAAGAGAACGGATAACGACCCGAAGAAGCGCACACGCCGAAGACGGCGACAATTCAATTATCGTCTGCGCTTCGTTGTATAGAGGAACGAGGTTGGCGGGCAAGCCAGAAGGCCCTGCACCAGATTCTGTCTCATGTTCTGAAATCAGGCCACCGCTCCTACGTCACGAAGCTTCACAATATCGTCGGGATCGTAACCTGCCGAAGCGAGGACTTTATCGGTATGTTCCCCAGGGTTAGCCGGAGGTCCTTGAATCGCCTCTTTGGTTCGACTGAATCTTGGGGAGGGGTTTGGTTGAGTTACACCAGCTACCTCAGTGAAAACCTCGCGATGTCGGTTGTGAGGATGTTCCGGTGCTTCTTCCAGGCTTAAGACAGGAGCGAAACAGACATCTGTGGCCTCCATAATTTCACACCATTCGTCTCGCGTCTTACTCAAAAAGACTGCGCCAATCTGCTCTTTTAAGTCAGGCCATGAGGATCTCTCCATCTGAGCGGAAAAGCCTTCGTCTTGGTCCAACCCGGTTAGACGCAGAAGCTCTGAATAGAACTGCGGTTCAATAGAACCTATAGATACATAGCGGCCATCAGCGCATTCGTAAACATCATAAAAATGGCTTCCGGTATCCAAGAGGTTTGTGCCGCGTTCATCGTTCCAAACCCCTAACGCTCGCATTGAGTGGAACATGGCCATCAAACTCGCCGCTCCGTCTACCATCGCGGCATCAACTACTTGGCCTTTCCCTGAGCGTTGAGCTTCGACTACGGCGCACACCACCCCGAAAGCGAGAAGCATGCCGCCCCCTCCGAAGTCACCCACTAGGTTGAGAGGAGGCACCGGCGCCTCGCCCTGACGACCAATTGGTTCAAGAGCCCCTGCTAAAGCTATGTAGTTAATGTCATGTCCTGCAGCCATTGCGTATGGTCCATCTTGACCCCACCCTGTCATACGCCCATATACAAGTCGGGGGTTTCTGGCAAGACATTCGTCTGGCCCCAGACCAAGCCGCTCCATCACACCCGGGCGAAACCCCTCAATAAGCGCGTCAGCTGTTTCTATCAGCCGTAAGACAACCTCAACCCCTTCAGGATTTTTGAGGTCCACGCCTATCGAAGACCTGCCGCGAGCAAGCACATCGATAGGTGGGCTGTCACTGTTAATGGCTGACACGTTCCCTGCGCGGTCGATTCTGATTACCTCAGCACCCATATCACTAAGCATCATTCCGCAAAACGGTCCCGGGCCAATGCCCTGAAGTTCTATTACACGGATTCCTTGAAGCGGGCCCATAACAATCTCCATCTGTCAGTGAGAAACAATCTAGTACTTAGCGAAGGAATCCCTCAGATCAAACTCTCTTACCAAAGCTGATCAAGGTGACGGCGATCCAACTCTTGGTCGTATTTTGTGCCATCAAAATCATCGACAGCCGTCGCCTCTAACATCTGCCCGGCAGATGGCACGACGTCTGGATCCACATGCTGATCAATTTCCCATATGCCTGAGCGAACTAAAGCCTTCGAACACTGGAAATAGACTCGATCGACTTTTACTTCAACTACCGTCTTTGGCAATTTCCCATTGACAGCGAACATTTTCAAAAGGTCGGGCGAGAGCGAAATAGAAGCCCGCCCGTTAATGCGCATTGTTTCGCCTACGCCTGGGACCAAAAATAAAAGCGCAATACGGCTGTCATGAAGAATGTTTCTCAAAGTGTCTAGGCGGTTATTGCCCCTTCTATCCGCAAACAAAATTGTCTTTTCGTCGACGATTTGCACCACACTGCCGTTTTCACCTCGAGGTGAACAGTCAAGCCCTTCCTGCCCAACAGTGGCTACCGCCATAAACGGGGCTGCTTCAATGAAAGCTCTGTATTCATGATTGAGATGACCAATCTCCTTAGTAATTGATCTCGGCGATGCGGGGCCGTAAAGGTCCTCGAGCTGCCCTATATCGGTAATCACGTTCCGCTGTGTCACTTTGTTCGCTCCACCAATCTCTGGAAATCAGCTAGATACTCGTCCCATAACGGTTCCGGAATATCGTGACCCATTTGGTCATGAATCACCAGTTCAGCATCTGGGATTAGAGTCGCTGTGGCTTGTCCTCCGTCTAGTGCTACTAAAGAATCGAGTCGGCCATGGATAACCATGGAAGGGACCGTTACCTTCGGGAGTTGTTCTGCGCGAGAACCCGATGCCAAGATCGCTAAGAGTTGCCATGTCCTGCCCTCTGGATGGTGGCAGCGATCATAGGCAGCTTCTTCAAGAGAGCGCGCCCAACTTTCTTTATAGAGAGATCCGCTATGAAGCCGCCGAGCCGCAACAGCGTTTTCAATTATGGTCGCCCGGTCACTTCCAGTAGTAAGGAGCTGGGCTGCGGATTCGGAGTTTGATCGCCCAACACCAGGCTCTCCTGTCGTTGACATGACGCTGGTCATCGAGTGCAACCTATCCGCGTGACTGATTGCCAACGTCTGCGCGATCATGCCTCCCATCGACATACCCCACACGTGAGCTTGATTTATATCGAGTGCATCCAGAACGGCGACACAGTCCCGAGCCATATCGCTTAGGTCATAGGACGCGGCAAGGTCACTCGTTGCGCTGTCTTCGAACCACCTATCTATCAACATCTGTAGATCTGGAGCATCCCCAGCCGTTTTCGTGGACAACCCGACATCTCGATTATCCATTCGAATTACATAGAAACCAGCTTCTCGGAACTTCGTGACCCACCCTGGAAGAAAGTTAATTAGTTGACTTCCAAGCCCATTGACGAATAAGAGCGCTGGATTTGAGCTGTCCCCAGAAGCTACAAAATGAAGATTCGTGTCACCGTTACGGGCTTTCCCTGAGTGTTCCGCGACCATAGCTTTCCCTACTCTTTAATTTTGTCCAGTTCGTGACCTAATCGCCCGATAGCACCCAGTGTCCTTGATCCCCACCAAAAAAGGTCTTGCCCATCGATGAAGACAGTAGGTGCAATAGCTTCCAATTCGTGTAGGTGTCGATCTCCGAATGGGTATGGCTCGCTAGGCGCTAGAACCAAGTCTGGCTTGGCAATCTTCAAAGCGTCACCATCGATTGTTGGGTACACATCTTCCATGTCAGCAAACAGGACTTCTATCCCCAGATGATGTAATAGGGAAGCCCCATAAGTACGTGAACTGATGGTCATCCAAGGTCGTCGCCATATCGGGACAAACGCTTTAAGGCCTCGGCTTGTGCGCGGTGTATCCAGAGAATACGACCACTCAGTTCCAACGATGGACGCGAGTCTTCCAACCTCATCATCAACATCTATTAAGGAAGTCACGTGCAATGCTTCGACTGTGAGACCCCGGCTTGCCAACGCCTCATAGTCCTCCAGACGATTTTCTTCCCGATCAAGCACAACGAGATCAGGAGCCAGGGCTTCAATCGCCTCTATATCGGGGTCTTTGGTCCCTCCGACATGTTCGATCGTGGGTTGTTCACAAAACTTTGTACATGCAACCGGTTCTAAACCCCACTCAAGGAGTGTTTCCGTGACACTGGGAACTAAGCTCACCACCCGAATTGCTGACACCATGGTCTGTGAGAATAGACGGAACAGAGCCATGGTCCTGCCCAGGCAGTAGCGTCTGTTTCGTGACTGAGTCAAGCGATGCCGTCGAATTTATCTCTCACGCGCCACCGACCGGCATGTCAGCGCCTCGACTTGACACGTTAAGCAAAGAACAGCTGGTTGCGGTCACTTGCAATGACCATCCTTTAAGAATTCTCGCGGGTCCGGGTGCCGGAAAAACTCGAGTTCTCACCAACCGAATAGCTCGCCGAGTAAATGAGGGCAGCGCTGATGCCCGTCGCATTCTTGCCCTTACTTTCACTCGAAGAGCTGCCACCGAGCTCCGCTCCAGACTTAACAAAATGGGTATAAGAGACCTCGGAGGTGTAGGAACCTTCCATTCCACCGCCCTATCTCAAATTCGGCAGCACCGAGCTGACCACGGGAAACGAGCACCGACTGTGCTCCCAAGTCGCCGTCCGATCCTCAGTCAACTGATAGATGAGTTTCCTAATCTTCAATTACGCATGGCCAACATAGAAATCGATTGGTTGAATTCTCAGAATTTGACTGGTGATGAGTACGGAAACGGTCCAGGAATACGTCGCGTAGGCCTACAACTGGCAAGCCAAATCGCTTCATTGCAGACCGCTTTCGTCTCATACAAGAAAAGGCGAGGGCTGCTCGACTTTGATGACATCTTGGTTGAGTGCACTGGTTTACTTAAATCAGATAACGCCTTTCGAGAAGCTCAGCACTGGGTATTCAGACATTTCTTTGTCGACGAATTTCAAGATTTGAACCCCGTCCAGTTTGATCTTCTCAAAAGCTGGGTCGGCGATCGAACAGACTTATGTATTGTGGGTGACCCTGATCAGGCAATTTATGGCTGGAATGGGGCCGACTCGTCCCTGTTGTCTGACTTTGGCGATTATTTTCCGTCGACGAGGACAGTCTCCTTATTAGATAATCATCGGAGCCAGCCTCAAATAATTCAGGCGGCGAACGCCGTTCTTGGTCGAGCATCAAATGCCACTGCTGTGGATACGACCACCGGAGATATCCCGACTACTAGCAGCTTTCCGGACGAACAAGCAGAGGCAATTGGAATTGCGCATTACCTGCGCGACATACGGTCGCCTGAAACTCGCTGGTCAAATCACGCCGTTCTCACTCGCACGAATGAACAGCTCGCGCTAATCGCTCAAACTTTCGACAAGCTCAAACTTCCCTACCGATTTCGGGGCCAAGGCGGCGTTCTGAAGCGGCCAGAAGTCAAGGACCTCGTAGATCAGCTATGCGCCAGGGAGTCTGATTTTTCGGCCTTGGCTAATGACCTATTTGAAGAATTCGATCACGGGCCACAAAAACGGATAGCAGAGCTAGCGATTCAATACGCTCGAGAGAATTTTAACGCTACAGGCTCCGCTTTTCGGGACTGGCTTCGAACGCTCAGGCCAGGAGACTTTGAACACCCAACCGATGGTGTTGACCTGGCAACTTTTCACTCAGCTAAAGGCTTGGAATGGCCCAGCGTCATCATTGCGGGCCTCGAAGAAGGCCTTGTCCCAATTCGAGCCGATGATCCGGAAGAACGTCGCCTCCTCTACGTCGCTGTGTCTCGAGCCCAACGCAACCTCCACCTAACTTGGTCGAGAACTCGAGAACGTGGGGGCATGGTCCGAAATCGCGAACCTTCTCCATGGCTCGCTCTGATAGCCGCCTCAGTCCAACACCCCAAAGAAATGTCTAAGGACTTGACCGCCCAATATTTAGCCCAAGCTAGAAGCAATCTAGATGTGGGCCGTCAAGATGACATCTCTAGCCGTCGACAACGTCTCACTACTTGGATAGATCAAACCGCTCGTGCCCGTCGCATCGAGCCCTCCGCTCTACTACCTAAACATCTCATTGCCGAGGTGGCGGAGCGGTTTCCCACGAACCTTTCTGAGCTAGCAGAGGTAACGGGACTCGGCCAAGCGCGACTAAGTCGAGTTGGTCCCGAAATATTGAAGGTCATCGGCTCTGGCGAACCAAAAGCTATTTAACAAACACCAGGTTGCTCGGTGCCATTTCAATCAATGTCAACGAAGACTGGTGCATGGTCTGATGGTTTCTTGCCTTTTCTAGCAGTCCTATCGATAAGACAAAATGTGGCTCTATCAACCACCGATTGACTTGCCATTAATAAGTCGATTCTCAGACCCATTTTCTTGTGAAAGGCACCATCACGATAGTCCCACCAAGAAAACAACCCTTTAGCCTCGTAAAACTGTCGAAAGACATCTACGAGACCCCACTCTTCTAGCGCAGTTAGAGTCTCACGTTCCCGCTGGGTTACGTGAGTCCTTGGATGTGGGTTGTCAGGATCCCACACGTCCCGGTCATCAGGGCAAATGTTGTAATCACCGCCAACTAATATTGGATCGCTCGGATCACAAATCGCAGTCAGGTGGTCTTTAAGGCGCGACATCCACGACAGCTTGTATTTGTAATGGTCATGGTCGACTTCTCTGCCATTGGGAACGTAGACCGAACAAACTTGAACTCCCGAGCAAACGGCTGAAATTATTCGAGCTTCCGGATCGTCTGGTGCTCCATCGGCGAAACCCGTTTGACAGTTTTCTATACCGACCCTCGACAAAATCGCCACGCCATTCCATCTACCTTCGCCAGCGTGGGCACTCTCGTACCCCTGGCTTGAATAGTGATCATGTGGAAACTGGTCCTGCCCCATCTTGGTTTCCTGCAGCAGAAGGACATCCGGCTCTGCATACTCAAGCCACTCGTCCACCCGTTCCATCCGAGCATTCAAACTATTGACATTCCATGTAGCTATACGCACATCTCGAATCTAGTGGCCGCTAGCCTCCTCGCTCGTGAGGAACGATTCATTAATTACTGCTGTCCTATTCGATTTTGGTGGTGTAATCACAACCAGCCCTTTCGAAGCATTCGCCCGGTACGAACTGGAAGTTGGTCTACCACCTGATTCGATTCGAAAAATAAATTCGACGAACCCAGATGACAACGCCTGGGCCAAGATGGAGCGCAGCGAGGTAACCTTGCCTGAGTTCTGTGAACTCTTCGAAGCAGAGGCGAAGTCCATAGGACTAGAACTCTCTGGCGAAAAGGTGTTGGGATGCCTAAGCGGCAATGTCCGACCTCAGATGGTTAGAGCGCTTGAGATACTTAAGGAGCGAATGCCAATCGGGTGCATCACAAACAACATGAAGTCAGGTCATGGCTCAGGCATGTCAAGGACTGAGGATCAAGCTGCAACCATCGCCCAAATTATGACTATGTTCGAGGTAGTTATCGAATCAGCCAAAGTAGGGATTAGAAAACCTGACCCTCGTATCTACGAAATGGCATGTAGCGAGTTGGGTGTCGACCCAAACGACTGTGCCTACCTTGATGATCTTGGTATCAACTGCAAGCCCGCTGCCCACCTGGGCATGACCGCTATAAAGGTCATCGATCCGGATGAAGCGCTCGACGATCTTGAACAGGCAGTCGGATTTTCATTGCGCTGACTGAAGTGCGCTTATTGCTAGTGACCTTTATGATCCAAGCGTTTCACCGAATAGAAGAAGAAACACATGTCCTCTGAGTTTATTTTCACAATGCGTAATCTCGGACGTTTCTATCCCCCGGATAGGGACGTACTGAAAGATGTCACTTTGGCTTTTTACCCGGGCGCAAAAATCGGAGTGCTTGGACACAACGGCGCCGGCAAGTCCTCAATCTTGAGAATAATGTCAGGTGACGACGACGGGTTCACAGGCGAAGCCCGACTTTCGCCAGGCTTCTCTGTCGGTCTCCTAAATCAAGAGCCAAAGCTAGACGAAAACAAAAATGTCTACGACAACGTAATGGAGGGCGTGGCAGAAACACAGTCTCTGATCGTTCGATACAACGAGGTACTTGCTATGTGGGGTGACCCCGATGCAGATCTTGATCAGGTCGGATCGATGCAAGCAGAACTCGAAGATCAAATTCAATCATCAAACGCTTGGGACCTAGAACGACAAGTAGAAATAGCAATGGACGCTCTGCGTGTTCCTGCGCCGGACGCCTCCGTTTCGACACTTTCTGGTGGCGAAAGGCGCCGAGTCGCTCTATGTCGACTGTTGCTTGCGCGCCCAGACTTGCTGCTATTGGATGAACCCACTAACCACCTTGACGCAGAATCAGTCGCTTGGCTCGAGCGCTTCCTCAAGGAATACGAGGGCACTGTAGTCTCGGTAACTCATGATCGATACTTTCTCGACAACGTTGCTGGCTGGATTCTTGAGTTAGATCACGGGAATGCCTATCCATACGAAGGCAACTACAGCGGTTGGCTCGAACAGAAACAGGCCAGGCTCGCCTCTGAAGAACGCCAGTCCAATGCTCGGGAGCGAACGTTGGCCCAAGAACTTGAATGGGTCAGGCTTTCACCCCGCGCTCGGCAAGCAAAAAGTAAGGCTCGACTCTCCGCTTACGACGAGCTCCTCGCCGAGCACGAAGCTGGAGAAAATCGAGATGACAAACTCGAACTCAGTATCCCCATGAACCGCCGACTCGGTGATCAGGTAATTGAGTTGAAGAATGTAAGCAAAGGCTTCGGCGACCGGTTACTGATTGAGAATCTTTCATTCATCTTGCCGCCGGCTGGAATCGTAGGAGTGGTTGGAGCGAACGGGGCAGGCAAGACAACTCTATTTCGCTTGATCACCGGGGAAGAAACAGCAGACGAGGGTGAGATCGCTATAGGAACCACAGTGGACTTGGCCTATGTCGATCAGTCAAGAGATGGGTTAGATGATGACCGAACTGTCTACGAGGAAATAACCGACGGTCTGGACATCGTCCAAGTCGGGAGTAGGGAGGTTAATGGTCGAAGCTACGTCGCCTCCTTCAATTTCAAAGGTCCTGATCAACAAAAGAAAGTAGGAGATTTATCGGGAGGCGAACGAAACCGCGTGCAGCTGGCAAAGGTTCTGAAGACAGGCGGCAACGTATTACTTCTTGACGAGCCCACCAACGACTTAGACGTAGACACGCTCCGTGCTCTTGAAGGCGGGCTAGAAGCCTTCCCGGGGTGTGCAGTCGTGATCAGTCACGACCGTTGGTTCCTTGACCGTGTCGCGACCCATGTTCTGGCATTCGAAGGAAACAGCCAGGTTCGGTGGTTTGAAGGAAACTTTTCAGAATACGAAGCATTTCGCCTTCGCGAGCTAGGCGATGAGTCCGGACCGAAGCCAATAAAATACAAACCATTAGCTCGGTAATCGCGCGAAGCGCGCGAATGCTGCAAGCTAGAAGCTCTCCAATTCCGTAAACTATCTCCGCTAAAAGCGCGAATTCATGGCTTTTTCGCGCGTTACGCGCGAGAAATTCGCGCGATTCGCGCGAATATCCACCTTATTCGCGCGAAGAGTAACTAGATTGCCGTTCACACTCATAGTGATCATGTAATAGGAGATATACCGTGGCCACCAAGTCAGCAACGAAAACTCAAAAGTGGCAAAGCCGAGCAGTGACAAGGACCGTCGATGCAGGCAATTCAGCCTATTGCGCAGTCTGTGACGAACTCATCAAGTTTCGGGCACGAATTCGGGCAGAGCAAATCATTTGCAACGTATACGTTGAAAACAAATGGGACCGTGTAGAGCACTATCACCCTGAGTGTTACAAGAAAGCAAAAGCCCCCTACGGCACCCCAGCAGACTGAGCCTAATAAGGCCTCTGAATTACAAAATCTGACTCAAAAAAAGCTTCGTTCGGTCTTCAGTTGGATTAGTAAAGAAATGTTCAGGACTTCCGACCTCAACTATTTCACCACCCTCCATAAACATGATCCGATCAGCTACTTCACGTGCGAATCCCATCTCATGGGTCACAACCATCATGGTGATACCTGATCTAGCAAGTTCTTTCATTACGTCCAGAACTTCTTTAATCATTTCAGGGTCTAGGGCCGATGTTGGTTCATCGAACAACATGACACGAGGCTCCATTGCAAGAGACCTTGCTATCGCAACGCGTTGCTGCTGACCCCCAGACAACTGACCTGGGAATTTCTCAGCTTGCTCAGGAATACCAACCCGCTCCAGCAAAGCTCGAGCCATAGCTTCAGCCTCAGCCCGAGGCTTTTTCCTTACCCATATTGGGGCCAACGTAATGTTGTCCAAAACAGTTAAGTGTGGGAAGAGGTTGAACTGCTGGAAAACCATCCCCACTTCAGATCGAATTTTCTCGATATTACGAAGGTCATTGGTGAGTTCAATACCATCAACAACAATATCTCCCCCCTGGTGAACCTCTAAACGATTGATACATCGAATCCAGGTACTTTTACCTGAACCAGAAGGACCGCAGACTACTGCGACCTCTCCTTCTTTGATCGTCGCTGTGACTCCCTTTAGAGCTTGGAAATCGCCATAGAACTTGTCTACACCTACGCAAACGATCATGTCTTCGCGGTCGGCCAACCTGTCATTAGCCACAGTGGTCGCATCATCGATGCTCATGTATCTCTACTCCCAGTCTGACGTATACGGGGACTTATCATCATCGTTCTCCAAGCCCTACGCGCCGCTCTAGGCGCTGGCTGTATTTAGAAATGGTGAAATTAAAGAAGAAATAAATCATTGCCACAAGAAGAATGCCTTCTCGCTTGACACCTAAGAATTCACTCTGCGCTGGGATTACTGAATTCGCCACCCGGAGAAAGTCGAAGAGTCCGATAATCGCTAAGAGAGAGGTTTCTTTGAACGTAGAAATAACTTGGCCCACCAGTTGAGGAATCGAAACCGTCAAAGCTTGGGGTAAGACGATAAACCCTGTCCTTTGAGCAGCGGTTAGGCCAATGGCATCTGCTGCTTCATACTGACCTTTCGTAATCGACTGCAACCCCCCTCTAACATTTTCAGCTAGGTATGCAGATGAGAACAAGGTGTACCCGGTTAAGACTGCAGCTAATTCTGCGAGTTCCATTCCATCTGGAAGAAATAAAGGAACCATGACGGAGAAGAAAATCAGGACGCTGATAAGGGGCACTCCACGGATTATCTCTATATAGCTGGTTGACAACATCCTGAAAATAGGGAACTTCGAAGTGCGACCTAGGGCAAGAAGGACTCCTAGCGGGAAGGAAAGAAGAACGACAATTAGAGCTACGAACAGTGTCAAACCCAAACCGCCTAGAAACTCAGACGACTGGAGTTCGACCGTTGATGGGGTGTTAATCATGGTCGCCAAATAATGAACTAGTGCCGTAACTCCCAACCAGCCCAGAACCAACTGTCGGCGTTTCGCTATTTCGCCTACGAAGTTTGGTGCCAATAGTGCAGCAAACGCCAACAGCAGAAAGCTAATCCGAGCTTTTTGAAGCATCGGGTACCAGCCAAAGAATGCAGCCACCCAATTAAAGATGGCAAAAATCAAAAGCATGGTCGCTACCAGGCGTCCGGCTTCTCCCAAACCGCTACGAGTGAGGCTCCACAAAACCGCTCCGCCGAGGAGTCCGAATGCCAGGCCCATAGGAAGGTCCGTTGAGATTACATGTCCGTAGTCAAGAGCAGGGTCTCTAAGCACCACCCAGAACAGTGTCAGCGGACTCACCAACCAAAGTAAATTACTAGCGCCTTTTATCAGTCCCGCGTAGTTACTTCGCCGCAAGGCTCGACCGAAACAGAAGAAGCCACACAGCAGCGCCAACATGACAGTCCATGGCAACTTTGTCGAGAATGCGACCGTTCTACCCGATTCGGCAACATAGGACTTTGTCTCTGAAATAAAAGCGTAGTGACCGTACGGAGCGATCCAAAGACTCAACACCACTAAAGCAAGACTTACAAATACCACTGAGGTAACCGGAACCTCAACGCCACGCCGATCAAGCCTGCTGAATCTGCCCCATAGGAGAGTACCCAAAGCCAAAAGAATGATTGCCGCAACCCACCAACTCGACCTGTCCACCATGGCATCTAGAAAAGATTCACGTTCTAGCGCGCCATCAGCTGTACGCACCACTTTCCCGTCGCTGCCCAAGACAACACTTGGTTCACGCACGATCACACATACTGCTAGTAGACCCCCAGAACCCATTAGCCAAGTCGAAAGGCGCTTTACGGAAACACCACCCCAGTTCGACCAAAGACCTGCGCTAAGCCCTGCTAAGCCAGCCACAAACCCAAGGGAGACCCAAACTCTGATGTACTGAGATTCGGGATAAGAAAGAGTCATCAATGCGCGCAAGTTGGTGCGGACTGCATCCCACTCGCGATTTTCACTGAAAATGAAATTAAGTATTCCGCGAAGGGCTAGCAAAGCTAGAAAGCTGCCCAACAGCGTGAGAATGGTATTTCCCCAATTCGAAAAAAGGTTTTTTCTTAGCCACTGGCCAATAGGCAAGCTTGACACTTCATGCCGAGTAGGGCCTTGCTCTCCTATCCCCTGTTGAAATTCGAGATCTGCTGAAACTTGGTCTGCGTCTTGCATCTCAGCGCTCCACAATTTTCATGCGCACGTTAAAGAAATTCACGATCACAGAAATCGATAACGAACACGAGAGATAGAAGAACATCCATATCGACACCACAGGCAATGTTTTGCCTGTTTGATTGTAAACCGTCTGGCCTACTTGAACGATGTCGCTGTACCCAACTGCAATCGCGAGCGAAGTGTTCTTCGTCAAGTTCAGATACTGGTTCCCTAACGGTGGGAGCATAACCCTCGCCGCTTGGGGAATAATCACTCGACGCAATGCAGTCGAACGACGAAGACCAAGCGCAGATGCGGCCTCGGTCTGTCCCTTGGGAACAGCCAGTATTCCGCCCCGAACTATTTCGGCTATAAAGGCCGCCGTGTAAAAGACAACACCAAAGAAGACGGCGGCAAATCCGATCGAAAAGTTCAGACCGGATGGCCCATAGTTGGGAAATTTCCCCACTTGAACGACGTCGGGCAGGGCAACATCAATTGGTCGACCACTTCGACCGTTTCCGAACTTATTGCTCAGAACTTCAAACAAGTCAGTCCCTGAATTGATCATCCAGCTAGATAGCCCCGGCCAAAGGAATAGAAAGAAAACAGCACCTAACACTCCGCCAGTCGCGGCAAAAATCATCCGGAAATAGTCATCGTCGGTTAATTTCGCCAATCCGGCCGGCGTTCGTCGACTATTGAGAAAGCCGCGAATCCAATAGCCGCTAAGGGCGACAGACAACAGCGCTACCACTATCTGCAGAACGCCTTCCGGAATTGCAGAAACCAGCGAAGACAACGAGCTGAAAATATTTCCCACAAAGCCGAAAACTGGATGAATAAACCAGCCCAGAATACCAATTACGACAATCAGGCCGAAGGCACTAAGAATCGGGTATGTCTCTTCACCCGAAAGATCTTGTCGAGCAATCCGGCGCTTTCGGAGCCAGTTCGCAGCGAAGAGTCCGAGGATGATAACAATCATCCACTGATAAAAGCCGTCTGCGATGTGGACTCTCGGCATAGAAAGTCCCTTATTGGATATATGGAACCACCCATTGATCGGCCCAACGTCCATGGAAACCCGGTCCAAACTGGCAAAAATTGCTCCATAGAACAGAATCTGCACCAACAAAGGAACATTACGGAGCGTCTCAACGAAGACGGTCCCCAGTTTTCGCAACAGCCAGTTGTTTGAAAGCCTGGCCAGCCCGACCAGCACACCGATAATCGTGGCGACAAATATTCCAGCGATCGCCATCCGCAAGGTGTTGACCATTCCCACCCAAAGCGCTCGACCACCGGTGTCGGGGTCAGTGTCGATGCCCGACGACAGGTCGATACCCGGATTTACCGACAGAAAATCGTAGTCCGTGGGAACGTTGGAAGCCCGCAGGTTATCGCCAGCTTGCTTAGCTAGAAACCAAAGTGCCCCAAGAGTCAGCAACAACGCTACGACTTGTACAACCCACTTAACCACCGTGACGTCTCTGTATAACGGTGGGCGTTCATGGTGAATGGACGGTGGAGCGCTGCTTGCCACTAAACGATTCCCTCTCCGGTAAACACGACAGCTCTAGGTGATCGATCGTTCAGCCTAGAGGTAGTGAAAGGGCTGGAGGCCCATTTGACCCCCAGCCCTTTCATAATTCTTTTCAGCGGTACTAGACCGCCTCGTGAATCAAGTTGTTATCTCAACGCGCCGGCGGAGCGTAAACAAGACCACCCGCAGTCCAGGCAGCATTGGCTGACCCTTCTCGGCTCAGGCCCACTGGGTTGAGGTTACGGCTGTAAATCTCGTCGTAATTTCCGACCTGGCTGATGACCTGGTAGAAGGCATCGGCTGGAAGGCCCATACCGCTCTGCAGCTCACCCTCGCCTCCAAGGAGACGGATTGTTTCGGTGTCACCGCTAGTAAGCATCATGTCGACGTTGCTTGAGTCCAAGCCTTTTTCGTCAGCGATGATGGTTGCGTAAACCGCCCAGTTAACTGCGTCAGCGAACGCCGAATCGTTTTGTCCGTATGTAGGACCAAGCGGCTCTTTTGAGATTGGTGTCGCTGGGAAGATCACCCAGTTCTCACCATCTGGCTGTTGCTTTGCTTTTCGGCCAACGAGAGCTGAACCATCAGTCGTAATGATGTCACATGCGCCGGAGATGAAGTTGTTGGTAACAGTATCGAAGTCTTCGAAGGTTTGAAGTTCGATGCTGACACCAGCTTCAGCCGCTGCGTCGGCAATGTTCTTTTCTGTCGTGGTGCCTGCACTGGTGCAAATTACCGAACCGCCAACATCCGATACCTGCGAGGAACCGGAGAAGCCATCACTTTCACGACCCATAAGTTGCTGACCGTCATAGTAAGTGGTTGGCCCAAAGTCCATTCCCACCTCAGAGTCACGACTTTGTGTCCAGGTTGTGTTTCGCATTAGAAGATCAACGTCTCCGGTCTGAACTGCGGTGAAGCGTTCTGCGGCCGTCAATGAAACGAAGTTCACCTTGTTTGCATCACCAAGGATGGCTGCTGCAACAACGCGGCAATAGTCCGCATCGAAACCGGCCATGCTGCCGTCAGCTTGTAGCTCTGAGAACGCCACGGCAGAACCTGAAACACCACAGTTAAGGGTGCCACGGCTCTTAATCGTGTCCAGCAAGCTTTCGCCACTGGCTGCGAGCGTTACTTCAGTTTCTTCTGCGTCTGATGACGAGCTGCTTGCGCTGCTGTCATCGGAAGAATCGCTACCACCACAAGCCGAAGCGGCAAGTGCTAGAGCGAATAGTGTGGCAAGCAGTCGCCACATGATATTTTTCCGCATCTGTTTGAGTCCCTCTCTGTTGCGGTTGCCGGCCCGCGACCGGCTTTCTGCTCGGTTAAGAGTTCGTGCACGGTATACGGTCAACAAAGCAAACAACACCTTGAGATCTTTTCGTCACAATCTCTTTACAGGGTGGAAACACTATCTGCTAAACGATCGTTTAACCAAGCTTCAGTCAACTTTGTCGAAATAGGAGTCCAATTACCCATGGCCGATCTCCAAGATCACGTGATTAGCGCTCGCATTGCAACCGATGCTGGCAAGCTTCTTCTAGATATACGTGAACGGCTTTTCACCCAAGGGGCCGACAGTTGGACTGTTAAAGACACCGGCGATCTTGAGGCTCATCGCTTTATCATGAGAGCTCTCCGGGAAGAGTTTCCTGACGACGGAATCTTGTCTGAGGAAGGCCGCGATGACCTGTCTCGCTTAGACAAGGAAAGAGTTTGGATTGTTGACCCTCTCGACGGCACCAGAGAATTTGGCGAACCAGGCCGTTCCGATTGGGCGGTACATGTAGCACTTACAGAAAACGGTGTTCCGACCGCAGGAGCAGTCGCTCTACCCGCAATTGGCAGCACCTTGGCAACGGACCCCGCACCAAAACTACCTCCAGCCCAAACGGGAAGACCGAGAATGGTTGTGAGTCGTTCGAGAGCTCCAGCAGCTGCGATGATCGTCGCTGAGGCGCTGGATCCAGAACTACTAGCTCTTGGGTCAGCCGGAGCTAAAGCCATGGCAGTAGTCCTCGGCCATGCAGATATTTATGCTCATAGCGGCGGTCAATACGAGTGGGATAACTGCGCTCCCGCTGCAGTCGCCATGGCTGCAGGCCTGCACGCAAGCCGTTGCGACGGATCCCCTCTCCAATACAACTATGAGGATCCTTGGCTACCTGATTTACTGATCTGTCGACCAGAATTTAAAGATGAGGCTCTCGCTGCATTGCGACGAGCGATTGAAGGCTAAGAAATAAATGGAACTCAAAACCACAATCTTCAAAACCGAAGGACCAACAGCAACCATCACCCTGTCACGGCCCAAACGCCGGAATGCTTGGACGGGTCGCATGCACACCGAGCTACGCCATCTCCTCCAAGAGGCCAACTCCGACCCTGAAATCAGAACAGTAATTATCACTGGGGACAATGATGATTTTTGTGTCGGAGCTGACAGTCAAGCACTTGAGGGTCACCTTGAGAAAGGTGGCTACGACTCTGGGACTGGGTCTGATATTTCTAATCCAGGTTACGGAGTTACTCCCGAATTCGACCAGAACTTCGCATTCATGTACGGCTTAAACGTGACCACAATCGCTGCTGTCAACGGAGCCGCCGCCGGCGCCGGATTAGTTCTTGCTTGCTATTGCGATCTCCGATTCGCTTCAAGACATGCAAAACTCACCACAGCTCATGGACCCCTGGGTCTGCCAGCTGAATTTGGTCTTTCATGGCTTCTGCCCAGATTGATAGGTCTAACTCGAGCTAATGACCTCTTAATCTCAAGCAGGATCATCACTGCTGAAGAAACCAGCGGGTGGGGCCTTTTCAATGAAATTTTAGATGGGCCAGAATTACTTCCAAGAGTCAACTCTTACGCCTCTGACCTGGCTTCACGCGTCTCGCCATCTGCTCAAAAAATGACGAAGCTTCAGATTTATTTGGATCAACATAGAGATGTTGGTTCTGCCGTAGCAGATTCAGAAGATCTGCTCAGAGCCGCCATGTTGGAGCCCGACTACCAAGAAGGAGTTAGGGCTTTCACAGAACGCCGAGCACCTAGGTGGATGTAATCCCGAATGGTCTTCCTTGCTCCGTAACCCAACGGGTAACTATGTCTTAGCTATCCAGGACCGTGACGTCTCCAGTGTCTCCATTTACTCGGACCCGAGCGCCATCGGGAATACGTTTAGTCGCCTCAGTGGCAGAGACAACACACGGGATGCCGAGTTCCCTACTCACAATGATGGCGTGGCTTAGCGCGGCCCCAACATCAACGACCACTCCAGCCGCTGGCACAAATAAAGGTGTCCACGAGGGGTCGGTCAATGGAGCGACTAGGACGTCGCCAGGTTCTAATGCTGTCGGATCGTGGCTATCGAGGATTACTCGAGCGCGACCTTCTGAGACACCCGGACAACCTGACAACCCCTGAATCGACTCGCCCGGCAGAAGTGGTTCAACTGAGACCGAGTCGCGGTCGGGCCATGCCGAGAGCGGCTCACTTTCTCCGACAATAACGAAAGGTTCTTGCTTGCCGGCAGCAAGGTCGAAGATCTCTTGTCGTTGTTCGATTAGCTCACGCCATCCGTCGGAATCATCAATTGCCTGATGCTGTTCTGAGAACCTAAGCATTGCAAAGCTCGTTATATCTGGGTACACGCCTCGGTTGACCATCCGTTGACCAAGTTCGCGAGCGGCCATTCGAGCTTCTTGAATGAATTTGACGCAATTAGTTTTGGTTCGTTCACGACCAGGCATCAAGACCGAAGCGCTGTGAGCGCCTGCCAAGAATTGTCCTTGTGTTTCTGGGTCGCCCTCCAACATTTCGCTAATCTCAGCAACGATGCGTTGCCTATCCTCGGCGAGTTGCGCCTGGTGATTTTGAGGTGCTGCCGAAGCCGGAGAGACTCGCATCCTGTCGATCGCAGCCAAAGCTAGGTCGGGTGTCGTTTCCCACGTCGGGCAAGAAATTTCCCACTCATTTGGTCCCCTAGATCCATAAGACCAAAGAAATCCATCAAACGCGGAAACGAAGTTTTCAATCTCAGGGTCGTTGCTTTCCCGTAGACGTTGATTTAACCCTTCGATCCCATTTTCGAATGCCGCATTCACCATTTCCGAAGAAGTTGCTATTCGCCCTAGCTCCCACATCGCCATTGACGGAGCCGCCGATTCAACGTCCCCAAGTCCTGCCATTATTTTCATGGCGTCAGTTGGCCGACCGACAGCTTCACAGACAGCCGACACGAGGCCCATCGGAACAGTTGTCAAGAAACTAATAAAAATATGTTGAGCGAAAAGCTCTCGGAACCCTCCATTTAAAAAGTCTTCGATCCAATCAACAATTTCGTGGTCATCCATCGAACTGAAATCAGGGCGTTGGTCACGCAGTGCATTCACTTGCTGTTCTTGTTTCAGGACCTCTGGGAGGTCAGGGGTTGTGAGGGCCCATAGAAATACCTCACCTATCCGGGCCTCGGCTTCCGGGCTGGGGTCGTCCGGATGCTGCTCATAGGCCGGAATGCCAGGTTGAACTCCGAAAAAAGCTTCGTCAATATCGTGCGCTGATAGCCCGGGTGCTCGCTCACCAAAGATGCGCATGAGGGATGCATTGAGGTAGGTGTATCCTCCAAAAACTCCAAGAAACACCGGGTTTTCAGGATCAAATTCGCTTTCTTCGAAAGCACCAATCTTGATGTACGCGTCTCTAAAGCCAAGTTCACTTATTTGGATGCCCTCATCATTTTGAAAAGCGAAATCAAAAGTCGACAAGGCCACGGGGTCGGGGAAAACTTCTCCCACGTTCGCCCGGGTCCAAACCGGGTAACGGTCTGATGTCTTGGTACCCACAAAGTATTCCTCTGACATTTCTCCTGTTCCTCCCCATCAAGTGTTCCAGAAGTTAAGGCTGGTAGACCGGATGACTGCTTCCCCCTCGTTGCAGTCATCCGGTCAGATCGCGACTCACAACTGATCGGCACTATAGGCATCGATGCACCTATTTACGCAAACGTTCATTAAGGAAAATCTCGTCATTCCCACTTAAAACACCAGGCAACATGAACGTCGGCTACGTTCTAAACGTGGTTTCCGACAAAAACGTCGCCTTTGACTGGACCCGAGAATGGCCTGACCTGGTGATCTCAGCAGAAACTGCAGCAAGTCATGTGCGAGATGGCGATTTGGTTGGAACAAGCTTGCCGGAACCCACGGCCTTCCTGTTCGCGCTCGCCGAGCGCAGCGACCTCAAGGACGTAGCAGTTTTCGTTCCTGCTCCTAGAAAGGGTGGCGCCGCACTTGGCTTAACATCAAATTTCGAATTACGCGCGCCATTCCTCACGCAGGTAATGCGCGAAGCGGGAGCCAAGGCAGAAGTTGTTCCAGTCCGACTCGAAGACTGGGGAAGGTTCGCTATTCGCAACCCACCGAGGATTTCGTGCGTTCAAGTCGGTACGCCGAGACCTGACGGCACAGTCCCCCCAGGCTCTGCTCTCGCCGGCAATGCAGCTTTAGTTCGCCGCGCCCGACGAGAAAGCGACCTAGTTTTCGGATTGGTCAATCCAGTAGTGCCCTACATACACGGCGATTCTTTTCGAATCGATGACTTTGATGGATTAATCCATGTCCCACTTAAGGGGTCCATGCCAATCTTTGACCAACGAACGGTTCCCACTAATCTTGACCCCTTTGTAGGAGCTCTAGACGAATTAATTCCTGATGGGGCAACGGTTCAATCAGGCGTCGGAGGGCTCACTGAAGTTGCATTGGCGCGGTTGACTCACAAAACCGATTTAGGCATTCATACTGAGGTCATGTGTCAAGGCCTAATGGATCTAATGAAGTCCGGGGCAGCCACAAACCGCCTGAAAACAAACTTTCCCAACAAGACTATTTTTACTATTGCTTTACCCGAAACTTTCGATTTCTTAAACGACAATCCGGACTGCCACATCGTGCCTGCCGACGTTGCGTTGAATCACAACCAAATTTCAGCAAATCGAGATATGCGCTGCGTAAATAGCGCCCTTGAAATCGACCTTTGGGGTCAAGTCAACTCTGAAATGATTGATGGGGTTCAACATAGTGGCGTCGGCGGCGCGCTCGACTTTTTGAGAGCCTGCCAGATGTCAGAGTCAGCTATGTCGATTCACCTAATGCCAGCCACTGCTAAAGGCGGTAGCGCTTCTCGCATTATTCCTCAAATTGACACTAATGCAGTTACGGGAACGCGCTACGACGTAGACGTAGTCGTGACCGAGTTCGGCATTGCCCATTTACAAGATGCTTCAGTCCGACAAAAGGCCGAGCGCTTGATAGCAATCGCCCACCCTGACCATCGTGCCCAACTAGGAGAAGCAGCGGAGCGGATGCTCCTCATTTAATTTCGGGCTACTGCGTCTTGTGAACGGATGAAAACCGGTTCGTCTGGGGTGCTCCGCTCCACACAGTATGAGTATCCGGCTTCCGCAAATCGTGTAACCCCAGCCACACTCTCTATCCGATTCATGATCAGCCAAGAAGCCATGGCTCCACGCGCTTGTTTCGCGTAAAAGCTAATTATTTTAAACTGACCATTCTTCTCATCCAGGAATCGGGGGCTGATAACTCGGGCATCTAGAACATCCTCGTTGACCGCCGAGAAATACTCTTGCGAAGCTAGATTGATGATCACCCGCGTGCGGTGCGCAGCAAGGTCGGTTGACAAACTTTCACTAATCCGATCCCCCCAAAATTCATACAAAGTGTCGCCTCGCGATGTTGACAGCTTGGTTCCCATTTCAAGCCTGTAAGGCTGAATCAGGTCTAGAGGCCGAAGAACGCCATGGAGACCGGAAAGGATACGTAACATCTTTTGAGATCTCGTAAAGTCGCGTTCCGAAAATCGATCGATATCCATGCCTACATAGACGTCACCTTTAAAGGCAAGTATTGCTTGCCGTGAGTTTTCGAATCGGAAGTCGGGTTCCCAATCTTGGTATCGCGTAGCGTTGAGATCGGCTAACGCTGGAGATAATTGCATAAGCTCTCCCAACTCTGCTGGCGACTTACGAACTAACGAACTCACGAGTTCAGTGGAGTCACTTACAAATTCCGGTGTAGAAAATTTTCGTGTTAGCAGGGCGGATTCGAAATCGAGTGTTTTTGCCGGTGAAATTAATATCAACATTGTCACTCCTAACGTAGCTGTGATTCTAAATCGCAGATCACCAACAAGTAACGCTCTTTCAGAGTTATCGATTACTGACCTAGTTCTGAAGCGGGTCTCGATAAGGGGCAAAGGTCTAATTCTTAACTCACGAACAAACTTGCTCCGCTGAGAGTCAGGCGGTCATTACAGTCATTTGACCCGGAACTGAAAATTGAATGACCCCGCCATAGGCGCAATTTGCCATGCAAGAGTTCGTTAGGGCTGGCATATTTGCAATTTGCACGGTTGGCGAGCCAGGACTCCAAGGCGCAGGGATAACCGGAAGACACGGCATAGGCGTCAAGGCTCCCATTGCTGCTGAGGTTGCGGCGGCCACCTGTGGATTTGCCAGCGACTGACACATGGCGAAAGGTGGGATGTTCACATTCGGGATCTTGTCCATGATGTTGGCAGCGGGCGCGCCAGCAGTAACTTTGTTTTTTGGCAGAACCGATAATGCTGAGGGCGCCATCCCAAAACTGCACGTCATCATTGCGCCGCTGACCACTTGAACTGCCATAATCCAATAGGCTAACCATCATTCTCGGAATCAAAGGCTTCACTTGAAAGAACTGACTTTCTCTCACCCGGCTGGAGAAGTGCTCGCTTTGGATCCTGTTATCAGTAGTGAGAATTCGTGGGTTCGGGTCCAATTTGAGATTGATCAGCCCACTTGGGACTTTGTGTGTCTAAACGACCTTTTTCAGAGCAAGTCAAGGTCCCGTTTACCTGACCAGTTAGAAGGAAGCGGAGGGGTACGAATAACTTTAGTCGGCCCTCAAGTAGCACTAAATGATCCCTCTAATGCCCCTGCAGATCTCTTCGAAATTTCTGAAGCTATGCGTCGGTTGCCCGGAGAGGGAGATAGTTGGCAAGGAATTATCTTTGGCGCAGCTCCAGTTTGGAGTAAAGCGTTAGACGAACTCGTCGGGCTTGGCTTCCGTGTAACTGGAGAGGTGGAGGATGAAGTATTTTTAGTGGACGAGTTCGGCACCGAAGCTCGGCTAAACACCTTTCAGGACAACCAAGTAAGCACATTGGTTTTGGCTCACCCAATTAACAATATTTCGGACCCGAAAAAAGATGAGGTAGTTCGTCTTCTCAACGAAACTAACGCACAGTTTGTACTGGGGACTTCATCGATTGACCGAAAGGGCCATCTCTTAGTTCGGGGAAGCCTTCCAATCCTGGACTCCAACACCACTAGAGCTATGCTGGGTGCACTAGCGATAAGCCTCATTGGATTGTTGCAGGAGTTGTTGCCGCCGATAGAGCGACTAATTTCCGGCGAAACCTCGTTTAACGAAGCGCTTCAAGAACTTGTTAACTAGCTGAGTCAGCCGCCTAATCCAAGGTTGCAGACAGGAGCTTCTTTGTGCGTGTCGTCTATTCGAACCACAATTTCTTTCGTCTCAGCCTGTCCCGATGAACCTTCAGAGTAAGTGAATTGTACGACTACCTCCTCATTCGGGACTGATTTACCATCCGTAATCGCCGTCACAAAAAATACTTGCTGGGATCGCCAACTTACTTCCCCGGGAGCTAAGTCTTCACCCGAGAAGGTCACCTGATTGGGTTGAATTAGGATGCGGTCCGGCCGGTTCGAAGATACCGACACCGACGCCGACGTCGATTCTCCTTGTGGAGGCCTATTGAGCCGGAGGCCGATTAAGGCGGCTGAACCTTCCTCTAAAATGGTCACTTCCCCAGGAAACACCAACATCGACTCGTCATTTTTTCCCAATGCCACGGGAATGGTGATGCGATTTGATGTTGAGGAGCCTTGTCCACTGTCGGAGCCAGCTCCACTATCAGTCAGGTTCGAGTTACTGTTCAGAACCAAAAAACTGACTTCAGCCGCAGTCTCTGAGTCTGGGGGGCTTGCTATTTTGGTAATCGTAAAGTCTTGGTACGAGGCCCAATTACGACTATTGAAAGTTATTTGGGAAGGCTCTAGCGCTAAAACAGTCGATGAGAGATCAGATTGAAGAGTCACGGGAGATAGCGGTGGCTTGGGAAGTCTGACTCTTAAAGTGCCACTAGGAACTTCGTCTGTTAACAGCAGCCAGTCAGATGAAAACTCGAAAGGAGCGTATGATCCGGGCATACCTGCCTGGCGGCATAACCCTTTCAATGATTGCTCAAGCTTCGAGCCACCCGAAGGCGCCACCAACATACAAATAGCGTTACGTTGAAGTGCCGGCAGGTTGTCATCGTTCCAGGTATCGATACTCGGGTAAACGTATGACACCCTCAGCGATGTCTCTTGCACCGGCTTTCCTAAGTAGCCTTCCGCTAGCCAAACACACTGATGAAGAGCATGGCTTTCGAGCGCTTCCGAACCTGGGTAAATCCCTTCTAAGTCACTGTTGGTCGGGACATACTCATTCGTTAAAGCAAAAATCTCATGAGTGTGTTTCTCATCGCACGAGACAACTTCAATTTCTTTTATGAAGTCATCTGCGGACAAGGAGTTAGCGTCGATATCTGCGCATTCACCAGGCGAAGTTTCCCAAACTGGAGTCCCACTTCCGCAACTTACAAGACTAAGCACTGCCCCTATCAGCACAAACCGAATCAAGAGCCCTTGTTTGGTGGGTAGAAGCGGTAAAGACACAAGAGAACCTTACGCGCTACCACACCCTTTCCAGCGGCAATTACCGAGCTCCAAGTTGCCCCTAAGCATGATTATCTAGACCATTAATTTGCCGGAATAATGACCACCACATCAGCAGGATCGACACTGTCATATTCAGCTGCTGTAGCAGCATCATGAGTCGTCAACGCCAACGTCACCGACTCCTG
>Ga0208127_1000104_pt1 | contig 39880 bp, 38 predicted proteins | sample ETNtaG_6_FD_185751 | JGI IMG/M metagenome (GOLD analysis project Ga0208127, IMG submission 185751) | Marine microbial and viral communities from oxygen minimum zone, Eastern Pacific Ocean - ETNP201306SV45 (SPAdes) (version 2) | ecosystem: Environmental > Aquatic > Marine > Oceanic ... | reverse complement strand
TAGTCCAGAAAGGCGGAGATGGAACACCCATTATAATTCCAAATAAAAAGCTTAGAATTAATAGATTGTAGATATTTTCATAATCAATTATAAAAAATAAACCAAACATTAATAAAATCACTATATATGAGTAAAACATTATTTTGTTTATGTTATATCTCTCAGACAGGTAGGAACCTAAAAAAGAAGACAATAATATTGGTGTAGAGCCTACTCCAAGTACTATACCTACCCATAAATCTTTTTGAGTAATTTCATATGCTAACCAGCTAAAAAATAAAACTCTCATCTGAAGAGCATATTGAATAAGGTTTTTAGATAAAACTAACGCATTTAAATTTTTATTCTTAAGTAAAGAATTCATAAAAAGAAAATCCTCAAGGTTCGAATCTGAGGGGCAAATCTTGAGGATTAACTAAATAATAATATTTCCCAAAAAACCCGTCAAAGAGATTGTCAAAACTTATAATAATAATGATATTAATAATATAAGTACAAATAAAGTAAAATCATATGTTAAATCAAGAATCAAAAAAATACTTAGAAGAAAGAAAAGTATTAAAAGGCGAACCAATTCAATCTCTCACACCTGTAGAAGCAAGAGATCAGTTTAATAAAAATAAAGACGCTTTCCCATTACCTGAAATAGAAATTTTGAAAATAGAAAATAAGGAAATATTTATAAATGGGGCCAATATAAATATAAGAATATTTTCAGACTCTATGGATGACAATCTTCCTCTACTTATAAATTTTCATGGAGGCGGATGGGTTTTAGGAGACCTTGATGCCGATGACAAAATGTGTCGATATCTTGCTAAAAAATCTAAACATAAAGTTATTTCAGTTGATTACAGATTAGCTCCAGAATATAAATTCCCAATTCCTTTACAAGATTGCTATAAAGCTGTTTCTTATATAAATGAAAATCATAAAGATTTTAATATCAACCCAAACAAAATTTCTATTTGTGGCACTTCTGCAGGAGGAAATTTAGCAGCAGCTGTTTCAATGTTATTTCGAGATATAAAAAATGATGTGATAAAAAATCAAATTCTTTTCACTCCGGTACTAAATAACGATTTTGAAACAATTTCTTATAATGAATTTTCTGAAGGTTATGGCCTAGAAAAAGAAACTATGATTTGGTTTTGGAAAAACTATATTGAAGGAGATGTATCTAAAGCTAATAAATTTTCAGCTATTATCAAAGATGAGATTAACGATAATTTACCTAAAACATATATCATTGCAGCTGAATGTGATGTATTGAAAACTGAGTCTGAAGATTATCATAAAAATATAAAAGGAAAAGTAGATTCTAGGCTAGAAATATATGAAGGTGCATTGCATGGTTTTAATGTAAACATTGGAAATATAAGTGATTCAAAAAAATGCCTTGATAAAGTTGCTAAGTTCTTAAATTCTTAGCTAATATCAAATCCAGTGTAACTATTACTAGCTACCTCATCACATTTTTCTCTGTATTTGCCAAAACCTCCAGCATAAGGCATAAATACTCTTTTTTTACCTGGTACATTTGCTCCTACATACCAGGAATTACAAGTATATCTGAGGGTATTGCTTGCTACTTCTTCAATATGATCCATCCAAGTATTCTCAAATTCAAGATTTGCTTCAATATTGTTTTTATTTGATCTATAAAGAAAACTTATACAGTCAAAAATCCATTCCACATGTTGTTCTATTGCTACTATCATATTTGTTAATACAGATGGACTTCCAGGTCCTGTAACAGTAAACAGATTTGGAAAATCTGATATCGAAATACCCAAATAAGACCTTGGGCCGTTTTTCCATTTATCCTTAAGCTTTTTATTATTTTTACCTGTTATATCGATAGATAATAAAGCCCCAGTCATTGCATCAAAACCAGTCGCAAAAATCAAAATATCAAAATCAAAGTCTCTTTTATTAGTCACTAATCCTTCTTTTGTAATAGATTTTATAGGATCATTATTAATATCTATCAATTCAACATTTTTTCTATTAAAAGTTTCAAAATAATTTGTATCAGCACATAATCTTTTACAACCAATTGAATCTTTGGGGGAAAGTAAATCTGCTGTAATTGGATCATTAACAATTTCTTTAATTTTTGACTTTACAAAATCAGCAGCTATTTTGTTTGCCTCTGGTTCAATACCAACATCTGTAAATCCAGCAGTAAATATTTCTTGCCCTCCAATATTCCATCTCTTATTTAATTCTTCAATAATATAGTCTTTTGGGAAATCTAAGATTTTTCTTTCTTGAAACTGGTTGTAACCTATGCCTGCTCTAGTGTACTTAGCCTTATTTCTAATTTCAGAGTAATTAGACTTGGCATTAGAAATTTCTGATCTTGATAAAGGTTTGTTATGTGCAGGTATAGAATAATTAGGGCTTCTTTGAAATACTGATAATTTCTTTGCCTCATTTGCTATTACAGGAATAGACTGGACCGCAGAGGACCCTGTACCTATGATACCAACTTTTTTATTTGTAAAATCAACTCTATGGTGAGGCCATTTTCCTGTAATATATAATTCACCTTGAAAATCTTCTAAACCTTCAAAATTCGGTTCCTTAATTGATGACAATGTTCCCGTAGCCATAACACAAAATTTAGTTACAAAAGAATCAGATTCTGTGTCTATAATCCATTCATTAGTTTTTTCTTGATAAGTCGAAGACAAAACAGTGGAATTAAAAATAATATTTTTTCTCAAGTCAAATTTGTCAGCTACATGATTTAGATATTTCAAAATTTCAGATTGATCTGAGTATCTATTTGACCAGTTCCATTCTTGCTGCAATTCATCAGAAAATGAATAACTATATTCAATACTTTCAATATCGCATCTGGCCCCAGGATATCTATTCCAAAACCAAGTCCCTCCTACACCTGAGCCTTTTTCAATAATAATTGCATTAAGATTGATCTCTCGTAGCTTGTGTAGCATATACAAACCAGCAAAACCAGATCCGATAATAATCACATCTAATTTTTTTGATTTTGTAACCATTATGACTATATCCTATCTCTGGCATGAGGAGTAATTATTCCAGCAATATCTCCATTTTTATCTATTTTTATTGCTCGATTGTACTTAGGAGTTACTGTGCATGCATGCCCTGGTTGAGCTAGCACATAATCTCCTAATTCTAAGGATTCTCCATTAAGCTTTATGATACCGTGTTCTTCATTTTGGAAAATCAATTTTGAGTTTGGTTTATCAATAAGCCTTAGCCTATTTTCAGTTGCAGGATCACTTGAAACTGCTTTAGCTCCTATATCAATAGTTACAGTGTCATTAGATTTGTTTTGATCAATAACTTGACCCAATATTACTCCAGCAATTTGAAATGGTAATTCTTTCTGTTTAATATTACTAATATCCCAATAAATCCAAGTTCCAGGAGAAAGCTTTATGTCTTTTTCTTTGATATAGAAATGGAAAGACCAGGATCCACCTACAATAATTTCTACATCATTCATTAAAAATTTTTCCTTCACCAATTTTTCAACTTGCCTTATGTCTTTCAGTGTATTTTGAGTATCAATATCTCTATCCTCAACACTAACTACTCCATAAGTTTGCCCATCATATGCATGTATGCCTCTTAGTTTTTTATAGTTATTAGAAAAAATATAATCTATTAAATCCGGAACATTTTCTTTCAGTACACCAGTTCTATTCATTCCTGTGTCTAAATCAATATAAATTCCACTCAAATTATCAATATCCTTAATTAGATCAAAATGAAACGTATTGGAAATAATAGTATAAAACTTGGTTTCAGGAAATTTTTCGACTATATTTTCTAGTCTTTTTGCTTTTATTACTGATGTGATTGGATATGCTAATATCAGGATTTCAGGCTTGCATTCAGCTAAGACCTCCAGTTCATTTAATGTAGAAGTTTTATGTTTTTTGATCCCATTATCAATAAGTAAACTTAAGGTATCTTTAGATTTATGAGTCTTCGCATGAGGGATCAATCGGTCTCTGCCTCCAACAAGATCAATTATTGACTCGATGTTATGCATAACTTTTTCTTCAAAAATTAAGTGCTCTGGCGTTTCAAATGATTCAGGGTTATTTATCTTATATTCAGTAAACATATTAATTTCTTTATATTGTTGATAAATTTATATTATCAACTAATTTCTGCATTAAAGATTTAATTACAAATATTTTGTAGTTATTTATCAATTTTAATATATAGTGTTCTTAATAAATATAAAACTCGATTATTAAATGAAAGCATCAGTATGGCTAGGAGAAAATAAATTTGAAATTCGGGAAATCAATATTCCGAAGTTGAATGACGAACAAGTTTTAGTCAAGGTTGAAAGAGTTGGATTATGTGGAACTGATGTCCATATAACGCAGGGGCTATTCCCTTCTACTCCTCCAAAAATACTAGGACATGAATTTAGTGGAATTATTGTAGATGTCGGTTCAAACGTCCCAAAAGAAAAAATAGGAAAAAGAGTTGCCTGCAACACGACTTCTAGTTGTGGTACGTGTATAAATTGTTTAAACTGGCAGATTTCTAGATGCTTAAATGCTGAAAAAAGTACAGGAGCTTTTGCTGAATTTTCGATAATGCATTACTCTTGTGCTGTAGAAATTCCCAAAGAAATGTCTTTTGAAATTGCAGCTATGACAGAACCTGCTTCTTGTTGTTTGTCTGGAACAGAAATGATTGACTATAACAATAAACCAAAAGTTCTTATACTAGGTTCAGGGATAATGGGTATTTTCTGTCAACTTTTTGTTTTGAAAAAAAACATTGATTTTTTAGTCATTTCAGAACCAAATAAAACTAGAAGAGATTTTGCTAAATCTTTAGGTGCTAACTTTGTCTTAGATCCTTTTAGCCAAGATTATAATGAAGAAATCAATGAAATTACCGAAAATGCCGGATTCGATATCTTAATCGAAGCGGTTGGCAATCCAAAATTATTAGCTGAAGGAATTTCGAGATTAAGACCTAGGGGGCAAGCATTAATGATCGGAGTTCATCCAGAAAGATCTAATTTAATGAGCGACCTATATGATTTTCACTATAAAGAACTAAAACTTTTAGGATCATTTGGAAGAGGGAATTATTTTGACAAAACTCCAGAAAAAATCAATCAGTTCAACCTTGAAAAATTAGTCACTAAGATTTATAAATTAGAAGAAATAAATGAAGCAATAGAATCTACTTATGAGGGTGGAGGGATGAAATATATGATAGCTCCTAACAAAGGATAATTAGATGAAAAGTAATTTTAATATAATTGCGCATAGAGGATTTTCAGAATTATTACCTGAAAATACTTTCCCTGCTTTCGATTTAGCTATTAAATCTGGGTTTCATAATTTTGAATTTGATGTTCAACTTACTAAAGATCATATTCCTGTGGTGATTCATGACTATGATTTATATAGAACAACAGGTGAAAAAGGACTAATTTCTGAAAAAAATTATAATGAAATAAAAAATTTACAAGCAAAAAATAATTTTAATTTAGATGACAAAAATTACTTTATTCCAAAGCTAGACGACTTGCTAAGTAAGTATCATGGATTATCAAATTTACACTTAGAATTAAAATCTAGAGATCAAGAACTCCCAGAAATAGTATTAGAATCACTAAAAAAAAATAATTGGCTCGATTCAAATAAAGATATGTATGAACATGGAGGTATTACTATAAGCAGTTTTTTTCTTGAACAAATCATAAGATTCCGTAAACTGAATCAAAAAGAAAGAACAGCTTGGCTATTAGAAAAAATAACAGACTATGATTTAGAAATATGCTTAGACCAAGCAATAGATCTTATTTGTCCTAGAGCTAATTTTTCAAACATTGAATCTGTAACTCGCGCAAAAGAAAAAAATATTTTAGTAAGAAACTGGGGAGTGGCAACAAAAAAAGATTTGATTATTGCATTTAACTCAGGGAGTACTGGAACAACTCTAGATTGGCCACTAAAAGGAAAGGAAATATTAGAAAATCATGAAAATAACAAAAGTTAATATCAGAAAATTACAAGGAAGCTTTAAGTCTGAGAGTATTTTTTGGGAAGATAGGCTTGTTAGACCAATAGATATATATCCAGAGTACGCTAAAGAAGGTCATGAAAATGAAAATTTTCAAAAAGGAGACATAGTAAAAACTAGTTCGATTTTTGTAGAAATTCATACTGATGAAGGATTGTATGGAACAGCAGGTCCAATTGATGAGTCTCACGCTGATATTATCGAAAAATCTTTATCTAAAATAATAATCGGTAAGGATGCACTAGCCATTGAACTAATATGGGATCAAATGCATAGATTGAGTGTTCATGGTAGGCAAGGTATTTCAATGATGGCAATAAGCGCAATAGACTGTGCTCTTTGGGACTTAAAAGGGAAATATTATAATACGCCAGTTTATAAAATTTTGGGCGGTGCGACAAGAAAATCAATTCCTGCATATGCATCCATGCTGGGATTTAACGTAACTGATATGAGTTTAGTATCAGAAAGAGCAAAGTTATATAAAGATAAAGGATTCACAGCACAAAAATGGTTTTTTAGATATGGTCCAATGGCTGGAATTGATGGACTAAATAAAAATGTAGAAATGGTAAAAACTATTAGAGATTCAGTTGGTGAAGATTATGAAATCATGCTTGATTGTTGGCAATCAATGGATTATAAATATGTTGTTCAATTAGCTAAAAGGATTGAGGAATATAGGCCTTACTGGTTAGAAGAAACTGTGATGCCAGACAGAGTAGAAATTTATAAAAAAATTAAAGACAAAATAAACATACCTTTATCTGGAGCAGAGCACGATTATACTAGATGGGGAATGTTAAGATTTATTGAAAAAAATGCTTTGGATATTTATCAACCTGATATTTATTGGGCTGGAGGTTTATCTGAAGTTATTAAGATTGCAAATCTTGCTAGTACTTACGATCTTATAACTATACCTCATGGACATTCGTCTAATGCAACTCTACATTTTTCACTATCCCAAGTACCAATTCATACTCCGTATCAAGAATACTTAATTAAATGGAATAAAATCCATCAACATTTTCTCAAGACTCCTGAAAAACCAATCAAAGGATATTTTACAGAAACTGATCTTGTAGGTTTAGGAATGGAATTAGATAAAGATAGAATAGAAAAAGAAGAAATTTTAGAGATAAAGTAGATTGAAACATCTAATTCTGTAAATCAATTTGATATTTATAGGATTTAGGATATTTGAACTTAGGGACTAAATATTCTTAATTAATTAAATCATACATGACTTAATCTAACATTTTTTCCAGATCATTTAGATGTTTTGGAGAAGGGTCAAAACCAACACCTAAGTCATTCACAATTGCTGTTATCTTATCGCAAAATGGTGTTTGAATATTATTTCTTGAACCAATTTCACTGACATATCCTGTCAAATAATTAATTTCAGTTCTTCTTTTTTTTATAACATCCTGACCAAAAGATGGCCTGCTCGCAGAGCCAGATTTTTTAGCAGCATCCAAAAATTGGTTCTTTATTTCTTCTATTTTTTCTCCATTGGCAGCATCTACAAAATCATCAGGATCCATTCCCATAATCATTCCCATTTTATGACCTTCAGATTTTGCTACTTTGACCACTTCTGATGCGATTTGAATAGCAATATTTTGTGTTATAGTTTCAGATCTAACTTTTGATGTTCCCCAACCTGTCAAACCAGCAAGAGGATTAGCCATACAATTTACCATCAATTTTGACCATCTCTCTCCCAATAAATCTTCTGTATAGTCAGAGAAACCAACACACTGCATAATAGAAACAAAATTCTTAAGCCTTTCTGTAACACCTCCAGATACTTCACCTACCTTAAAACAAACATCCTTTCTATCATCAGTTCTCCATGCAAATCCAGGCTTAGAAGCAACAGCACTAATAGTTATAATGCAACCTAAAGTTTTTTCTTCTCCTACTATTTCTGAAATTTTCAAGTCATTTATTCCATTCTGAAAATCTACAAAAAAACCATCTTTTTTTACATAGTTTTTTAATGCATGTGTGGCCCATTCTGTATCATATGATTTTACTGCAATAATACCTATATCAAATTTCTCTTTAATACCTTGAAGATTATTAATATGAATAGCTTTAGGTTTACATTTATACTCAGATTCTTGATTTATAACTATTAGACCATTCGATCTTATTCTTTCAATATGTTCATACCAACTATCTATAAGTGTCACGTCATGCCCTGCTCTAGAAAGTAATCCTCCAACTACCCCTCCAATAGCTCCTGCACCAAAAACACCAATTCTTTTCTTGTCGTACATTAAACCCTCACTATCAATTAATCATTTTCTCTATTTCATCCAGATGATTTGGAGATGGATCAAAACCAACGCCTAGATTATTCACAATTTCAGTTATCCTATCGCATACAGGAGTTTTGACATTATTTTTCTTGCCAATTTTACTTATATATCCAGTAAGAAAATCAACTTCTGTTCTTCTTTTTTTCAAAACATCCTGGCCAAATGATGGTCGACTTGCAGAGCCAGCTAACTTTGCTGATTCTAACATTTTATTTTTTAATTCTTCTATCCTCTTACCTGATTCAGCGTCTAAATATTCATCAGCGGAAATTCCATTAATATCTGTGATTTCATACCCCTCAGATTTTGAAACATTAATAACTTCAGATGCAATTTTTATAGCAACATCTTGAGTAATTGGTTCTGATCTTACTTCAGAGGTCCCCCATCCAGTCAAACCTGATAATGTATTATCCATACAATTTACCATAAGCTTAGTCCATCTATCTCTCATCAAATTATCAGTAGCTTCAGTAACCCCAACTGCTTGCATCATCGCAACAAAATCTTTAAGCCTTTTGGTAATTCCGCCCTTCATTTCTCCTACTTTGTAGGCAGTTCCATTCCCCCTTGAGTCTGTTCTCCAAGCAAAACCAGGCTCTGAAGCCATCGCTGCTATAGTTATTACACATCCTAGTGTTTTTTCTTCTCCAACAATTTCAGAAATAGTATAATCATTTATTCCATTTTGGAAACCAACAAAATATCCATCATCTTTTACATAGTTTTTCAATGCATGAGTAACCCACTCTGTATCGTATGATTTTACTGCTATAATTCCGATATCAAATTTTTCTTTAATACTCTGAAGATTATTGATGTGAATAGCTTTGGGTTTACATAAATATTCAGTAACTTGGTTTTTAACAATAAGTCCATTAGTATTAATTTTTTCTACATGCTCATTCCAAGTATCTATAAAAGTAACATCATGGCCAGCTCTAGAAAGTAAGCCACCTGTAATACCTCCTATTGCACCTGCTCCAAAAACACCAATTCTTTTCTTATCGTACATTTTGTTTCCTTAGTAATAAAATTAAATTTATTTGATAATAATATAACTAATAAAAAAATTTCAATAGAAAATAATGAGTTTATGTTCACAAAAATCTATCAATTGAAAATTCTGATAAGTCATATTGTACTTTTTTACCAAGAATCATATTAGAACAGATTTCTCCAATGGCAGGAGTAAACTTAAATCCATGCCCTGAACAGGGAGAGCAAATTACAATATTATTGTCATCAGGATGAAAGTCTATTATAAAATCGTAATCAGGGCTATTCGTGTATATACAAACTCTGCTTTCTATTAATTCTCCATTTGCAAGCGGAATATATTCCTCTAAAAATCCTCTAATTATATCTTCATCATTTTGATTGAATTCTCTAAGCAAATTATCAGAAGAAATATTTTCACCATTGTGATGCATAGCAACCTTAAACCCTTTGTTTTCAATAATAGGTTGCGTATAAAATTCCAAACCATTTTCTAAATCCCAGCCAGTATTTGTTAGAGAATCACTTAAAAATAATTCTCTATTTTTTTTTGGTTCAAACCAAAGAAGAACCTGTCTTTCAATTTTTACAGGAATATTTACTTGAGGAAGTAAATTTTTAATCCATGCACCTGAGCTAAAAATAATTTTTTCTGAAAAATATGTACCTTTATTTGTTATTACTTTATAAGAATCAGATGATTTTTCCCATGAAAGAACTTTTTCATTGATTTTATGTCTTGCTCCATTAGATTTTGAATTTTCTAAAAAATATTCTATAGAATTTTCTGGGAAAACAGCCCCACTTCTAAATTCTAATAACCCTTGGAAATTTTCTGGAGGATTTAGTACTCTGAATTTATCAATTATTTCTTGATAATTGAGCTCAGAAATTGGTATCTTATATTTTTCTGCTGACAATTTTGCATCTTTTATATAATTCCCGTCGCTTCCTAAATAAAGACCTCCAAATTCCATAATAATTTTTTTTGATGAATAATTTTGAATTTCATGCCAAAGTTCATACGCTCTTTGAACAATAGGAACGTATGATATTCCTTCATGATAAGCTTCTCTAATTACTCTAGTGTGTCCATGAGAAGAACCTAGTTTATGAGGAGGGTCATATGTATCAAATCCTAAAACACTTACTCCTTCATTAGAAAGATAATATGAGCTAGCACTTCCCATAGCACCTAAACCTATAATAATTACATCAGCAGTATTATTTTTTAAGGCCATATTTTTCCAATCCTAAATAATAATTAGTCTAATCTAAAACGTGAATTTTATGAAAACTAATCCAATCTTCATCTAAATCTATTCCTAATCCAGGATTCTTTGGTAGATTCAATTTCCCATTCTGATTAATTTTGATTTCTTTTTCAATTCCCCACTGATGTATATGCTCTGGTCTCCAATACTCATAAAAAGAGTTATTTGAGACTGAGGAAATTACATGTAAATTAGCAATATTCATAATAGAATTCCCCGCTAATCCTATTTCACAATTAATATTAAATGCGTCAGCCATTGCTGATAACTTAATTAGTCCTGTAATACCAAGCTTTCTAGTAGTTCCTCTAATCATTCCTACAAGATTACTACTCAAAAAATTTGCTGCTTCCTTAATTAAAAAAGTAGCTGAATCACTCATATTAATTGGAGTATCTAAAGTTTCATGTAAACGCTTTATTCCTCTTATATCTGATGCAATCAAAGGATCTTCAAACCAGTAGTAATTATTTGAATCTAGAGCTTTTCCAACTTTCAGAGCTTCACTCACAGAATAGCCATGATTTCTATCTAACATGAGCTCCATTTTGTCACCAACTACTTTTCGGACACCTTCCACAACTAAAATTGTATCTTGGACACTGAGATTTCCTGGATGTATTTTGTATGCAGAATATCCTTCTTCAAGTAGCTCTTCAGCCTCTTTTATAAATCCAATGGGATCATTATGTCTTGGAGGGTAAGTAGCGTATAGATTTATTTCCTTATCTCTTCCCCCTAATAGAGAGGATATAGACTTTCCTACTTCTTTTCCTGCAATATCCCACAAAGCGACATCTACTGGAGCCCAAGAAGAGTAAATAGGTAAGCCATGTCCAGACAAGTTATCAACTTCTGACCACAACCATTCTCTATGGTTTGTGTCCATTCCTAAAACTTTAGGCTTTAAGACATCATTTATTATCTTTATTCTATCCTCTGATGATGTTGCTTGATCCCCAACAAATGCATTCCCCTCAATACCCTCATCAGTAATCAATCTCAAAACAGCTTGAGTAGTTTTGCCTCCAATATCAGACCTTTCATCTTTTACATTCAGAGGGCCAGTGTCTCTTTCAATAACATCAATTTGAATTTTTTCTATACGCATTTTTAAAACTTAAGTAATAATAGATCCAACATAATCTAATCCTCTAAACTTTCCAACATAATCCATTCCATAGCCAACTATCCATTTATCATCATCTAATACAAAACATGTAAAATCAGGATGAAAAATATTATTTCTGTTTCCTAACTTATCAACTAATACCGCTGTATATACATTTTCATTTGAAATAGCTAAAACACTTTCTCTTACTTTTAAAAGAGTTTCTCCTGTATCCATTAGATCGTCGATTATTATACTTGGGGAATTTCTTTCTAGGCTATCGGAAAGAAAGTCGTAACCATATATTTTAGTTCCTTGAGATTCTAATGAATTCCCATAAGTCTTAGCAATAAGAGGGAACATTCTTGATGAACCCGGTTTTAAGGAATCTAATTCAATTAATAACTTTGAAGCAAAAACTAATCCACCAGTTAGGATAGGTATAAGATTTACAGAATCATAATCCTTAAATTCATCATTTATTTTTTTTGCTAATTTTTTTACCTCAGTATCTATTTCATCTCTATCCCACAAAACTTTAATATCTGAAATTTGTATATCTTTCATATTATTTCACATCCTCAGGAAGCTTTCTTCCAAGTGCTTCAGGTTGATTTCCTCCTAGTATTGAAATTAAGAATTTAGGAAATTTGTTTCTTTCACTTCTATTAATGTATTGTATAAAAATTAGAATAAATATCATTATCGGAAATGGTAATAATGGTAGTATCTGTGAAAGAGCAAGTGTTACAGTCTGAGCCTTAATTGCCAGAACTTGTAATAATCCAAATCCATAGGCTCCTGCAGCTGCTCTAAAGGGGTTCCAACCTCCAAAAATAACAATAGCAAGAATGATCCACCCATAATTTGCTGTATGACTCTCAGACCATCCATATTTTGTATACAATGAAAAACTAGCACCAGCTAATCCTAATAATGCTCCTCCAATAATGGTTCCAAACATTCTCATTTTTTTTACATTAATTCCCCTTGAACTAGCCGCTAAAGGATTTTCTCCGGATGCTCTAATAGATAATCCTAAATTGGTTTTATTAAGGAAAAACCATGAAATTGGTATTAGCAGAATAGAAAAATAGGTTATGAGTGAGTGATTAAAAAAGACATTCCCTAATATTGGTATTTTAGAAATGAATGGAATAGCAAATTTTGTTACCATTGGACCGTTAATTCTCACATAATCCTGACCCAAATAATTACTTAGATCAATACAAAGAATAGTCAAAACAAAACCAACTGCAATTTGATCCATTCTCAACTTAATATCACAATAAGATATAAATGCAGCAATAATAGATCCTGTTAGCATTCCTGCTAAAAATCCAATAATTGCAAAATCTGTAATATATCCAAAAGCAAATCCAGACAAAGCAGAAATCATAATAGTTCCCTCGGCTGAGAGGTTTATAACACCACTTTTCTCTGAAATAGTTTCTCCAATTACTGCAATTATTAATGGAGTACTCAGAGAAATAACAGTAACAATAGTATTCTCAAACAGCATTACTCATTGCTCCTAATAATTTTACTTAATAGAATTTTTTCTAATTTTAATTTTTCAAGTATCAACCAACTCAGAACGAATAAAGCTTGGATAATGCCAATCAAGCTATGATCCAATCCAAGTTTAATTTGTAATTGACTTCCTCCAACTATTAATGCCGAAAATAAAAAGCTAATAATTAATGTAAAAAATATATTTCTAGAACAAATAAGCACTATCAAGATAGATAAAAAACCAAATCCTCCTGATATTGAAGGAACTAGTTTATGATAAGCTCCTGATGCCTGAGAAAATCCAGCTAGCCCAGCTATTGCACCTGCAATAAAAAAGGATAATAGAATATATTTCCCTGAACTAAAATAGAACCTTTCAGCTGCATCTTCGTTAACTCCTGTTGCCTTTAGTCTTAAACCAAAAGAAGTATATTTGAAAATAAAAAAACTAAAAATATATAATACAAAAATTATTAAAATGAGCAGTAATGGAAATTCATTTTGCCCTATAGTAGGAATCCATGATGCTTTATCAAAAACATCTGTTCCACTTGTTGAAGCTATACCTTCTCTTTTCCAAGGTCCAATAATTAAGTAAATTACTATCCCAGAAGCAACAAAGTCTAATCCCAGGCCACTAAATATTTCGTGAACATTACCTTTGACCTTAAGTACGCCACAAATAAGTCCCCAAAAACCTCCAAAACCCAATGCAAAAAGTATTTGAACATACGGAGATATAATAGTATCTCCGAAAAAAGATCTGGCTACGAAAGTAGCACCAACCGCACCCATTATTATTTGTCCTTCTATACCTATATTCCACATTCCAGCTGAAAAAGTATAAATCAAAGCAACTGAGGCTAATGATATGGGAGCCCAGACTATCAATGTTCTTATAAATTTAGAATAACTCCCCATTGATCCATAAATTATAGAATCAAAAATACTGATAGGAGAGGTTCCAAAGAGAGTTAAGACAAAAAAAATGATAGCTAGTGTTAACACTAATCTTATAAAATTTATTTGAATTAATTGAATATTTTTGTTCATTTTCAAACTATCCCAGACACATAATTTATAACTTTATCTTTTGTTAATTCTTTCTTGTAATTGATATTAACGATTGATTTTCCAGAAACAGATATAACAATGTCTGAATATTCCCAAATTTCATCTATATCTGTTGAGGAAAAAAAGATAGCAATATCTTTTGATTTTCTAGATAAAATCATTTCCCATATATTTTCTGCAGAATTGAAATCTAATCCTCGAGTTGGTTGTTCAAGTAAAAGAATTGATTGATTTTCAGGCATTAGTGAAAGCATTAGTCTTTGTTGATTCCCGCCTGACAACTCACTTACTTCATTTGAAAAATTAGCTCTTATATTAAACTTTTTAATCTTTTTTGAAGAAATGTTTTTTATTTTATTCCAGTTCAAAAAACGGGTCTCTGATGACTTAAATAATCCAAAATGTTCTAGGACATTAAGATCTCTAAATAGGCCTTTTTCAATCCTATCTGAAGGCATATAATAATAAGTTTTTTTAGGAATTTTAATTTTAGAATCTAATACTAATTTAGTTTTTGAAAATTCATTAGTGAAAAAATTCTTAATATAAGAATCATTAGATGATCCTTGTAAGCCTGCAATTCCAATAACAGACCCATAAGAAAATCTATGTTCAATATCCTCAGTATTCCTACCTAAAAAATCTTTACCAGAAACCAAAATAGTAAAATTATTTTCATTCGTAAAAGTTTTATCACTTTTGATTTTTGATGAAGTATCTTCAAACATTTTTTCGATTATATCTTGCGAATCAAAAGGCTTAGAAATCGAATGAATGACTGATCCAGATTTTAATATTGTTGCAGTGTCACAGAGTTCAATTATCTCATCAAGTTTATGAGATACAAATATTATTATTATTCCTTCTTTTGTCAAACTCCTCAAAGTTTCAAACATCATTTTCTTTTGTTCTAATGAAAATGCACTTGTAGGTTCATCTAGAATTATAAGCTTTGCACCGTTATAAAGAAGCCTTAGAAGTTCTACCTGTTGCCTCTCTCCTATAGAGAGATTTTTTGTTTTTTGGGAAAAATCAATATTTATTTTATATTTTTGGAAAATCCTTAAAATATTCTCTTTAGTTTGCTTGAGATTTCTATATGGATTAGCATCCTTTATTCCTATCAAAAAAGTTTCTAAAACAGATAGATTCCCAAAATCTAAAGGATCTTGATTTAATAATCCTACTCCACTATTGATTGATTCAATGGGAGTTCCAAGAATAAGTTTTTCACCATCTAGTAATATTTCACCATTATCTGGAGCAATTTGCCCCGAAATGATTTTTACAAGAGTTGATTTTCCTGCTCCATTTTCTCCTAAAAGGGCATGTATGCCATTATTGATAGAAATATTAATTTCTGAATTTGCTACTAAATTTCCAAATTTTTTAGATATGTTTTTTATTTCTATCTTCATGAAAAAAACGGGCTTCTCAACCGAGAAGCCCTATAATTTTTATTGACTATCTCCAGTCATACCTTCAAGCAATTGAGGTGTGTACCAAATTTCAGAATCAGAAGCTGTCTGACCATCAGAAAGGTATTCTGTTCCATCTTGAAAATTCAGTGGTCCTGTAAATAGATTTAATCCGCCTGAAGAAAGATTTTCAATGAATGAATTAAGTTCTTCTTTCTCAGATTCGTTTAGACCATCTCCTGTATTCCAACCAATAGGAGATGAATCTTTATCATTCATATTATCCCAGTTGGGTTCGGACCATAAAAATTCAGCTTTAAACTCGCCATGAGCTGCATTCATTGCTGCATTTAAATAATCAGGTCCCCAGTTGAAAAATGGAACACCTAAACAAACTTCAGGAGCGGTATCGCATGATGCTTCATAATCATAACCTACAACAAATACATCTTCACCTTCAGCAGCTCTTTGACCAGTTACGACCAAAGCTTCAGGAGTATCAATATGAGAAATTATCACATCAGACCCCCCATCAAAAAACTCATTTGCAACTTGAGTTGGATCAGATGTAACACCTGGAATGTGGAACCAAAATCCAATCCATACAACTTCAAAGTTTAAGTTGTCTCCATCGTAACAATGCTTTGCTCCTAAATATGCAGCATTTGCTAGCCTTCGAGTTTCATCATTAATTAATGGACCTAAGAAGCTTATGTTTCCAGTTTTAGTCTTTAGTGCTGCAGCACATCCAGCTATCATCTTTCCATACTCCATCTTTCCCATTATATTTCCCAAGTTTTCTAGATCTCCTCTATATGCTTTACCCTCTTGCCAAGCACTATCTCCTGAAGCCCATATCATGGGAACATCAGGGAATTTTTCAGCTGCAGCAAGTATTCCGTCTTTCATATCATCTGATGTAGCAAAAACTAATTGAGCTCCTTCATCGATCATATCTGAAACTACCTGATCTACAGTCAAGTTAGGACTATCTGCAGGATTTATCATATCGGCCACAATCATTTCACCACCTGAGATTTCTTCTATGTATTCTCCACCTTCAAAATGAGCTTGAGACCAACCTTTATCGTCCCTTGGCCCAACTAAAATCATACCAAACTTAAATGGCTCCATTTCTCCATCATGAGCATGAGCTTCATCTTTTTCTTGAACTACTTTTTCAGTAGCCATATCTTCTTCCTCAGAAGAACTACATGCAAATATTGAAATGCTTAAAATTGAAACTAAAAACAAATTTATAAATATCTTCATTCTTAAAATCCTTAAATAGTTGTATTTTTTTTTAGATAAGGAAAAGATATCATTTTCCAAAAGAAAATATCATAAAAAAATCTACTAATTTGTTAAAAAAATATTAAATTTTTTTGGTGATCATAATTTGTGTTTAAATAAAAAGATGTAGTATAAAAAAAAATAAATAAAAAATGGAGAAAATATGGCTGGAATTAAAAAAGAAGTTACATTTGAAATACAAGATGATGTTATTCAAATGTTAAACCATATAAAAGATAAATATGATTTTGATTCAAAAGATAAAGCATTAAGATGCATTTTAGATTATGTAGCTACAGATGGGAATTGGGAAGAAATCTTTAATGTTAGGAGATGCATAAGATGTGGGAGCAAAACTGGTTGGGAAATGTAATCTACAACTTTAAACCTTTTATAATATTTATAAAAACCTAATAGTAATTTCTAAAAAGGAAAAAAATATGTCTAATAAAAAACCAAATTTTATAGTTTTTCTAACTGATGACCAAGGATACGGAGATCTTTCATGCATGGGTGCTACTGATTTCAAGACTCCTTCTCTTGATAAATTAGCTTCTGAAGGAGTAAGATTTACAGATTGGTACACTAACTGTCCTGTATGCAGTCCTGCTCGAGCTGCACTTCTTACTGGAAGATATCCTGGGAATACAGGAATTAGAGGAATTTTACCAGGGCATAGAAAAGCTGCTGGGCTACCTGAGTCAACACCAACTTTACCAAAAATATTAAAATCTGAAGGATACAATACAGCGATGGTAGGAAAATGGCATTTAGGACTTGAAAAAAAGTCTAGACCTAACAATCATGGGTTTGATGATTGGTTCGGCTTTTTAGCTGGAAATGTTGATTATTATTCTCATATTTACTACTATGGTGCCAATACAAAAGATAGTATTATGCCACAGGTAAACCCAACCCATGATCTATGGGAAAATGAAAATGAGGTTTGGATGGATGGAGATTATTTTACTGAAATAATTACAGAGAAATGCATTGAGTATCTCAGAAAAATGACATCTGATGGAAAACCTTTTTTCTTATATGTGCCATTTAATGCTCCCCATTATCCAATGCACGCACCTAAAAAATATATGGATAGGTTTTCTCATCTACCCTGGGATAGGCAAGTAATGGCTGCAATGCTTAGTGCAATGGATGATTCAGTTGGGAACATAATGGATGAGCTAAAGAGATTGGGTGAGGATGAAAACACACTAACATTTTTTACTTCTGATAATGGTCCTTCAAGAGAAACTAGAAATTGGTTAGATAGCACATTAGATCCATATTATGGCGGGACCGCAGGAAAGTTTAAGGGTCATAAAGGAAGTTTATTTGAAGGAGGGATTCGAGAACCAGGAATAATGCACTGGCCTAATAAAATCCAAACAGGGGTTGTGTCCAGTGAGCCATGCCTATCTATGGATATTGCTCCAACTATTTTAGATGCAGCTGGGGTAAATTTAGAAGATCATTATTTAGATGGTAAAAGCCTTATAAAATTAGCTAATGGAAAAGATTCAAACTCAGAGAGGGTAATTTTTTGGGAATATCTAGATCAAACAGCTGTAAGAAAAGGGAAATGGAAACTCGTACTAAAAGGCAAATTAATTGATGCTTATGGACCAGTACCTGAAGTTCATCTTGCAAATTTAGAGGAGGATATTAGTGAATCAACAAATCTTGCAGATAAAGAACCTGAAATTACTAAAGAATTAACAAAATTAGCTCAGGACTGGAGAAATGAGATTGAAGAGAAATGGATTTCAGAATATGGAGCTCCAAGCGAAGCTCAAAGACTGAATACTCAAATGGGATTGAAATAAATGTTGAATAAAAAAATAGTAATAATAGGCGGAGGAGTTGTAGGTATGAGTACAGCCTTCCATCTAGCTAATAAAGGTATAAAAGACATAACGATAATTGAGAAAGATTCTATTGGATCAGGATCAAGTTCTCAAGCTGCAGGTATAGTAACTTGTTTGCAATGGAATGCTACATCAGTTGTTGCAAGAATGAAAACGTTAGATTTATTTGAGAACTTTAGCAAAATATTAGATGGATATACATTCCAACAAGTTGGGTGTCTAAATTTATCTACAAAATCTGATTATGAAGATGGATCTGATTTACGTGAGCTACATGATAATTTAGGAGCTAAATATGAGACATACATTGGAAAAGAATTAACAGAAAAATTTTCTGATGTTAAAACCACAGATAATGAATATGGAGTATTAGATCCTAGAGGAGGATTTAGTGAACCTCATACGTATATTCCTGCACTAAGAAAAAAAATAGAAAATATGGGTGTTAAAATCCAAGAAAATGAAATTGTAAATAATTTTATTTTTAATGGAAATAAAATTACAGGAATTGTAACTTATTCAAAGGAAGAAAAATCAGAAAAAAAATATTTAGCAGATGATGTCGTATGTACGGTAAATGCCTGGACAAATATTCTTTTAGAGAATCTTGACTTTAAAATTCCTATGAAAAATTTTATTCATGAAAGGTTTGTTACAGAAAAATACGATAGAAAATTAAACCTTCCTGCTATAAATGATAGGGTCTATCAAAGTTATATAAGAGGAACGGAAGACAATCGAATATTAGTTGGGACATCTCAACATAACCCAGAAAATTTCATAATAAACGATAAAGATTTTAATATTGAAGAGCTAGCTCCTTATGATAATGCATTAGATTTTCTTAAAGAATCCTTTCAACATAGAGTCCCAATTATAAAAGATAAAAAGTGGGATTATCATACAGTTGGACTCATTAGTGTCACCGCTGATGCTACGCCTGTTATAGGACCTGTTCCAAAATTAGAAGGTTTGTATCTTTGTTCTAATTTTCATTCTGGTGGATTTGCTTACAATCCGGTTGCAGGCTTATTAGTTACTGAGCATATTTTATATGGCAAAACAAGCATTGATTCTGATACTTACTTACCTAGTAGATTTAACGATTTTGAAACAAAATCGTACTTAGATAAAACTCATAACCTAGAAGATTTAGAGGTAAAAAGACACTAACATTAATATATTATTCTTATATAAATAATAGGATTATGTATGGGGTTTTTAGAATCTATAAAAGAAGCATACAAAAGAACTTTTGACTTTACTGGAAAAACAGGAAGGGCTGAATTATGGTGGTTTAAATTATATTTCTGGGGAGGAGTTTTAATCTGGAGTATAGTTGACTATTTATTGTTTGGTTTTACAATTTGGGACAAATATTCTGAATTCGGATGGCTAGGGTTATTTTGGATAATTTTCAACTTAATTACCTATTTTTCAGCTAACAACAGAAGGCTTCTAGATACAGGAAAAGGTAATTGGGAAACAAAACCATCCTGGTTATTACCAATTATATTGATATTACTACAAATAATTCTTGTTTTATTCATTATTATAGGATGGATAATACTTTGGATTTGGTTGAGTGAAGAATCTTACGAATCTGACCCAGAAAAAAGGCCTATAGGAATTCCTCAATAGAAAGGAGAAATTATGTCTCAAAGACTAAAAGATAAAGTTGCTGTTGTTACTGGAGGTAATAGTGGCATTGGAGAAGCAACTGCAAAACTTTTTGCTGCTGAAGGTGCAAAAGTAATTATTATGGCGCGTAGAAAAGAAGAAGGCAAAAGAGTTGAAAATGAGATAAAAGAAAACGGTGGTATTGCTAATTTTGTAAGATGCGATGTAGGAGACGAAAATATTGTTCAATCTGCAGTAAAAGAAGCTGAACATTTATATGGAAAAATTAATATTTTATTTAATAATGCTGGACATGGAGCCGCAGGAGGTTTCCCTGACTCTACCACTGAAGATTGGAATAGTGTAATTAACGATAACTTAAATGGTACTTTTTTTGTATCTAAGGCTGTATGGCCAATTATGGAGAAATCAGGTGGAGGAGCAATAGTAAATATGTCATCACTAGCTGCTCAAAGAGGATTTTCTCCAAAAATGAAAGAGGTCTTTGGAACTACTGCACCATCTTATTATGTTGCTAAAGCTGGAATTGATGCTTTAACTAGGTACATGGCAGGAGTTGGAGGAGATAAAAATATTAGAGTCAATTGTATTAGACCAGGTCAAATAATGACACCTGGAGCTACTAGAGGAACTCTTAGTGATCCGGATGGAGGGCACCATGTATTTGAGTCAATGTTTGATTTGACTCAAATTATACCCGGTCCAGGATACCCAAGAGATGTTGCAAACTTAGTATTATTTCTAGTAAGCGAAGAATCTAGATTTATAACTTCAGAGATCATTAATATTGACGGTGGAGTTGCGGCTAAGATTTAGAACCTTTACTATGGATAAAGTTACAAATATACAAGCAATTTTTTTTGACGTTTTTGGTACAGTTTTTGACTGGCATAAATCTATATATGAAGAAACAAAAAAATTCTCGTTTGAAAATAATTTGTCTTTTGATGAATTTATTTTTACAGATAAATGGAGATCAGGATTCAGATTTTTACAATCTAAAGTAGCTTCTGGCGAGAGAGATTATTTATCTATGGACGATATACATATGGAGGTCTTAAACGAACTCTTAAATGAACTGGATATTGAAAGTATAAGTAAAGAAAAAATAAATATTTTCAATCAAGCTTGGCATAGATTATATCCATGGGAAGATTCGCTAAAAGGATTAGAAATGCTAAAAAATAAGTTCTTGATATCTGCATTATCAAATGGCAATCTATCAATGCTAGTAAAATTGTCTAAAAACTCTAAAATAGAATGGGATTCAATACTTTCAACTGAATTTTTTGGGACCTATAAGCCAGATCCTAAAGTGTATTTAGGAGCCAACAATCTACTTGGAATAGATCCTAATAATTCTATTATGGTTGCGTCTCATGCTTATGATCTTGATGGAGCCAGTAAAGCAGGAATGAAAACTTGTTATGTGCACAGACCAAATGAATTTGGTAACGGGAAAAGTGAAAACTATGGAGATTTGTCTAGATTTGATATAGTTGTTGAAAGCTTTGAAGAAATTATAAATTATATAGAAGGATAGAATAATGTCAGTTTATTCAATAAGTAGTATAGAAGTTAAGGACTGGGATGCATACAAAGAGTATATGAAAAAAGTACCGTCTGTAATTGAAAAATATGGAGGTAAATACATAGTAAGAGGTGGAGAAATATTATCTGACAACACGACTTGGCAACCTAAGAGAATTGTTATACTTGAATTCCCTACCGCAGAAGATATGAATGCCTTTAGAAACTCTGAAGATTATAAACCTGTTGCAGCAATTAGATTAAAAGCATCTACGAGTGAGAGTTTTGTAGTAGAAGGTATTTAGGAATGAGAAATTTTAAGTGGCATGGAATACCAGTAAATTTACCAAGCACAAATAAAGAATGGGCTTTTTTTTCATTAGCTACTATTTTTACACTTATAGTTTTTATATTTTCTATACTCCTTTCCTCAATTGATACAGCAGAATAATAATATGAAAATCAAAAACTTATTTAGATTCCCTTTCAAATCTTTTACTCCAGAAAAAAAAGATTCTGTATATATTAATGATTTAGGTAAAATTATCGGAGATAGAGTTGGAGCATTTAGATTGGGAGAAGACTCTAAAGACTTTGAACAATGGTTAAAAAAAACAAATTATCTTTCACTTATGCATGTACCCTATTTATCTCTTATTAATATTAAATTTGACGAAAGATTAGAGAAAATTATTTTAACAATTCCTGGTTCAGATTCACAAGAAATCAATATTTCTGATAAAGAAAAAATAGAAAATATAATTTCAGATTTCTTAAAAAAAAATAATTTTGAAAAAAAATTCAAATTCATTTTTCCAAATAATAACCATACCTCATTTCATGACACTAAAGCCGGACTTGTAAGCCTTCATTCAGAAGAAAGTGAAAAAAAATTAAATAATACAATCAATGATGTAGATGGAATTAGATTTAGAAGTAACATAATTCTATCTGGTTGTGATGCATTTGAAGAATTGAGTTGGATAGGAAAAAAAATTATTATAAATCATCTAGAATTCAAGGTAGAAAAAGCTATAACCAGATGCGCAGCAGTGAACTGCAATCCTAGTGCGGGTAAATTTGATAAAAATATATTAAAAGTATTACCTAAATTAAATGGAATAGATAATCCATCTTTTGGGATAAAACTAAAGCTGATATCTAAGGGTGGATCAATAAACTTAAATGATTCAGTAAAAATAATTAACTAATAAATATCAAATCCACTTACTCGATTTAATAATTTTTAGTATTTATTTCCTTAATCTTTGTGGCCTCCAAAAGCATTTCTCATTGCAGATAAAATCTTTCCTGAAAATGAGTCTTTATTTTTAGAATTAAACCTCTGAGAAATAGAAGCATAAATACTTGGAATAGGAACAGATAAATCTATAGATTCCTTAATCGTCCATCTTCCTTCACCAGAATCACTTACCATAGAACTAAATTTGGATAAGTTAGTGTCATTTTTCAATTCATAGGTAATTAGGTCTATTAACCAAGATTGAATAACAGAACCTGATCTCCAATTCTGAGAGATTTCATAAAGATTTAAATTAAATTCTTCTTTCTTTTTTAATATTTCGAATCCTTCTGCTATAGACTGCATCATTCCATACTCAATTCCGTTATGAATCATTTTCACATAATGACCAGCTCCAGCTACTCCAACATATAATCCATTTGGAGATTCAGGAGTTGAAAGAGTGTTAAAGAGTTTTGAAAGTTCAGAATAGGTTTCTTTTTTTCCTCCTATAGTCAAGCAAAATCCATTTTCAAGTCCCCAAACTCCTCCACTCGTCCCACAGTCTAGAAATTCAATATTTTTTTCTTCACATTTTTTAGAATTATTTATAGAATCTTTATAAAAACTATTGCCCCCATCTATTATTACATCTCCTTCATCAAGTAATTCTATTAAAGTTGCAATGGTTTTATCAGTAGGAGTTCCACTTGGAACCATTACCCAAATAATTTTTCTTCCTTGAAATTTACATGATAAATCATCCAAACTTTTAGCTATTTCAAAAGAAAATGTTCCACTTTTAGAAATATTTTCATCTTGATCATATCCGAATACCTTAAATTCACTTTTATTCAATTTCTCTGCGATCTGCCCACCCATTTTTCCTAAGCCTACTATGCCTATTTCCATCTAATCCTCATTTTCCTTAATTTTGTTTTATTATTTTTATGGTTTCTATTTATAAAATATTTCAGAATCGTATTTTGGGTTATAACCTATCTCATTTTTTGGAGTTTCTATATCAAAAATATTATAAGTATTATTAGATACTACATAATAATGAGCCCCTGATCTGATTTTTCCATCTAAAAATGTTTTGTAGCAATTATCAACAAATCGAGCTGAATCTTCTTGGTGGCACCAAACAGAAAAATATGCCACCTCATCTATCATCTCATTATTATCATTAATACCACCCCATCTTGTAGCAATTGCAAATTTTCCAGTAGCTGCAAACCTCTGACACCAAGATTCAACATATGCTTTCTCCAAACCGTAATCACCTGTTGGACAAGGTTCTAAATATGCACTCAACAAATCAGGCCATTTTCTTATATTTTCAAAATTTCTTTTTGATATAGATAAATATGGTTCTTTTTCAAAAGGGAAATATGCACCACCCGTAGCATGAACAGAACTGGATGCAATTACAAGAGATTCAGGACAAACTTCTTCTACAGATTTAAAGACAACATCTGTCATTTGATTCATCTTTTCTAATGGATCAACTCTTGCTAAATAAATAATTAGGTCTTTATCTATTAAATATTTTTTTAATTTTTCACCCTCACTTAAAATATCTAAATCTATAAATTTTTCTGATTGATTTATATTTTTAGATTTATCTACAGAATCATATTTATCAATAATAGTGAAATTATAGTTAGAATCAAATAAAGGTAAATATGTTCTTAATCCTGTTCCCACAGTACCTTTACCGCCAAGAAGAGCTACTTCAATTGTTTTGTTATTTTTCATTATTAAATAATAAATCCTTTGAAATATATTACATAATAATTTTTACCAATAAAACAATTATTTTTTTTCAGTAGAACCTTCAATGGAAATATTAGGAATCCAATTTAGCCATCCAGGAAGATACCATGCTCTCGTACCAAGTATTTTCAATACACTAGGAACTAAAATTGATCTTACAATTGTTGCATCAATCAATACTGCCGCCCCTAGTCCAAATCCCATAGATTGAAAGAAAGTAATATCTCCGAGAGCAAAACCTCCAAAAACAGCTACCATTATCAAAGCAGCACCAGTTATAATACTTGCTGTTTTCCTAAGTCCAAAAGCAACAGATTCGTCAGTTGAATTAGTTTCATCAAAATTTTCTTTAATCCTACTCAACATAAATACGTGATAATCCATAGATAATCCAAAAAGAATACTAAACATAAACAAAGGTAACCAAAACTCTAGCTGATCAACTTGCTGAAATCCGATTACATCAATTAGAAATCCTTTTTGGAATACTAGAACAAGAAGACCATAAGCTGCTCCAACAGATAAAAGATTCATAATTATTGAGGCTATTGAAATAGTTATTGATCTAAAGGCTAATAAAAGTAAAAATAGACTGAGTAAAAGCACAATTCCTAAAACTAATGGGAAATAATCATCAGTCATTGTTACAGCATCTACTACTTCAGCAGAAATTCCTCCTACATAGACTTTATACTCACTTTCAGGAATTCCTTCAAATGCAGTAGGGATCATATCATCTCTAAGTCTTTTGATTGCATTTAATGCTGGTTGATTCTGAGGGTCGCCTGGAATCATAGAGGTCAGCTCAGCATAATTTATACTTTCTTCAATTAAAACTTCCGATGGAAGAAAAAATTCATCTTCGGATAATTTTGACTCAAGGCTATAAATTGCATTAGAAATTTCTTCTGAACTTACATTTGCATCAATTACAATATTTGTGGGCATATCAGCACCATAGCCATATTTTTGGTTCAGTAGTTCAAATCCGACCTTAATTGGTTCATCATCTGGTAATGCAGATATACCACTTGTACCCTTTTCTAGATCAAAGTAGAAGTAAGAAAGTATAACCAAAAACAAAACTGCTAATGACATGCTTAATACAGATCTTTTCATTACTTGAATTGTGATTGCATTCCAAAAACCACCTTCATCAATATTTGATTTGCCATTAGTAGATAAAAACTTAATTGCCAATCCTTTCTTCCTCAAAAAGGAAACAAAAATTATAATAAGCATAATTAATCCAGATACTATCAGAAGTTTTGGACCCAGCTCTTGTGTTACAGCAATAATTACAAATCCAACAATAAATAAAACGATCGTAGCTAATTTAGGAACTTCAAAACTATTTACTCTGTCCCCTAAAAGTCCAACTATTGCAGGCAGTAGAGTAACACCTGCAAAAACAGCAACAAATACTACTACTATAGCTCCTGTTCCTAATGCATGAAAAGTTTTCTCTGGAATAACAAACATACCCACTAAAGCAAAAACAACAGTTAAACCACTGAACATAACTGCTTTTCCAGCTGTAGAGCCTGAATTTATGACTGCTTCTATTTTTTCTATACCTAATTCTCGTTCTTCCCTGTATCTAGAAAGAATAAATAAGCAATAATCAATACCTACAGCTAAGCCCATCATAGACATGATATTTGGAACAAACTCATTTAGGCTTACAAACTGCCCAATTATTGAAATCAATCCCACTGCTATGGTTATTGAAACAATTGCTATTATCACTGGAATAAAAGCTGATGTAACAGATCCAAAGACAAGAGCAAGGATAATTATTGCAACTGATATACCAATAGTTTCTCCAGTTACAAGATCCTTCTCAGCAAGCTCTAAAAATGTATGCTCTATTGATTCTTGTCCAATAAAATAGAAACTAAAATCATCATTTGAAAGCTCTTCAAGTAAATGAACAAGAGGTCCTACTAATTCTCCGCTAACAAATGGAGCTGCCATCATGACCGTTGTACCATCAGGAGAAGGATTAATTTGATAATCCTTAGGGCTCCCAATATTTTGCTCTATACCCGACTTATTAATTTCATCTTGAACACTCACAAAAAAATCTCCAATAGCCTTAGCATATTCATCGGACGGAAATTTATAAACATTTGAATTTATGACAAGTAAATTATCTGAGGATTGCTCCTGTGATTCTGATGATGCTTGCTTAGGAGCATTAGCTTGAAATTGATCCATTTTTTCATTTTTAAGTTTATTAGCAAGCTTAGATTCTGTGTCAATAGTTGCTCCATCTCCACCAGACAAAGCTTCAGACAGATAATTTTGAGATAAAAACCCAGAGACTCCTAATAGAACAACCCATACTAAAATTACAACATATGGTTTTCGAGCACAAAAAGACGTTAAAGATTTTAAATTCATTATTTCCCTCAAATTTTTTTTGGATTGTTAAATTATATCGCCTTAAAAAAACACAATAACACTCAAATAAAACATTTGTCTGATATTGTAATCAATTTCTTTAAGTAGTGAGTCATATATTACAAAATAAATGTGAAGATTATGTGAAGATAAAATATTTGAGTATAGAATAAATAAAAACAAATAATTATACCAATGAAAATAACCTCCATTAAATGTGAAATATTAGATGAAAATTTTCCTTTTATTTTTGTTTTTACAGACGAAGGAATAATTGGATATGGTGAGTGTTTTAGGCGCCAACCAAATATAACTAAATCCGTTGTCGAGAACCTGCTTGAACCCGCATTAATAGGTAAAGACCCAACAAAGACAGAGCATAGATTTAAGGATATGGTTAGAGCAGGAAATGCTTTAGAAATCGGTGGGGCTATTTGGATTGCTATAGCAGGCATAGATATTGCTTTGTGGGATATAAAAGGGAAGTCATTAAATCAACCTATTTATGACTTACTTGGAGGAAAAACTAAAGAAAAAATGCCTGTATATGCTAGTTCCATGAAAAGAGATCTTAGCCCAACTGATGAAGCTAAAAGAGCTGTCTATTATGCGGAACAAGGATTCAAAGCATATAAACTTCATAGCGCAGTCCCTGGAAAGATTGATGATGATGCGGATCAGACTATTGAAACCGTAACAGAAGTAAGAAAAGCAGTTGGAGATTCTTTTGACATCTTGGTTGATGTAAATGGAGCTTATTCAGTCCATCATGCAATAGAAATTGGTAAACAACTAGAACAACTAGGAGTGTTCCATTTTGAAGAACCTAGACCTCATTATGATCTCGATGGGTTGAGAAAAGTATCAGAATCTTTAGACATCCCAATAGCATCTGGAGAAAATATTTACAGTGAATATGAATATAAAGATTTGATAGTAAAAGGAAAAGTCGATATTGTTCAACCGGACATAGTAAAAACACCAGGATTTACGACTTTTATAAAAATATCTAAATTAGCAGATATTTTAGGAATACCATTAACTTGTCACAATACCCAACCAATCATAAGCACTATAGCTCATGCACACTTCGTTTGTTCTAGTGATAATTTCCCATATGCTCAAGAGTATAATATTGAAAATATATCCATAAGAGACAAATATCCAATACTGAAAGAGCCAATAGTAATAAAAAATGGTTTACTTGAAATTCCTGAAGGCCCAGGGTTAGGTGTAGAATTTGATATGAAAATTATTGAAAAGCTATCTAGCTAATTTTTTTTCATTTCTAATAATGAGATCTTAAACATTTCTAATGTTTTTTCAATATCATTATCAGTATGAGTAGTAGCTAAATGAACCCTACCATTTGATGACAACCTAATACCTTTATTAAAGGCTATTTTACAAAAATATTTATACTTGATTTCATCACAACTAATAAAATGATCTCTCCAGTCTCTTATATGATCTTTATCGGTAAAAGAAATAGAAAAAACAGATCCAAGTCCTTGAGCATGAATATTTATATTAAGATCTTTAGAAAGTTTATTAATTCCTGTGATTAACTTTTTCCCCTTTTTATCCATATCTTCAAAGAAATTTTCATTATTAATCATTTGATCCAGTGATGCATTTGCAGCTGCAATTGAAGCAACGTTTGAGTTAAAACTACCTCCATGGTAAACAGTACCATCTCCAACATAATCCATTATTTCTCTTTTACCTGCAAGCATAGCTATTGGGAATCCTCCAGCAAAAGATTTTGCAAAAGTTGCTAAGTCAGGAGTAACTCCAAAATATTCTTTAGCACTTCCTCCTAAAATTCTGAATCCAGTGATAACTTCATCAAATGCTAGTAAAGATCCATTTTCTTCGCATAGTTTTTTTACTGATTGTATGTATCCTTCATCTGGAATTATACAATTAGTATTAGCAAGTATCGGCTCCATTAGGACACCCGCAATTTGATGATTAAATTTATTAAAAATATCTTTTAGGTGTTCTATATCATTCCATCTAGCGATTATCACGCCATTTTTAGTGTTCTCATCCATTCCTTTAGATTCTGGAACAGCTTCAGGGCTAGACTCATCCCCAGCTAATTCTAAATGAGGATGAACAGAATAATTAATTGAATCCATCCATCCATGATAATGACCTTCAAATTTTACAAATAACTGTCTATTTGTATAACCTCTCATCAATCTAATAAGCAATTGATCAATTTCAGTTCCACTTGAAGCAAATCTGACCGTCCAATCTTTAGCATTAAGAATTTTCAATGACTTTTCAGCAACTTCAATCTCTGAATCAAATTGTGCTGCATAAATCATCCCTTTATTGATTTCCTCGGAAACTTTTTTATTTAAAAATTCAGGAGCATGACCAAAAATATTAGGCCCCATCCCTTGAATGTAATCAATGTACTCATTATCATCCACATCCCAAATTTTTGATCCTTTTGCATTTTTTATAAAGAGAGGAACTTCAGAATGTTCTAAAACTCTTATTTGAGAAGATATGCCACCTGCGATATATTTTTTTGCTTTAGTATAAAGTTTTTTTGAATTATTTATATCATTCATGAGTAATCCTAAATTTTCAAAGTATATTAAGCATACGATACTAAATTTTATAAATTTAACATACTAAATATTCACATATAATAATTTTTAATAATTATTTTTTTCAAGGAATAAAAATGGCTACAAATTATCAGCAAGAAAGAACAGATGGAGTTCGAGTATCAGATGCATGGAAATATAGAGGACTAAAGACAGTAATTTTAGAAAACAAAAATATAAGAGTTCTAATTATTTCAGATAAAGGAGCGGATATTTCAAGTTTTGTTTATAAACCTACAGATACGGAATTTATGTTTAAGACCCCTTGGGGAATACGAAATCCTAAACTTACAGTCCCATCTACTGGGGATGCGGCATCTGTTTGGTTAGATTATTATGAAGGAGGATGGCAAACAATTATTCCACATGGAGGTTATCCAAGTGAATATTTTGGAGCAGATTTTGGAATTCACGGAGATGTAAATAACATTCCATGGGATGCTAAAATAATTACCGACACACCAGAGATTTGTACTATTGAATTTAGAGGGAGAAGCGTTAGAAGTCCTTTTGAAATATGCAGAACAATCACTCTAAGGGCAGAAGATTCTTTCCTTGAAATTGACCAAAAGGTTACTAACTTTGCTGAAGAAGACTTAGATATAGTATGGCTTGAACATATTGCTATTGGAGGAAATTTTTTATCAGAAAAATGCACTCTTACTCTACCTAAATGTAAAATTCTTACACATCCTAATGATGTAGATAAATCTTCAAAGTTAAAGCCCTCTTATTCCGGTGAATGGCCTATGGTTGATCTAAAAGATGGAACAAAAACTGATTTTAGAAAAATACCTGGTAAATCTGATAGATCGTTAGATATGGCTTATTTCACTGAGTTAAGTGAAGGTTGGTATGTAGTAAAAAATAATGATTTAAATATTTCTTGGGGAGTAGAATTTCCAGAGGAATTATTTAAGTATGTTTGGTACTGGAGAAATTTTGGAGGAGGATATGGATATCCATGGTACGGCAGGTGTTATAACGCTGGATTAGAACCATGTACTGGTTGGCATAATGGAGGTGTTGAACAAGCTGAAAAAAATGGGTCAGCTTATTCAGTAAATGCAGGTAAAACAATTTCTGCAAAAATAAAAGCAGGTGTGATATTAAATTATGACGAGGAGAAAAGAAAAAATCCTTTCACATAGTTTATTCGCCTTGTAAACCAGCATCCCATCCACCTTTAGCCATGATCCCTCCGTCAACATTTATATATTCTCCTGATATAAATGAAGATGCATCACTAGCTAAGAATGATGCAACCTGACCTATTTCTTTTGGATCACCAACTCTTCCTATAGGTATATCTTTTCCAAATGATTCTAAACTTTCTTCTATATCACCTGTAATAGATGTTCTAACCATAGGAGTATTAAATGTGCCAGGATTAATGGTATTTATTCTGATATTACTTTTTATGTAGTCAAGAGACATCTGTCTAGTCAAGGATATTACAGCTCCTTTGCTAGCAGCATAAGGTGGCACCAATCTTTGAGATTGTAATCCTTGAACACTAGACACATTTATAATTATGCCTTTTCCTAATTTTTTCATATGTGGAATTGAGTATTTACTCATCAAAAAATAACTCTTTAGGTTGACGTTAATTACTGCATCCCACATTTCTTCAGAAGTATCTTCAACATTTTTATATGATGAAGGAGGCTGTATACCTACATTATTTACTAAAATATCTAATCTTCCTAAAACATCAATGCACTCTTCAACTACCTTTTCAGGAGAATCTGACTTAACAAAATCAGCTTCTACAAAAATTGCTTTTCCTCCCATTGATTCAATGTCCTTGACTGCTTGGTTTCCATGCTCTTTAGAAATATCTGCAATACAAACAGTGGCTCCATTTTCAGCAAGCACATCTGTAATTCCTCTTCCTATTCCTTGTGCTCCCCCGGTTACTATAGCAACTTTCCCTTTATGATCAAACATGTAAATCCTTTCTTAGTTTCTTCTCCAAAAAGTATACACGATTTATATTTATGGTGATATTATAAATTTCATATTGGAGTAAAGGTATAAAGTGGAATATCATATTGAGAAATTGGCTTCTCCTAATGCCGTTGTTGGAGAAGGACCTGTTTGGAACCCTGAAGAAAAAAATATATATTGGACAGACATATATGGAGGAAAATTATTTAGGTATGATCCAGAAAAAAAATCTAATGAAACTATACATGATGGAGTACAAGTTGGTGGATTTAGATTTAATAAATCTGGGGGATTAATATTAGGATCATGGGATGGAATTATTCTATGGAATTCAGATGAGGACATGGAAACCATAAAAAAAGGAAAAGTCGACGGTACGGATGTAAACATAAGAATAAATGATGCGACCTCAGGTCCTGATGGTAGTTTTTATTGTGGGACAGATGCCACTAATTGGAGAAATGATGTAGTTTTCAGAATAAATCCTGACCGTTCCATAGATCTGATTGATGAGGGTGTAAAGCTTTGTAATGGGATGGGATTTTCTCCCGATGAAACAACTTTTTATAGTACAGATTCTTTAAGAAAAATCATTTATCAATGGGACTATAACAAAAATAACAAGTCTATAAGAAATAAAAGAATTTTTGTAAAGCTAGATGATGAAAGCACTGGAATTGTAGATGGGATGACTGTAGATTCTGAGGGGTATATATGGTCTGCAATTTGGTATAGTTCTAAAGTCATGAGATTTGATCCAGATGGAAAACTTGAGAGAGAAATACAGTTTCCAGCAACCCAAACTTCATGCCCAATGTTTGGAGGGAAAGACTTAAATGAGTTATACGTAACAACTGCAAGTTCAGGTACAGGAGAAAAACCAAATGGTAGCGAACCTAAAAATTATAACTTCAATTCATATAGAGGCGGAGACTTATTTAAAGTAACTCTAGACATACAAGGAAAACTAGAATACAAAACAGATTTTTAGAATAGTTGAATTTTATGAAAAAAAATAAACTAATAGTTTTAGTAAATGAACTAAAAAATAATGAAAAAAAAATAAAAAAGTATATAGATTTTCACAAAAATCCATTTAGCGAAGTGGTAAAAGACTTAGAAGAAAAACCAATAGGAAGAATGCGGATTTTTATCAATGCAAACAAACTTGTTATGTTACTAGAAGTTAATTTAGATTTTGATCTAAAAAAAGGTATACATATAGAGCCTTTTAATAGCAAAGTCGAAGAATGGCAAAAGCTTATGGGATCTCTTTTTCAAGAGCTTGAGTCAGGAGAAATTAGAAATTGGGAAAAAACTGAATTAATTTTTGATACTAAAGATTATTATTAATTTTTATAGGAGGTAAAAATGGGATTACTTGATGGGAAAAAAGTACTAATAACCGGTGCTAGAAAAGGAATTGGAAGAGGAATAGCAATAACTCTTGCAAAAGAAGGTGCAGATGTAGGCTTAAACGATATTATAGAAGACGAAGTTTCACACAAATGCGTTGATATTGTAAGTAAACAAGGTGTAAAAGCTAGTTTTCACAAAGGTGATGTTAGCAAAATAGATGATATAAACTCTGTGTTTGACTCTTTCTTGGATTCCCACAAGAAAATTGATGTACTTATAAACAATGCTATCTTTCCAGATCAACAAAGACCTTTTTTTGAAACTGATGAAAAGTATTGGGACAGAATGATGAATTTATCATTGAAAGGATATTTTTTTGCTTCTCAAAGGGCTGCTAAAGAGATGATTGATAACAATACTGGAGGAAGGATAATATGCCTTTCAAGTGTTCATTCATATGTGGCAATGCCAAATTGGACTGCATACGGAACAGCAAAGATGGCTCTAAGAAGAATGGTAAAAGGTATAGCTGCAGACTTAGCTGGTAAAAATATTACAGCAAACTGTATAGCTCCAGGAGCTATTTCAAACCGTTTACCAGATGATATTGAGGATGAATCAATTGATGGGCCTCCACATAAACCTGAAGATTTCAAGAGATTTATTCCTGCTGGAATCGGTGGTCTTCCAAGTGATATTGCTAATGCAGTTGTATACCTATCTTCACATCTAGGACAATATGTTAATGGAGAAACTTTACTAGTTGATGGAGGCATGATAGCCTCTCAAAAAATTCATGAATAAAAATAAATTAATTAATATAAGGAAGAAAGATGATTAAGATACCAATAGCAATAATTGGTGCTGGAGGGATGGGTGGAAGGCACTTAAGGGCTCTGGGGGCATTATATGAAAGTGGAATGGCAAATGTTGAATTGGTAGGTGTTTGTGATAAAAATGAAGGAAATGCAAATCATCTAGCGGATAATGCAAAAGAATTATTAGGGAAACGCCCTGCTGTGTTTAATTCACTGGAAAATATGAAAAAAGAAATGCCAGAAATTGAAGCTGTTGATATAACCACTGACTCTGGATCTCATCACCAAGTAGCAGAAGAAGCTTTTAATTTAGGTTACAACGTTCTTTGTGAAAAACCGCTAGCAATTACAATCAAAGGCAGTAATAAAGTTATAGAAGCTTGGAAAAAAAGTGGAAAAGTATTGAGTGTTGCAGAACAAGAAAGAAGAGACCCTATATGTAGATTGACCAAAGCATTATTAGAGGCTGATGTAATAGGAAATCCTTATAGCTTTCTTAATGGATCTGCCAGAGGTTCCAAAGACATAATTATTCTACCATGGAGACACCACAAAAATATGGGAGGGATTTTCGTTGATGCTGGAGTTCATATTGTAGATCAAATGATGTACTACTTAGGGGATATTGAAGAAGTATATGCTGTCTCAAAATTGTGGGAGAAAAAGAGATATAAAGGTGAAAAAATAGGAGTATCAAATTTTTATGAAAAATGGGCAAGCTCTGTGCCAAATGAAATAGAGGCTGACTCAGAAGATATGGTCATTTCTACTTTGAAGTTTAAAAATGGAGCTATCGGACAATGGACATCTTTTTATGCAGCTCATGGAGAGATTACAGAATATGCAATGATTTATGGGAGTAAAGGTTCTATGACTCCTGCCAAGCAAAGGAGAGGTGACCCTCTGAGATTAAATCTTGATGGAATAGGAGAAATATCTGGAGATCAAGTTCTTGAACTTGTACCAAATTTTCATTTAGATGAACTTACATCACGTTTATTCAAATCAGAAAGATTAGGTTCATATAAAACGCCATTTGAAGATGTTGATAAATTTTTAGTAGCACTTGAATATTATGAATTGGGACAATGTATAACAGATGGCACAAAACCTGAGGTTGATGCCTATGTTGGAAGAAAAGATTTAGCTGTATGTAATGCAGCTCTTGAATCTTCAGTACTAGGTAGAACTGTGACCATTGAAGAAATTGAAAATGAAATTACTTCTGAATATGAATCAAGTATAAATGATTATTGGAAAATATAAGGAAAGAGAAATCAGATGAAAATAGCTAAAATTGAAACCTTTTTTGTTTCTAGGTTTTTGGTTGCAAGAGTTACTACTGAAGATGGATTACAAGGAATTGGAGAATCATGCTACTGGTCATATCCTAAAGCTGCTGAGGCTACTATTCATGGATTCAAGGATGCATTAATCGGAATGGAAGCGAATGATATTGAGCATATTTGGAGTTTTCTTTGGAGGTATAATTCTGCCTTTAGAGGAAACAGTATAGGCGGTGCAATAAGTGCTATTGATATGGCTCTATGGGATATAAAAGGTAAAAGACTTCAAGCTCCTGTTTGGGATCTTTTAGGAGGTAAAGTAAGACAGAAGATAAGAGCAATAGCGTTAGGTGTAGGTGGAAATACTCCAGCAGAATGTGCAGAAGGCGCTAAAAAAGCAATAGAGGACGGTTTTACAGCATTAAAATTTACTCCAATGCCTAATAATTGGGCAGAATTAACATATAGCAAAATGATTGGGCTAGGGGTAGAAATGGTTGAAGCTGTTAGAGAAACTGTGGGATGGGATTTTGATATAGGAGTTGAGATTCATAGGAATATGCAACCTCATGAAGCGATAGCTTTTTGTGAAGAAGTAGCTAAATTCAGGCCATATTTTATAGAGGATCCAATAGTTCCTGATTCTGTAGTTGCAATGGGAGATGTTTCTTCAAAAATGAAACTACCATTAGCGGTTGGAGAAAGAAATATGGGTATTTGGGAATTTAGAGAGTATGCTCAGTTAGCAAAACCTGCTTTTTTCAAACCTGATATTGCTGTAGCTGGAGGAATAACAGGGGTAAAGAAAATAGCTACCATCGCTGAAGCAAATCACATAAAAATTTGCCCTCATAATTTTCAAGGGCCAATAGCAACTGCCGCTTGTGTTGCTCTTGGGATATCATCTCCTTCATGGGATCTTCAAGAATCTATACAGGAAGATAAACCACCAAGAAGAGATATGACAGATGAAATAATTAACATAGAAAATGGCTGGTATATACCTTCAGAAAAACCTGGGTTAGGTTTGAATTTCAATGAAAAATCTACTGCTATGCATCCATTTGATCCTGCAAATATACCTCCCCCAATTTCAAGCGATGGAAGCGTAGGATTGAGATAATCTTCTAATTTGTGTAAATTGTTGTGAAAAGATCTCAAACATAATACTATAAATTTTATTCAAAAATATTTTACAGGATTTTTAAATATGAAAATAGATGAACTAAAAATTTACCATGTTGCGATGCCTTTAATAGATCCATGGATTACATCATACGGAGCAGACTATGAAATTCACTCTATATTGATAAATGCAATCAGTGGTGATTATAATGCATGGTCAGAAACTTGTGCATTAGAGCTACCAACTTATTCATATGAGAGTGCTAATTCAATTTTCTATAATATATCTGAAATATTTGGGAAAAAAATCATTGGAAACAATTATGAAAACTCTAAAAATCTAAATGATGACCTACAGTTATATAAAGGTAACCCTTTTGCAAAAGCAGGTTTAGATATTGCATGGTGGAATCTGAAAAGTGAAATAACTAATACACCTCTCCACGAATTGATAGGTGGAACAAGGAAAGAAGTAGTAGCTGGAGCAGATTTTGGAGTTGAAAAAGACATTGATACTTTGTTAAGTAAAATTCAGTTAGCAGTGGATAAAAATACTCCAAGAATAAAATTAAAAATAAAAAAAGGATGGGATAAAGAAGTTTTGGATGCAGTGAAGTCAGCATTTCCTAATTCTATTTTTCATGTAGATTGCAATGGGGGATACTCAATTAAGGATTTAGATTTTTTTAAATCTATTGATAAGCATGAATTAGCATTTATTGAGCAACCATTAAATTCTGATGACATAATTGACCATGCCAAATTAGCAAAATTAATCGAAACACCTATTTGCTTAGATGAATCAATAAATAGTGTCGAAAGAGCAATTCAAGCAATAGAAATTGAAGCATGTAAGTATATAAATATAAAACCAGGTAGGGTTGGAGGAATTACAAATTCCTTAGAAATAAACAAATTGGCTGAAAATTCTGGAATTCCTGTTTGGGTTGGAGGGATGCTTGAAAGTGCATTAGGAGCAGGTGTATGTATTGCATTAGCAACTTTAGAGAATTTTACATATCCAGGTGATTTATTCCCCTCAGAAAGATTCTATAATGATGATTTATGCAAACCAGAAAATAAATTTAATAGATCTTATATTTTTGAACCATTAGAAAAATTACCAAAACCAGATTCCAAACTTCTAAGACAATATACAGTAAAATCCGCTAAATTAAATTAATTACAGCAGTTACATCCTGAACTACAAGATTTATCTTTAGATGGAGGGACATCTAGAGCAGGATTATTATCAAAAAAACCAGACGGTTTTATAGAAAACCCTATATACGCCACAGGCATTACAGGCCAGTCTTCTAATCTAGGAATATGGTTATGACCCATTGTGTACCAAACAACTATATCTTTATCCTTCAGGTCTCTTTTAGATTTTATCCATTTTGGAAGTCCATCTCCGCCAGCATGCTGTTGAGGATAATCTCCTGAAGCATAAATTTGATTTTTATCAAATGGTGTAACCCAAAGATGAGCATTCATGAAGCCTGCTCTTTTATTTACAACAGAATTTTTATGACTAAATGGAAGTAGATTCTCACCAGGTGAAATTTTATAACTAACAGGTTCTCCCATATAATTTTTCTTTGAATTGTTAGTTACTGTCCAGTATCTAGCTGCAAAAGGATCAATAATTCTTGCTCCATTTTCTTCATTTTGAATCAATGTTTTTTTTGTTGCAAAAGCATTTCCATGTTTATTCTCTTCACTGACAGGCTCAAGAATCGTATCAACCTCATAAACAGAATTTTCTTTTCCATCTACCATCATATCTAATCTAACGTTAAAAAAATGTTGATGATTATGAGCAACAACTTGTGGTGCAACTAAAGTTCCAAACTTTGGCTTTACACCAGGAGGAACTGCGGATGAGTTTACTATGCCAGTTAATTTAACTTCATATTCTATTCCGCCATCCTGATAAAAATACCAAAAAAATCCATACTCATAATTTCCTACAGTAACAATTGAAGAAATAACTAGTCTTCTAGACCTTCTAGTTTCAACCTCGCCTGTTCTTGTATCAGTATGTTTCCACAATATTCCGTAATCTTCTTCATGCATGCAAATAGCATTCTTGATCAAAGTTGCATCTCCTCTAATATCAAATAAATTTGCATCAAAATATCTTATTTCACCTAAACAGTCGCATCCGAGTTCTAGAGAGTTTGCACATTTACCTATACCTACCTCACCTGCATCAAAAACTTGTTTTTTATAATGATCATTAGAAGGGTCTCCATATGGTACTATCATTTCAGATAATGAAGCTCTATAAATTATTGGTCTCAATTTTCCTGAATCCTCATAACCTACTGTATGAATCACTAAACCTTCTCTTTTGGTAAAACCTATTCTCAAATTCCATTTTTGCCAGCTTACTTCGTTTCCATCAACCTTGAAACTTGGGCCTTCAGGCTGAGTTATCTCTATTGGCTTCAAGTCAGTTCTGAAGTCACTAATATAATTTTGTGAATAATTTCCGTCATTTGGAGGTATTGAAACTTTACCAAAATCTTGTATTTCTAAAACTTCATTTTTATTTAAATCTAAAATTATAGAAAGACCCTCAATTGGTCTCGCATATGCGTTATCTTTAGGCTCTCTTCTAAGCCAGCATCTACCTATTGCTAATCTTTTCCCTTCTTCATTTTTATTCCCAAAATTAGAGATAGGCCAAGGATCTATCATCAATAAATCTGAATTGTTAATACCTCTTTCTTTCAATGCATTGACTACTTTAGGATCTTTTTTCATCTTTGCTTCCCATTCATTAAAGTCCATCTCTAAATCACCAAAAATAAAGGCTGGTTGAACGTTAGGAATATGTTCACAATTAATAATTTTTTCGGTTGTTATATTTATTTCAATTTCGTAAATTTTTTCATCTTTAAAATTAAGTACTACAACAAATGCGTTTCTATCTATTGGATTGCCTTTCTTATAAGATAAAACAATTTCCTTACTTGGCTCAATAAGCATAATCGTTTCAAAAAGTAACTCTTTGCCTAGATTAGAAGCAGATTTAACAATGTGTGAAACTTTATTTATTTCTTCATAAGTTAAAGGATCTAATGGATGACTAATATTATTAGATTTCATTTCTTCTGATATATTTTTTGAAATATTCAAGAATCTCTCCTAATTTTGAAA
>Ga0208127_1000103_pt1 | contig 40298 bp, 42 predicted proteins | sample ETNtaG_6_FD_185751 | JGI IMG/M metagenome (GOLD analysis project Ga0208127, IMG submission 185751) | Marine microbial and viral communities from oxygen minimum zone, Eastern Pacific Ocean - ETNP201306SV45 (SPAdes) (version 2) | ecosystem: Environmental > Aquatic > Marine > Oceanic ... | reverse complement strand
TGATAAAGAACATGATGACCATGATGATCACGACGACCACGATCATGATAAAGAACATGATGACCATGATGATCACGACGACCACGATCATGATAAAGAGCATGATGACCATGATGATCACGACGACCACGATCATGATAAAGAACATGATGACCATGATGATCACGACGACCATGATCATGATAAAGAACATGATGACCATGATGATCACGACGACCACGATCATGATAAAGAACATGATGACCATGCAGGTCATGATCACGGAGAATTCGATCCTCACGCTTGGCTATCTACGGATAATGCAAAAACTTGGCTCAACGTAATTGCAGCTAAACTTTCATCAGTTGATCCAGCTAACGCAGGTGGGTATTTTGCGAATGCAAGCGAGTCTATTGCAGAACTTGATGCACTCGACAAAGAGGTGGATGAGATGTTGGATACTGTGCGAGGCGGAAAATTTATTGTTTTCCACGACGCTTATCAATACTTTGAGACTGTGTACGATTTTCCGGCTTCTGGTGCTATCTCTCTAAGTGACGCATCAGATCCTGGCGCCGCAAGGATAGCAGAGATCGCCAAGAGAATTGAGGGTGAAAATATTCAATGCGTTTTATCTGAGCCACAATTTAACGCAAACATGGTTGACACTGTGATGGCAGGAACTGAAGCCAAAACTGAGGTGATTGATCCATTGGGGTTTGGAATTGAGCCTGGAGCTTCTTTATATACCAAACTAATAAAAGGCATGGCCACGTCGCTAGTAAACTGTCTAAAATAATTCTGCCTAAGTGTATTTGAGGTTGTAGTTTCCGCTATGGATAACTTGGGGCAAACTAAACTCAAAAAAAAGCGTACGAAAGGCGATCCTATGCATGAATTTGATCGCCTTCCTCCTCTTTTGCGTCGTTGGGTACGCGATGCAGTCATGCCATGGAGCCCAACCTCTGTTAGAAGGGTGTATCTAAAGGCATTGAAAAATAATGGCAATTGTAGTAGCGCCCTCGAGGAGCTTAATAAAATACAGGGCAAGCGGCTTAGTAAGGAGAGGCATCATGGACAACGAGATAGTATTGGAGAGAATTTCAAATCTTAAGGGTCGATTAGGGTATGAGGAAAAGAAGGCCAAGAAACTTGGGTTCGCATCACTTTATGATTACATTGAAGATAAAATAAACAATGAAAATAATGATGTAAGCTCTTCAGTTGAGTCGCAGAGTAAGGTTGTCAAGGCAGTAAAAAAGAAGAAAAAACCAGTAATTAAGACTTGCGGGTGCTGTTGAGCAGTTGTTTAAAAGGTTACGAACTTTCTCTTCCCATTTGATAAAACTCTGGGTTTGGCCGCAAAGAGGTAAAGTTTGCTATACGGTTTGAGAGTCCAAAAAATGCAGTTATGCCGGCGATATCCCATATATCTTCTTCGCTAAAACCATGCTTTGATAATTCCGCAAAATCGCTGTCTGAAACCGACTTGGAGTCATTTGAGACTTTCAGTGCAAACCTTAACATTTCTTTTTGTCGTTCAGATATGTCTGCTTTTTTGTAATTAATTGAAACTTGATCGGCAATTAGAGGGTTTTTAGCGCGAATTCTAAGAATTGCCCCATGAGCTATCACGCAATATTGACAGCCATTATCACTTGATGTTGCGACTACAATCATTTCCTTCTCAGCTTTAGAAAGTCCACTTTTTCGCTCCATCAGCGCATCATGATATGCAATAAAAGCTCGAAATTCATCCGGCCTGTGGGATAAGATTAAAAAAACGTTTGGAATAAATCCAATTTTTTCCTGTACCGAGGTAATATGATTTTTAATATCAATCGGTAATTCATTTATGTTAGGAATTGGGAACCTAGCTATTTTTTTGTCCTGCATCTTATTCTCCACTTTGAAGGATATTATAAAGAAAACCATAAGCATTTTATCGTTAAATAAAATATAGGAAAATTAGCATGAAAATAGGCTTTATCGGAACCGGGAAAATTACTAATTCTTGCGTGCGCGCTTTAGCTGGCAAAGGGCATAATATTTTTATAACTGAGCGTAATGTTTCTATATCGACAGAGTTATCCGAGTTGTTTGTCGATGTTAATGTTTGCTCGTTGGATTTCATAGTCAGTGAGTCTGATGTAATTTTCTTGGCATTAATGGAGAACGATGTAGACGATGTTTTAAGCTGTTTATCGTTTAGAAATGATCAGAATATAATTTCTTTTGTACTTGGCGTTGATCTGGATCGCCTGCATAATCTGTGCGCTCCAGCTCGAGATATTGCAATTACAATTCCTCTACCAATGATTGAACATGGTAATTGTCCACTGCCAGTTTTTCCCAAAAGCAAGGCACTCGAAAAAATATTTGGATCTGATAATTTAATACTAGAGTTAAATGCTGAGACGGAGTTAATTCCTTACTTTGCGGCTACTGCTATGCTCTCCACTTCTTTAGCGCAATTGAAGGTTGCCAAGACATGGCTCGAAGGTCATTTGAATGCCAAGGAAGATGCTGAAAAATATCTAATTAGTTTAATGGCAGGTACCTTTTCAGGTTTAAAGATCGATGGAAAAGACCGTATTAATGAAGCTTTGGCATCGCTAGCTACAAAAGGTGGTCTTAATGCTCAGTTACGAGAACATATGGAAAAAGAAGGTACGGAAAATGCTCTTCACAATGGTTTATTTCATTTAGGTAAAAGGCTCAATCTAAACTGACTTAATGTTTTAGGAAAAAAATATTAATTTTCATTGAATTAACTTTTTAGAGTAGCAAATCAAACTTAAGATTTCTAACCCCACAGTGGCAGCTAAAAATGCTGTCATTCCACAGCTGTCATGAGGTGGAGATACAGTATTTATGTCAGCACCAACTATATTCAGGCCAGCAAGACTTTGCAGGAATTCAAGACCCTCACGCGAAGTAGCGCCACCCCAGGTTGGCGTGCATACCCCTGGAGCACAAGAGGGATCAAAAAAATCCATATCAAAACAGAGGTATACCGACCTTCCCTCAAGTGTTTTAATAATTTTTTTTGCCGTATTTTTTAAACCTGTATTAAATAACTCTGTGCCATCTATTAATCCATACCCAACATCCCGTGTATGATTAAATACGCCGCTGTCATTGGTAGGGCCACGTGCCCCAACATGTATAGATGATCCAACGTCAATAAGAGCCTCCTCTGCTGCTCGTGTGAATGTAGTGGCTACATTAAATTGCATATAGTCTTGATTCCCATCTCCTCTGTATGTGTCTGTATGGGCATCAATATGGACAACAACCAGATTCGAATGAGCTTTGCTTGCAGCTCGTAGAAGCGGAAGAGTGATATTTCCGTCTCCACCTAAAGCAAGTGGTACTGCCTTACTGCTATAAATTTCTGATGCTGCATCCTCAATTTCAATAAAACTTTCCTCAATGATGCTTGGTGTTGTATCAGCATCGCCGCAGTCAACAACTTGCAATAGCTCCAATGGATTGAAGGTTGCGTGCGGAGGTTGAAACGGCCTAACAAGTTGTGACTGTTCGCGAATTGAAGCAGGCCCAGTTCTTGACCCTATCCTTGTGGGGTGTAGACCCCCATCAAACGGAACACCAAGAACAACTGCTTCAGCGGTACTAAAGTCCGTAGAATATGGTATATTCATAAAAGTTTGTGGACCGACAAATGGGCCATTCTTGTGAATGCAAGGTACTCCGAGCTTTGCCATTTTTTATCTCCAATCAATCGGTTCTTCTTGAGTGTATGAAAATAACCTTATCTTTTAATATCGCTAAAAATCTAAAAGTAATGGTTATTGTAACCGAGTCATAGAAGTCTTTGTTTAAAGATTTTTACCTATCATTAACATAGTTCTTTCTGATACTAGAATTAATCATAACAGATATTAATTGAAAATTTTAAATGCTTTAGACTGGATTTTTTAATGAAACTAAAATTCATTTATGGGGATATACCATTTTGGAGAGCAGAAGTTGGCCGATTAGCTCTATATTTTGGCAATATAGACTTTGAAGATATTAGAATAACGAGAGACGAATTTTTATACCTTAAAGAGAACGGGAAATTACTAGACGGAACGCTGATACCGTTTCATCAGATACCATGTTTGGTTGTTGATGATGTTTCAATTGCTCAAACTGGTGCGATTGCCCGGTTTTGCGGTAAACTCAGTGGACTTTATCCTGAAAATGACTCACTTGAAGCAGCAAAGATTGATCAGTTCATTGATTTTATTACTGATCTCAATGTTCTTTTTTCAGGTACAAACAATATCTCCGATCAAACTCAAAAAATTTCTGCGCGCAAGGAACTGGTTGAAGGTGCTCTAAAAAGAAAATTAGCTATGCTTGAAAACTGTCTCTCAGAGAACTTAACTTGGGCAGCTTCGAGCAAAATCAGTGTTGCTGATATTGCTATCTGGCGTCTTATAGGTTGGTTTACGGCCGGTGTAATAGACGGATTTCCAAAAGATATGATTTCATCTTTCCCAAAACTTAGGCGTCTTTGTATGGCAGTAGATAAGCATGAGAAGATCCAGAGCTGGGTCCAAAAAACATATCCAGAGAACTACCCAAGAGGTTACTATTAAAAATACTTAAATACATGGGTTTTCATAAATGGATTCTGTATATTTCTGGCCTTTAATGACCCTCGCTGCGATATTTGTCGGTATGGGAAAGGGAGGGCTTCCGGTAGTGGCTGGTTTAGCTGTGCCAAGCCTATCCTTAATAATGTCTCCTGTGGCAGCCGCGGGCTTATTATTACCAATATATATAGTATCAGACATTTTTGCGATCAGAGCATATAGACGAGATTACAATTGGCAGGTGCTAAAAATAAGTTTAATTGGAATGTCAATTGGTGTTTTGGTGGGAGGCCTTACAGCCCATATAGTTTTAGAATGGGTAGTTACACTCATGATCGGCCTTATGGGTTTAACCTTTTCATTAAAGCAGATTTTTAAGCAGGTAGATTTTGCCAAATCTGGCAAGGATCTTAATTCAAAAGTAGGCATTATTTGGTGCACAATTGCGGGATTTACCAGCTTTATTAGTCATAATGGCGGTCCGCCTTGGCAAATATTTACGTTACCGCTTGGTTTATCAAAATCAGTTTTTGTGGGCACTTCTGTACTAGCGTTTAGCTATTGTAATTTAATTAAAGCTATTCCTTACTTTATGTTAAATCAAATGACATTAGTTACTCTAAAAATATCGCTGTATCTAATGCTTCCGGCAGCCATTGCAGTATTTATCGGAGTAAAAATAATCAAAATTATACCCGAAAATATCTTTTTTAAAATTGTGACATGGGCTTTATTGCTTATATCGCTAAAATTAATTTTTGATGGATTAAAAATTCATTTCTAATTTTGATTTCATAATCATTTAAATAAATTCTATTTGATTTTGAAAAAATATTTAAATTGCTGGCAAAACCGTGCTACTCTGTCTTTATGATACATAGGGACAGTATTCATGAACAAGCAACGTAATATTTTATTTAGGAAGTTATCGCTTAGAACTTTGCCAAATCTTCTATTTGGCTCGGTTAGGTTATTAAGTAAAAATCTAAAAACAGAAAAAAAAGTAAAAAATCTTTCTCTTTGGGCTTTCATTTTACTCGCGGGACCCGCTTGTTTAATTTACATGGTCCAGGAATAGAGTTTAGTTTTACTAAAATAATTATTTAATAATTAATTTTGTTTAGTTTGGTCTCGTAACCAATTTAAAAATACATGAACGTAATCCTCTCGGTTTATTTCATTTAACGTTTCATGCCTGCATCCTTTAATAGTTTCATGAGTGATATTAACATGACCTATTCGTTTTAGCTTGGCGGCTAGTTTACTCATATCTTTACCGTAGTTAGTGCAAGGATCCTGATCGCCACCCAGCAGACAAATTGGAAAGCTAGAAGGGATCATTGAAAGGTTTTGACTCGAATAAAAGACCGCCTCTGCAACCTCTAACCACGATTGAAGCGAGATATCAAATCCGCATAGTTTATCTTGAATGTACCTATCAACTTGAAACCTATCGTTCGAAAGCCAGTCAAAATTTGTACGCTTATTAGATATTTTGTTACCCCAGGCATCAAACGTTAACTTCCAGGCGAAATAGCTTTTCGCCCTGGGCGATCGGAACTTTCGTTCGATTGAGAGAATGATTTTTCCAACTACAGCCAAGATATTTGTTTCTATCCCGCTATTCCAACATGCGATACCATTAATCCTATGGTACATGCTCGTTGCGTATCTCAGCAGAAGAATAGAACCAAGTGAGTGTCCAAAACAAAAAATTGGTACATTTGGATGGTTCTTTTTTATTAGATGGATTGAGAAATCTAAGTCTTGCAGTAATTTATCTAATCCATGTTTATCAGAAAAGTGCCCCTTAAATGAATCGGGTGCATGAGTATATCCATGCCCTCGGATATCATGCGCGTAGACTGCATACCCGGCTTCCATCAAGGTTTGCATGAACCAATCATACCTTCCAGCATGTTCAGCCATGCCATGGCTAATATGAACTATTGCCTTTGGTGCGGATTTAGGCGCATTTCTGTAAAAACTTAATTTAGCACCTGAGTAAGAGTTTTCTTCGAACCTTTCCATACACTCTTTAAACACAAAGCCAATAGCAGCGCCATACGCATTTAAGTTGCAAAAAGGTTTAAAGAATAATTAAACGGTTAATAACTTCGGATTTGTCTTTTCACTGGGTGATAGGTGCTTTTTGAAATTTTCTTCAAAAAGCTTTACAAGTTTTTCCGCTGCTTGATCATACTCAAGTGAATTTTCCCAATTCTCCCGTGGGTTCAACAAGGAGCGCTCTACACCATTAATGAATACAGGAACCAAAAAATTAAAATTGTCATCTCTGCGGAACTCTGCGTCATCAAGTTTACCGGTCAATAATGCATCCAAAATTGCTCTTGTGGCTTTTATGGGCATTCGGGTGCCAATTCCATACGAGCCACCCGTCCATCCAGTGTTGATAAGCCAACAGCTAGTACCATTCGCAATTATCTTTTGTTTCAGAATTGACCCATAGATCTCTGGCTTCAACGGTAGAAAGGGAGCACCAAAACAAGATGAAAATGTTGGCTCTGGAACTTTCACCCCGCGTTCTGTGCCAACTGCTTTCGATGTAAAGCCAGATAAAAAGTGATATATTGTCTGCTCCGGCGAAAGACGGGCTACCGGAGGTAGCACACCAAAGGCATCGCAAGTAAGCATTATTAAATGCTTAGGATGCATTCCTAAACCATCATCAGCGGATTTTGAGATATATCGCATAGGATAAGCTGCACGCATATTAACAGTAAGTTTACTGTCGAAAAAATCTAATTCTTTAGTTTGCTCATCGTAAACCATGTTCTCAATCACTGTTGAAAACTTGGTAGTGGTAGCAAGAATTTCCGGTTCGGTTTGCTCGGTCAATCCTAATGTTTTTGCGTAGCAACCGCCTTCGAAATTAAAAATTCCACTTTCAGACCATCCGTGCTCATCGTCACCTATGAGCACTCGTTTACCATCGGTTGATAATGTCGTTTTTCCTGTACCTGAAAGGCCAAAAAATATCGCTGAATCGGAGAATTGATCGGATACTCTATTGGCTGCACAATGCATTGGCAAAATGCCTTTTTTGGGCAAGAGATAATTTAATATAGTAAAGACTGCTTTTTTGTTTTCCCCAGCGTATTCAGTACCCCCAATTAGCACTAGTTTTTCCTCTAAGTTTATTGCAATTACGGTTTCGGTCCTACAACCGTGTTTTTTGGGAATTGCCTGGAAACTTGGAATATTTATAATTGTAAAATCACTCACAAAGTTTTCTAACTTTGGTACTTCTGGCTTAATCAATAGGTGTCTTATAAATAAATTATGCCAAACTAGTTCCGAAATTACTCGAACGTTTATTCTATTTTTAGGATCTGCACCTGCATATAAATCCTGTATAAATAAGTCTTTATCGGCAATAAACGCCAACATATCTCTATACAGGTTTACAAAAAACTCTGCTTCCATTTTAGAATTATTTTCCCACCAAATCTCGCTTTCATTGGACTTTGAAAGAACTATGTACTTATCCTTGGGGGATCTTCCTGTGAACTTGCCAGTTGTTACGAGTAGCGTTCCTCCTAAGCCTTCAGTACCCTCTGAGCGTTCCAGTGACGCGTCAAGAAGCTCCCTCTCGTTCAAATTGTAAAATGCACGTTGGTATTCTTTTATGCCTTGATGGTCTAGGCTAAAATTGGGGTTATACAAACCAATCGCTTTATTCATTGTTTGCCCCATACGCGTCGCCATATTTGGTCTTTAACGCAAGAAATTTAATATGAAAACAGCTAGATTTAATTGTTAGCGCAAACTTTAAAATGTTTGCGCAACCATTTATAAATTAGACAAATTTTATGCTAACGGGCGAGCTCAAATAAACTTTTTATGCAAATTATCTATTACTAAAAATTATTTTAATGTGCCGTTTATATAATTATGTTAGTGGACTCTGAACTTTTTTTTCAAGCAATTATTAAGCCTGTCCTATTGAGGTTTTCAAACGATCCTTACAGTCTCTCGTCTAAAGAGCTTGAATTACTAAAATGGTATTCAAAAACTTTTGTGCAACGTATAGAATTAGAGCTATCAAGATTAGATGAAATTATTTATTCTAATATTGATAGCAAAATCTCGAGTTTGATTGATTTATCAGATGAAAAATAGAAAAGTTAGATTACTGATTGCCTTTGGGCATAGGTCAACAATATTTTTATATTTGGGTTAGCGACTTACTAGCTTTAATTCGTTAATGTCGTTATGCCATTTCTAATATCATCAATAGAGGTGGTTGAGCCGCCACAAACAATTACCAAAATTTTATTGAAGTCCCGTAGATCCTGCATCTTATTGTAAACTGGTGATAAAGCTGCCCCACATGCCGGTTCAACTAAAATTTTATGGTCTGAAAGAAATCTTTCACACGCTGTCAATGTATCTAAGTCAGAGACCAAAGTACTGGTAATTTTATGACCTTTAGCAAGTTGGAATGCACCTTCGCTTACTTTTTTTGCACCTAAAGATGTCGCTAAACTGGAAATTTTTTTTAATTCTACGGTTTTTCCTTTTTTTAATGACTGGTTCAGCGATGCTGCTCCGGCAGTTTCTACTGTCATAATAGGAATATCTTCCCAGTTATTTTTCATTAAACCCTGAATAACGCCAGCTAACAGACCACCACCACCTACAGACAAAATTATCAGATCCGGTTTAAATTCTGTGGTATGGATTTCATCAATCATACTTGAATGCCCTAGCCACAATAGCTCATCGTCAAAAGGGTGAATAAATGCAGTTTCATCTGTCATAATAGACTGAGCTAATATGTTAGCCTCCAACCAAGAGGTACCATGTATAATGACTTCAGCATTATCTTCTTCAAGTAATCCAATAGATCTAGGAGTTGTTGTTTCGGGGACGACAACCTTAACCGGAATGCCAAGTTTTTTCCCTGCATAGGCCACCGCCATTCCGGCATTTCCTCCCGAAGAAGATAAAAATGCTTTAGCTCCTCTTCCAGCATGGTGCTCGCAAGCGTAACCAATACCTCTGATCTTGAAAGATCCTGATGGCTGGAGTGCATCTAACTTAAGTCTGATATCTTTGTTCACTAAATCGCTTAAAATATCAGATCTCACGAGTGGTGTTTCAATATGTAATGTCATTAAATTGTGTCTTTACTGTACAAATTCAAAATTAGGTATAACTTGTATTAAGTTATATTATTTATCTCTGTCTAACATAAACAATGAAATAATCTATTGCGGATCATTTAATGCCTATTAAGAACCGATTTGCCGATCTACAAAATGAGATGGTCAGCTGGAGACACGATTTTCATGAATATCCAGAGTTACAGTTTGATCTACCGCGGACTACAAAAAAAATTACTGAACTTTTGAAAGGATTTGGAGTCGATTCAATTAAAAGTGAAGTGGGTAAAAGCGGTATTGTAGCAGAAATACATGGACAGAAAATTGACTCTGGTAAAGCCATTGGATTTCGGGCAGATATGGACGCTTTACCTGTCTCAGAAATGAATAATTTCTCTCATAAATCGAAAATTGAGAACAAGATGCATGCTTGTGGGCATGATGGTCATACAACTATTCTTTTGGGAGCTGCAAAGTATCTTTGTGAGACCCGTAATTTCAACGGAAAAGTAGTTTTAGTATTTCAACCGGCAGAGGAGGGCGGCGGTGGAGCCAAAGCAATGGTAGATGATAATCTCATTTCGAATTGGGATATTAGCGAAATTTACGGCCTTCATAATCTACCTAACTTACCTGTGGGAGAATTTGCTATTAAGCCGGGTCCCCTAATGGCCGCTTCAGATTTTTTTGAAATTGTAGTAGAGGGTAAGGGCGGGCATGCGGCGCTTCCCCACTTTTCAAACGATACTACCTTGGCTAGTTCTGCAATTGTTTTAGCTTTGCAACAAATAGTCTCTCGGCGAATATCGGCGCTTCAATCAGTAGTTTTGTCGGTTACTGGTTTAAGTACTGACACGATGGCGCACAATGTTACTCCAGACACCGTAAGAATTACTGGAACTACAAGGTTTCTAAATGAAAACGAAAGGCAAAAAATGCCTGAACGAATTAAAAAAACGGCGGAATCTACTGCAGAAGCATACGGGTGCTCTGCACATATACAGTATGGGTTTGGTGTCGGTGTAACTGATAACTATGTTAAAAATACTCAGTTTGCCATTGCTGCAGCTGAAGAAGTTGTAGGGACTAGTAATATTAAAACTGACATTGAGCCAATAATGGCTGGTGAGGATTTTTCTGAAATGCTAACTAAATGTCCTGGCGCTTTTATCTTTTTAGGTAATGGGCAGTCGGCGAGTTGGCATAACCCCTCATATGATTTTAACAATGAGGCATTGCCGTTTGGTTGCAGTTGGTTTGCTAACTTAGCTGAACAACGTCTTCCTTTAAATTAATTTAATTTCGTTTACTCACATTATTGTAAGAGCCCCATCTATAAGAGAGACTCTTTTTATTAACCCATTGTTGTTTAATCTCGCAGCCGACTGAATATAAAAACGATCCTCAAGCTTATTGAATTTATCGTTGCTTAAAACCGTTATTTTGTTTCTATCTGCATACTTAATTAATAACCCATCCGCCTTGTGGCCTTTTTTTGAAACGGTAACATTGTGGCGACTTCTGTTTAATACTCTACAAATCGTCATGGGAACAGTTTCTCCATCGAGTATTAAGTTTTGCTCCCGCAACAACCGAATAATGCTGTGATCAAAAAATAGGTGAGTTTTAAATCCATCTTGCTCTAATTCATTGATAAAATTTACAAAAATATCTAAGTCCCAATTAGCAGTGCCAATTAAATTATTTGCGTCTAAAACCAGATCAAATTCATCTTTATTTACGCGAGATTCAGTAAGCTTTAGACCTTTTTTTATTCTCAGGTACCCAGCAATTAGCAGACTCGCAGTAAATCCATAAATCACGAGCGTTACTATACTTTCTCTATCAAAGATATATAGATATAGCAAAGCCAATGCTAACGAAATCCAAAGAATAAGACCGCGAAAGTATAGCCCTATAAAAAGAATGATTAGTGCTATAAGCATTGGTATATCGCTCGCCGAGCCAGGATCAATACCCATAAATGATCCTAGTTATTTTTTTTAATGCAACGGTGCCGTCATAAGATCTATCTGATGATTTATATAATAAACCGTTTACCAAAAAAAACTCACTTATTTTAAATTTTGTACTCATTAATTTTTATTGTAAGTCGGACTTGCAACAACGCCCTTATCAAACAAATTTGATATCTCAATATCAGATAGATGCAATATATCTCCCAATATTTCTTCAGTATGTTCACCAAGGGCAGGAGCTCCTTTTGCTTCAGTATTATCTACTTTCGAAAAATTAGCTGGATGCCTCGGAACTAAAAACTCACCAGCTTCGGGCTGCTTTATTTTTTTAAAGAGGGGATTGTCCTCACTCAAATCTGGATCAAATTCCAGAGCCTCTTTGACCGAGCGGAAAACTGACCAAGTGAGGCCCGTATTATCAAAATCGCGAGCAAAGTCTTCCACCGCTCTGGTTTTAAACCATGGTTCTAGTATTGCGGTAATTTCATGACGCCACTTCCACCTAGTAGCTTCATCCTTTAGATTGATATTTTTTTCGTTTTCCAAATTCTTAAATTGCTCTGTGGTATCAGTCGCTTTTAAAATTCCTGACCATTGTCTACTTGTTAAACCAATTATCATCACTCTATTACCATCTGCGCATAAAAAATCCTTACCATAAGCTCCATAAAGAGCATTACCAGCTTTTGACCTGTCATCAGTATTTAAAGTTGAATCAGCGATCATTCCGAGGTGGCCAATAGCCGCTGCCGCGACGTCTTTCAAAGCTATCTCAACATCTTGACCAACCCCATGTCTTAACCGGTAGCGTTCAGCAGCTAGTAATGATGAAACACACATATTACCTGCAATCATATCCCAGGCTGGGATTGCATTCGCCACTGGTTCAATGCTTCCTTCATGACCCGTAATCTCAGGGATTCCTAATGCTGGATTAACTGTGTAATCAACTTGAGGTCTTCCTTGCCTATCGCCTTTTAAAGTGACAATTATTATGTCGCTTCTCAATTCCGATAAAGTTTCATAATCCAACCAGCCTTTAACCTTTAAATTAGTTAAAAATAGGCCAGCGTCTTTTCCAGGAGCGGTAATTAAGTTAGTGATTAAATCCTTTCCCTCCGGGTTTTTCATGTCGACTGCAATAGATTTCTTACCCTTATTCATTCCAGACCAAAACAAACTACTACCACTTGGCGAGTACGGCATGCGTCGGGCATCGAGACCTCCTTCGAGCCTGTCAAACCTTATAACCTCCGCACCCATTTGCGAAAGTGTCATGCCGGCCATCGGTACTGCGACAAAAGCAGAGCTTTCGATCACCCGCAAACCAGATAGGATATTATTCACTGTCTTCCTCCCACAAGGCTGTTGCCTCCATACACTGGTGGTCATTAGACGCTGTGTACAAACTAAGACCACTTTTATTTGCCTTCGCAACTAGTTCCATTGAATTATTCGCAAATGCTGGGTGTACCCCTCTAAATGAAAACTTACTTGGGGCAGAATTCTTTAAATTAGTTGCGTATTGCATGAGAAATAGTGCCTGTAGAGGCCCATGCACAATTAAATGAGGGTATTTTTCAACTTCTTGAGCATATTTTAAATCATAGTGAATTCGATGCGCATTATATGTTAATGCTGAAAATCTGAAAAGAAGTGGGTTTGATATGGAAAGTTTTTCTTTCGGGTAATCAGGTTGGGGAAGCTCTCTTTTTTTGGGGGGATTGAATGAATCAGAAGCTTCTAAATACACAATATTTTGTGTTTCTGTTATTGCTAAATTATTCAAAGTTTTCAACTTGTGTTCATAAGTGATAAACACCATTTCGCCTGATTGAGATTTCTTTTCTTTAATATCAACGAGTGTTGTTTCTTTTATTATCTCTTCTCCAATTTTTAAATCAGAGTGAAAATTTAATGAGCCACTTGCCCACATCCGACGTGTCAAATTTTTTGGTGGAATATATCCAACGTGCTTTGGGTGGCCATCTTCTCCCAGTTGACTTAAGTGTGTAGGGGAGGGAAATGCAAACCAATGCCATAAAGCCGGTAGTGCACCATGTTCTTTCAGCTGCCCATCAGATTCCTTTCCGATAGTTGAATTTATAAGCTCCGCAGTTATTAAATCAATTTTACCTGACGTAGTGTTTGTAGTTCCTATCCAGGCAGCGATGTCCGAATTCCCCAATTATTTGCTCCATTATTTTAAGCATACAAAAACCCAATTAAATTATACTACGAGTTTATCAAGCCAGAATTAAGATGAATTGCGCTAAATATAAAAATAACGTTGATTTAATTTAAGCGATTACTACCTATCGAGCTCTGAACTTCTGGCTTCCGAAATAATATTCGCATAATTTGAAATAAAAATTAACAAAGCTCCAATTATTAAAGTTAGCTCTATCGGTTCGCTATACAGTAGAAAACCCAATAATGCGATTATAGGTAACCGAACAAATTCCAGTGGCGAAACAACGGCCGCAGGTATTAATGTTAAAGCAGTAGTTAAACAGTAATGAGCAAGTAGTCCTGAAATACCAATTATGACAACTAAAGGAATTTCCGATATTGAAAATAAAGTGATTTTTCCGTCATAAACGCTACAAACAAAGCCAAAAACTGTTTGAATTACAGTCATAAATAAAAGAATATGAATTGTAGACTCCGATTTGGTTAAGTGCTTTGTAAATAGCACTGAACCAGCAAACCCAATTGCAGAGAGCCCTGCAGCAACGATTCCAAAACTTAAATCTTTTGACCAAGGTGCAGTAATTATAAGAACCCCGGAAAAACCAACTATTCCCGTAATTAAACGAAGTTTTGTAAGAGTTTCCCCAAGAAATATGGGAGATAGAAGTATTACCCACAGAGGAAATGTAAATTCTAATGCAATAACTTGAGCTAAGGGAGCCACAGTAATAGCGAAAAACCATAAATTCTGTCCCGTAAAATGGGCTATATTTCTTCCCAAATGAAATGAAATATTTGTGAATTTTATGCCATGCAAGCTTTTATAGTATAGTCCTATTACAACTATTATTAACAATCCAATAATACTTCGGTACATCATAATTTCGAAGGTTGGTATGGTTTTACCTAATTCTCTGCCGGCGATAGCCATCGCAGAAAATGAAGCAATTGCACCTATCATATATAATGCCGCTTTTACTGCAGGACCAGGCAAGAATTAATACTCTATATTACGCTACTGATAATCAAATAATTTTAATTATTTATTGTCCATATATAAATTGATTTTATTTCGTTTTTGCTTAAAAATGATGACTTAAGTGCAGTAATCTTTTCAACTTTTTAAAAATAGAAGATTTTGTAAACTAGTGTAAAATTCATACGAAAGATTTGTTTTATAATAAATGAATAGGTAAAAATTATGCAGTATCACACGCCATCTAGCTTCAGTGAGGCCGTAACTATTTCGAAGTCAGCTGATGGACTAGTTAAATACCTAGCAGGCGGCACAGATGTCCTTGTGCAGCTGAAAATTGGTAATAATTCTCCAGACCATTTAATTGATATCAAAAAAATACCTGGTGTAAAAGAAATTGCATTGCGTGAAGACGGAGGATGGACAATCGGCGCAGCAGTTTCTGGCGTACAACTTACTAATCATAAAAAGTTATCAAGGGAATGGCCTGGTTTAGTGGAAGGAATGGAGCTTGTAGGTTCTGCCCAGATCCAAAGCAGAGCGACGTTGGTAGGTAACTTGTGCAATGGTTCTCCTGCGGCCGATAGCGTTCCGGGTATGATAGCTGCTGGAGCAACTGTCTCAGTCGTAAGCTCTTCTGGCACAGCGGAAATTCGAGTTGAGGATATACCGGTTGGCCCGGGCTTAACAAATCTTAGAACTGGAGAAATAATAACGGCTGTTAATCTTCCTAAGAGAAACAAGCATGAAGGAGATGCGTACCTTAGATTTATACCAAGAACTGAGATGGATATAGCTGTAGTGGGTTGCGCAGTTAATCTGTCGTTAGAAAATGATGTGATTAGTTCTGCAAAAGTTGTTTTGGGCGCAGTAGGTCCGAAAGTTGAAGTAGCTACTCCTGCTGCACAGTGCCTACTTGGTGAAAAATTAGACGAAAATATATTATCCATATTTTCCGATAAATGCAGTGAACTTGCAAAGCCAATATCGGATAAAAGGGGCTCGGAAGAGTTTCGGAAAGAGGTAATCGGCGTTATCGCAAAACGCGCTGCGAAAAAAGCTTACGACAGAGCGCTAGGAAATAAATGATATGAATAAAATTCACGTGAAAACGAATATAAATGGTGATCAGGTGGAATTTCTAGCTGATCCCCGAGAAACTTTATTGGACTGCTTGCGGGATCATGTTGGATTAACCGGTTCAAAAGAAGGATGTGGAACCGGTGATTGTGGTGCCTGTTCCTGTATTTTTGATGGTGATCTTGTCAGCTCTTGTTTGGTTCTTGGTGTTGAAGCTGAGGGTAAATCGATAGAGACTATAGAGGGTATGGCTGGACGAGAAGAACTTCACCCGCTTCAGAAAAAATTTATTGAGATGGCCGCACTACAATGTGGCTTTTGCACGCCGGGCATATTAGTAGCTGCAAAAGCTCTACTTGAGAAAAATAACAATCCAACGGAAACCGAAGTTAGATATTGGCTGGCCGGTAATTTATGCCGTTGTACTGGATACGATAAAATAATTAAGGCTGTTATGGAAACGGCGAAAGACATTCGGGAGACAGCTTAATGGCTAAAGACGACATAACGAAAAGTTTTAAATTTATTGGAACCCGACCTAATCGTCCCGACGGGTTTGAAAAGGTCACCGGTAGAGCAAAATATGGCGCAGACATTTCAGCAGTCGGTATGCTTCATGGAGCAGTACTTCGATCACCATATGCCCATGCCCGAATAAAGAGCATTAATTTTGAAAAAGCTGCAAAACTTGATGGCGTAAAAGCTATTATTACACGAGATGACTTTCCAAAAGACAGGGAAGGAGAACCTCTAAAACTTTTAGAAAATACAATCGCAGGAGAGATTGCTTATTATGATGGGCACGCAATAGCAGCAGTCGCTGCGACATCAGTATTTACAGCAAAGGAAGCCCTAAAAGAGATAGAGGTAGAATATGAAGTTTTACCGCATGTAATAGATGTGGATGATGCTATGAAGCCCGATGCTCCAATAGTTCGCGAAAATGCTGGGGATTTTTCCGTACCAGAAGGAAGCTCTCCGAATGTAGCAAGCTACATTGAGTTTGGCCGCGGTGATATAGCTAACGGGTTTGATAAGGCAGATATCGTAAAGTCCGGTCTTTTTAAAACAGAAGCAGCCCACCAGGGTTATATTGAACCACATGCTTGTATGGCTCAGTTAGACCACAACGGGCAGGGGGAGATGTGGGTTTGTACTCAGGGTCACTGGTATATTCGCCAGATGTGCTCAGAAGTATTGGGCCTAGAGGCTAGTAAATTGTGCGTAACTCCGTCTGAAATAGGTGGTGGATTTGGCGGGAAAACAACCATCTTTATTGAGCCATTAGCTTTAGCATTGAGCAAGAAATCTGGTGGACGTCCTGTAAAAATAGTTATGAGCCGTTCCGAGGTTTTGCGTGCTACGGGACCAACTGCGTCAGCATCAATGGACGTGAAAATAGGTATGACAAAAGATGGATATTTAACTGCAGGTTGTGTTGAGTTCAGAATGCAAGGCGGTGCTTTCGGCGGTTCGCCAGTCAGTGAGGCGCTTCAATGTGCATTTGCATCTTATAACATGGACGCTGTTCATCATATTGGTTTTGATGTCTTAGCCAATCGGCCGAGGGCGGCTGCCTACCGTGCCCCAGGATCACCGATGGCGGCGTTTGCAGTTGAAAGTTTAATAGATGAGATGTGTACGGACTTAAACCTCGACCCAATTGATGTCAGATTAAAGAATGCTGTCGCTGAGGGTAGCAAGTCAAGTTATGGACCAAAGTTTAAAAAGATTGGTTTGATCGAAACACTAGAAGCTACCAAAGAGCACCCGAATTATTCTATCGAACTAGGGGTAAATCAAGGTAGGGGTGTCGCTGCTGGATATTGGATGAACCATGGCGGAGAGACCTCTGTTTCTGTTTCTTTAGCTGAGGATGGTAGCGTCAATGTCTCTGTGGGTACTCCAGATATAGGTGGGAGCAGGGCATCAATAGCTTTAATGACGGCAGAAACTTATGGAATTCCGTATGATAGTGTTCGCGTAAATATATTAGAGACTGGTGCTCTTGGGTTTAATGAGCCGACCCATGGAAGTAGGGCTACGCTTGCGTCTGGTAAGGCTGTTTACGAAGCTGCTAATCAAACAATTGCTGAAATGTGTAGGCGTGTAGCTAAAAAGTGGCAAATTGATCCTGACGCTGTTTATTGGGAAAACGGATATGCAAAACCAGCAGGACCGAACGCGGGAGATTTTAGTCCTATTTCAATAAAACAAATCGCTTCCGAAATGGATCAAACCGGGGGACCAATAGCAGGGCATCATGAAGCATCAATTCGCGGGGTTGGTCACAGCTTTGGTGTTCATATTGCTGACGTTGAAGTTGATCCTGAAACCGGAAGAGTTACTGTGCTAAGATATCTTGTGGCGCAGGATGCTGGAAGGGCAGTGCACCCGTCTTATGTAGAAGGTCAATTTCAAGGAGGCGCTGTTCAGGGAATAGGGTGGGCACTGAATGAAGAGTATGTATACGGGGAAGATGGGTGCCTGCAAAATGCAGCCTTTCTTGATTACAGAATACCTGTTGCTAGTGATCTACCTAATATTGATACACTTATCGTTGAAGTCCCCAATCCGGATCATCCATTTGGCGTGCGTGGTGTTGGTGAGACCGGTATCGCCCCACCATTGCCAGCACTTGCAAATGCAGTAGCAGCAGCAACTAAGGTAAGGTTGCGATCATTACCGATGTCTCCAACAAAAGTATTGAAAGCCTTAAAGACTGGTAATGATGGCTGTTAATGTTTACCTATGGGCAAGCCTCAGAAAATTTACAAATGATAAAGATATATTGAAGATTGAGGCAACAACCATCGGTGAATTGGTTAGTGTTTTGAGAAGAGACTTCCCTGGTTTAAAGCCATTCTTGGATAGTGGTATTTCCTTTGCTATAAATGGAGAGCTATCAAATCCCAATTCAAATGAAACTATACCAGATGAAGCAGAAATTTATATTATGCAAAAACTCAAAGGCGGTTAAACCACTTTTGTCATTCTATCCCGTTAAATTTATTATTTAAGATTTTTATTACGATAAAATGAGTAACTTTTCCAAAATACGTAACTCTGCTAGGCTAAGCATTGCTCCTATGATGGATTGGACGGATCGACACTGTCGTTACTTTCATCGCACATTTTCTAAAAATATACTGCTATATACTGAAATGGTTACTTCTCCTGCTTTAGTTCAGGGAAATGCAACATATCTATTAGAATTTGACAAATCGGAACATCCTTTAGCTTTGCAACTCGGTGGTTCCGATCCAACTGAACTAGCAAGAGCTGCAGTCATGGGAGCTTCATTCGGTTACGATGAAATTAATCTAAACGTTGGCTGTCCGTCAGATAGAGTACAGTCAGGTATTTTTGGTGCGATTTTAATGAAAACTCCAGAAATTGTTGCTAACTGTTGCAAGGAAATGATCGATGCTGTTGACATAGAAGTTACTGTCAAATGTAGGATTGGGGTTGACCAACAGGATCCTAATGAAACATTACCAAAATTTCTTGAGTGCATATCCAAAGTTGGTGTTACGCGGGTTATAATTCATGCAAGAAAAGCAATCCTATCGGGATTAAGTCCAAAACAAAATCGCAATGTTCCACCTTTAAATTATGAACTAGTTTATAAGATGAAGGAACAATTCCCAAATTTGCATATTTCTTTAAACGGCGGCATTCAATCATTAAACCAAGCGCAGTCACACCTCGAAAATGGAATTGATGGTATAATGATAGGTAGAGCGGCGTATCAAAAACCTGGCGAGGTTTTACCAGACGTAGATAGGCTTATTTATAACTTACCTAACCGCGAAGTTAGTGAAAAAGAAATAGTTAAACAGATGATCCCGTATATAGAAAATCAATATCAAAATGGAAATAAAGTTAGTAAAATAACGAGGCACATGCTTGGTTTGTTTTCAGGTCGACCAGGTGCAAAAGGTTGGCGCAAGGTATTATCAGAAAATGCACACAGTTCTGGTCCAGAAATAGTATTACAGGCATTGAGTGAAGTTGAATAAATTTTAAAAATATTTTTAAGGATATGAGAGGATGAATTTTATCACATTTTTAGGAATTGGTAAAATGGGTCTCCCGATGGCCAATAATCTAGCTAACGCCGGTTACAAGGTCACTTGTTGGAACAGATCGCCTGCAAAACTTAAGCATCTGCCTCCTGTACTAGCGGGAAATAGCGATCTAAACACGGCGATTTCCGGCGCAGATATTGTTATTTCTATGCTTAGCGATGGGTCAGCTACCAAAGAAGTCATTAGTAGGCTTAGCGATACGTCATTGTCTTCGGTTAAAACATGGATCGAAATGGCTTCAGTGTTGCCGCAAGAAGCAATTGATCAGGCCTCTTATTTAAAAAAAAATAGTATTGAATACCTCGACTCTCCTGTTTCAGGGGGAACGGTTGCTGCTAAGAACGGAAATTTAGCAATTATGGTGGGAGGCGAGGAAAACATATTTCATAAGACCAAGGAGATTTTTTATCCGTTGGGTAGACCAGTTCTAGTTGGTCCAATCGGAACAGGCCAGTTAGCAAAATTAGCTAATCAAGCTATTGTGGGCATCACCATCGGTGCGGTTGCAGAGGCAGTGCTTTTGTTAGAAATAGGGGGAGCAGACGTAGACGCAGTTAGAGATGCGCTCTCTGGAGGGTTTGCTGACAGCACGATCCTACAACAACATGGCGCGAGAATGTCAAAACGTAATTTTGAGCCTGGCGGCAGTGTAAAGACGCAATTAAAGGATCTTAAGAATATTCAAAAAGTAGCAAAAATGTTAGATCTAGATTTACCCATGCTAAATGATGTTGCAAAGCGCTATTTGACACTAGCTGATAATTCGCAAAATTTAGATAAAGATCACTCTGCACTTTTTATAGAATTATTGAAGCGAAATAAAATTAAAGATTGAATCTAGCCAACAAAAGCCTTTTCAACGACATATTGCGCTGGTTCAGAATTAGCGCCCTCTTTAAATCCAAGGTCGTCTAAGATACTTTTTATTTCTAAATTTAGTCCAATTGAACCGCAAACCATTGCTCTGTCACTCATTGGAGAAAAATCATTTATATTCAGATCGTTGAACAATTTATTATTTTTTAATTTTTCGGTGATACGTCCCATACAAGAAGAGTTTTCCCGCGTAGTAGTGGGATAGTAATTTAATTTCTTTATGTTATTTTTTCCTAATAATTCTATCATCAATTCATCTTTGCTAAGACCTTCTACCAACAGACGGCCGTACTCTAACTCTGCTAATTCTCTACATGTATGCGTTAAAATAACTTGATCATAATCTTCAAAGGTCTGAGGATCACGAATTAAAGAAGCAAAAGGAGCAATGCCTGTACCTGTCGCAAATAACCATAGTCTGCGACCGGGTAACAGTGCGTCATGCACTAAAGTACCAACCGGTTTGGGTCTCAAAATAATTTGGTCATTAACTTTTAAATGCTGAAGGCGTGAGGTCAGAGGGCCATCCTGAACTTTTATTGAATAAAACTCCAATTCATCATCCCATGACGGTGATGCTATAGAATACGCTCTAAGCAGAGGCTTACCATCATCTTTAAGAAGCCCGATCATTACAAATTCTCCGGATCGAAATCTTAAAGATTTTGGCCTAGTAACTCGAAAAGAAAATAACCTATCTGTCCAGTGCTTCACTGAGGTTACTGTCTGAGCATCCGGCATAACAGGAATTTGAGATTTAGACTGAGTATTCAAAATATTTCACGCCTTACTAACTAAATTATTTAGAATTCTTATAAGGTGGGTATACCAAACCTGCCGATATTACTAGTTTTGCCGCATCTTCTATGGACATATCTAGTTCAATAACATCGCTCCTAGGAAAAAATAACATAAATCCGGAAGTGGGGTTTGGTGTCGTTGGCACAAAAACTGATAATAAATCGTCACTTTTAGTTTTGACTTTATGTTTAACTTCACCTTTTGCATCAGTGGAAATAAATCCAATAGCCCAAATGCCTTTTCTTGGATACTCAATCAAACAAGCCTTTTCAAACGAGCGGTCCGATTGTGCAAAAACAGTTTCAGCAATCTGTTTAACACCAGAATATATTGATCTTACCACAGGCATCCTGCGAACGAGGTTTTCACCAATGCGAATTAAAGATCTGCCAAGAAATCCCTTAGCAATCCAGCCAACAAAGGTGGTGAAGAGTAGGAAAACAACTACGCCTAAACCTCTTATATTGATGGCTACATCTTGACCAAATATCGTATTTAAAATGTTATCTGGATGGTATGGGCTTGGGATAAATGGCAATACGAAGCCATCTATCCACCCAATAACGCTCCAAATAAGCCAAATTGTTAATGCAACCGGAGCAATGACTACCAGACCAGTAAGAAAAGAATTCCGAAGCCCAGCCAGAAGACCTGATTGAGGTTTAATTAAATTTCCTGGATCTTCAAATTGCTTATCTGACATGCAAGAACACTAATAAAATGAATAAGTTACGTAAAGGGAAATTTCAAATCTTTTTGGCCTCTTCAATTAAACACGAAGCAATTTTACAGGCAAGATCTGCATTATTTTTAACTAACTCTATGTTCGCTTTTAGTGACTCTCCTTTGGTTAACTTATAAATCTTATCAAGTAGGAATGGTGTCAAATTTTTATCAGAAACCATTTCTTTTTTTGCTTCTAAATTAGCTTTTTTGATAATGGGCAATATTTCCTGAAATGAAATTTCGGCATTACGCGGTATTGGGTTTGCTACAAGCTGACCACCAGGGATTTCTAATGCTTCTCTAATTAAGTGTGATCTTGCAATTTCTTGAGCACTATTCATTCTGATTGGTGATTTTAATCCACTAGATCGCGACCAAAAAGCAGGCAACTCATCTTGATCGTAAGTAATCACTGGGACCCCGAGAGTTTCAAGAACCTCTAATGTCTTCGGCAAATCCAGAATTGCTTTAGGGCCTGCTGATATAACAGTAACTGGAGTTTGAGCCAGCTCTTGCAAATCTGCGGAAATATCAAAAGTCTTTTCCGCATCAAGATGAACACCACCTACACCGCCTGTAGCAAATACTTTTAATTTTGCATTTGCCGCCAAAATCATTGTTGCAGATACGGTTGTTGCTCCAGTTTTGCCACATGTAAGGGCAGCAGCTAAATCACTGCGAGATATTTTAAGTACATCTTTCGTTTCAGACAGGCTTTTTACCTCGTTTTTAGTTAGACCAATTTTTATCACACCGTTAAGGATTGCTATAGTAGCTGGAACAGCGTTATTTGCTCTAATAATTTTTTCTACATCATGCACCATATTCAGATTTTCAGGGTAGGGCATGCCATGGGTGATTATCGTGCTTTCAAGCGCCACGACTGGAATGTTGTTACGCAACGCATTTTCAACCTCAGGATTTATTTGTCTTTTTATCATTTTCACTCAGAAATATATTTTGCTGACTTCTCAACTGCAAATTCCAAACATTGCTCTGGATCATAGTTAAGCATCTCAGCCTTTATATGAGCTGCCAAAAACGCGTCACCGGCACCAGTTAACCTTTTAACCTTTATTCTTGGAGGTTTCACGGACAACACACCACTAGAGCTGCTAGCCATAGATACTTTGTCTTGACCGTTTGTTATAATTACTTTTCCTACTCCGTGGCTGATTAATTCATTTGCGGCGATAGCTGTATCAGAAAACTGAATTCCACATAAATTTTGAGCCTCAACTAAATTTAAGTAAAGAGTAAATTTTTCTTTATTTAAGAATGGAGCTAGACGACTGGCCTTGCCAGGTGATGCTGGAACAACCTTAACATCAAATTTTTCATAAAAATGATCTGAGGAAAGATGTTTTAGTAATGCTGGCTTTAAATTACCATCAACTATCAGCGGTACTTTGCTAGATTTTATATGACCGTTGAAGTGTTCGTTTTTCAACGGCTTTAAAATCTCATATCCAACTGCTTCCAAAGAGTGAGCATCAGCTATTGCTGCAACTACACCACCATGATCCTCTATTGCTACATAATTGTCTGTTCTAAAATTGTCAGACCGATAAATATAATCAGCATTTATTCCTTCATTTTGACAATAGGAAAAAAGCTCGTCACCCTCACTGTCATTTCCTAGAAACCCTAATAGGCAGGGATTTAGTTCAAGATTAATAAGATTTTGTGCAATATTGAAAGCAACACCACCCGGTATTCGTTTAATGTAACCTCCAACATCATCACCTCTACTTATCGGCTTATCAGTACGTCCGATTACATCCCAAAGAACGCTCCCTACACATATGGCATCGATTTCATAAACCATTAGCTTCTATAACGCCAAATGTAAGAGCCGCCCACAAACTTTCCCAAATAACGCCCTTATCTTTTGATAATTTCACACTAGCTGGCCTCAGTATTACATTATCAATTAAATATGTTCTGTCATTTTTCACTTTTACCGTTGCCATTCCTTTTTTATTAGTTTGAACGGCGAAAGTATTGACACCGAAATCAATGGTCGAACGCTCAAAGACGTTCAGGGTCGCAAATGCATGAGGTTGTCCATTATACAGTAGAAGTATTTCTATGCCATCAGACATATCATCTGTATAAGGATTCTCTTTGGCAATTAATTCAAGTTCAAGATTATTCGCTTGATCTGAACCTATTGAGCTACCTACGCCCACAAGCGCTTTGCTGTATCGCGTATAAATTTCAGAAAAATTTTCCATAGGAAAACTCTGACTTAAATGAAGATCAACTGCATCTTGCGCATCTTTTTCTATAGCAAAACTGTGAAACTTTTTAAAATCTTTATACTTGATCACACTTGGTTTGGAGACATAAATAGCTGAAATCAAACCATTTTTATCAGGTTCTATTTGAAGAGCAGGAATGTCACCTTGACGAGAAGCATTATCGAACAGTTCTCCATTCTGTCTCCAATAAAGCTTTTCGACAGATCTATCGAAATAGCCTAGAGAAAAACCGTCAAAATTTTCTCCATTTCGTAAATCAAAATCTACTTTAGTGCCTTTTTCTACTTTAAATTCTGATGTATCAATCCAGAGCTCGTGACCCACTAATGTACATGGAAAAAAAAGAAATATGATTTTTAAAAATAATTGCCGGTACATATTCAACTTCATATTTAATGTCCTGCTATTAATAAAGATATTATTTTTAAGCCTCGCGACTACTGTGCATTCACATGAGGTCACGCCAGCAATAGGAGATATATTTCAAAAACAAGACGGCATTCAATTAGAAATTAGGCTTAATCTAGAGGCGTTACTTTCTGGCATCGATTTGTCAGATATTTCCAATACAGATGAGGCAACACAATCTGCCGAATACGATTTCTATAGAGGTATGTCTGCGGTCGATCTAAAATCAAATTTTTCAAAACTATGGCCAAATTTTAAAAATGAAATTCAAATAAAACAAGATACGGAATTAGTGGATCTAAAACTACAAAATATTTTGGTCGAAGATCAGAAAAATTTTGAGTATCCAAGATTCACAACAGTGATTTGCTCCGTAAAATTAGATCCTCGAAGACCGTTTAGCTTTCAATGGGCAAAGTCGTTTGGAGAAATAGTGCTGAGAGAGCAGGGTGGTGATAATAGCTTTACACAATATCTCCAACCAGGGGAAAAAAGCGCTGAGATAAGTATTAGTGAAAAAGAATCCTCCAAATTTTCAGAAGTATTTCTCGAATATATTCCTGTGGGATTCGCGCACATAATTCCAAAAGGCTTAGACCATATACTTTTTATAGTAGGCATATTTTTCTTATCGATTAAATTGAGTTCTTTGTTTTTACAAATTACAATTTTTACGTTGGCTCATAGCGTTACGTTAGCAATGGCATCTCTAGGTCTAGTTAATATCAGCCCTTCACTCGTTGAGCCATTGATTGCTGCTTCAATTGTTTACGTTGCAATCGAAAATTTCTATTCAAAAGCCATAAATCTAAGGAGATCATTAGTAGTTTTCATATTCGGCTTGCTTCATGGACTAGGCTTCGCATCCGTTTTGGCAGAATTTGGTTTACCTATCCAACAATTCATTCCAGCCTTAATAGGTTTCAACGTAGGGGTGGAACTGGGTCAGCTTAGTGTTGTTTTTATTCTATTCATTGCGATTGGTTATTGGTTTAACAAAAAAAATTGGTACCGAAAATTTATAACCTTACCAATATCAGGTATAGTAGGCTTGATCGGATCCTATTGGTTTTTTGAACGCATTTTTTAATCAGAAAAAATTAGCAAATGGGGTTGTTACCGTAGAGAATATAGTCTAGATGACCTCCAATTAAAATTCGTAGGCAGCTTTCGGTTAGATAGAAGAGACATTTTTATTTAACCAGCCGGTTGGAGCCTTGCTCTGATTTGCTGCTGAGATACAAACCGGGAAAGGAAATTAAATGGCTCTACCAGAGTTTACATTGCGCCAATTGCTTGAAGCTGGCGTACACTTCGGCCACCAAACACAAAGATGGAATCCTAGAATGGAGGAGTTCATTTATGGTGAACGAAACGGCATTCACATTATGGATTTAACTCAAACTGTTCCGATGCTTGATGCCGCATTGAATGTTGCTAGAGAAACCGTCGCTAAAGGTGGAAGAATTCTTTTCGTTGGAACAAAACGACAAGCATCTACAGCTATTGCGGAAGCAGCAGAAAAGTGTGCCCAGTACTACATGAACCATAGATGGTTAGGTGGTACTCTTACAAATTGGCAAACCGTTTCTCAGTCTATTAATAGATTAAAAGCATTAGATGAAAAAATGGCCACAGGGTCTGAGGGTTTAACAAAAAAAGAGAGGTTGGGTATGGAACGTGAGCAGTCCAAACTGCAGGCTTCTCTCGGTGGAATTACCCAAATGGGCGGAGTTCCAGATCTTTTGTTTGTTATAGACGTTAAAAAAGAGGCGCTTGCTGTCGCTGAAGCGAATAAGCTTGGTATTCCAGTCATAGCAGTAGTAGACACCAACTGCTCTCCGTCCGGAGTAGATTATATAATACCCGGCAATGATGATGCAGCCAGAGCTATATCATTATATTGTGATTTAATAGCTCGTTCCGCCTTAGACGGAATGACCGAGCAAATGGGTGCAGCTGGCGTTGATCTCGGGGAAATGGAAAATGTACCTTTAGAACCTGAGCTTGGGGATGATACCGGCAAAGAAGAAATTGCTGAAGCGGTTGCAGCAGATCCTGTAGTGACTGAAGAAGAAAAGCCGGAGAGTGAGCCTATCCTCGATGAGCCTTTGGTCGCTGAAGCGGTTGCAGCAGATACTACAGCGGCTGAAGAAGAAAAGCCTAAAAAAGAAAAGGCAGCAACTAAAAAGAAGGCCACAACAAAGAAGGAAGTATCAGAAAGTTCTGAGGAAGATGCTAAACCTAAGTCAAAATCAGCAGCTAAAACAAAAAAAGCAGAGTCAGTTTCCAAAGAAGCCTCAGTAGAGGTAGAAAATGAGGATAAAGACGCCAAAAAAGCTAAAAAGAAACCAAAGGCTGAAGCTGCTAAAAAATAACAACCATAAATTTCTGACTAATGGTTAATAATTAAAGAAATTAAGATAGGATAGGAAGTATCATGGCGATAACGGCTTCTATGGTAAAGGAACTGCGGGAAACAACTGGCGCAGGCATGATGGACGCTAAAAAAGCTCTGACTGAAACAGATGGAGATTTTGAGGCTGCAATTGATTGGCTTAGAACCAAAGGATTGGCTAAAGCGGCGAAAAAATCTAGTAGAGTAGCGGCAGAGGGACTTGTCGCGGTGGCTACAAGCGACGGCAAAGGTGTTGCAGTTGAAGTAAACTCCGAAACAGACTTTGTCGCCAAAAATTCTGATTTTCAAGAAATGGTAAAAGCTATAGCTACTGCAGCGTTGGATGTATCCAATACGGACGAATTGGCGAGTGCCTCAATAGATGGAAAGACAGTAACCGATACGCTCACCGATAACATTGCCAAAATCGGTGAAAATATGACCCTTAGACGAATGCAGACTATAGAGGCTGAACGAGTTGTTACATATGTTCACAACTCTGCGACTCAGGATATGGGACAAATTGGAGTTTTAGTTGCGATAAATGGAGACAACACAGAGTTTGCCCGCCAGGTAGCTATGCACGTCGCAGCAGCTAATCCACAGGCATTGAGCGCTGCAGAACTTGATCAGTCAATTGTTGAACGTGAGAAAAATATTCTTACGGAGCAGGCCAGGGAATCCGGAAAACCCGAGCAAGTAATTGAAAAGATGATACAAGGACGAATGAAGAAGTTTTTGGCGGAAGTTACACTGCTTGGCCAAGATTTTGTAATTAATCCAGATCTTACAGTTGAAGCTGCCGCGAAAGAAGCCGGAGTTGAAATCATTTCTTATGTACGAATGGCCGTTGGCGAAGGCATTGAGAAGATAGAGGAAGACTTTGCTGCAGAAGTTGCAAAGGCCGCTCAGGGTTAGCAACTGCAAGACGTTCAGGTGGATAGATAGCTATCTGGTTATTTATTCACTAACTTTTGGCAGTTAATATTTACTTTTAAGTATCTATTATTATTAGTTAAAATAATATTACTCATTATAAGTTTTGTTAACATAATATATATTATGCGAATTTTATATGTACATACTTATAAACACTTAGGGATATCCCTACTAATCTTCAAAACTCAGTGAACCCCAGATAGTAACGAGAAACGGAACCAAATACGTTAGACCAACTTTCCATAAAGCAGGATATTCTTGAGATTTAAGCGTATCACCATGATTTATGAGTAATAGAGCCGACCCAACGACAACAGATGTTAAGAATGCCTTTCTTATAATTCCCTGTCTTAATGCCATTTTACCCATTTATTTTGCTTGTTTGCCTAATTTTGCACGATAATCATCTTGTATAGATTTAAGTTCTTTTAATATTTTCTCTAAATCATCAGGCCTTTTGACTATAACATCTAGCGTGTCACTTGAATGCAAACTATGTGCAACAGTTTTTTCTTTTTGATCATTAATAATAAGCTGATAAGGTTTAATAGATTCGGAGAAACCCTTTAATTTAATAGGTTTTTTCTCTTCGAACTCAAAAACTTTCTCTACTAGACTTTTTGTTTCAGGCGATACAAGTATCTCTTGCGGGCCGCAAGCTGCCTCTAATCGAGCCGCTAGGTTTACTGGACTTCCAAGCACAGTGTAATCTACTCGCTGAACCGATCCAAAGTTTCCCACAGTACAATATCCTGTAGATATTCCTGTTCGTACCTGAAGCCCTTGAGTTATACCCTTCTCCTTCTTCCAGACCTCATCAAGCTCCCCTACTCGCTTACGCATCGCTATTGCCATGTTAACGCATTTTTCAGCGTCTAACGCCGTACCTTCCGTTTCGGGATCTCCAAAAAATATTAGAATAGCATCACCGATGAACTTATCTATAGTTCCCCCAAAATATAATGCTATTTCCGTCATTTCTGACAAATATTCATTAATTATTTCTGCCAGCAAATCAGGATCTAACGTATCCGACAAACTTGTAAATTCTTTGATATCGGAGAAAAAAACAGTTAATTTTTTACGAGTATAAGTCTCCACCTTATCCGTATCAGTTTCAAATATGTTTTTGTATATTTGGGGGCTAAGATACTTTGCCAATTGGTTAGATATTTTCTCTAAACGCTCTGTTTTAAAGGAAAGCTCTTCAAAAGCTTTTTCATTTTCTACAAGCAACTCCTCATTTCTCGCTTGTAGAGTTACTTCGTTGGTTCGATCAATTAACTGTCCTTGAACTCCAACAAGTCCATTTGAAAATGAACTTGATGTCCTGGTAGAAGCTAAAGTGAAATAACGCTCTTCATCCCCCACTATTATTTTAATTTTATGTATTAATAATTTTCCATCTTTGTTGAGCTTTTGTTTGAACTCTGAGATGTGGCTTTGCGCCACGTCTAATAAACCTAGTAACGTTAGAAGATTTTGACCCTCAAGGACGACATCATCATTAAAAAGGGATTTAAAGTTATTGTTGACCTTAATTATATTTAAATCTGCGTCGGCAAAATACGTAGCTGTAATTGCGTTTTCAAAATTAAAAAAACTAAGATCATACAAGAATTGCTGATTAAAAAGCTTTTCTAACTCCATTAACTGTGCCCTGTATCACATTGTTATTTAATATATTTGTGCCATCAGAAAAAAGCCTGTAGATTAGTTTGTGATCGACCGAGTATCAAAGCGTGAACATCGTGGGTACCTTCGTAAGTGTTCACAGTTTCGAGGTTCATCAAATGCCGAAAAACATGAAAATCCTGCGAAATTCCATTGCCACCATGCATATCTCTCGACTGCCGCGCGATATCTAACGCTTTTCCACAATTATTCCGTTTGGTCAGGGAAATCATTTCTGGTGCTGCATTACCCTCGTCCATGAGCCGACCAACCCTTAAGCAGGCCGTTAAACCCAGTGTAATTTCAGTTTGCATATCAGCTAATTTCTTTTGAAAGAGTTGGGTTTGGGCTAACGGTTTTCCGAATTGCTTACGATCTAAGCCATACTGCCGTGCCGCATGCCAGCAAAACTCTGCTGCACCCATAACCCCCCAACTAATTCCATAGCGTGCTCTATTCAAACAACCGAAGGGCCCCTTTAATCCTTCAACATGAGGAAGTAATGCCTCTTCTGAAACCACAACGCCATCCATAACAATTTCGCCTGTTACAGAAGCCCTTAGTGACAGCTTCCCCTCAATTTTTGGGCTCGATAAACCTTTCATCCCTTTCTCTAGTACAAAACCTTTTATCTTGCCTTCATGGGCGTCCGATTTGGCCCAAATTACAAATACATCTGCAATTGGTGAATTTGATATCCACATTTTAGAACCTGTTATGCGGTACCCACCATTAATTTTCTCCGCTTTTGTCTTCATAGAAGCTGGATCTGAACCTGCATCTGGTTCTGTAAGACCAAAGCACCCTATCATCTCACCACTTGCTAAAGCTGGTAGATATTTTTGTCTCTGAGCTTCCGTGCCATAAGCATATATCGGATACATTACCAAGCTTGATTGAACCGACAGCATAGACCGATAACCGCTATCAATTCTCTCAATTTCCTGAGCAACTAATCCGTAGGAAACATAGTTGGCACCCAAACCGCCATACTCTTCTGGAATGGTTATGCCAAGAAGGCCCATTTTCCCCATTTCCAAGAAAATTTCAGGACAAACTTCCTCACCTGCAAAACCTTCTACTACCCTCGGCATCAACGCCTCTTTTGAAAACGTGGCAGCACTTTCTTTAATCATGCTTTCATGATCAGCGAGAAGGTCAGATAAACGAAAAGGGTCGGACCAATCGAAACTACCCAGATCAGGACTATCTTTAGTTTTCAGTCTTGTTAACTCTAAATTCAAGTGACACACCCTCGATAATCAAAAAATATGAGTTTTCAGTATATCGCCAAAAAGGTAATTGTAAAATATACAAATTTGACGCTCATTACACAAACTTGCAGAAATCTGGAGGTTTCCTAACCGAGAGCGTAACCTGCTCCGCGCACAGTACGAACAAGATCCTCCTCACCATTCTTACAAAGGGCGCGCCTAAGCCGCCCTATGTGCACATCTACTGTTCGAGTATCTACATAAATATCTCGACCCCATACTCGATCCAGTAAAGCGTCTCTAGACCATACTTTCCCCGGTTTTTCTAAAAAGGTGGCTAACAATTTAAACTCAATAGGTCCTAGCTTAATATTTTCACCAGAGCGCGTAACTCTATAGGTCTCCATATCAAGTTCGATACCGTCAAATGAAAGTTTTTCAGCAACCGCTGCCCCTCTTACGCGCCGAATCTGACCCTTAATTCGAGCTAGTAATTCTTTAATACTATAGGGTTTTGAGACATAATCGTCTGCACCGATATCTAATCCTCTAATCCGATCGACCTCTTCGGATCTAGCCGACAACATAATAATTGGAGTATTTTTCGTCTTAGCTGAAGACTTGATCCGCCGACATAATTCTAACCCGCTCAGTTTCGGCATCATCCAGTCCAGGACTATCAAATCTGGTCGATAATCCGTTATTAATTCCCAACCAATTTCACCATCTTCGGCACAGATTACCTCGTAACCGGCCTCTTCTAAATTATGTTGCAATATAAGACGTTGAGCCTCTTCATCCTCTATAACTAAAATCGTTGGCCTAACCATATCTCAGCCCTCTTTAGCTAGCACTCTCTGAATCAACTTTTGTCAGCGATGTGGTGTCTACTTTTGGACGTTCTTCGGAGGGATATTCGCCCGTCGCAACGTAAATTGCTTGCTCAGCTATCGAGGTTACGTAATCCCCAACTCTTTCGATATTTTTCGCTATGAAATGAAGATGCATACACGTTGTAATATTTTTTGGGTCTTCCATCATAAATGTCAAAAATTCCCGGAAAAGAGCGTTATAGTGAAGGTCAATGTCTTTGTCCTGTATAATTACGGCCTCCGCTAACTCTACATCCTTACGAACATAGGCATCTAGAGCGTTATTCATCATCGAAATTACATCTTTAGTCATACGCCTTAAAGAATTACTGCCTTGCTCAGTTATCAATGATGGTTCCATTACCAAAGATCGCTTGGCCATATTTTTTCCATAATCACCAATTCGCTCTAAATTTGAAGCCACTTTAATAAAGGAGAGTGCATACCGAAGATCCGTAGCAGCGGGAGATCTAAGTGCAATAAGCCTCACTGTTTGAATATTTACCTCTTCCTCCAGTGAATCAATAACTTGATCGTGCTCCCTGACCTTGCTTGCTAACTCAATATCAGATTTTACTAAAGCAGACGCCGCATCAAATAGAGACTTCTCAACTAATCCACCCATTTTCATTAGCGTGGATTGAATTTTTTCTATGTCCTCGTCAAAAGCAGACATAATATGTTTTTCAGCCATTCCTTATCCAATCTTTCCGCTAATATAACTCTCTGTTCTTGGGTCAATAGGTTTAATAAATAATTCCTCAGTATCCCCGTATTCAACTAAGTCACCAAGATGAAAAAAAGCTGTTTTGTTACTCACCCTTGCAGCTTGCTGCATTGAATGGGTAACTATGACAACGCAAAAGTTTTCCTTAAGATCATTGATCAATTCCTCAATTTGAGCTGTAGCAATTGGATCAAGCGCCGAGCACGGCTCATCCATAAGCAGAACTTCCGGCTGGGTTGCAATTGCTCTTGCAATGCACAATCTTTGTTGCTGACCACCAGACAAACCAGTTCCTGGTTCAGATAATCGGTCCTTTACTTCTTCCCAGAGCGCCCCGCGGCGCAGTGCCATTTCCACTATTTCATCTAACTCAGTTTTTGATTGTGAAAGTCCATGAATCCTTGGTCCGTATGCCACATTGTCGTAAATTGACTTAGGAAACGGATTAGGTTTTTGAAAAACCATCCCAACTTTTGCCCTCAATTGTACTGGGTCAACTTCGGGGTTATAGATATTTTGCCCATCAAGTAGAATCTCACCCTCTACACGACAGGTATTAATAGTATCATTCATCCTGTTTAAAGATCTCAAAAACGTAGATTTTCCGCAACCTGAAGGGCCGATAAAAGCCGTAACAGTTTTATCTTGTATCTCAACATCAACATTTTTAATTGCATGCTTATCTGCATAAAAAACCTGAACGCCTTTTGCTGAAATTTTTATTTCATTTTCCATATATATTCACTCTTTTCAAAAGACTTCATTACCCTACCAACGACGTTCAAAACGACGGCGCAGAATGACAGCAACAGTATTCATAGTAATTAAGAATACTAATAGAATAATTATTCCGCCCCACGCTCTTTCATAAAAGGCAGGATCGGATCTCTTCGCCCACTCATAAATCTGTGCAGGCATTGCAGAGTTCGGCGACGCTAAGCCCTCAATAATGCCGGTTGGCATATTTGTAGCAATATATCCTATCATTCCTATGAGTAGCAATGGTGCTGTCTCTCCTAAAGCCTGCGCTAATCCAATGATAGTTCCGGTTAAAATTCCTGGAGCTGCTAATGGAAGGACATGATGAAAAACAGTCTGCATTCTTGATGCACCAACCCCTAAAGCAGCATCTCGGATACTAGGGGGAACCGACTTTAGTGACGCCCTGGTAGAGATTATAATTGTTGGAAGGGTCATCAAAGTTAACACCATCCCACCAACAAATGGTGCCGACTGCGGCAAATGCATAAAATTAATAAAAACAGCTAAGCCTAAAATGCCAAATACAATTGAGGGCACTGCGGCTAAGTTTGATATATTAACTTCTATTACATCAGTGATCCAGTTACGAGGAGCAAACTCTTCCAGATAAATGGATGCAGCAACTCCAATTGGAAGGGATAATATCAATACAACCAGCATCATGTAAAAAGAGCCTACCATAGAAACTCCAAAACCAGCAGCTTCTGGTCTCATATCAGAGGCGTCAGACCCCAAAAGGAAACCCAAGTTGAACTTTTTCTTTATTATTCCTAGCTCAACAAGTTGATCCACAAGATCTAACTGCTCAGGCGATACATTTTTGTTACTTTTAATGGTATCCCTTGTGACCCTCCCCTTAAGATAGCCATCAATCCAACTGTTTGTTAGGAATTCGAACGAGACCGTTTGGCCAATAACGTTTAAATCTTTTAATACAAAATTTCTTAACTCCGATGCTGCACTCTTTGATAAAATTTTGCTTGCGTTCTTAGAAGATAAATCTGTTTCAAGGTTTTCTTTTGAAATTAAAACTTCAAAAGATTTTTTTATCAAAGGTGTATACCCAAAAGTAGTTACCTTTTTAATGTTGGCTAAGTCTCTGTTTCCGTTTTTATCCAGCTTTGCTTCAATTAATTCTATCTCAAGAGTAATAAATGTCTGCTGAAATGCATTTAAACCCTTAGAAAGTATCGTCCCAATCAGAATTACAAGCATTAGAAGGCCAATAGAAATTCCAATTAAACCATATAAACGAAAGCGTTTTTCAGCCGCATTTCTTTTTTGAGATAAGCTTGATATCGAAGACAAAGAGGTCTTGTTAATTTTCATTAATCATACTGCTCTCTGTATTTGCGAACAACATACAATGCTATCACATTTAAAACCAAAGTTATTAGAAACAAAGACAACCCAAGGGCAAAGGCTACGAGAGTTTCTGGACTATTAAAATCACCATCACCGGTTAACTGGCTTACTATTCTAGTAGTAATTGTTGTCATTGCTTCCAAAGGGTTCCCACTAAATTTTGCAATGGCACCAGCGCCCAAAACCACTATCATAGTTTCACCAATGGCTCTTGAAGCAGCTAATAATATTGCTCCAACAATACCTGGTAAAGCTGCAGGCAGGATTACTAGGCGTATGGTCTCTGATTGAGTTGCGCCCAATCCATACGAACCATCTCGAAGTGATTGAGGTACGGCATTTATTATATCATCCGAAAGAGATGATACGAATGGAATTAACATCATACCCATTACTGTACCAGCTGTCGCAACTGACCTAGCATCAGACATCCAGTTGACGCCAAATGCGCCCCCATCACCGAAAAAATCCCGTAAAAATGGGCCAAAAGTAATTAAAGCAAATAGCCCATATACAATTGTTGGAATTCCAGCAAGAACTTCAAGCATTGGTTTGACGATTGATCTCGTATAACTTGACGCATACTCTGCTAGATAGATTGCTGAAAATAGGCCAACTGGAACGGCAACCAAGAGTGCAAAAATAGAGATGTATAAAGTACCAAAAAGTAAAGGAAGGATAGACATCTCGCTATCACCATGAAAATTTGGAGCCCAAGTGTAGCCAAAAAAGAAATCTTTCCATTCATGCAATTCAAAAAACCGGAAAGTCTCAAAAAGCATAGATGCTACAATGCCCAACGTAGTAATTATCGCGATACCAGCAGCTACTATCAATATTCCAAGCACAATGTTTTCAACATAGTATCTTGCTCTAAAATCAGGAGTAACCTTAAAAATATAGAGTGAAACAATACCTGCCATAATGATAATTAAAACAAGGTTAAAGGTATTATTCGCATTGGTTTCTAACAAAAATAAATCGTAACCGACCCGAAACAGGAAGGGCCTCGTTTCCGGATCGAAGGGTTGATTGACTGAGTCATAAAGTGAAGCCATCACTTCATAGTCAATTGTACCGGTTTGATTAAATATCTCAGTTTTTTTGGAGAGATCTGCAGATAAAAATGTATCTCTTATAGTCTCAACCTGCCCAACTAAGAGAGAGATATTTTCGTCTGACGATACCTTAAATGAATTGATTAAATGTTCAACAACAGTGGCTTCTAAATAAAAAGGGATTATCAACCACCAGAAAAAATAAATAATCAATACCGGCAATCCAGTACAGAGCAATCCAAACATGCCATAATAGTGAATTCGCGAATTAAGGTTTTTGTAGTTATATGCAACAAGATAAGAAACCCTGTATGAGGATGCAAAAACAACGATTATGACCAACACAACCCCCAACAGTAGAAGTGTTGTTCCTGCCATCTTATTCCCCCACCACTAACTTAAAAGCCAATTTGAAAAGCTGAATTACCTGCTATGTAAAAAAGGTCACAGAATTATGAACTTTTTGTAACACTATTATGACAACTTTATCTTTAGTTTAAAAAATTAGGAGAAAGCTCAAAATCCTATAAACCATCAACCATAGCCTGAGTTTTAGCTAAGTCCGGGTCACTAACCAGACCGTATTCAGCTAGTGGTCCATCTGGTCCAGCTATTTCGTCCGATACGAAGAACTGGATGTATTCTTTCAATCCAGGAATTTGGCCGATATGGGCATTTTTTACATAAAACTGGAGTGGACGAGATATAGCGTACTCACCACTCGCTATGGTTTCAGTGGAAGGCATAATACCATTAATTTTCGAAGCATAGATTGTATCGGTATTATTGAGCAAAAACGACAAACCAAAGACACCAATTCCCTCTTTGTTAGACGCAATCGATGCAAGTGTTTCGGTATAATCGCCATCAATATCAACTGAAACGCCGTCAGTTCTTACCTTCATACATTGTTTATCAGCTTCTTTTTTTGTCAAACCTGAGTCCATAAAATGTTTATGAGAGCCTTCTTCTTTACATCCTGCAACCATAACTTTTTTATCAAAAACTTCTCTTGTCCCGTGCTTAGTTCCCGGAATGAACAATTTTATATTTCTATCTGGAAAATTAAGATCTATATCTCTCCAGTTTATTGCCTCCGATTTGTCTGAAATCGCCAAATAAATTTGGGTAGGCGTTAAATCTTCAAAACCTTTGGTTTCTAAACGAGATGCAAAGACAATTCCATCATACCCGATTTGTACTTTAGTATATTCACCAATACTAGCTTTACACTTAGCACCTTCATCTTCTTTCATGAGAGATGACGAATTTGCTATATCGGTAGTGTTTGTACCAACTCCTTCACACATTCTCTTTCTGCCAGCACCAGATCCACCCGATTCTACTACTGGTGTTGGAAAATCAAAATTCTCGCCAAATGCTTCAGCAACAATTGACGCATAAGGTAAAACGGTTGAAGAGCCAGCTACGTGCACATAATCACGTGCGACAGCAGCACCAGATGCTATAAATAGCGAAGACGCGGCAGCCAAAGCTAAATTTCGAATATACATTATAAAACACTCCTAATAAACAAATGATTCCCAGTTGGAATGATTAATAACTACGTTTTTAAGGAGTCTTTTATGTGAACTTTTTGTTACGGTTTTGTGACAAATATCTTTAATTTATTCTATCAGGAAAAATTACAGAAAATACACTACCGCTGCCTGGATCACTCTCTATTATTAATCTTCCATTATGCCGTGCCATAATATGTTTTACGATAGACAAACCTAGTCCCGTCCCACCTTCATTTCTCGATCTGTGGTCATCTACTCTGTAAAAACGTTCTGTTAGTCGCGCCAAGTGATGTTCCTCAATGCCTATTCCAGTGTCTTCAAAACTTACTTTATAACCGTTTTTCAGCAAAACTTTATGATACTCAATACTATTCATAGTAACTTTGATTTTGTTACCATCTCCACCATATTTTATTGCGTTTTGAAGAAGATTAGTAAAAACTTGCACAATCTGAGAGTAATCTCCCATTATCAAGGGATCTGATGCGTCCTGCACATATTTTATACTAATATTTCTTTTTGCCGCAGTTGGAGTTAGTATTTCGAGCACCTCACGCATAATCTCGCTAAGGTTTACTTGTTCTGTCGGTAATTGTTTTTCTGCAGCTTCAACTCGTGATAAACCTAGCAAATCATCTATCAAGCTACTCATGCGTAAGGACTCTCGTTCCATCACTCTCAAAAATTCATTTGCTTTCAATGGGTTACTTTTTATAACTCCAGAGAGTGTTTCTATAAATCCAAGTATAGAAGTAAGAGGAGATTTTAATTCATGACTTACGTTGGCTACGAAATCTCGTCTCATTTGGTTTGCTTGAACTGCATCAGTAGTGTCATAAAATGAAAGGCTAACTATTTTTAACTCACTAGAATACTCCGCCGTTACCTCATAGGTCCTCTCAACGCCTGAAACGGTTTTATAAAAATTCTCTTTTTCGTTCCCTTTGGCAGTAAAAGCATTTTCAACCAGGTTAATAATTAGTGGCTGTCTTATTGCCACATAAAAATGTCGATCTTTAAAATCACTACCTAATAAATCAACGGCTGCTTTATTAGATGATATTACATAAGAGCGATCGTCTATTACTATTATTGGGGTGCTTACAGTCTCTACAAAATTATCTATAACACTGATGTAATCCATGTTCATCATGTGATACTTTTGAGGGCCGCTTCAAATTTTCTTTTTAAAGTATCGGGATCTTCTAAACCAACGGAAACACGGAAAAATCCTTCAGTTATTCCCAAAGCTAGTCTTTCATTTTCTGAAAGACCTCGGTGAGAAGATGAAGCAGGATGAGACAAGGTCGTTCCAACATCTCCTAAGGTTGGAGCAAAGGCTATACCTTCTAACTGCTTAACAAATCTATTTGCGGCTTCTCGTGTTTTGTTTTTAAGCTCAAAACTTACTAAATTACAGCCGTTTACGCCGAGACTCTGTTTAACAAAAGCTGCATCGGGATGATCGGGCAGAGTTGGATAAAGTACTCTATCCACATTTTTGTTCGTGGTTAAGTACTGAGCAAGGATCTTCGCTGTAGCTTGACTACTCTCAAACCTTAAAGGGAATGTCATCAAACCTCTTTCCGCAAGCCAACATTCGTAAGGGCTCGGAGTGAGACCGGTTGTGACTGCAAAGTCGTAAATAGATTTATTTATAGTTTCATCTTTTGCCACCACATACCCAAGAGTTACATCTGAATGACCGGCTAATAACTTTGTCACGGAGTTTACAACTATATCCGCTCCGGCTTTCATGGGTTTGAATGCCTTAGGAGTTGTGAAGGTATTATCTACCAAGAGTTTAATATCTTTTTCTTGGCATAAAGTTACAATGCCAGAAATATCTGCAACTCTTAAAGTAGGGTTGGAAACCAATTCTATTAAAATAAGTTTTGTGTTTGGCTTAATGGCATCTTTAACCTTTGCAATATTAGTCATGTCGGTGAGCGAAACCTCAATGCCAAATCGTGGCAAATCAGATTTCATTAACCTTAAAGACCGCCCATACAACTGATCACCTCCAATGATATGATCCCCAGACGATAATGACCCCATTATAGCGGCTGTAATTGCAGCCATACCGGAGCCAGTTATAATTCCACCATCGGCTTGCTCAAGAAGATCTATCTGTTTCGCAAGGGCTGTTGCATTGGGATGGCCTTCCCTAGCATATGTGTAACCTTGAATACGACCTTCGTATTGATCATCCAACATATCTGGGGTTTCAGACGCGTAAACAACTGACGGGTAGATAGGCGATACAACACTAGCACTTTCCCCAGGCTGCAGAGGAATAGGACGCTGAATGGTTTCATTTTTTTTTGACATTATTTTTAGCCTTCAACAATATCTAGGCTTTTCATAAATCTAATTGCATTAGCCTGGTAATTCTCTGCGCTTTTTAGCAGTCCAACTATCGTTACTTCATCAAGCTGCTTTACAACTTTACCCGGCATTCCCAAAACCATCGAACCATCGGGTATGCTTTTTCCTTCGGTGATTAAAGCCCCTGCCCCAACTAAACAATTTTTACCTATTTTTGCACCGTTTAGAACTGTTGCGCCCATTCCAATTAATGTATTGTCACCAATCGTGCACCCATGAAGCATTGCCTTGTGACCAATTGTACAGTTTTTGCCAATTGTAAGCGGGTA
>Ga0208127_1000102_pt1 | contig 40774 bp, 37 predicted proteins | sample ETNtaG_6_FD_185751 | JGI IMG/M metagenome (GOLD analysis project Ga0208127, IMG submission 185751) | Marine microbial and viral communities from oxygen minimum zone, Eastern Pacific Ocean - ETNP201306SV45 (SPAdes) (version 2) | ecosystem: Environmental > Aquatic > Marine > Oceanic ... | reverse complement strand
AGCCTGCGATGAAATTCAAGCTTGGACTCGATCCGCCGCCTTCAAGTCGAGCGAGTTTCTTCGAACTTAGATCCAATAAATGGATACGAGCATCCTGATTGCCGACGTATTGGCTCACCAGTAATTTATCTCCAGCCTTATTCCAGTCGCTCCCGCCCCAGCTGCTGCCGTCGGGCGCTTCGACGATGAGCTTAGCGCTCTCGGGATCGCCCGCCTTCGCCATCCACACGTCATTGGACCGGCCATTGCGGCGCGTGCTGGTAAACGAAACAGCGGACCCATCGCGATTCCATGAAAAGCCGCTGTTGCGCGACTTGCCATCTGTCAATAGATCGAAAGCGCCCGTGTTCGCATCCAGTTGATAGATCTGATAGAACTCGCTGCCGCCCACATCCATCCCAACCAGGAAGGTATCCTGCTTCGGATGGTGCGAGACGCCGCGAAAGGTCTCCTGAAAGAAGGTGAGCTGATGACGGGCTCCGCCTGGCTCGTCAACGCGGTGAATCTGACTGAGATCGCCAAAACGCGTCGTGATGAAGATACTGTCGCCCGACGCCGACCAATCGACCATGCCCGCGCTGCGCGTGTTCTGGTAGCGGTTTAGCTCATCGACGACCGACTCCGGTATCTCAGGAATGTCTTCGAGGATCAAATTCCCATCGTTGAGTGTCCGGGACGCAACATCCGCGCTCAGCGAAAAAGGAATCCAAAGGGCCAAGAATGCGGCAAGAGGTGGGGCAAACTTCATCCGAAGAACCCTAGCAGCGCCCCCTGCCCCTGTCGAGTCGATTGAAGGTCGATATCGAATCACTCATTGACCCCTTGCCTCTCGATCTCCTTGATGGACGCCAGCTTCCCCGCTTCGCAATGACCAAACTCCCCTGGAAACCGATTGGACTCGCCCTCGGCGGTAGCGTATTCGCCGTTCTCATCCTATTTTACGATCCGAATCCAGATCGCCCGGAAGTCGGCTACATGGCGGCAATCGCCGCCCTCATGGCCATTCTCTGGATCAGCGAAGCGATTCCATTGGCCGCGACCGCCCTCATCCCGGTCATCGCCCTCCCGCTCGCCGGTATCACCGATGCTGGTACGATCACCAAGTCCTACATCAACTCGATCATCTTTCTTTTTCTCGGCGGCTTCCTCATCGCCATTTCGATGGAACGCTGGAATCTGCATCGTCGCATCGCCTTGACGATCATTAACGCCATCGGCAAGCGAGCCGATTTGCTCGTGCTCGGCTTCATGACCGCCTCGGCCTTTCTGTCGATGTGGATTTCGAATACAGCCACTTCCGTTATGATGCTGCCTATCGGACTAGCCATCATATCGAAAATGGAGGAGAGCTTCGGCGAGAAGCGAACGCACTCGCTCGCCCTGATTCTCATGCTGGGCATCGCCTACGGCGCCTCGATTGGCGGCGTCTCCACTTTAGTCGGAACGCCCACCAACCTGGCTTTCGTTCGCATCTTCAGCGAAACCTTCCCCGAAGCGCCGCCCATTGCATTCGGACAGTGGATACTGATCGGGATTCCTTATTCCATCACCTTGCTCTTCGTCACTTGGTTTCTTCTGACCCATGTCATCTGCAAATACGACAAGTCGATCACGCTCGACCGGAGCGTAATCAGAAAAGAGCTACAAGAGCTCGGACCGCTAAGCCGCGAGGAGAAAACGGTCCTCAGCGTCTTTCTCGTCACCGTCTTCCTCTGGCTCTTTCGCAAGGACCTGCAAATCGGCAGCTTCGCCTTGCCCGGATGGTCCGGGCTCTGGGACGGCTTTCGTTCGATTGACGACGGTACCATCGCGATCGCCATGTGTTTGCTGCTCTTCATGCTTCCCGCGAGTTCCGACAACGGCAATGCCCGACGCATCCTCGAAAACGATGCCTTCAAAAAAGTACCTTGGGGTATGGTCTTGCTTTTCGGCGGCGGGTTCGCACTCGCGACCGGATTCGGCGAAAGCGGGCTCTCGCAGCATATCGGCGAAGGCTTTCAGAGCCTGGGCGATGTGCCTACGCTGATTCTGATTCTGGTGATCTGCCTCAGCGTAACCTTCCTGACCGAGCTTACCTCCAACGTCGCCACCCTTTCAATGCTCCTGCCCATCCTCGCGACCTGGGCGGTCAGCATGCAGGCTCATCCCCTGCTCTTCGCCATCCCCGCGACCATCTCCTCGTCCATGGCGTTCATGATGCCTGTCGCCACCCCGCCCAACGCAGTCGTCTTCGGCAGCCAGCGCATCAAGATTTCCGAAATGGCCCGCACCGGACTGCTGCTCAATCTCGTAGCCGTCATTTTCACCGTCATCGCCACTTATCTTCTCGTCCCATCCGTTATCCAATCCCCCATTGACGTCTTTCCTGATTGGGCGAAGTAATCCGGCGAATCATTCACTCACTCTTCACCCCTCACCATTCCTCAACCCCGTGCTCCGATTCTTCCGCAAAATTCGTCTGAACCTCTTATTCAAAGGGCAAGTATCCCGTTATGTTGGATACGCCTTGGGCGAGATCGTCTTGATCGTAATTGGTATCCTGATCGCGCTTAAGATACAGAATTGGAATGAGCAGAACAAGCTGGACGCCTATGAACTCTCGATCCTGCGCGAGATCAGCTCTGCTTTGAAAAGCGATCAAGAGATCATTGAAGACCACTTCGTGACGCGCCTGGAACGAAAGGAAGCCGCGCAACGAGAACTGATGTCGCTCGCTGGACAAGGAGCGGATATTTCGGATGAAGATTTCATGAAGCTGTTCAACGACTTGACGATCGACTTCTCCTACGGATTCAACAGCGCTCCTTACGACAATCTAAAATCAGCCGGCTTTGAACGCATTTCTAACAGCGACCTCCGCCGCCACATAATAAATACCTATTCAGTTCTATTCCCGAAATTTGAAGAATTCATTGTGAACTACAATCGGGATAACGATCAACGGAGCGAAGACTCCCTAGGAGAGTTTTTGCAGGAGAAATTGATCACGGAAAATGGCGAAACGAGGATCGTGATCGTTCCTCGAGTGGATGGAGTAATCACGCATCCCTCCTTCTTGAGGGCGCTCAACTTCGAAACCTGGAAAGCCCAACATCAGCGTTACCGACTCGATAGCATCATCGAGTTCAGCGAAGACCTCGAGCAAAGCGTCAATGCCGAGATCGAGCGTCTTACGTCGAACTAGCGACCACTGGAACGGACGAAATCTCGTCTTGGGGATGCGACAACTTCCTCGAATCCAACTGCCCTTCACGACTCGCCCTCGTAAGGATTGGATTCCCACTCCACCTCCTGTTCCCGGTGACATACTCGCTTCACGTTCATTTGGTAAGTAAGCACTTTAACCTCCGAATTTCGTTTCAACTTAGGCTTATTCTCAGGCTGATCCACCGAGATCTCGGTCCCATCCTCGAGCAAGACGTATACGGTCTCTCTCCGCTCTACGACAACTGATCCGCCTGACCGGCTTCCCGCCGAAGCGCCCAACTGCGTTCCATACACCAGGACATCCGCGCTTCCGGTGGCTACTCCCGCCGCTACTCCCACGACCGCTCCACCAGCCCCACCGATTACCCTACCCACACCCCCATCGGGCAGGGACGCCTTATAAGGAAACACTTCAAGGACATGTCCGTACTCGATTTTTTGAGGGCGTTCCATGGTAACATCCATTCCAGAGGCGGAGCGAACCACTGGAGGAGCAGGCGGAGCCTTGGAAACGCAACCTAACGAAGCCAACGCGATGGCGACGAGGACCAATAGGCTTAACGAAGATTTCGTTCGATGGAGCCGCCCGGACAGGGGTAGTTGGGAGTCCATCCCAAGAGGATAGAAGCGCTTCCCGTAACTGTCGAGTTGATTCCCTAGGGATGCGGGGGCCGCTACTGACTCAATTACGACCGACCGTCGCGCTAACCGTTCCTTGAAAGGCTTCCACCATAGGAAGCTGACTGGTCCCGTAATTGTTGCGCATGAAAATATATATAGTATTCGTCGCCGGGTCCGCCCAAGCCATAGAGCCGCCAGAACCGCCGTGACCGTAGGAGCCTGGATTGAGACCAGTCGTTCGGCCATCGATCTGTTCGCGGACCGTTCGAAAGCCCAACGCGCTGAAACACCCCTTGATGTGATCGCCTTTTTCGAGATGTCCACACGTAATGGTCACCAGCTTCTTAACCGTATCCTTTTCAAGGATACGATTCCCTCTAAATACCCCTTCATCTAGCATCATCTGGTAGAAACGGAATAGGTTCTCAGCGGTCATATACAATCCCCCATCGGGACGAAAGTAGGGTCGATTGCCGACACTCGCGTTTATTCCCCACTCTTTCGTTTTCCTGTCCCGAGTGTAGCGTTCGACCAAACGCTTGGCGGGCACGTCATCCCTCATAAACCAGGTATCTTTCATGCCAAGCGGCTTGAATATCCGCTTCTCCAGGAAGTCCGCATAGCTCATCCCTGAGTGGAGCTCCACGATGTGGGCTGCTACGTGAAGACCTTCTCCTCCATAGCGCCATTTCGATCCTGGCTCCCAATCTAAGGTCGATTCGGCGCTCGCGAGAACATGGTCTCGAATATTCATTGCAGCATTCACACGCGCCGTAAGAGGCAGTCCATGCGTGTGATTGAGGCAGTCCTGTATCGTGACTAGACGCTCGAGTTCCAGCAGCTTGATATCCTGTTTTTCGATATCGTAATCCGGATTGGTCAGCTGGATACCCTTGAATTCCGGAATGTGTTTCTCAATAGGATCGCTCAACTTAATCGCGCCTTCCTCCACAAGCATCATGATCGCTACCGCGACAAAGGGCTTGGACATCGACGCGGCCCAAAAAACGCTGTCTTTCTGCATGCGAATATCAGACTCGAGCGACTGGAGGCCGACAGCGGCATGCGAAATAATCTTTCCCTTGTGGGCCGCAAGCGCGACAAGACCCGTGGTCTCACCCTTGTCGACAAAAGCCTGCATCAGGCTCGGAATATCTTGAAGACTAGGCGGTTTCTCGCTGAACGCCAGTGGAGCGAGCAAAATAGCCGTCACTAGAATATGAAGAAGAGGTATCGAACGTTGGTTCATTATTGCTGGGGCAAACGCAATAGGTCTTATCCGAAGATAGCGCTACGCCAAGCCAGAAAGCCCAGTCTTCATCCCCCTGAATAATCCCTAACAAGAGCCGTCTTAGTTTCAGCCTTAAGCCTTAACCCCTTCACTCTTACCTCCCTCCCTAGGGCCACCGAGAATCGAACTCAGATCTAACGTTTAGGAAACGCTTGTTCTATCCGTTGAACTATGGCCCCAGCGGGTCCCGGGCTGCAGAGCCCGATCACGTCAGGCTTTTTGGAGAATCTTGCCTCGACTGTAAAGTCCCAGTTCCCTACATTTTTCGCTTTTCCGCTATTGACAAGCGACCCGCCGAACATACTTTCGCCCCTTCCTATGAGTACAGAAGAGATCAACCGTAGCCTCACGCCGCAAGAGCTGGACTTCACGCACGCTCACATCATGAGCCGTTACGTGACCGAGACCGGCAAGATCCTGCCGCGCAAGGTGACTCGTCTCTCAGCCAAGCAGCAACGCAAGATTCAGAAGGCAATCAAGCGCGCTCGCAACATGCTGATGATGAAGTAAGGCCCCGGCCTTCCATCGCGAGAATGCAGGTTCGGGTTGACCTGCCAGCCAAACGACACACGTGGCCAAAATACTGAAACCCACCGAGGAAAACTTGCGCGATCTGCGCAAGTTTTTGCGTTTAGGGCAACTGGTAGCCATACCGACGGAAACCGTCTACGGACTCGCCGCCAACGCCTTGGACGATGCTGCCTGCGCTAAGATCTTCAAAGCCAAGGAACGCCCTTCCAACGATCCCCTCATCTGTCACGTCGCTTCATTCGAAGCCCTGGAAGGAATCTGCGAAACGAACGAAGCCGCTCGCAAGCTGGCAGAAGCCTTCTGGCCAGGTCCCCTCACTTTCGTCCTGCCCAAGAAACCCTGCATCCCGGATATCGTCACCGCGGGACTCGATTCCGTCGGCGTACGCAGCCCAAGCCATCCTGTCTTTGGCCAGCTCATCGAAGGCTGCGACTTCCCCTTAGCCGCGCCCTCCGCCAATCCCTTCGCTTACATCAGCCCCACGCTAGCTCGCCACGTGCAGGCCAACCTGGGACAGCGCATCGAGTACATCCTCGACGGCGGGCCCTGCCAGTACGGCGTCGAATCGACTATCCTCGATCTGCGCAACCCCAATGACGTTCGCATCCTCCGCTACGGAGCCTTAGCCATCGAGCCGATCGAGAACGTAATCAAGCGTCGCCTGATTCGCCATGAACCCAATCCCGATCACGACTCGGTCTCAATCGCTCCTGGCTCCCTGCCGAAGCACTACAGCCCCCGCACGCCGCTCGAACTAAGGCACACAGCCGTTCGAGAAGCCGAGCTGTCCGAATCCAGTCGCGACGTGGCCTTCCTCCTACTTCGCAAGCCTCTTCACACGATCAATCCGAACATCCATTGGCTCTCCGACAAGGGCGAGCTCGAAGCCATCGCCTCGAACCTCTATGCGAAGCTGCGGGAACTCGATAGCGCCCGGTACACGAAGATCATTGCCGAGGAGGCCCCTGAGCTCGGACTCGGATTGGCGATCAATGACCGCCTGAGACGAGCGTCGTTTCAGTAAGGGATAGAGGATTTATCAACAGGATGCGTCCTGCGGCGCAGGACTCGCATGATATGGCTTCGCCTTGCATGATCGCTTTTAAGTCCAGATCGAATATCATGTAGACCCAAAGCGTCATCATCTAGCGATCCCGCGAAGCGGAAGAGCGTATCCTGTTTAAAACCTCAGATCAGGCAGCCAGGGCTAGTACCGTACCGAAGCCGACAAGCGGATAATGCGTTCCGCCTCGTCTTCGTTCACCAAATTCAGGCTGCCGCTGCGGTAAACGTAGCCGCCCGAGAACTGGATCGTCTCGCTGGGGGAAAAGCTGATGGCGATCTCGCCTCCGTAGAGCTCCTTGACCGCTTCGGATTCCAACTCCGCCCAGCTCTTGGAAACGCCGTAGTAAGCAGACCACATATCGGAAAGCGTAAAGTCGCCCGCGAAAGCGAGCGTATCCGCATCGACAAACGCATCCGCAACCAGAGAGGGGCGCGTCGATCGGTTGAATGTCAGCGAATACTGGGAATCCGGCCCGGTCTGCCAAATGAGAGTCCCTTGGGCTTCGAATCCCGAATCCGTCCGTCCGCCGTCCAATTCGGATCGACGGGCTCCAGCTGTCAGCTGCCCGTAAAAGTCTTCTGCCAGTTCGGAAGCCACGCCTATCTTGATGGCTTGCTCGTTCGATTGAGAAAATTCGCTGCCTGACTGGAGTCGCGAAGCGTTCAGCTCCAGCCCAACTACCAAATCCGTGTTTTCTCCCACTTCCATACGAGCCTCGACAGGTATCTCGGTCTGTTCGAGCAAATCGAGACTGCCATTCGCAAGCAGCGACTCGCTATGTTGAACCGCTGCGGAAAGCTGGTAAGTTCGTCCCACATCGAATTCTCGGGTAATCAAAGACTGGAATCGCGTGCCGTCCAGCAAGCGAGCTTCTACCATGCGCTCTGGGTCCGACCAGGGAGAACGCCGCAAGCGATACTGAACCTCCGCCACCACGGGAAAGTCCGATGCGGACTCGTCCAAGGAGCTGAAAAGACTCGCTCCCGACCAAATAGCGTCAATGCGATGCCGCAGAGCCAAAGGAAGGCCTGAGGCCTTTACGGAGCTATACTCCAAGGGGGCCACTGGCTGAACATCGCGATCGAAGGAATATTCGATCGTCGGCACCACATACTCCGTCCCCGATTCATTTCGCTCCGCTTCCAAATTTTGCCCACGCTCGTCCGCCAACAGTGCAGATCCTAGGCACAATAAGCCCGCAAAATGAGCCAAAGCCCATCGGCTGCAGAGCGTTGTTCGAAGTGGAAACATCGAGGAAGCGGTACTAGTTTGATAGACAAGTTTGAGTTCAGGATGAAGACAGGCTTCAGTCCAAGGAGAATTAAGGAGAAAAAGCGGCCTTTGATCAAGCTCGAAGCCGCCTAGTCAACTCCTTGCTCGTCCGGCTCAGCCACCTGATCCACAATATCGAGAATCTGGATCGTGGCCGCGATTACTCGGCGTTCGTCCAGACTTCCTGCCGTAATTTCCAGCCGATCGATACGAAAAGTCTCCTGCAAGCGAGGCATGCGCCCGAGCTTGAGCGTAATATAGCCTCCGAAGGTCGACACCTCCTCGGACTCGATTTGCATCCCAATCGCCTCGGCAACGTCGTGCAAGGGCGTCAGCCCATCGACCAGAAAGCCACCGTCGCCAAGATGCGAAATCATCTCTTTGTCGCGATCGAATTCGTCCTGTATCTCCCCTACCAGTTCCTCAAGCACATCTTCCAGGGTAATCGCCCCTACGGCGCCCCCGAACTCGTCGATGAGGAGAGCGAAATGCTGCTTTTGCTTGAGAAAGCCCTGCAACACGCCTTCGAGCGGCTCATCCATGGAAAATCGGGCAATCGGTCGCTTGACCTCATGGAGATCCAGTTCTTCCGATCGCTTCGGACTGCGAAAGACGTCCTTGATGTGCACAATGCCGATGCACTGATCCAGATCGCCCTCGCACACGGGGAATCGCGTGTGGCCTGTATCTCGGGCAACGTCGAGGTTCTCCTCGATCGTATCCTCGACATCGAAAAATTTGAGCTGATTGCGAGGGATCATGATGTCGTGAGCGACACGCTTCCGCAAATCCATCGCATTGTTCAGAATGCTCTGGGTCACTTCGGGAAGCTCATCCCCGTCGCTAACCAGCGAACGGATCTGCGAATCGACTTCAATGAGATTCAGATCCGCGTCGGGATCCAGACGAAGCGTTTTCAGAAGCAAGCGCGAGGCGCTATCCAGCAATTTCAAAAAGGGCTTTGAAAGAAGGCGAAAAACGCGAACGAATGGGACCGATACGGAAAGGGTCTGGGAGGGATGCTGCATCGCCAGAGCTCTCGGAACGAGTTCGCCGATGACGTAGTGAAGCCCCACCGCCAAAACGAATCCCAAGGTCATGGATAGGCGCATGGAATACTCGCCCATCCAATTGAGGGCCTGCAAAGCGGCCAAAACGAGCGGCGCCAATAGGAATCCGATGGCAATCATGCAAAAAGCGATCCCCAAGCGCAGGACCTTCGTACTCGCGCCCATGTCGTCCAGCATATCGGCCACCGGCTTCGACTCCTTGGCTTCGTCCATCTTTCCGGTGCCGAAGCGCGTGAAACGCAGCTTCATCAAAGCGAACTCCGTTGCCACGAATACGGCATTCAAGAAGAGCAAGCCCAAGACCGCCGCTCCCGCCAAGATTAACTCGGTAGACGAAAAATTCACAGAGCTCTCGAATCCACTTTCACTCCCTCACAATGTCCCTAGCCACCCTGGCTACTCAAGAAAGAATTGAGAGCCTGCAAGAAGCGACGATTCTCTTCCGACGTTCCCACCGATACGCGAATCCACTCTTTCATTCCATAGGGTCCCAGCGGGCGAACGATCACGCCATCGGCCTGCAAGGCCTCGAACGCCGATCCGCCATCGCCTGTGTTTACCGTCACGAAATTCGCCGAACTCTCGATGTATTCAAGACCTAATGACTCGAACTCCGATTGAAGCATCTCCAAGCCAGCGGCGTTTTCCGCCCGACAACGCTTCAGAAACTCGCTATCCTCCAAAGCCGCGATCGCAGCAGCTTGAGCGATCGAATTAACATTGAACGGCTCACGCGACCGATTGAGCAGCCCAACCAACTCAGGATCGCCATAGCCATAGCCGATACGCAAACCCGCTAATCCGTAGATCTTCGAAAAAGTGCGCGTGCAGAATACTTTCTTCCCGCTGGCTATCAGCGGTCTTAAATCGACAGAATTGTCTAGGTATTCCGAATACGCCTCGTCTAAAACGAAGAGAACGTTGTCCGGCAGCGAATTGATCAGTTCCAGGATTTCCTCCTGCGTATTGGCGGAACCGCTCGGGTTGTCAGGACTGGCGAGAAAAACGATTTTCGTTTTTTCGGTGACCGCCTCGGCCATCGCTTTCAAATCGTGACGTCGATTGCGAGTTGGGACTTCCACGGGGACGCCTCCGAAAAGAAGCGTAACGAGCTTGTACACGATAAAGGCGGCCTCGCCCATAACCACCTCGTCTTCCGGACCGATAAAGGCGTGTCCCAGCAACTCCAGGACTTCGTTAGAGCCATTGCCCACAATGAATTGTTCGGAATCCAGATCCATCGATTTCGCCAAGGCTCGCTTGAGATCGTAGCAACCACCATCTGGATACAGATTAATGCTCTCCATTGCAGCTTTGCCGGCGTCGAGAGCCTTGGGCGACGCCCCCAAGGGATTTTCATTGGAAGCCAGTTTAATGATGGCGCTCGGATCGAGACCCAATTCGCGAGCGACATATTCGATCGGCTTGCCGGGTTGATAAACGGCTTGAGAGAGGAGTTCTGGCTTAACCAGTTCGGAATAGCTGGGCATGTCGGTTCTGGAAAAGCAGGAACGAAAACCGAATTCGCTTCGACGTTCAAGCAAATGGCGACCCAGCAGCGTTCGAGGAGCATTTCCCTAGAACAAGAAAAACCCGGGCGAATCCCCATCCGCCCGGGCCCTCCTCTAGTTTTCTGGGTTCCTCAAATCCACTCCAGAAAAATATTTTCCCTCTCGTTCCCTATAATTCCCTTTTCAGCAGTAAATACGCTTCACTGCCTCGATTGAATGAGACCAATTTAGCGCCCAGGGAGTTCCAAAAATTGTTCGCCTATCGAAGCAACTGAACGGCAGCCGTTTAGATGACCGCGCAAATACGATTTACTCGGATAATATCTCGATTTTTCCGCGCGCTCCGACCATATTCGCATCGATCCGAATTCCTACATGACCCCTCAAGCGATCTCTCCTTCTCTCCTCCGCGCCTTTTTTTGCATAGGCATCATCCTCGCCGTTTTCTTCGTGCTTCACATCGGGCAGAAGCTGATCATCCCCTTCATTCTAGCCGTCTTCATCTGGTATCTGATCAACGTGCTTTCGTTCGTTATCATGAAATTGAAGATCGGGGGCAAGTCGCTGCCGGCTCCCCTACGCTACCTCGCTTCGGTTCTGCTCATCGTAGGCATACTCAGCATCTTCTTCAGCTTCATCACCAAGAACGTTAGCGAGGTCGTCCAGGTCGCTCCCGAATACCAGGAGCGATTCGAACCGATGATCGACAAAGTCTACAGCTGGTTGCCTTTCGACGAGCCCCCGCCTCTCAAGGAATTCGTGGCCCAACTCGATTTCAGCGGAATCATCAGCAAAGTCGCCGGCGCTTTAGGCAGTCTCGCCGGTAGCGCCGGGCTGATAAGCATCTACGTCCTGTTTCTCTTTCTCGAACAACGCAGCTTCGGTCCTAAGATAAAGGCGATGGCTGGGGGCAACACGCGCGAGTCGGAAGTGCTTAAGATCATCGCGCAAATCGACAAGGACACCCGCAAATACATCGGCATCAAAACGCTCGCCAGCCTTACCACCGGATTGGTCAGCTACGGCATTATGACTTCGGTCGGTCTGGACTTCGCGGCCTTTTGGGCCTTGCTCATTTTCTTCTTTAATTTCATCCCCACAATCGGATCCATCCTAGCGACGATTTTTCCTTCCATACTAGCCCTCATCCAATTTCAAGAGCCAACCTCTATTGGATTGATCATCGGCGGCGTGGCCGCCACTCAAGTTCTGGTGGGCAATGTACTCGAGCCGCGCTTTCTGGGCAACTCGCTCAACTTGAGTCCGCTGGTTATCCTCCTATCGCTCGGTCTGTGGGGATCGCTTTGGGGAGTGCCCGGCATGTTTCTCTGCGTTCCTATTACGGTCATCGCCATGATCATCTGCTCCCACTTTCCCCAAACGCGCCCGATCGCCGTTCTGCTCTCAGGCAATGGGAAGATCAAGGGCGTTTCGTAGCGAATTCGCTTGCTAGCAAGCTCCTACAATAGGCAGCGATGTAGGAACCTGCGCATACGATAGTCGCAAGGATCAATCATACCTCCACGACCAACGTCCGATTCGTTCCAAGGAAGAATTCGTGGTCGACATCGATGACGCGCGAAAAATGCCCTTCTTCGGCGAGTTCTTCTCGAAGTTCGCCTAGCTTCTCGTAGGTCTGCCCTGAGCTATCGACGATCGGGTGGATCCGAACCTCCTTCCTCGCCACGCGCAACAGTTCTCGAATCGCCTCCCGGAAGAAAGCATAGCCGAACTGATCGGCATATAGAAAGAGCAAGTGTCCGCACAAAGCCACATCGAAGGTGTCGTCCGCGAACGGAAGGTTGGGCAAGCTCGCCGCAACGTAACGACCCGATGGATACCGCTTTCGGTAGTCGTGAACAAACGTTTCCATAGCCTCTCTCCTTGCGATTTCAGAAGCATCGATGCTAGGATGAGTTTTGGGAACAAGGAATTCCGGCTTGGCTCGCATACGACCGTACATGTCCTTGAAATCGTATCGGGCCAGACACGCGAGAGCATCGGGTCCACGATAATACATCGGATCGACACCCACGGCATCGATTCCCAATTCGTTCGCTCGAGCGACGAAAGAAGACGGTCCTGCAGGACAGTCCAATACGCGCAAGCCGCGCAGTTCCGGCAATTGAAAGCCGAAGCAGCGGAGCAATTCCTCGAAAGTACGGCCAAAGAAGGATGTTCGTTTGTATTCAGTAAAAGCGGTCATGATAATTTCCTTGAATTCCAAAGGGTTTAAATGGGCACGAAAAAGCCCGATGGATTTTCCATCGGGCTCGGCTAATGCTAACAGGTCGTTCGCTGTCTAAATACAGCTACGCCATCGCCGAGCCTTCGATTGCCAACGCCACTGCGACACCCTTCCCTCTGCGGCGAGCGGTAAGCTCGGCAAGATGGTCGAAAGGTTCGCTACAGCTGTGGCTTTCATGATTTTCAAGATCTAGTCGGAATCGTTGATCAGTAAAGGCAAATCCAGTTCGAGTTCAGTCGCAGTACTCCGCCATATCGTAAAGATTCGGGTCTTTCTTCGGCCCCAGCAGCCGCTTTTGCAAACGACGCATCCGGCCATCGGCCTCTCCCCCTTCGAAGTCATCGCCGAGGTCATCCAAGCTGTCACCGAATTCTTCCTCCAACTTCTCCGGGTCTTCCCCCGATTCCAAGCGCCGAACCATTTCCTCCATCTCGCCTGGAAGCTTCTCTCCCGTGAGCGAGGACATTTTGCGCATCAAATGAGCCATCTGCTTAGGATCCGGATTGTCTTCGTCGAATCCCGCCATGTCGCGCTCGAGTTCCGCCATAACGCCTTCCATTTTCGCGTCGTCAATATCATCCAAGCCACCCTCTTCGCTAGGATCCTTGGCCTTGCCGATAAACGCGAACCCAGAAATGCGTTTCTCCATCGAATAGGCATCGTTCTCAGGGCATCTGGGAGTCGCGTCCCCATAGGCCATCGACTTTGCTAGAAAGGAATAGACCGTGTTATTCTCGCGACAGTAGAATTCGTAGATCGGCATGCTATTCCTCGAAAACGATTGCTCCTTCTTTGGCAATCGAAAATCTCCCTCGCCTACACCGACCCTTCGAGATCGGTAATCACTTCCTCAATACCGCGAATACTGTTTTCAGGAAAGAAACCATTGATCTTGGCTATAACCTGCTGCAAGAGACCATCCGGGCAGGAAGCGCCGCCAGTTATCAAGATGCGCAGGGATTCTCGATTCTCCGTCAAAAAGGGGCGCCTTTCCATTCTCCCCTGCTTGGGATCTCCTCGGTTGTACGGAAAAACGAAGTGCTCGATCTCCCGATTGGAAATGATATTGGCCTCCGATTGGATATAGTAGGCGTTTTCGCCGAAAGCCTCTTGGCAAATTCGAAAGAGCTGAAATGTATTCGAACTGTTCTTACCGCCAACTACGATCGCGAAGTCAACCCCGCTTTGAATCGCCTGAGCCAAAGCGTCCTGATTCACTTGGGTCGCGTAGCAAAGCGTATCCCCTTTGCTGCTCATTGCCATGTGTTCCTCGATATGAGCCGTCCCATAACGACTTTCCAAGGCCTCTTCCAAGCGTTGAATGATTTTGAGGGTCTCGTTACGCAGCAAGGTCGTCTGATTCACCACGGCGATTTTCCGCAAGTCGCGCTTAGGATCGAAACCAGGACTGCATCGTTCGCGAAAGACATCAAACAGACGCAGACGTTCGTCCTCATCCTTCGCTTCGATCGCGGCAGAGAGGGCAACCGCTTCCTTCATGTCGCGAACGACGAGCGAAGGAGCATGTTTAGCGCTATTGGAAAAGGTCGCTTTGGTCTCTTCATGCTCGGCTTTACCGTGTATGACGACGGTGTAGCCCCGCTGACCGTAGCGCTTAGCCGCCTTCCAGACTTTTTCGACCAGCATGCACGTCGCGTCATACGCGTTCAAAGGCAGGCCGCGTTCAATCAGTCGTACCTTGTCTTCGTCGCGGGCGCCAAATGCAGGAATGATAACGATGTCATCGTCCGTCAGATCATCCCAATAAGGCTGCTCCGTCTCCGGATCGCAAACGGGAACGCCCTTGTCGCTTTGCAGGTATAGCAGTCCGCGTTTCTTGAGGTCCTCATTGACGAAAGGGTTGTGGATCAGTTCGCTCAGCATGAAGACCCGTTGCTTAGGATGAGCAGCAATCGTCTCGTATGCGCGTTCGATCGCATTCTGTACGCCCAAGCAGAATCCGAAGTGACTTGGCAAAACGTATTCGACAGATCCGAAATCGAGCGTGGCAGGACTGGAAGCCGAACGCTCCTTCGATCGCTTAACCGCCTTAATCGCATCGCACAATGCGCTGTGGTACAGAGCGACGGAATCGTCGTCTACTCGGTAGATCTCCCGGTTGCGCTGCTTGTCGGCTCGAAAGCGATAGATGTAATCCGTGTCCTTAAAGTAAAGGTAGGGAATCCGAATCGCGTTGGAGCGAATCAATGGCAAGTCCTCGATAAGAGAGTCCGCCAAAACGCCTTTCTCTTCAGCCAGTCTGTAGATCTCCTTAAGGGCAAAGGCGCGAGAACCGGGTAAACGCTCTTGAACAAGGGTCTCGTCGACCAACGCGAAAGCCAGTCCCTGATCGCCCGAACTTCCGATCCCTACAGGATTCGCCCTGTCTTCGATCGCCGAGGATTTGCCAACACCCTCCCAAGCTCCGGCAGCATTTCGCAAAACGACCAGCTTATTGTTCTCCAGAAAGCAATAGACGCGAATCTTTGCAGGGTCAGTCTCAGTTTCGGATTGTTGGCTTTCGACGCTCATTCAAACGGCCATCTTTGGTAGTTTTTAGGTCCGGCGGCAAACACAGAACTTGGCAAGACCGGAATACGCTTCCCGCTTGGGTCTACGGGTAACCCCAGCCTCCGCCAATTTTAGCTCGATTTCTGCAGGTTCGCCGCAGACAGTCACCGCTCGCATATGGCCGAGGCCTCCTCAGACGAAAATTCATCGAATTCCAAGCGCCGCTTCACCAGCCAGCTTGATTTCTTCCCGCTTCGCAAGACCGCTTCAGGATACAATAGCGAGCGCTTTTCGGGCGACATGCGGGCTGCCATCAACGTCGCCCTGCTCGCATTTCCCCAAGGCATGGCCTACGCCGTCATCGCCGGCCTGCCTATTTCATATGGCCTGTTCGGCTCCGCCATCGCCTCGATCATCGGCATGTGGTTCGCAGGCTCGAAATTCATCGTTCTCGGCCCCACCAATGCGACATCGGTCATGGTGATGAGCTCCTTCGCGGCCTTGGGCATCGCCGCCCACGAGGCCGTCGGATACGTTTCTTTACTGCTCCTCTTGGTAGGCATCATTCTCGTCGCCGGCGCCTACTTGAGGGTCGCCACCTTAATCCAATACATCTCGCGTACCGTTATAAGCGGATACATTACCGCCGCGGCTTCCCTGATCATCGCCAACCAAATCAAGAAAACGCTCGGCTTCGAGTTCGCTCCGGATGAACGCGCCTCAACCTTCTTCGAGGTCCTCGGGGCTACTTTTCGCCATATCGGCCAAACTCATTGGCCCTCCCTAGGATTGAGCATCGCGACCCTGGCCATTTTTCTAATTCTTCAGCGAATCTCGAAGAAGCTGCCCGCCGTAGCGATCACTTTGGTACTCTCATCGCTTATCGCCTATATCGCCCAATCGATCAACCCGGCGCTTCAAGTCGTTCTGATGCCGCGACTGAATCTATCCGAGTGGGGCGTCACGCTTCCGAGTCTCGAATTCGAGTCCATCAATCTGCTCCTTCCAACAGCGATGGCCATCGCCCTTCTCTGCGTCTTGGAAGGCAACTCCATCGGAAAATCGCTGGCGGCTCGCGAAGGCGCTCGACTCGACAGCAATCAGGAGATGCTCAGCGCTGGGATGGCCAACGTCGCTTGCGGGCTTTTCTCTGGAATGGCAGCATCCGGTTCGCTCACCCGATCGCAGCTCAACACCAACAGCGGAGCCCAAACACCCCTTTCCAATCTGTACGCAGGCATCATCGTCTTGATCGGAGCCATATTGCTAGGAGGTCTAATCGGCTATATTCCCAGCGCCGCCCTCGCAGTGGTCGTCGTCACCATCGGAGTCTCACTCATCAACAAGCATCAGCTCCGAGTGGTCACCCGCACGACCCGTTCGGATAGCATCACTTTCTACGTCACCTTCCTCACTGGCCTGATCTTCGCGCTCGATTTCGCCATCTATATCGGAGCCGCTTGCTCCATCGCCCTCTTCATACGGAAAGTCGCCAATCCCGAGATCGTCGAATACGCCTTCGATGACGAAGGCAAACTGGGCAAACGCAGAAACGAAGAAGACCGAGAAAATCTGGAGGTATCTATCGTGCACGTCGAAGGCGAACTCTTCTTCGGGGCTGCAGAGCTGTTTCGCGACCAGATGCGTCGGGTCAGCGATGCCGAGAACCTGAAGGTGGTGGTCATGAAGCTTCGCAATGCGCACAACCTGGACGCTACCAGCTGCATGGCTCTTGAAGAGCTGATCAAATACATGAACGAGCGCGACCGCACCCTATTGATCAGCGAAGTTCGGCCCGACACAATGAAGATCCTTCGCAACTCGGGACTGATAGATGTAATCAACTCGATCAATCTCTTCGAGGACGACGAAAGCAATCCCACGATTTCCACCGCCAAGGCCCTCAAGCGGGCCAAGGGAATCATAGGCGATCGCCAAGCCAAAGTTTCCATTTACGCAAAGGACAAACGATAGATCGCATTCTCTTCGAATCGCTCCAATCCCCGTATTTTCGCTCTATTTATCTTTCCTAGGAAAAGAATGTTAAAATGGAGTCCGTTTTCCGAAACCCCTCGCTACCGAGGATCTGGAAACCAAAAATGCCCCTTTTCTCGCGCGAATGCGCTTCGTTTCCGGCTACGCAAATGGCAATCGACTCCAAAGCTATATCGACCTTGATCTTCGACCGCGATCGAAGACTCGCTCAGGTTGACAGCGAAAAAGAACCTCCGGTCGATTCCCAGCGTCCTCTTGTGGAGCAATCCCCTAGATTGGACGCCCTCTTGCGAAAGGTTTGCGATAACGACCAAACCAAGTCTGCAGCCATATCGATCGTCTCCCCCAACGGAGCGGAAATGCCCTACCACGCTACCGCTTTCCCCATCGCCGATGGCCAATTCATTTGCGTGAACCTAATCTCGCGACGCCTCGCATCGATGGCTTCCGAAAGCCAGGCTGCAGACATGCAAAGCTCCTTTTTGGCCAATATGAATCACGAGATTCGTACGCCCCTCAATGGCATGATCGGGATGATCGACCTGCTCGAGGAAACGCGCTTGGACGGAGATCAGACTGAAATGCTAACGGCCATTCGTTCTAGCGGCGACACCCTAATGGCCCTCATCAATGACATCCTCGACCTCTCCAAGATCGAAGCGGGCAAGATCGAGATCGAGTCCATCCCCTTTTCGCCCAGCGACTGCATCAACAGCTGTGTTTTCCTTCTCAAGAGCAAAGCCGCGCATCGCTCCCTGACCATAGAATCGAACATCGATCCTTCCGTTCCCAAGATCGCGGTAGGCGACGCTGCTCGCCTACGCCAAATAGTGCTCAATTTGGTGAACAATGCCCTCAAATTCACTCTCCAGGGCTCCATCGACGTACTGGCAACCGCCAAGAACACCGACGATAAATCGGTCGAACTGACCGTTAGCGTTACCGATACCGGAATCGGCGTGGAAAACAGCAAGCTGGATCGTCTATTCAAGCCATTCTCGCAGGTCGATGCTTCGATATCCAGACGCTTCGGCGGAAGTGGCCTGGGATTGGCGATCTGCAAGAATCTCGTCGAATTGATGGGCGGCGCTATTCACGTCGAGTCCGAGCCGAACTGCGGCTCGAAATTCTGGTTCACGATACCGCTTGAGACTGCCGAAGATCCCCCGGATGACGAACAGACGCTCCAATCTGAAAAGCTTAATTCCAAACGCTTTCCTATCTCCATCCTCGTAGTCGAAGACAACTACGCGAATAATAAGACGATAACGGCCATGCTGAACCGCTTCGGCTACAAGCCCGACCTCGCCAGCAACGGACGGGAAGGAGTCGATCGTTTCATTTCAGGCGACTACGATGTCATCCTCATGGATATGCACATGCCGGTGCTCACTGGGTTCGACGCCACGCGAGAAATTCGGGCATTGAATGACAATAGAGATCAGCCATGGATCGTCGGCATTTCCGCCGGCACCATGCGCTCTGAACAAGATCTCGCCTATCAGGCAGGTATCGACGATTTCCTATGCAAGCCGATCGATCTTCACATGCTCCAGAACAGCTTGAGCCGCGCTTACGAAGGACTTTGCGAACGTAGGGAAAAGCGAAAGCCCGCTTGAATCCTCGATTCAGAACAAGGAACCGATTTGATTGATCGCGATCGACACCAGCCAAGCCAGCAGCGTCATGAATCCGAAGGAAATGCCGGCCCACCTCCAACTCGTTTCCTGAGCGATGATCGCCAATGTCGCCCCGCACTGTTGGCAAAGGGCGAAGAAGACCATGATAGCGATGACTACCGGTATGGTGAAAATTGGCTGTCCCGCTCGAGGACCGCTCGACCACACTTGGTTGGCCATGGTTTCGCGCAGGTCTCCCGCCTCTTCGTCTACGTCGCCGCCCAGACTGTAGATAATACCCAAGGTCGAAATAATGACCTCGCGCGCCGGAAAGCTGGCGATGACCCCCACAGTGATTTTCCAATCGAAGCCCGCTGCATCGAAAACAGGCTGCGCCGTTTTCCCGATGCGGCCCATATAGCTTTGCTCGATATAGGCTGAGGAAACCGCGTTATCCAGTTCCGACTGCAAAGCTTCGTCTTCGCCAATCCGAGCCGTCGCTTCCGCTACAGTCCATCCTTCATCCGTAGCCAACCCTTGGATATAATCGCCTCGAGCTTCCAACTCCACCGACTCCGATCGCGGAAAATAAAGCAATGCCCAGATGACGATAGTGATCGCGAAAATCACCGTACCCGCATTCACCACGAACTCCTTGCCTTGGTTATACATGCGAAGCAACACGTCCCGAACCTTTGGAATCTGATAGTGAGGCAATTCCAACAGAAAAGGCTGGGGAGGCGTCTTGAGAACGAATCGATTCATCAAGTACGCGAAAGGCATCGCTACGATCAGCCCCACGAAGTGCATGCCGAACAATGCAGCTCCCGCCACGCCCGAACCGTAGCGCGGCTCGATAAAGGCCCCTATCAGCAAGACATATACCGGCAAGCGAGCTGAACAGCTCATGAAGGGCGCCGCTAGGATCGTTACCAGACGGGCCTTGGGATCTTGAATCGTGCGCGTAGCCATCACCCCGGGGATCGCGCAGGCGTAACTGGACAGCAGCGGAACGAAACTCTTGCCCGACAGGCCGCACCAACTGAACAGCTTATCCATTAGAAAAGCCGCTCGCGACATGTATCCAGTATCCTCCAACAATGTTATGAAGAAGAAGAGGATAAGTATCTGGGGCAGAAAAATCACCACGGCCCCTACCCCCTCGATGATGCCATCCGTCACAAGGCTTTGGACCATCGGCCACGAGCTCAGCCAACCGGACACCAAATCCTGAATCGCTCCCTTGCCCGCATCGATCACATCCATGAATGGACCTGCCCAACTGTAGACCGACTGAAAGACGAGATACATCAAAGCCAAGAACGCCAGGAGCCCCCACCACTTGTGGGTCAAGAGGCCATCGATCGATTCGCTTCCGCTAGCAGGCCGGGAATCCTTCGAATTGACGCAGGGATCGACCATGTCCTTAATATGCCGATACAAGAGAACAGCTTCCGCATTAGCCGGATTCAACCCGCCCTTGAAGAGGGCTTTCCGAGAAGCGTCTAAAGCGTCGCGAGCCTCGTTTTCGCCCGCCCCGGATTGAATGAAGATCTGCTCGTCGCCTTCGAATATGCCACGCATGATCGAGGCATCGTCGAGGCGTTCGTTGATCGACTGATCCAATGCCTCGCGAGCGTCTTCGACTGCTTCGTTTATCGCCTCGGGCCAAATCGGCGTAAACAGAAGCGGACTCGAATCCAGGGCATTGGCGACCGCGGTCTTGAGCTCGGCCACGCCTTCCGCTCGCGAAGCGGAGATGGGGACGATGGGGATTCCCAGTCGCTCTTTGAGCGCTTCCACGTCCACTTCGATCTGACGCTTCTTGGCGGAGTCCCAATAATTCAAGGCCAGAACCATCGGCACGCCGAGCTGGCCGATTTGGTAGGCGAGAAAGAGATTACGCTGAAGATTGGTCGCATCCACGATGCACAATGCCAAATCCGGACGTCCCTCGTCCTCCACCTCGCCACGCAAGGCATCGACCACCACCCGTTCGTCTGGAGAGGTCGCCGCCAAGCTATACGTACCTGGCAAATCGTGAATCTCCACCCGCTCTGACTCGATGAGGGCAATGCCCGTCTTTTTCTGGACGGTTACTCCCGGATAGTTGCCCACCTTCTGGCGCATGCCCGTCAGGCAATTGAACAAAGTGCTCTTACCTGTATTGGGATTGCCGATGAGAGCTACGCGACGCATACGCGTACCGCTCGAAGAAGCCGTTACCGAAGCCGCCACCTGATGTAATGCTTATACGGGCTGAATCAGAATCCGAGCCGCGTCTTCGCGACGAAGACTCAACTGCCGACCCTCGACATCCAACGCAATGGGATCGCCAAGCGGGGCTGACTTAATGAATCGAACCGTCACACCAGGCATAAGACCTAATTCCATCAAGCGACGCGCTGCGTCCATTTTCGGTTCGTAAGAACCGATTTTCGCAGTTTGTCCATCAACTAGGTCGTTAAGCGTCTTCAAAGCGTGTCTCCTTTTTAGCTTGTTGAGACCGAGTTTCAGTTAATAGGATTCGCAAAGTCAACTGGTTTCCATTCATGGACCGATATTTAGAACCCATCATCATCTTGGCAGCGATCGCTCTCTCGATCGCCTTCCTCGGCCGACGCTTCCTCTTCAAAGGCAAGCAAGACTCCTGCGGCTCCCACTGCAATTGCGCCCAACCCGACGCCATCAAGCGCCGTCCATAAAACAAGCTTGGGTAGGGAGGACCGGCTCGGTCCTCCGTTTCAAAAAGATAACGATCGATCTCCGAGCGGACGCCGTTTCCCCCTACAGCCTAGGAATGGTCAATCCGCCGTCGATCATCACGACCTGACCGGTCGAATACGGAAAGTCGCCGCGAGCCAGGGCCGCGATCGCCTTGCCGATGTCCTCGGGCGCTCCCCAGCGAGGGGTCACGCACAAGCCTTCGGCTATCAGTTTGTCGTACTTAGCCGTCACCTCCGGAGCCGAGGTCATATCGGTCTTGGTCACACCTGGCCTCACTTCGTAAACAGGAATCCCTACTTCTCCTAGACGAGCCGCAAACAACTGGGTAACCATGCTCAATCCCGCTTTCGCCACGCAATATTCGCCACGATTAGTCGACACCACCGTGGCCGAAATCGAGGAAACATTGACGATGCCGCCTTCGAAGGACGGATCCGCTTCCTTGGCCGCGACCATATCGCAGGCCGCCGCCTGAGAAAGAAAGAAAGCTCCCTTCAGATTGGTATCGAGCACGAAATCGTAGTTGTCTTCCGTCGTTTCCAGCAGATCCAGACGTTGCTTAGGCGCCACGCCCGCATTGTTGACCAATAGATTCAACGCGCCGCCCGCCGCTTCGCGAGCAACCGAAAGAATCGATGCCCGACCTTCCGCCGATCCGATGTCCCCTGGAGCGTAAGCCACTGAAACGCCCGTCGAACGCAAGGAGTCCAAGACATCTGCAACCGTTTCCGCCGGACGCATGCCATTGAGAACCAGATTCCAGCCTTCCGCGGCAAGAGCTTGGGCAATGCCCAGACCGATGCCACGCGTTCCGCCCGTAACGAGGGCCGTTTTTCCATTCGATCCGTCCGTCATTTCAATTCCTATCGTTTAAATTAAAGTGGGTCCGCTCCAAAAGTCGCAGCGGATCTCAGAGCCATTGTCATTCGCATTCCTGTGAGACTCTCCAAAAACTATAGTTCCGGAATATCCAGCCACTTGCGTTCGTCCCAGCTCTTGATTCCGAGCTCAGCCAACTGAACGCCCTTGGCGCCTTCCTTTAGGTTCCAACGGAATGGCGTATCCAGAACGACATGCTTGAGGAACATCTCCCACTGCACCTTGAAGGCGTTATCGTACACCTCCTGATTCGGAATCTTGGACCAATCGTCGTAGAAATCGATCGGCTGATCGATATCCGGATTCCAAATGGGCTTAGGCGTGTTGCTGTAGTGCTGAATCCGGCAGTCCCGCAATCCAGCGACCGCGGATCCCAACTCGCCATCGACGTGCAAGGTCAATAGGTCGTCGCGACGCACCCGCGTGCACCAGGACGAATTGAAGTTCACCACGATCTCGCCATCCGGTCCGTCGATCTCGAACATGGCGTAAGCCGCATCGTCCGCCGTGCACGCGTAGGGCTTTCCGTATTCGTCGATGCGCTCCTTAATATGCGTCGCGCCGCGGCAATTGACCGCCTTGACCGGACCAAAAATGTTGTCGAGCACGTAGCGCCAGTGACAGAGCATATCGATGATCATGCCTCCGCCGTCTTCCTTGCGATAGTTCCAGGAAGGTCGCTGAGCCGGCACGGTGTGGCCTTCGAATACCCAGTATCCAAAATCTCCAGTCACCGAGAAGATTCGGCCCATGTAGCCTTTCTCGATCGCCCGCTGGAGCTTTACCAGCCCAGGCAGCCAGAGCTTGTCCTGCACGACCCCATTCTTGACGCCCTTTTCTTCGCAGAAGTGGTAGAGGTCCAAAGCGGTCTTCGTATCAACGGCCGTCGGTTTTTCGCAATAGACATGTTTGCCCGCAGTCGCCGCTGCCTTGACCGCATCGGCTCGTCGCAAAGTGCTTTGAGCATCGAAGTAGACGCTGAAGTTCGGATCGGACATGACGCTGTCCAGGTCAGTCGTCCAACGCTCGACGCCAGAACGAGCCGACAAAGCGCGCAGCTTCGTTTCATTGCGACCGACCAGAATGGGAACGGGCATTATGGTCTCTTCGGGATTCACCCAAACGCCACCTTGATTGATGATCTCGACAATCGAGCGCATCAAATGCTGATTCGTTCCCATGCGTCCGGTGACGCCATTCAAGATAATGCCAACTTTGTGAGTCTTCATAGAGTGTTTCGTTGAAGGGGTTGATAGAGTGCCGGCCTAGTCCAGCGCCAAGTACGCCGCCTTGATTTTGGCGAGATACTCGTCCTGATCCATAGCCCAGTATTTGTTGGAGAAAATTTCGACTTCCTCGTATCCAGAAAATCCTGCATCGTGAACCCAGCGTCGAATCTGCGGGATATCGATAACGCCTTCGCCCATAATTCCGCGATCGTTCAACATGTCTTCGGGCAAGTTCTTATAGTCGCAAATATGGAAGGAGAAAATCCGATCCTTGGCGCCCGCAATCTTCAGTTCTTCCTCCAGTCGATCATCCCACCAAGTGTGAAAGACATCGACAGTAATGCCAATGTTTGGATGATCGAGGGAATCGCAAAGCGCATTGGCCTGGGTCATCGTATTCACCGCGCTCCGACTGTCCGCATACATGGGATGCAAGGGCTCGACACCCAGCTTCACCCCCGCTGCTGCTGCGTGGTCGAGAGTCGCTCCAATCCCATCCGCGATCTGCTTGCGCGATTCGAAAAGCGACTGGCCCGGAGTCGCCCCGCAAACCAGGACAACCAGAGGAGCTCCGATTTCGACCGCTTCGTCGATGATGCGTTTATTCTCCTCGATCGCCTTCGTCCGATCGCCCTCTACCAAGGCCGTAAAAAACCCGCCGCGAACATAACAGACGACATCCACGCCTTCGCCGCGAATCATATCGCCCGTCGCTTTCAGACTTTCGCCAGTAGCGGCCGCGGCATCCTGCCAGACAGAGATTCCGGCCACGCCTGACGCCGCATACTTGGTCGCCGCTTCGCGCAGCCCCCAGGGCTTCGTTGTTATGCTGTGGATACAAAGTTTCGAAAGATCGGACATGACACTAGCCTTTCAAGCAGCCGTAGAACGAATACGGCGTTTCGTTTCGAATGATGCGTTGAGCGGTCAAGGCCAACTCGCGAATGTGGTAGTCGCCCCATTGGCTGGATTCGCCGCAAGCGATTTTCTGTCCCTCCGGAACATTGTCCCAGCCATTCGGCTCGTGATAAATGGAATGCAAGAGCAAGCCTTGATGAGCATCCTCTTCGCTCAGGTAAGGCGACGCCAAGAGCGAGCGTAGACTCGTGAATCCCGCCTGCCAATAGCGGGCGCCCTCTTCCGTGTCCGTTCCCAGGAAACGACCCAGTCGAATCAATCCCTGGGCTCCGATAGCCGCTGCCGTACTGTCAATCGGCTCCCATTCATTGAAGGGTTCCGAAATACGTTCCCGCCAATCGCCTAAGCGATGCAGGTTCGGAGCTCCCCCGTCCCAATAAGGAACGCCATCGGTCGGCGTGTTCTCGATGAACCAATCGCAGGTCGCTCGAGCCGCCTTGAGGCAAACCGCCTTGATCGCTTCCTTGCCGCCAAACGCTTCGAGCTCCGAATCGTCGATCGTTTCCAGAAATTCAAGCTCCTCGGCAAATCCTACCATGGCCCAAGCCAATCCGCGGGTCCAGGTCGTGAACCCGCTGAATCCCTGCTGAGCATTCGGACAGCGGAAGCGCCCGTCATTGGTATTGAATACGCTTTCGTGCGCCGTGCGGCCCCACTCGTCATATTTGTCGCGACCCTCGCCATAGAAGACACTGTACTGAGCGGTCGACTTAATGTGGTCGAGGGCTCGACCCAACAAGCTGATCGGAGAATCGTTCTCGCCCATCAAGACATGTCCCAACGCATGGGCCACCATCACGATTCGACAGCTCCGAATCGTATCCACGAATAAACTATGAGGCCCATTGAAAGAGTAAATATAGCCCCCGCCGTCATGAGTGTTCGACCAGCGGCTCGCCTGCACGGCGCCTGAGACCTTCAAGGCCAACTCGCAGAAATCCCTCTCCGACTGAGGCCCTTCGATCTTGCCTTCGTTGAGCAGACGCAGCCAATTGCCATAGCAACTGAGGTTGTTGAAGCCGTGATCGTGAACGCCGATGTGACTCACATGAGTGGCCATGCGTTCGACCGTTCGCTTTTTGCCCAACTCCAAGTAGCGCTCGTCGCCCGTCGCATCGAACTGAAGAAACGACGAACCGTAAACGAATCCTTCCGTCCACTCCGTCCAACCGCGCGTGGTATACTTGCCATTGACCGTGAAAACAGGGGACCCCTGAGACGAGTCGTATTCCCTTTCAATCAGGTCGATCTTTTGCCCCGACAATTCCCAAAACCGGGCTAAGGCGCCGCTCAGCGACTCGGGGGTAATCGTTGTGTCAATCTTCATGCTAAATCAGTATCTCTTGTCCTTGCGTATGTGAACGATCAGGAACTGGCAGTCTTCGATAGCCTCGTAACTGTGCTCCTGGATCGCATCGAATTGAATGCTCTGCCCCCCGGAAAGCGTTTGCGTTTCCTGTGGCAGAGTCAGCTTGAGCGTTCCCTTGAGAACCCAGCAAATTTCGTGGTCGTCGTGGTGAATCTCCGGCTTGGAAATCGACGCTCCTTTCGGCGCCTCGCCCAGCAGACAATTGGCATTCGCATAGCGTACCGCCCGAAACAGAAAGCCGTCCGCATCATAGAATTCGGATTCTTTGCGATTCGACAAAGGCGCCTCCGCCAAAGTCAGCAAATCCGTCGCCCGCATACCGAAAACGCGACCAATCTTATACAGCGTTTCAACTTCCGCCTGAGTTTGATTCCGCTCCAATTTAGAGATGACCGCTATCGATACGCCACTGGCTTCCGACAAAGCGCTCAAGGTCATCTCCGAACGCTTCCGAATCTCTCGCAAAATCGAGAAATCGAACATCGGCAATCCCGCCGAATCGTCTAACAGCGCTTCTGACATACAGAAAGGCATAGATATTTAATTTTCTTATTCAAGCAATTTTAGACCAAAATTTATCTTTATCGAAAATTAAGCCTGAAACTTATCCCGCGAGCTACACAACTTTAGGTAGGGGCGACTGGCCCAGTCGTCCGCTCAATCAGCACCCAATTCGGACGACAGAGCCGGTCGTCCCTACCTCAGACAAAAAACGGGACCGCGCCAAAGGCGCGATCCCGCTTACTGCTAGAAACCTAGAGTACTAGAGAAACTTAAATGAAATCGTTAACGATCTGCTCGTAGCGCTCTTGCTTGCCGCTGATTTGAGCGGGCTCGCCATTCGAGCTGCCGATAGCGTATACATCTTCCAGGCTCAGCTCGCCCTTCTCGAAGCGAGCGCCCTCGCCTGAATCGAAACTGCTGTAGCGCTCGGACTTCAAAGCAGGCAGCTGACTTTCATTGAGAATCCGCTCTGCCGTCAGAGCCGCTCTAGCGAAAGCGTCCATGCCCGCGATGTGGGCAATGAAAATATCTTCTAAATCAGTCGAGTTGCGACGCGTCTTCGCGTCGAAGTTCACCCCGCCGCCCTTGAAGCCGCCCGCTCTCAATACCACCAACATGGCTTCGGTGAGCTCGTTGAGGTTCATCGGAAACTGGTCCGTGTCCCAACCATTCTGATAGTCGCCGCGATTGGCGTCCATGCTGCCGAGCAAGCCTGCATCGGCGGCCATTTGCAGTTCGTGATCGAACGTATGGCCCGCCAAAGTGGCGTGATTCACTTCCACGTTCAGTCCGAAATCGTCGAGCAGGTCGTACTGGCGCAGAAAGCCAATCACGGTTTCGCAATCGAAGTCGTATTGATGCTTCGAAGGTTCGGCTGGCTTGGGCTCGATAAAGAACTGACCCTTGAAGCCTTGCGAGCGGGCATAGTCGCGGGCCATGATCAACATGCGGGCGAAGTGCTCCTTCTCGCGCTTGGTATCCGTATTGAGCAAGGACATATAGCCTTCGCGGCCGCCCCAGAAAACGTAGTTCTCTCCACCCAGAGCGATGGTCGCATCGATCGCGTTCTTGAGCTGGGCGCCCGCGTAAGCGACGGTATGGAAATCCGGATTCGTGGCCGCCCCGTTCATATAGCGAGGATTGCTGAAGAGATTAGCCGTGCCCCAGAGCAGTTTCACGCCCGAGGCCGCTTGCTTTTCTTTGGCGTATTCGACAATCGCCTGAAGATTGGCCTCCGACTCCGCGAAAGTAGCGCCCTCCTCGACCAAGTCGAAGTCGTGGAAGCAATAGTACTCCGTTCCGATCTTAGTGATGAATTCGAAAGCGGCATCCATCTTGCCTTTAGCCCGGCTCACCGCATCCGCGCCAGCCGCCCATGGAAAGACTTTCGTGCCAGGACCGAACGGATCGTTGCCCGTTCCGCAGAAGGTATGCCAGTAGGCAATCGCGAAGCGGAAAAGCTCTTTCATCGATTTGCCCGCGATCTGCTGGTCTGGATTGTACCACTTGAACGCAAGCGGATTGTCGCTTTCTCGCCCTTCGAACGCAATCGCGCCCACGCCAGGAAAATACTCTTTGTCGCCTTTGATAATCGTCATGATAGTGTAGATAGCTTCGTGTTTGGTTCGTCCGGATAATGATTCATCGAATCCGGAATGAAAGGGGTGCCCCGCAGTCGGTCGACCACTTGGCCATATTCGCATTATGCCAGACGGCGACAGGTCAAATCCTTAACCATCGTCCCAAAAACTAGCATTATAGTCTCATCATTGTTGACGCCGAAATCGCCATCCTAAAACCTGGAACAATCCAATATCCATGACCGGCATTCTGGCGAAAGGCGAAAACTACTTCGAAGACCCTGCGTTCCCCATCACCGCGCGGCGGGTTTCTACGAGTCGGGCCAGCGAACCATCTCATGAGCACGATCTTACCGAGGTCCAGCATGCTCACGACTTCAATGAACTGGCTATCGTCACCGCGGGAACCGCCATGCACTGGCTCAACGGGAGCGAGTTTCCGGTTGTCGCGGGCGACGTCTTTCTGCTGCAGGGTCAACAGGACCATTATTTCCACAAGCGCGACCGTTTGGAAATGGTCAATGTCATGTACGACCCTCAGCAGATAGAGCTGCCGGAGAGCCGTCTGCTGAAAATGCCGGGCTACTGCGCCCTGTTTCTTCTGGAGCCCGTATTCCGCAAACAGCACCGATTTTCCAGTCGATTGCATCTAGAGCGCTTGGCTCTCTCTCGGGCCGAGCGTATCGCCCTGGAAATGGTTGAAGAAGTCGAGAGCCGAATCGATGGCTACGAGTCCGCGCTGCTGGGGAAGCTGATCGATCTGATGGTCTTCCTCTCGCGCTCCTATCAGAAATCCGAATCCACCAACTCGGCCGCCTTGCTGCGCGTCGGACAAGTGATCAGCAGCATGGAGCAAGACTGCGCTCACGACTGGAAACTGGAGGACTTTATCGAGATGTCTCGCCTCTCCCGCAGCCACTTCATTCGCACCTTCGCCAAAGCCACCCGACTCTCGCCAATAGAGTATCTCATTCAACTTCGCCTCCAGCGAGCCATGGAGCTATTGAGGCACTCTCAATTGACCGTTTCTCAAATTGCCTTCGAGGTGGGCTTCAATGACAGCAACTACTTCGCGCGCCAGTTCAAGCAGCGTAAAGGCGCCAGCCCGCTTGCCTACCGAAAGTCCTTCGGCGGCCAATCCTAGCTCTTTCGACGGAACGGATCTACGTAGGTTTAGCCGTTCGGGCTCTGCAGTTTCTACGGTGCGCTTTGAGGAGCTCCCGCGCCTCTATAACGAATTTCCTTCATTCAGTCATGCGAGCCCTAAACCGCGATCGAAACGCGTCCGAACTAGGAAGCTTTCATGACCCGCGCCGGCCAACGCAACCCAGTATCCACTCTTTTAACATGTAGCCTCTGCTTGGCTCAGCTAGCCAGCGCCGCAAGCGTTGAAATCGCTCCTCGCCTGAGCGACGAAGAGTTTCTGCGCTCGTTCAAGGCACTGCCCCCTTCCGTTGCCGAAAAAGACAGTCCTCCCCCTCTTCCCAATATCGATGAGCTGAAGAAGGCCGCCTTAGAAGATGCGAACGAAAAGCGCTTGAGCGATTTGCCTCGATCGCTCGACGCATTGAGAGCAGGCCTCGAAAGAATTGCGAACGAAATCCCCTCTTCGAGCGAACGTATCGAAGCTCAATTCAACGTGGCCCTTAGAGCGCTGTCCCAATTCTCGAGCGAGATCGCTTCCGGTTCCGAAAGCCGAGCAATGAGAGCTCTGCCAAAAACTCAGGCGATCATTGTCCGCATGGAGGAACTGCGATCCGAACTCTTCCTCGTCCCCGAGACAGATTAGGCAGAGCGCCATTCCTTCAATATAGACTTCGCCTTGCCCAGCGCAGCATCGCTGTAGCGGAATTCGGGCCACGTAATCGCGAGCATTAGGGCCAAAGGCGATGGCTCCCCGAGCCAAGTCCCCCACGCGACAATGCCCTCTTCCGATTCGCCCCGGTTCCAAGCGTAACCCAAGCGACCTGCCTCTTCGATTTCGGCAAGCGTAACCGGAGAGCTCTTTGCCGGAACCAAGTCAGGTCTTTGCGATAAGGCCAACTTGCCCATGGCCATGCGCTCGATTTCGAAACTGCGACCGCCAGGCGGCATCACCCTCACTCGACAATCCGGCTCCTCCCAATGCAAATGTCGAATGCGCCTTCCCTGTAAACGCCCCAGGGCAGCCATCTCGCCGACCTCGTCGGCTATGCGTCTCAAGAGCGGCCGATGCTCCGCGATGAGACGTTCCTGCTCATCCTCCATGCGCCATTCTCGAAACTTATCGGTCACCCGGTAACGACGTTCGCTGTCTCTCCCGACTAACCCATAATGGATCAGACTATCGAGCATCCTCAAAACGCTTGTGCGCGGCAACCCCATGTCATCGACCAACTCCGTAATGCCCGCTCCCTCCTCCGAACGGACGCTGAGCACTCCCAATAGGTCCAAACCCTTGAAAAGCGACGTAGCTAGATTGCGAGATTCGTTTGACATTCGACTACCCTCGCTCAACCTGTCCATTATTCAGTTCTAGTTGTCAACTATACTGACAAATAAATTTGAGATACCATGTTTCCTGCAGATCTTCACCAACAGATTAAGCGTTCCGCGGTCGTGGCGGTTCTCGTAATTGACGACGCCTCTAACGCCGTCCCGCTCGCTCGCGCTTTGTTGCGAGGGGGAATCGATTCGATGGAGCTGACGCTCCGAACCGATGCGGCTCTCGACTCCCTCCGAGCGATACGAGACGAGGTCCCGGAAATGCTCGCTGGAATCGGCACCATACTGACGACCGAGCAGGTGGACGAAGTCGTTGCAGCCGGGGCGGCCTTTGGCGTGGCTCCCGGACTCAATCGTCGCGTCGTCGAGCACGCCCAAGAGAAAGGTCTGCCATTCGGTCCTGGCATCGCTACCCCAAGCGATATCGAGCAAGGCATCGAACTGGGTTGCCGCACGCTCAAGTACTTTCCGGCGGAAACTTCGGGCGGATTGCCCCATCTCAAGAACATGGCGGCGCCTTATCAGCATTTAGGATTGGACTTCATCCCTCTCGGGGGCCTGAACGCCAACAACATGAGCGAATACCTGGCTTCGCCGCTCATTTCAGCAATCGGCGGCTCTTGGATCGCCAAACGGGACGTGATCGCAGCCCAAGACTGGGATACGATCGAAGCCAATGCCCGAGAAGCGCGGCAGAATGCCGACGCCGCGAAAAGCTAGAACCCCCAACGCCTTCATCATGAAAACGATCGTCACATTCGGAGAAATCATGGGTCGCTTGTGCCCGAGCGGCTTCAATCGCTTTCGCCAAAGCCTGCCTGGCGACCTCAACCTCACCTTCGCGGGAGCCGAAGCCAACGTGGCATCTTCTATCGCCATGCTCGGTCACAACGCTCGTTTCGTTACCGCCATTCCCGACAACGACATCACCCAGGCCTGTCTCTCCACTCTTCGCGGTCTCAAGGTAGAAACCTCGGACATCGTATTGACCGACCAAGGACGCCTCGGCCTCTACTTCGTGGAAGCGGGAGCCAATCAACGCCCCAGCCGCGTCATTTACGACCGCGAACACTCTTCGGTCAGCCTGACTCCCGCATCCGCCTACGACTGGGAAACGATTTTCACCGACGCCGACTGGTTTCACACTACCGGCATAACGCCCGCTCTCTCAGAGACCTCGGCTGAAGCCACTATCGAATCGGTCAAGCACGCCAAAGCGGCCGGCCTCACCGTCTCGTGCGACCTCAACTTCCGCAAGAAACTCTGGAAGTGGAATCCAACGCTAACGCCTAGCGATCTCGCCGGCGAAACCATGCAACGGATCCTGCCTTACGTCGACGTAGTCATCGGAAACGAGGAAGACGCTTCCGACGTGCTTGGCATCAAGGCCGAAAACACGGACGTGCACGCCGGCCATATTGACGCCAGCAAATACACTGCCGTGGCCCGGGAAATCGTCGCTCAATTTCCCAACGTATCCAAAGTCGCCATCACCCTGCGAGAGAGCATTTCCGCTTCCCACAACAACTGGGGAGCCATGCTCTACGACAAGCAGTCCGACTTCGCCTATTTCGCGCCCAATTCAGGCAACGAGTATCAACCCTACGAAATCCGCAACATCGTAGACCGCGTGGGCGGTGGCGACTCCTTCGGAGCGGGACTCATTTTCGCCCTCAATACGCCTGAACTCGAGGAACCGCAGACAGCGATTTCATTCGCAGTTGCCGCCTCCTGCTTGGCTCATTCGATCTACGGCGACTTCAATTTCTCCACTCGAGCCGAAGTCGAAGCCCTGCTCAACAGCGGCGGATCGGGTCGCGTCGTCAGGTAGCGCGATTCGCTCGCATCATTGATCTTGCCGTCCTAGCAGCGCCTTGATTTCGTAGACGTCCTTTCCGTTTTCGGACCTCGACTAAATGAATCAAACGCCGCTGGAAAACGACTCTCTGTCCCGCTTCATCGAAGAAAACCGCATTGCCAACGCGGGCCAATTGCTCTTCGACTGCATCCCCGGCTTGCTCTTCTTCGTCAAAGACGCGGACCGACACTTCGTCTACATCAACCAGGAACTGGCCGACTTCATGGGCCTGGAGAGCAAAGAGGCCATCGTTGGCCGTCCCGACTCGGACTTTTTCGCGGACGATATCGAGCAAAGCTATGCGGCCGACGACAAACGCGTCATCGAGGAAGGCTATATCGTCAAGAACAAGGTCGAACTGATCACCACCTCTCAAAGGCTCATTCAATGGCACATCACCAACAAAGTGCCTTTGTATGCCACATCAGGCGAGATCTGCGGCCTCGCAGGAATTACCCGCAAATTCGAAGGCAATACCAGCGCTCTGCATCATTCCGCGCTTAGCCGAGCTATCGACTATATCGCCGAGCACTATCCACGCGAAATCAAGCTGGCCGACATGGCCAAGCAATGCGGCCTCTCCCTCAGCGCATTCGAAAGGCACTTCAAAAAGAGCTTTCATCTCACGCCTATCCAGTACCTCAACCGCTATCGCATCCAGCAGGCTTGCGCCTCGCTCAGCCAAAGCGACAAGCCAATCTCCGCGATTGCCATGGACTGCGGATTCTACGATCAGAGCCACTTCACGCGCTCTTTCTTGCGAGTCCTCCACACGACCCCTGCCGCCTACCGCAAGCGCTATACCTGACCCTCGATCTCACTCCCCCTCAGATTCAACTGCATTTTGACGCCTTCTCCCGCCCTACTGCTCCCACAGCCCCAACTGCGGTTTTCGTACAAATCATTGCGAAGATCCTCCTAGCCCCAAATCGACTCTTTCCCCCATAATTCGAAGCGAAACGCTCCTTCATTAACCTATCGACCCAAAAAACGGAAACGTTCAGAATATGCAAAGCCAGTGGAACAGCAAAGCGGCCAAGAAATGCGACGGAAACGCGCGTTCGCTCAGAGCCTATGCCTCTAGCTTGCTTGCGAACGGCGACTCGAGATTCATCGCCATAGGAACGGTAAAGACCCAATCCGAAACGCTTTTCGGAGAATCGCAAACCCAGCTCTTTGCAAGCGACGGCGACGGAACCGTTCTCCTGGAAAGCGCCGACGACCTGTCACCTTACGCCCTTATCCATGCGGCGATTCCTGCCCGCTTCGTCGATCAAATTCGCTCCGCCTCCATTCTAGCCATTGCGAATAGCCCTCAGGTCGAGAAGCTGGCCAATGCCGTATTCGGCGAACGCGTACACGTAACGGCCTTCGATCCCGACGAAACCAGACAAGCGGAAGCAGTAAAGGCATGCGACCTATCAACCGCTCAAGCTATCCTAGTCCCTGGGTCAGGTATTTTCAGCTTCAGCGACAAAGCGAAAGCCAGCTACGAGCAAGCGATCGAGCTATCCGCCGCAGCCAATAGCCATTTCGAAAACGCTGATTCCCCATGCAACTCGGGAATCGACGCTCACGCCCTAGCCGATCTTCGAAAAACCGTATCCAGCAAGGCGGGACAAGCGCTGATCGCGAAACTCGATGCATCCCCTGCCGCGATCCAAGCAGCCGCTATCGACGGATTGTCGGTCAGCGCCTACGCGACCGATGGCGATCACGAGGAAGTGCTTCCCGAAGACGAGGGCATCCAACGAGTGCTCTGGCCAGAGGTAGGCGTTATTTCATTCGCCAGCGACAAATTCTCTGCGGAACGACTCGCTCTCGATACTCGTCTAACCTGCCAAGCGCTTAGTCTCGCTAACGAGGACAGCGGCTGGAATCCCGAAATCGACGATCCTTTCGCAACCTTGCCCTCCCATCCCAAAGCCAATGGAGTCTTGCAGGGCAAGATCGCTCTCGTATCGGGATCGGCGGCCGGAATAGGTCTCGCCACCGCGACGACTTTGGCAGAAGCGGGGGCCACTGTGGTGGGAGCCGACATCAATCCTGAAATCGAAGCCATCATGGCGGAGATCGGGGCGCTGGGCATGACAGTCGACCTAACGCAAGAAACCCAAATCGAAGCCCTGGTCGAGCGCATCGTAAGCGAGTACGGCGGACTTGATATCGTAGTTTCCAATGCGGGCATATTCACCGCTGGAGCCTATCTGGAAGACATGGAGGCGTCCAATTGGGAACGCAGCATGGCCGTCAATCTCACCAGCCACCAGGTACTCATGAAGCATACGATTCCTTTCGTGAAGAAAGGCATCGATCCCACCATCATTTTCATCGGCTCTCGCAATGTGAATGCGCCAGGGGCGGGAGCGGCAAGCTACTCCTGCGCCAAAGCAGGCCTGACCCAATTGTGTCGCGTGGCTGCGTTGGAACTCGCTCCGGAAGGCGTGCGCGTAAATATCATTCATCCCGATGCCGTCTTCGATACCAAGCTCTGGACCAAGGAGGCGCTCGAACGCTCGGCGGAACGCTACGGCCTTACCGTCGAGCAGTACAAGAAACGCAACCTAATGAAGACGGAAATTACTTCCCGCAGCGTCGGTAACTCAGTCGTAGCGCTCGCGTCGAACGCTTTCGCAAAAACAACCGGAGCTCAAATTCCCGTGGACGGCGGCAACGACAGAATTATATAACCTACTTACCCTATGAAGAAGCTACTTAACGATCCCCTCAAAGCGGCAAGCGAACTGGTCGATGGACTCGTCGACTACTACAATGGCAAAGTAGCCCAGGTCAGTCCCGGCGCTATCGCCATGACCGACATTGCCGACGACAAGGTCGCTCTGCTCGTCGGCGGCGGCACGGGCCACGAGCCTATTTACCATGGCCTCGTAGGCGAAGGCATGGCCGACGGAGCCGCCTGCGGCGACATCTTCGCAGCGCCTCCCCCTAACGTCATTCTCGACGCCACACGCGCGGTCAACAAGGGCAACGGCGTCCTGTTCCTGTACGGCAACTACGCAGGCGACGTCATGAATTTCAAGATCGCCGCTCAGCTCGCTGCCGCTGAAGGCATTCGCGTAGAGACGGTTCTCATTTGGGACGATGTCGCATCGGCGCCACCGACCGAAAAAGACAAGCGCCGCGGCATCGCTGGACTCATTCCAATCGTCAAACTTGCCGGAGCCGCCGCCAACAAAGCCAAGGACTTGGACGAACTGATCGAGCTGGTTACGAATGCTCGCGATAACACCCGTTCAGTAGGAGTCGCCATGGCTCCGGGATCTATCCCCGCGACCGGAAAGCCAACCTTCGAACTGGATGACGACTCGATCGGCATCGGCATGGGTATCCACGGCGAGCAAGGCGTCGGTATCGAAAAAATGACGACCGCTGACGCGCTTGCGGAGAAGATGGTCGACCTCGTGCTCGCCGACGACCTGGAAATCGAATCCGGCGACGAGGTTCTTATCTTGGTCAATAGCTTGGGCTCCACCACCATGATGGAATGCTTGATCGTCCTGAAGAAAGTCAAAGCGATCTTGAGCGAAAAAGGCATAGGCATCTACGACATCATGCTCGGTCCCTTGGTCACCTGCCAAGAAATGGCTGGCATTTCCCTTAGCCTTACGAAACTGAACGATACGCTGAAGCCGCTTTGGGACGCCCCGTGCTCCTCTCTCGGCTACACGAAACTGTAATTCCAAGCGAAGCCAATCCAATCTGCAAATCGATTCGCGATTTAGCGTCTTAGCGTCAGTCCCAAAAACCTCTATTTCAATGAGTTCTCAAACCCTCTCCCCCAGCGACATCAAAGCAATGATGCTCGCCGTATCGGATAAAATTATACAAAGCGAGGAGCTTCTTTCCGAAGCCGATCGACGTCTTGGCGATGGCGACCATGGACTGGGCATGCAGCGCGGGTTCACCGCAGCGAAGGCTCAGCTCGAAGCGCTGGAACCGAACACCGCTGGACAGGTGTTCACCACGACCGGGATGGCCTTAATGGCATCCATGGGCGGCGCTTCAGGAGCCGTAATGGGCATGCTGTACCAGAGCGGCGGCATGGCGCTCGGAAACGCCGAGGAACTCGACGCCGCTGGAGTAGCCAGCTTTCTGAAAGCCGCCTTCGATGGCGTGACCAATTTGGGCGGCGCCAAGCCAGGCGACAAAACCATGATCGATGCCTTGGACGGCGCGAGCAACGCGGTCGCCAGCGGATCCGCCAGTTCCGTTTCGGAAGCCCTGCAAACCGCCGCCAGCGGCGCCACATCCGGAATGGAAGCGACCAAGGATATGATCGCCACCATGGGAAGGGCCAAGACCTTGGGCGAAAAGTCCATTGGCCACCCCGATCCCGGAGCGGTTTCCGTTTCCATCATGTTCCAAACCATGAGCGACTTCGCCGCCTAACTCATTTCCAAACCCTTAAAAACTAAAATAGAAACTCACCATGGCAGATCTAGACGATATCAGAGATGGCGATAACTTCGGGCTCAACACGCCCGCGGATACCGACTCATTCTACCTAAAAGGCCTCAACAGTACGGACTGGGGCGTCAAGAATCGCATGTCGCGAATCTTCAACCGCAAGTCGGGACGCACCGTCATGCTGGCCTTCGATCACGGCTTCCTCATGGGACCGACCTCCGGCCTGGAGCGCATCGATCTCAACATCGCTCCCCTAGCGGAACACGCCGACTGCCTTATGGGCACTCGAGGCATGATTCGTTCTTGCATCCCAGCAGACAACACGAAGCCCGTTTGCCTGCGCACGGACACTGGCACAACCATTCTCACCGAGATGAACCACAACGTTCTGATCGACGAAGCCGAGGCTATCAGCATGAACGCATCCGCCATGGCCGCAATGATCGCCGTGGGCGACGCCGCAACCGAGGCGTCCACCATCGCTAACATCAGTCGCTTGGTAGACATCGGTCAGAAGTACAGCATTCCCGTTATGGGCGTCACGGCAGTCGGCAAGGACATGGCTCGCGACTCGCGCTACTTCGGCCTCGCTGCCCGCGTCTGCGCGGAAAACGGCGCTAGCATCGTCAAGACTTACTACACGGAAGGCTTCGAAAACGTCGTGGCCGCTACACCCGTGCCCGTCGTTATCGCAGGCGGCAAGAAGCTGCCGGAAATCGAGGCGCTCGAACTCGCCTACAACGCAATCCAATGCGGCGCCGCGGGCGTCGACATGGGTCGCAACGTTTTCCAGTCGGAAGCTCCCCTGGCGATGATCAAAGCGGTCGCCGGCGTCGTGCACGACGGCCTGAAGCCAGCAGAAGCTCTGGAGCTCTTCAACGATCTCAAGAACGGCTAAGCGCTTCAATCGCGCGTATTCTTTCCACGGGTCGGACGCTAACGCGTCCGGCCCGTTTTCCTTTCCGGAGACCGGAGGCGCTCGTTCGCAAGCGATCATGCTGGCATCTCCCTTAATCGACGATTCGACTTGTCGATCTTTCGCGAGCCCAGTGTGCTAGGGTCGCTTGCCATGAGTTCCCTGGGAGAAGTTAAATCCAGCTGGAATCGTTTCGCCGAGAGCGACGCGATGGGAGCCGTCATGACAGGAGAGGAATGGGATGAAGACGCATTCTATCGCACGGGCTTGGACGATATCGATTCGCTGATGAATGAGGCGCGGGAAGCGTATCCGGAATTACAGCTCGACGAGGCGCTTGACTTCGGCTGCGGATTGGGACGCCTTTCCTTCGGACTCGCGCGCCATTTCAAAAGCGTCACCGGAATCGATATCTCCTCGGAAATGATCGAACGGGCCGCTTCAAACTCGAGAGCGCCCGAGAACGTTACCTTCGTCCTAAACGAGGACGATCACCTCAATCGACTCGATTCCAACGCCTACGATTTCGTTTTAAGTCTAATCGTCCTCCAGCACATGCCTCGAAAATTCGCCAGAAGCTACATCGCCGAGTTTCTGCGCGTCGCCCGACCCGGAGGCCTCGTCGTCTTTCAACTGCCGACTCGAAAGCGGAGACGAAAAAAAGCGAAACTGCGTCTTTGGGAGGGCAAGCCCTTGGATTGGGATCAGCCTTCGATTCCGAAGCTATGCTATCGCGCGACTTGGCGTGGTCTGCGCTGGATCCCACGATGGATCGTTCATTCCATTCACCAAAGCGAAACCTGGTGCTGGCTCTACTACGCCTGGCAGCAGCGAATGGGCAATGCGGTCATGCAAATGAACACAATGAGCATCGCCTCGCTCAAACGATTGGTTCGGAGGAATGGCGGGACGGTGTTGGACGTTAAAGAGGACGCTCGAGCGGGCGACGACTACGAAAGCCACGCGTTCTTCATTCGCAAGAATGACTGACTGCATTTGATTGCGAGCTCGATACTCCAAGCTTCAACGCCTATCCTTCGTCCCAGTTAATCCTTACCCCATGTTTCAAGAGAACGAATTCGAAGCTCCCTGGGGCAGATCCCTAAAGCTCACCACGACCATTTGCCTCATAGTATTCGGAGGAATTATTCTGACCGGCTTAATCGTAAAGCCAGGCAACGAGACGCAATGGCAAGTCGGCATGATCGGCATCCCAACTGCCCTAGCAACCATTCCCTTGCTCTTCGTTATTCGGGGCTACCGCATCGAAGGCAATACGCTCGCCATCAAACGCCTTATCTGGGACACGCGAATCGATCTCTCGGACATTCAATCCGTCGAAATCGATCCCCTAGCAATGAACGGATCCGTCAGGCTTTTCGGCAACGGTGGACTCTATTGCTTCGCAGGCCTTTTCAAAAACAAACGCCTGGGAACATTCAGAGTCTTCGCTAACGATCCTAAACGGGCCGTCGTTCTTCAGTCGGCCCGCCGAACGATCGTCATCACTCCCGACAGTCCCGAGGATTTCGTGGCGACTATCGACTCCGCCCGTTAGCGATGATCTCCATCGCCTTGCGCTCGATCGTCTCGGCCAGCTCAGGATACTCGCGAATGCGATCTGTCGTTTCTCCAAGATCGTCAACGAGATTGAAAAGCTGATACGGGCGCTGAAAGCGCTTGCCTGATGGCTTCTCCCGTCCGCCAGATCCATTGCCAAGGACGAGCTTCCAAGCTCCATCGCGAACGGCAAACATGGCTCCGCCCGAGTGATGGATCACCGGCGCTCTCTTCCAGCCTTTGGGTTTGCCTAGGAATAATGGCGAAAAATCGAAGCTATCTTGGGCCGCTTCCTTGGAGCTGGGAAGCTCGCCTCCGGCGACCGAGACCGCGGTCGCGTAAAAGTCCGTGTGCGTAATCGTACGAGCAGTCTTGCTGCCTGCCTTGACCGTTCCTTTCCATTGCACCAGGAAAGGCACGCGGTGCCCCGCCTCCCAAATGTCCGCCTTGGTACCGCGCAAAGAACCATTCGCCGTATGATGACCTTCGAAGTATCCCTGTATTGACGCATCGCCCACGTGGTCCGGGCGATTTCGATCCTGGTAGCGATACATATAGGACCCATTGTCGCTCGTGTAGAAGATCAAGGTTTCCTCGGAGATTCCCGCTTCGTCGATCGTATCCAAAATCCGACCTACAGTCTCGTCGACTTGAATCACGAAATCTCCATAGGGTCCTAAGCCGCTCTTTCCTTCAAAACGAGGATGCGGCCACGCTGGTTTGTGAGGAGCAGTTAGCGGAAAGTAGAGGAAAAAGGGTTTATCTCCATTAGCCTTATCCTCGATATAGTCCGCCGCCTTGTCAGTCAAAACATCGAGACAGTCGACAATGGAAAAGTCCGAACCCAACTCCCCCTTGCGCAAATAGGCAGGGAAAGACTGCGCTTCTTGAATACGGTTCGGTTTGCCGGTGATCTGGTGACCTTCAACATAAACGTAAGGCGGAAAGTCGAGCGATGCCGGGATCACTAAGGAATAGTCGAATCCCAAATCGATCGGCGAATAAGTGAGAGGTTTGTTCCAATCCCACTCTCCATCCGTCTTTTGGAAACCCAAGCCCAAATGCCATTTCCCTACGATACCTGTCGTGTAGCCAAGCTCGCGCAAAGCCGAGGCGACCGTTGGGCGATCGGTTTCGATCAAAGGCGCTCCGTATCCATTAAGCACGCCTCGCGTTAAGGAACTGCGCCAACAGTACCGTCCCGTCATCACCCCATAGCGGGTGGGTGTACAGACGGCCGATGGCGAGTGAGCATCGGTGAAGGTCATGCCCTCGCCCGCCATGCGATCGAGATGGGGAGTCGGAATCGTCGAGTTCGGGTTCAAAGCGCGTATATCGCCCACTCCCATGTCATCCGCCATGATGAAGACGATGTTGGGC
>Ga0208127_1000100_pt1 | contig 41113 bp, 45 predicted proteins | sample ETNtaG_6_FD_185751 | JGI IMG/M metagenome (GOLD analysis project Ga0208127, IMG submission 185751) | Marine microbial and viral communities from oxygen minimum zone, Eastern Pacific Ocean - ETNP201306SV45 (SPAdes) (version 2) | ecosystem: Environmental > Aquatic > Marine > Oceanic ... | reverse complement strand
TTTTCAATGAATGGAAAGAGCTTTCAGATCAGCTTTCCAAAATGATTGAAGGCAATACCAATAAAGAAGATAGAATTGATTTGCTGAGTTTCCAATTAAAAGAGCTTGATGAGCTAGCATTAATATCAGGTGAATATGATTCACTCAATAGTGAGTTCAAAAAAATAAGCAAAGCATCTGATAATCAAAAGGCTGACATAGCAGCCTCTTTTCAAGCCGCAGTTGCTGATACACTTCTTTGGAAATGCCAAAAAGCATTAAGATTAACTGGTCTCACGGAGTTAGTTATAGGAGGAGGTGTGGCCTCTAATAAAAATATAAGAGAAAAATTGATTAACGGATTAACGGACAAAAAGATATTTTTTCCTCCAATAGAAAGATGCACCGATAATGGAGCGATGATAGCTTATGCTGGTAGTTTTTATTTAGGGAAAAACAAATTAGATAATGACCTAGAAATCAAACCGAGATGGCCACTTTCTGAATTAGATTATGGATAAAGTAGTAATAAACAACCTTGAAGTTGAGGCAGTGATCGGCATATTTCAATGGGAGAGGGAGGTTAGGCAGCTAATTTCTGTAGATATAGAGATGGACTTTGATAATAAACCTGCCGCTAGATCTGATGACATAGAAGATGCGCTTAATTATAAGCTTGTTGGTAAGAGAGTTACTTCCTTCATCAAAAATTCTAAATTTAAATTAGTTGAGACCCTGGCAGAGAAGATTGCTCAGACTATTCTTAAAGAATTTCCAATTTCAAAAATAAAAGTTAGTGTTTACAAGCCTGGTGCAATGCGAGGTTCAGACTCAGTAGGCGTTTCGATAGTAAGACCCTGATGCAAACTATTTTTGTAAGCATAGGAAGTAATATTGATGCTGAATCCAATATGCTTTTGGTGAAAGAACACCTGAATTTACTCTTTGAAGTTACTTACTCAGGGATATATCAAACGCCTGCCGAAGGTTTTACTGGAGGAGATTTCTTAAATAGTGTTTGTAAGTTCAAATCTGACAAGAAGCCTAACGAGATTCGTAGAACGCTTAAAAGCATTGAAGAAAAAATGGGAAGAACAACCTCACAAAAAGGTATGTCTAATAGGGTGATAGATTTAGACCTCATTTTATATGGGGATATGCTGATAAACGAAGATGGTTTGGAGACTCCTAGTTCAGATATTGAAAACTATAAGTTCGTACTAGAGCCATTGGCTGAAATAGCACCTGATTACATTCATCCTACGTTAAAAAAAACCTATAAGGAGTTATTTCAAACTTTTTTCAAGTAGGAATTCAGGCGATTTCATCGCCTGCACAACATTAACTTGAATAACCCGTACTTATTGCTGTACGCTAAAGAAATAACAAATGAGAAATAACTATGAAAAGATTATTAATATTAACAATTACCGTATTTTCTTTGACAGCATTTACAAGTGATGAGAATGGGCCGCAAACTACTGATGGAGCATTTACAACTTTAATGATAGCTGCTGCAGATATAGGAAAGTATACAGAAACTCTTAGGGATAATCCTTCCGCCTTCCAAGCAACTGGAACTACAGGCGCAGGAGTTTGTGTTACTAATTCCGGTAACGCTTATGAAGGCCAAATGATGGTTTGGAGTGCATTTCCTGATGTTGCTTCAGCTCTTGTGGGGGGAACTAAGTATGACCCTCAACAAGCACCCAGACAATTTAAAAATTTGAGAGATTTAAAATATGGTGTTACTTGGAAACCTCTAACACCTTTCAGACTAGAGCCTGGTTATGAAAGAGTTCAAAGAATTAAAGTATCTGCTGAGAATCTGCAGGCATTTAATGAAGGCCTAAATAAACTAGAGGCTTCTATTCAGGCGGCAGGACATCCTAATTTCTTCAATGGTGCTTTCGTTCAAATTGGAGGTGGTACTCACGAGATAGAAACTTTAATGGTTAGATCCATTACAAGGGATGCCCAGTCAATGGGAGTATTGTTTGATGATTACTTTGCCGGAACAGCAACTTGGGCCGCGGACTATGATAGTTTGATGCTTCTTGGAGAAGTTATGTCAGATAATATGGAGATTTGCGAACAAGTTTACTTCGGTAGCTAAACGATAACTCAAACCTGGATATCTAAAGAGGTATCCAGGTTTCTGAGTTTTAGACTCTCTTAATTAGATCTGGGAGAAATGCGTATGTGCTATTCCCCAGTTACCTTTATCTTTTACTAAGACCATTGTCCCATTGTCCATTGAGGGTGGTGAAACTTCGCCTTCACTGGGAATAACGTCAAACCTTCTTATAAAATGAGCAACTGCAACGTTGCCGTAAATTCTTACCTTAGGTGAAATTATTGTCTGCATTATTTTCCAACCTGAATCTCTTTTTAATGTTGCATCTCTTCTTTCGTTTTGGATCATTAAATTATCCTTTTGATCAGGCCAAACATAAGATCCAGCAATCATAACTCTGTCATCACGTATGAGCTCAGCTTGCTTATTTAGGTCTCCTTCTAGAGAAGCCCAAGTTTTGATTACTTCCATTACATCGCTCTCGTCATCACCAAATAATGCAACAGGATTTATTAAGAAAAGCGTTGATAAAATAATGCTTTTAAATAGTTTCATGTATTTCTCCTAGTAATTAAATTTTTTTATCGGTAAAAGTAGACTCTTCACTTTAAATGATTTCTCCCAAAGCTCTAGCTCTTTCAGAAACCGATTCCTCATCATCTTTTAAATGCTTAACAGCTAAGAATAGCGTGACGGATGGTATCAATAATATGAATAGAATAAGAGCCATAGAGGTTTGCATTGCATCTCCAGCCGCATAACCTTGATATTCAAACAAATCACTTATCCTGCCGAGAGTATAAGGCCCTAGAGCCAAACCAATCATGCTTAAAGTCAAAATGAAGAAAGCTCCCGCCATAGCTCTCATTCTTGGCAGGACAAGATTTGTCACAGTCGTGGCAGCACATCCAACATAAACTGAGCTACCGATGTGATAAATAAAATTGAATAATAAAGACATATTTTTAGACTCTGAATAAATCATTCCCAAGCAACCTAATGTTGTAATGAGGACTCCTCCAACAAAAATTACATAAAGTCTTCCGCCGACGTATTTATCTCTTAGTTTGTCTCCAAAATAGCCTCCTCCAATGACTCCTATAAAAGAGCCAATGGCAGTTATCAAACCTATGAGCGTTCCTATTTCTAGCGCTGTCATTCCATGGTAGTTAATATAAAAAGAGGGTGTAAAAGCAGAATAGGCATAACCCACAAAAGGTATACAAGGAAATGAGATAAATGAATAAATTATTGCCTTACTCCTAAACATGAGAGTAAAAGCAACAATATCTCTCTTACTCAAACTCTGTATCCATGTACAAACTAGATAAGTTCCAATTCCCCAAGCCACCCATTGAAGAAAATCTCCAGTTAGTTTGTATAAAGAAAAACATAAAATAAAAATCACTGAGGCGATGATGAAATTTATACCTAAAGACTTCAATGAATCTTTATTACCTAGAAGAGATATTGGTGTAAGGCCTATGAACTCCTTGAAAGTGTCTTTAAACGGCTCTTTACTTTGCTCAGTAACTAGACCTTCGCTCAAGCCTCTTACAGGCTCCTTAATAAATGTAAAAGTTATGATGGATAGCAAAATACCCGGAAGCCCAACACCCATGAAAGCAGCTTGCCACCCTTTGAGACCAAAAGGTGCTTGAGTGTGATCAGGATACCAAGAATTCCAAGTATCTAATATTGCCCCGCCCAAGAACAGACCTATACCTGCACCTATGTATAGACCGCTAGAATATATGGACAGAACTGTGGCTCTTACTTTTGGAGAAAAATAGTCTGATAACAAGGAGTAAGCAGAAGGAGTGGCACTAGATTCTCCTATTCCAACTCCAAACCTGTAAATTGAGAGGCTTAAAAAAGATTTAGCCGTTCCGGAGAGGAAAGTCATAAAGCTCCAAAAGGCTAAACCTATGCTTATGAGATTCTTTCTATTCCAAGAATCTGCCAATTTACCCATTGGTATACCAACTACAGAATAAAATACTCCAAATGCAGTTCCAAATAGAAAACCTATGTCACTGTTTGAAATTCCTAAGTCTGCTTTTATATCCTCAGCTAGAATCGAAAGTATTTGTCTATCAACAAAGTTGAATATATAGACGAGTACCAAAAGGCTTAAGGCAACTTTTGCGTGATAGCCTCCTACCTCAGAATTTTTTTCTTCTGACAAAATTTTTCCCCTTTATTGCTAGAAATTAAGCTTCTATTCTAGCTGTTGCGTTTCCAGTGATTACGGCAATATTATCTTGATTGGTTGTTTCAATCTCCAGATCAACGACTTTAGAACCGTCTTCCTCACGAATATCAACTATAGTGGCTTTTCCAGTGAGCGTATCACCTGGCCATACTTGATTGGTAAATCTTACACCGTACTTCTTTAATGCCCCATCACCTACATAGTCAGTCAACATGGTGCCAGTAAGGCCCATAGATAACATGCCATGGGCAAATACACTCGGGTATCCAGCAATTTGTGTAGTAAATATTTCATCTGTATGAAGAGGGTTGTAATCTCCGGAAGCCCCAGCATATTGAACAATCTGTGTTCTTTTGAGGTCCTCTACGAGTATAGCTGAATGAGTATCTCCAACTTTTATTTCATTTTCTTTAAGCATCTTTTTCTCCTAACTATCTACAGCTCTTTCGGTTTGAACTCCCACACCTGTGGCTGTTATGACTAACTCTCCATCTTGATTTCTGTATTCTGTAACACTCTCACTGAATTTCAATTTACCAGCTCTTTTACTCTCTTTTTCCCAAGAATTACCTGGTTTTGTTGTTGCACTTAATACATCTCCCGCTTTTACAGGTAAGTGATATTCAAAATGTTGTTCTGCATGAAGGCCCATAGCCGCTCCACCGCCACTGCCACTTCCTGATTCTTTGGAAGGTTTAGAGCCAGTCGCCTCTTTACCTGAGCCAAACCAGCCTTCTCCGCCTATCTTAGGTCTCAAAAAATAGTCTGGATCAAATTGAGCACTGGACTGAGCAAATGTAGGTGGTGCAATTATTCCACCCAAATCTGTTTTCTTTGCATATTCTTCATCATGATATATCGGATTTGCATCCCCTACAGATCTTGCAAACATCATGATATGACTTGCTTCAACTAAAAATTTATCAATTGCCATCTTTTCTCTCCTATAAAAAATTTTTCTCTACTAGATTCCAAGCAGTATCAGATAGATTTCTTACTCCACTAGCTCTTTCAGCAGCATTTTGGTTAGCTGCAGTTCCGTCTCTGACTCTACCTAGGATTCCCTGCAAGATACCAGCCAGCTTGAATAGGTTATAGGCGGAGTAAAGGTCCCATTCTTCAGTTAGATCTATGTCTATTTTCTCTGAATACATTTGTACATAGTCTTCTATGACTGGTATTCCTTTATTTTTGCAGTATTCTTTATCGGCCAATTTTGGATTCATTGTGTACTGAAGACAATGGTAGTTAAAGTCAGCACATGGATCTCCTAAAGTTGAGAGTTCCCAGTCCAATATGGCAATAACATTTGGATCTTCTTTCCCAATCATTACATTGGTTAAACTATAGTCCCCATGAACAATGCTTGTTTTCTTTTCTGTGGGTAAGTTATTTGGTAACCAGTCGATAAGATTATTCATAGACTCAATAGTTTCTGTTTCAGAATCTATGTATTGTTTAGACCATCTTGAAACTTGCCTTCCGACATAATTTCCAGGCTTACCAAAGCTTTCTAGCCCTATTTCATTAGGGTCTACGAAATGCAGTCGGGCCATAGAATCATTCATAGATTCATAAACACCTTTAGCTTCATCATTATCGCTATCTTCCATTGCTGGATCCCATAGAACCCTTCCATCTTTAAATTCCATAAGATAAAAAGCTGTTCCAATAACATCATCATCTTCACAAAGGGCATAGCTCTTAGGAACCGGAACATCGGTGCCATTAAGTGCTGTGATAACTCTATATTCTCTATCTACTGCATGAGCAGATTTCAATAGTTTCCCAGGAGGTTTTCTTCTAAGGACATATGACTGTTTTGGACTTATGACTTTGTATGTAGGATTAGATTGACCGCCTTTAAACTCTTCAATTTCTATCTCTCCTTCAAACCCATCAACATTTTCATGCATATATTCTTTGAGTTTAGCGACATCAAATTGATGTCTCTCCAGGACCTCCATAGTTCCAGTATTTTCGTCAGTATCGTGAAGTTCGTTTGTCATAATTCAATAATAAGGTAGTTGTAAAAATGATAAAAGTAATAATTTTTTAGATTACCGACCTTCCTCCGTCGACTTTAATCACTTGACCAGTAATATATTTTGCATCGGTTAAAAAGACTGCTACAGAGGAAATATCCTCGGGAGATCCTATTCTACCTAAAGGCACTTTAGACAATCTTTCCTTTTGCTGCTCTTCTGTTAAGTCTTCATCTTCCGGCCAGAGGATAGCTCCTGGAGATATAGCGTTTACTCTGATATCGGGGGCCAGCTCTTTAGCAAGAGATTTTGTTATACCTTCCAGTGCAGATTTAGCACCAGAGTAGAGACTAAAATTCTTAATACCGCTTGGTGCTAATGTGTCAGAAATATTAATAACACAACCCTTAGCTTTTTTTAGGAAGGGCAAAAGTGCCTGAGTTAAAAATAAAGGCGTAGTTGCGTTTGTTGCCATTAAGTCATCCCACTCATTTTGAGAAGCTTGTTCAATAGGAGTAGGGTAGAAGCTTGAGGCATTATTGATTAGGACGGCTAACTCATCGGTTATTTCAGCAACACCCTCTGCCAACCTTTCTATTGAGGACTTATCATTAAAATCTGCTTGAATAACAAAGCAAGAATCTTTCCTTATAGAATTTAAAGATTCTTTGATCTCATTAGCCTCTTTATCAGAAGTGTTATAGTGAAAGATAATATTAAATCCTTCATCATGAAAATGCTTACAGGTAGTTTTACCTATTCTCTTTGCCCCACCCGTTAAAAAGATAAATTTAGATGTCATATATTAGATAGAAATTTTTCCAAAGCTGCTAATCTATCTTCATGTAATTTTTTTGCAATTAATTTTCCTTCCTTTAATGATGTATCAACTTCAATAGTACTCAATAAAATATGTATATCTTTCCAGAATTTGCTCCCTAAAGCTTTGTCTTCATGAATGTAGGCAGAAGCTTTTTCAGCTCTCAAAAATCTTTCAGGCTTTCTTATAAAATCGTTTTGAAGAATAAGCTCCATCAATGCATCTGGTGATTTATCTTTTTCGTAAAAATATTGAAAGCTCCTGCAAATTTTAGACACTTCACTGAAGTCTTTAGGAGCATTGAAAGAAATATTGATTTCTTCAAGATTTTCATTTTCCGAGATTGCAACAGACCATCTGATAGCAGTATCGTCATTTTCTTTAGCAACATCTCCTAGAGCTTCTAGGTTTATATTTATTGAGCCCACAACTCTACTTAGGCACCCGACCTCATCAAGAACAGAAAAGAAGACTTCTGGATTTTTGGTTGAGAGAGCCTTGGATGCCTCTAACCATATCCTTTCCTTACTCAGGGTTTCAATTTCTCCTGAATAACTTATCTTTTTCATGAGTTCCATGGTTTCTGTTTCAATCTCAAAGTCTAAGAACTTTAACTTAGAGGCAAATCTAGCAACTCTAAGCACTCTGAGAGGATCTTCTTCAAATGCTGAGGAGACTTTCCTTAGTACCCTATTTTCTATATCCTTTAAACCGTTATATGGATCAATTAATTCACCATTTGTATCCTTAGCAATTGCATTGATAGTGAGGTCCCTGCGGAGTAGATCTTCTTCAAGAGATACTGAAGAATCAAACATAAATTCAAAGCCCTTATGTCCAGTACCAGATTTCTTTTCCTTTCTTGCTAAAGCATATTCTTCCTTCGTTTCAGGATGAAGGAAAACAGGGAAGTCTTTTCCTATTTTTTTATAGCCTTGTGAAGTCAGTTCAGTTTCAGAAGCTCCCACAACAACCCAATCATTTTCATGAACATCTATATTAAGTAAGCTATCTCTTACTGCTCCACCAACTAGATAAATTTGCATATAATCAATTTAGCTTATCACATGAGAAGACTGATAGATCTTCCAGTCGCATGGCAGTTAGCTTATTTCCCCATGCGCACCCAGTGTCCAAAGCAGTAATGTTCTGCTTTGCAGTATGGCCATTCAACGCTGCCCAATGTCCAAATAACAGATGAGTATCTTGATTCATGATTTTTAATTCGTGTTCAAACCAAGGCTTTAAATCTCCTGGAGCAGCTTCTACCTTTCCTTTATATTTTAGATTAATGGAACCATCAGAATTATAAAATCTCATTCTAGTGAGATAATTTAGATTTAATCTCATTTTCTCTTCTGGGGTCCTGCATTCATCAGGATGATTTGGCTCATCTCCAAATACATATTCTAAAAAGGTATTAGAGTTTTTACTTTCTAAATATCCACTTAACTCATTAGAATTTTTTATTAGATCTTCCTTTGTCCAATGATGCGGTATCCCTGCATGGGTCATCACAAACTCCTTCTCACCATCCTCTGTAATTATTTTTTCTATGTTATGGAGAGGACAAGTCTTTAGCCAGTCAATTAATTCTTTTCTTTTAGGACTTTTCAATACATCCCCAAATGTGTCTTTAGTGCTTTTTTTTCTAATTGAATCTGATACAGCAATTAAATGAATGTCATGATTTCCCAATACAATCTTGCAACTATCTCTGATGGAATATAGATATAGCATGCAATTGAGAGAATCAGGACCTCGATTAACCAAGTCTCCACATAACCACAAAACATCTTTTTTTCTATCGAAAGAGATCGTAGTTAAGAGTTCTTGTAACTCTCTATAGCATCCTTGAAGGTCTCCAATAGCATAATTAGACATTACAAGAGAGTTTCTGCAATTTTTACATATTGTTCAACTGATATATTCTCAGGCCTTGATCTGGAGTCAATATCTAGATTTGTAAGTTCTGAGCTAGAGATAATCTTTTCAAATGATTTTCCAATCATCTTCCTTTTATGCATAAATGCAATATGAGTAATCTCTTGTAATTTAGTTGATATTGCATCATTTATACTTCTATTTTCAATAGCCTCAAATCTAATAAAAACACTTTCAACCTTAGGTCTTGGAGAAAAACTTTCTGGCTCTATTGAGAAACAAAATTTAGGTCTTGTTAAATATTGAGTGATAACAGAAATTCTTCCAAAGTTTTTATTATCATTTTTGGCTATTAATCTTTCGCCAAATTCTTTTTGGAACATGAAATGCATATCGGAGAAAAATTCAAGATATTTAAAACTCCAAAACATAATTGGAGTAGAGATGTTATAGGGCAAATTACCTATTACTCTTATTTTATCTTTACATATCTTAGATGGATCAAAACTCAGTATATTTTCATTATGTAGATGGAAGTTTCCAAAGCTATCTAATGTCATTAACCCTTTTGATAAATCGTTGTCCATCTCTACAGCATGAATGCTTTGAGACTTTGATAATAATTCTTTAGTGATCGCTCCTTTTCCGGGTCCTATCTCAAGGAAATCATCATTTGAGTCTGGGTTAACGTGGTTTATTAATTGTCTTATCACTGCACTATCTACTAAGAAATTCTGTCCCAGACTTTTTTTAGCTCGCGGCATATTCTAGATTTTTGTACTCATTGAAAAGGCCATATCCATTGCAGCAACGAGGCTAGATTCATCAGCGTTACCGAGACCAGCTTTATCATATGCCGTTCCATGATCCACAGAGGTTCTAATGAAAGGAAGTCCCAAAGTAATATTAACCGTTTCTCCAAAACCCATAGTCTTGATTACAGGAAGTCCTTGATCATGGAACATTGCCAAAAAAACATCTGCTTTTTCACCTTCTTTTTCTATAAATGCAGTATCTGCTGAAATTGGACCTATGGTATCTATTCCTTTTTCTTTTAAATTTTGTAAGGCAGGAATTATGACTTCATTTTCCTCATTGCCTATATAACCTCCATCGCTTGCATGCGGATTTATGCCCAAAACCTTAATTAGAGGTTCATCTTTATTCCAATAATCTTTAAGAGATTTATAAATAATCTTTACCACCTCTTCAAGGTGGCTCTTATTAATGAAATCAGATACTGCGCTCAAGGGTATGTGTGTTGAAGCTAGCGCAATTTTAATTTTTTGGTTGGCCAACATCATAACTACTTTTTTGCTTTTACTTAATCTTGCCAACTCCTCCGTATGTCCGGTAAAAGGAATACCTCCCTCGTTAATTACTTCTTTGTTAATAGGACAGGTAACAATTGCATTAAACTCATTTGAAATTGTTTTTTTTACTGACTCTTCAAAAATATTGATTATGTACTCTGCTGATTTAGGGTCTGGTTTGCCTGCGGAAATTTCTGTTCCTATGGGCTTGTTGACTATCCAAAGAAAGTCACTAGACAAAGAGTCTTCATCTTCACCCCTATATTCCTTTATAGCTATCTCTTGATTAATTTGTGCAGCTCTTTCTTCGAAAAGATCTAAATTACCAAATACGATTGGCTTATAAATCAAATCCTTTTTGTTTCCAAAGGCCTTAATGCATATATCTGGACCAATTCCTGCCGGGTCTCCGGAAGAGACAGCAATTTTGGTCATGAGGTGAGTTTTATATCAACATAAGCTTCCGCTCTTAACTCAATAAGAGTGCTTTGAAGCTCTTGCTCAAACTTTCTTTTAAAGATAATTTGATAGGCACGATTTTTTTGCTCTTCCTGGCTCACATCTTCGTTTCTTCTATCCATAACTTCAATAATATGCCATCCAAAAGAAGATTTTACTGGTTGAGATAATTGCCCTATTTCCGTTGCGTTTAGGGTTGTTTCAAATGCAGGATCATAGTCTCCTGGATTACTCCATCCCAACTCTCCTCCATCCATTTTGGATCCAGGGTCTTCTGAATACTGACGCGCGAGCTGTTTAAAGTCTTCACCTTCTTTTAATCTAGTATAAATATCATTAATTAGCTCTTCTGCTTGGTTCTCTGTTCTAATTTCAGAGGGCTGTACTAAAATATGCCTGGCAAGTGTCTGATCAAGAAATTTAACGGTATTTCCTCTCTTATCGGTTAATTTCAGGATATGTAATCCAGCTCCACTTCTTACGGGGTCAGCCACTTCACCTACTTTTAATTCCGTGACAACTTGGGCAAATAGACTCGGCAATTCAGCTGATGTTCTCCAACCTAGAAACCCTCCCTCTAAAGCATTTTGTCCGGAAGAATATGATGCCGCAAGTTTTTCAAAGCTTTCTCCACTGTTAAGTCTTTCTATTAAAGAATTTGCATCATTTTCTATTTCTTTTACTTCGCCCTCGGTCAGTCCACTTTTTACTGAAAGTAATATATGTTGAACGTTGTATTGCTCAGCAAGTTGAGTTTTTCCTTCTTCAGAATTGATAAAATTTTCAAGCTCCTGCTCGGAGATATCTATCTTAGCTCCTACCTTTCCTCTTTGAACCCTTTGAATTATGAGTTCTTTTCTTATGGTATCCCTGAAAGATTTATAAGATGTTCCTTCTTCCTCAAGCTTTATTCTAAAGTCATCAAGACTCAGATTATTCTGAGCTGAAACTCTGGAAAGTGTTTGATTTAATTCAGAATCGCTTATTTTTATTCCAGCCCTATCAGCAATTTGAAGTTGAATCTCCTCAATAATTAATCTATCCAGAACTTGTTCTTCTAACAAATTTAAAGGCGGTAATTCAGCTTTATCACTCTTGAGCCTTATAAGGATCTCTTCAACTCTGGCATTAAGCTGCGATTCCATAATCACACCTGAGTCTACTACAGCGACAACCCTATCTATTAGTTCTATTTTGGTAAAAGCATTTGTTGATATTGAAATACTTAAAAAGAAAAAAAATGTACTTTTCCATGAAGAAAATAAAAGTTCTAATGTTTTTGATAGATACATAGGTGCTATTGTCTCCTTTTTTGTAATTGTTGCAATTACTGAAACGAGCGTGAAGTTAAAACTTCCGATATTGTTTTCCCAAATCTACCCAGTTCTGTCAGCTCAAAAAAGAAATAAATATTATCTCTTTCTCTCTCTAGCAAGATATCTTCATCAAGAAGATTAAAGGCTTCTTCTTTCATATTGAAAAAATTGTAATAGTTTTGATCCTTCCATTTTCTTTTCATTACTCCTAATTTAAGACAGCAATTTGAGTATTCGATCCCATACGATATATCTCTTGAATAATTTATCTCTAAATCTTTTGATATTTTTCCAAAGAAAAGCAGTTGGTCCGATAATTCCCATTGAGAGATCAACTCTAATTGGTTTATAGGTAGGTCTGCATCTTTCCATATAGATGGTTCGTTAAGATACTTGATATGCCTCTTATAAATTGACCTCAATTGAATATTATTTCTTTGATCTTTTTTATAAATTATCCCAAGTTGCCCGCTAGATATAGTTTCAAGGTTCGAGTCTATCTGTAGCACACCACGAATACTAAGGTTATTAGATATTGTAGTCATTAATTCAGCCACATAAGATGAATGTTTATTATTGCGGCTCAAATTATTTTCTTGTTCATCAAAGAATGCACGTCCAAGCGATAAATATATTTCATCACCGTTAGAAGTGTCATAAGAGCGGTGCTCAAATCCAAGTATCAATCTATTTTGCTCAAGAAATAGATCTGAACCCGAATACCAGTTCTTATTGAATAAAGTATCAAAGTTTAAATTTAGAAATTTAGAGTCTATGCTTTTATTAAATCTATTTTCACCATCTAACCAAACTAGCTTGGTTATAGGACTAAGACTTTTAAATTTTGAACCATTTCTTTTATCAAAGAAAATTTTGTGTGTTAGCTCTGCCCATTTGTAACTATTATCGGTCGAACTTGTATTATTTTGATAATTTACATCCCTTTGACCTGCTTTAAATGATGTTAAAGAAGAGTGAGAGATTTTTTCAAAAGACACTGAAGGCTCAATATAAATTCTTTTAAGATCATTATCCTTTTGAAGTGGATTATAGCCTTCTTCGAAAGAAAATTTAGAAAAATCAGTTATTAGCCTCAATCCTAAGTTATTGAATTTATTAAAATAATCTAAATTTAAATGTGGCCTTGTTTCGTACTCATCGTATGAAAAGGGATTTAGGTTTTGAAACTGATTTAACTTACCTTTTATTGTAAGATTTTTGTTATGAAATCTAATCGCAAGACTTCTGTTTAAGAAATCTTTTTGTTGGCTGCCCAGAATATCATCGTTTAGATCTTCGAAATACAAATCATCGCTTACATGCTCGGAATCAAGATAGATATATAAATTTGAACCTAACTTGGAACGAGAATTTACCCTTGATGCCCATCTTTTTTCTCCGTAACCAGTTTGGTCTTTAAATTTTCTATCATCTGCAAAATGTGAAAAAGCTAATGATCCTTCTGAATTATTTGTTAAAAATCTTCCTTCTGTGGCGAAACCCAAACCCCTTTCTTCTATATACCTTGGACTAATTGTTAAGTCATAGTTTGGTGCCAGACTTATAAAATAGGGAATAGACATATCTAATCCATCTTTACCTTGTTTGATGGAAGGCGTGAGAAATCCGGAGAAATTATCTTTTCCTATGGCCGACCTGATGTAGGGAAGATATAAAATGGGCACATCATTAATCTCAACCTTGATATCCTTTGTAACTACATTGCGTCTATCCTTTAGAATGGTAATTTCACCTGCTTCTAAATTCCAATCAATCTTTTCATTGCTGCAGCTGGATATAGAAATATTCAAGAGTTCAATATTCTCATTGATTTTAAGAGATACAGATTGCGCCTTACCAAATCCACGTTGCTTAAAGTTAAAGCTTGATTCGGACAAATAGAAGGAATTACTCTGAAAATCAGCTTTCATTTTTTGTGCATTTACAGATAGATTCTTCGATAAGGCTCGAACGTTACCTTCTAATCTTATTTCTTGATTATTGCGGTCATAAAGGGCCTCATCAGACCATAACTCGACTGTATCAGTTTTAATGATTACATTGCCTTTAAGTTTAAGGAGATCTCCTTCAATGGATTCAATGATTTTGGCATCAATAGACCTTATCTCTATCTCTCTTTGTTCGTCAGCAAATAAAGCATTGGGAATAATAATCATGTAAAAAATGATCATCCAAGAAACGATGTATTTTTCTTTGGGCATATGACACTTTAGAGTGTTTTTAACATTGATTGTTCCATAAACTTATAGAGATCATAAAGGAAGACCTTCATCTATTACTATAATATTATGACAGAGATGAAAGATGACTTGTTAGACTGGACTCTATCTCAGAGTTCTAATTTAGGATTCAGTGATGTTCTAGAGATAAAACCTCTAAGAGAGCAGGCTAGCCTAAGGAACTATTTTAGGATTTACACCGAATCTAATTCTATGATTGGAGTCATTTCTAAACCAGGGTCTGATGAGAACAAATTATTCGAAATACATTCTCAGTTCTTACAAGAAAATGGCATTAGAGTACCTAAGGTTGAAGCATTTGATCACCAAAAAGGTTTTATGATTCTGGAGGACTTTGGCGATAAAGTTCTTCAGCTAGAAATAAATTCTAAAAATAAAGCTTCTTTTTATCAGAAGTCCATAATGGCAATTCATAAAATTCAGAAATGCAAACCTTCTCAATCATTGTCCAAATTATCTAAAGAGACTCTAATTGAACAAATGAGATTATTTGATGAATGGTTTTTCCATGGACTCCTAGGACTAGAGTATTCAACTAAAGAAAAAACTACGCTCCAAAATACTTGGGAAATTATTGCAAATCATTGTTTTGCACAAGACTATGTTTTGTGTCACTTTGATTTCGAATTTAGAAATCTAATGTTATTGCCGGACTCCGAATTGGGTATTTTAGATTTCCAAGATCTTTGTGTTGGCCCTTATAGCTTGGACCTGGTGTCCATTATGAAGGATATTGACAATCCTTTAGATAAAGAAGATTTATCTGAATACCTTGAATTTTACTTAGATAGTCTTCTTGCTGAACAGAATAAAACCAATCTAACAATTAAGGATCTTGAGAGGGATATTGACTTTGCAGGTTTTCAACGGCAATTCAGGATTTTAGGTACTCTAGCTAGATTGCATTTAAGAGATAAGAAATCTTTTAGGCTAAAAGATCTTGTTCAAACCCTTAGGTTCTTGTGCGAAGATTCTATCAAGTATGATGAACTAAGGGATGCAGCGAAAATTTTAAAAAATAAGGTTGAGCCAAAACTTTTAAAAACTTTAGAGGCAATTAATTGAAAGCTTTTTTAATGGCTGCTGGTAAGGGGACTAGATTGCGTCCGTTTACTGATAACAACCCGAAGCCCTTGATAAAAGTTGGAGGTATTTCACTGATTGAACGAAATATTCTCAAGCTCAAAGAGCATAATATAAGCGAAGTGGTTATAAACCTTCATCATTTTGGCGAAAAAATCATCGACTTACTCGGAGAGGGCTCAAATTATGGTCTCAAGATTTCTTATTCTTTAGAGAAAGATCTTTTAGGAACTGGAGGTGGAATTTGTAATTCTATTCATCATTTTGATGATCCATTCATTGTCCTAAGCTCTGACACCTGGACAGATTTTGATTTTAATAAATTGAGACTTAAGGAAGGACATTTAGCGCATATGATTATGATACCTAACCCAAAAAATAATACGCTTGGAGATGCAGCCCTTATAGATGGTTTAATCAATCTTGAGAGTGACATAAATAAATATACATTTTCAGGAGTTTCTATTTTATCTCCCAAACTTTTTCACGGATCTAAGGTAATTGAGTCCGAGCTATGGAAAGATTTTCTAAAACCTGCCGCAGCAAAAGGTCTGGTTTCTGGAGAGGTTTATGAGGGTCTTTTTGAGAACCTCAACACCATGGATGATGTTGAAAGATTAGACGCTTCTCTAGGTGAAGAGTAAACTTGCATTTAATGAGCAGCAAAGAATACATAATTGCACCTTCAATCTTATCCGCAGACTTCGCTAGGCTTGGAGAGGAATCTAAAAATGTTTTAGATTCTGGCGCCGATTGGATCCATTTTGACGTAATGGATAATCACTATGTACCTAATTTAACTATTGGACCAATGGTCTGTAAGGCATTGAGGGATTATGGAATTACTGCACCTATTGATACTCATCTTATGGTCAAGCCCGTCGACAGATTAATCGAGAGTTTTGCGGAGGCTGGCTCTACTTATATTACTTTTCATCCTGAGGCCTCAGATCATATCGACAGGTCTATAGAGCTTATCAAAAGTCTTAATTGCAAGGCAGGTTTGGTTCTCAACCCAGCTACACCAGTTAGCCTACTAGAAGAGTCAATTGAAAAGTTAGACATGGTGTTATTGATGTCTGTTAATCCTGGATTCGGGGGTCAAAAATTTATTGAATCTGTTTTGAATAAAGTTACAAAGGTTCGTTCTTTAATAGATAAGAATAATTTAAATGTTAGATTGGAAGTCGATGGCGGAATTAATCTAGATAATATATCAACAGTAGCTTCCGCAGGGGCAGATACTTTTGTTGCGGGATCTGCAATCTTCAATCAAGGAGACTATACCAAGTCAATTTCGCAGATGAGAGCTTCTTTAGAATCTGTAGGATAGTGGATATACAAACAAAGATACCTGTTTCCAGAGAGATCCTGGCGGATATGGAAACTCCTTTAAGTGTCTATAGGAAACTAGCAGATTGTTCTTATAGCTATCTATTTGAGTCTGTAGAGGGAGGAGAAAAGTGGGCGAGGTACTCTCTTATAGGCCTGAAAGCTAGAAAGATAATAAGGGTAATAGGGAATCAGATTGAAATACTTCAAGACGGTGAAATTATTGAGAATATAAACTCAGAAGATCCTTTAAGTTATATTGATGAATTACAGAAAAGTTTTACCTTAGAGGAAGACCCTGATTTACCTAAATTTAATGGTGGCTTGGTAGGCTACTTTGCTTACGACTGTGTCAGGTATATTGAGAAGAGATTGGTCAATACAGCTCCTCCAGATACCTTAGGAACACCTGATGCGTTATTTATGGTTTCTGAAGAAGTGGCTGTTTTTGATAATCTAAAGAACAAACTTCATCTTATCATTTTAATCGACTCAAATGAGGGCAAAAAAGAAGCCGAAAAACGTCTTGATGATTTGGAGTCCAGATTACAAAAATCTCTCAACTTTGAATCCTTTAAGAAACCAGAAAGAAGTATCGATGAATCAGATTTCATTTCAGGTTTCGGAGAAGACGATTTTAAGAAATCAGTAGAGAAAGCTAAAAAATATATTGAAGACGGAGACATTATGCAAGTTGTGTGTTCTCAAAGAATGTCTCTTCCTTTTACGGCTGACCCAATAGCATTATATAGGTCTATAAGACAGCTGAATCCATCACCCTATATGTATTACCTAAACTTAGATGATTTTTACATTGTGGGTTCATCTCCTGAGATTTTAGCTAGACTTGAGGATGATAAGGTTACTGTTAGACCCATAGCAGGCACTAGAAGAAGAGGAAAAAATGATGAAGATGATGCGGCTATGGAAGAGGATATGGTGAATGATCCTAAAGAAATAGCAGAGCATCTGATGCTAATAGATTTAGGAAGGAACGATGTGGGTAGAATTGCAGAACCAGGTTCTGTGGTTGTTACCGAAAAATTCGGAGTAGAAAAATATAGTCATGTCATGCACATGGTTTCTAATGTAGAAGCTGAAATACGAAAAGATTTATCCGCCATAGACGTCTTCAAGGCTACTTTTCCTGCAGGTACCGTATCAGGAGCACCCAAAATAAGAGCCATGGAGATTATTGATGAATTCGAGCCAGTCAAAAGGGGGATTTACGGCGGTGCAATAGGATATCTATCTTGGCAAGGCAATATGGATATGGCAATCGCTATTAGAACGGCTGTTATAAAAGATGAGGTCCTTTATATTCAGGCTGGAGGCGGTTGGGTGGCTGACTCTGTCCCTAATCTTGAATGGAAAGAGTCCCTCAACAAAGGAAGGGCGATATTTAAAGCTGCAGAAATGGTTCAGGAAAAACTAGAAGGTTGAATATGTTATTGATGATTGATAATTATGATTCCTTTACTTACAACCTAGTACAGTACTTTTTTGAAATGGATCAAGAAGTCGAAGTCTATAGGAACGATGAGATAACCTCTTCGGATATTGAAAAGTTGTCCCCTGAATATCTTGTAATTTCTCCAGGACCTTGTACGCCCAATGAGGCTGGAATTTCAGTGGAAGTTATACAAGAATTTGCTGGAAGAATTCCTATATTAGGGGTTTGTCTTGGACATCAATCGATAGGTTCTGCCTTTGGAGCAAAGATTATAAAAGCCAATGAAATCATGCACGGCAAGCTTTCTAAGATTAGTCACAATGGCGAAGGTATTTTTACTTCAATCAATAATGAATTCATAGCAACCCGATATCATTCTCTAGTAATTGAAGAGTCCTCTTTACCCGAAGAATTTGAAATTTCTGCTAGATCAGAAGACGGCACCATAATGGCGATTCAACATAATTCTATTCCAGTTACAGGCATTCAATTCCATCCTGAATCTATCGCTACCGAATTTGGCAAAACCTTACTTAAAAACTTTTTAGATAAAAATTAAATTATGAATATTCAAGAGGCTATCAGTTTAGTTTCATCAAATAATAATCTCACTCAAGTTGAGATGTCTGAAATTATGTCTGAAATATTGAATGGTAAATCAACAGATGCACAGATAGGCGCTTTTTTAATTGCTCTCTCAATTAAAGGAGAAACTGTAGATGAAGTTTTAGGTGCCGTATATGCGATGCGTCATCTTTCTACTAAGGTAGAAACCAATTGTCTCAACTTAATAGATACTTGCGGTACAGGAGGAACTGGTATTGGCATTTTTAATGTTTCAACCACTTCTGCTTTTGTGGCTAGCTACTGTGGGGCTAAAGTTGCCAAACATGGCAACAGAACAGCTACTCGAAAGAGTGGTAGTGCAGATCTTCTAGAAGAGGCAGGAGTCTCTTTATCATTGAAACCTGACGAAGTAGCAAAGTGTATCGAGGAGATTGGGATTGGATTTATGTTTGCACCTTCTCATCATAGTGCTATGAAACATGTTGTGGGCCCTAGAAAGGAAATTGGACAGAAAAGCATTTTCAATATTTTAGGACCTCTTACTAATCCTGCATCAGCTAAAAGACAACTCATGGGTGTTTACGATAAAAAATGGATGCTTCCAATAGCAGAAGTTTTAAAAGAATTAGGAAGCGAGCATTTATTTATAGTGCACTCAGAGGATGGTTTGGACGAAATCAGTATAGCTGCTCCTACCTCAGTAGTTGAGATGAAAAATGGAAATATCTCTGAGTTTCAAATTCATCCTGAAGACTTCGGTTTTAAAGCCTCTTCACTAGAGGGGCTGGAAGTAAATTCACCCGCAAAAAGTTTAGAAATAGCGAAATTAGCCCTAAGGGGTGAACACGAGAAGGCTAGCGCCATGATTGCGATGACAGCTGGTGCCGCTCTTTATATATCTGATATTGCTGATTCTCTTGATTCTGGCGTTCAACTAGCAAAAGATTGCATAAAAGAGGGCGGCGGAATTAAAAAGTTAAATCAGCTAATTGATTATTCTTCAACATTTAAATGAATAGTTACCTAGATAAAATCTTAAGCACGAAAGTACTGGAAGTAGACCAACAGAAATCTTTACTCAATTTAGACGACATTAAATTGAGAATAGATGATGCTTCACCTAGTAAAGGTTTTATTAACGCAATTCAAGAAAGGAATAAAAAAGGATTAGTTTCAGTAATTGCAGAAATAAAAAAAGCTTCTCCGAGCAAAGGTATAATTAGAGAAGATTTTTCCCCACTAGAGATTGCTAAACAGTATGAAACTAATGGCGCAACGTGTTTGAGTATCTTGACTGATGAGAAGTACTTTCAGGGATCTCTAGACTATCTCAAGCAAGTGAGGACTCAAGTCGAAATACCCTTATTGAGGAAAGATTTTATCATTGACGAATATCAAATTTACCAAAGTAAACTATATGGTGCAGATTGTATTCTTTTAATAGTATCCGCTTTAACTGACAATCAATTGATAGAGTATAAGAGTATTGCTGAAGAACTTTCTCTTGATGTATTAGTAGAGGTCCACAATCAACAAGAATTAGAACGCATATTGACTATGAATTTTTCTCTCATAGGAATAAATAACAGGAATTTAAGTACTTTTGAAGTTAGCCTTGAAACAACAAGAGAACTGTCAAGACAATCAGGGGAGGCCACATTAGTTTCAGAAAGTGGCATAAGAAATAAGAAAGACATAGAAGAGATACTTTCTTATGGCGTATTAAATTTTCTTGTTGGAGAATCCTTCATGAGGGCAGAAGATCCTGGAAATGAATTAAAAAAATTGTTTTTTGCTTAGATTTTCAAGAGTTAGTTAGATTGAATCTTAAAGAAAGGCAAGAAAAAAAGAAAAGCCAAGACACAGTCTTGGCTTTTTTAATTAAAATTCTTTAAGAGAAGAAATGAAATTTCTTCTAAGAGATAATTAGTCTCTAGGCTTGGCTTCGTTTACTCTTAAATCTCTTCCACCGAAATCTTGTCCATCAAGAGCCTCTATGGCAGCTTGACCGGATTCTTTAGATTCCATCTCAACAAATCCAAATCCTTTAGATCTACCTGAGTGACCTTCTGTGATTATCCTGACCGCGTTGACGTTTCCGTACTGGGCAAAATGAGCTTCTAGGTCTTCCTCAGATGTGCTCCAGGGAATGTTTCCAACGTATATATTCATCAATTTTCCTTTTCTATAACCGTAGCATTATTGCTACGCGCGCAACTATACCTTGGTATATTTAATTATCAATAAGTAATTTAGAAATTATTTTTTTTTAGATGTAGTAACTAGATTTTGTCATCACTTTAGCGATTAGCGACATAATTTTTTTTACACCTTCTGGAAGAATTTCTGCACCTGACTCAAGAGCCTCTTCACTGTGCTGTGCTTCGTCAATTCTCATTTGCTCAAGAATAGCAATTGTCTTTTTATCTTCACTTGAGAGTTTTTCTAGATGCTCTTCTAAGTGAATGACTACTTGCTCCTCTGTTTCATGAACAAAGCCTAGACTCCATTTGTCTCCAGCAGCACCTGCAATTGCCCCCATGCCAAAAGACAACCCGTACCAGAGTGGATTTAGAAGACTGGGTTTATCATTAAGTTCTTCAAGCCGTTTATTGCACCAAGAGAGGTGATCTAATTCTTCAAGCGCAGCATGATCCATTTTCTCTCTCGTTCCTTCAAGCCTAGCTGTGAGAGCTTGACCTCTATAAAGGCCTTGAGCAGCGACTTCACCAGAATGATTTACTCTCATAAGATTTGCCGAATTGTTTCTATCAAATTCGTTTAAATTATCTTCCTGAATATTGCTTGCGGGATATCGCCTATTTTCTTTTTGATAATTGTCCAAAGAAAATTTTATTCCTTTATCAATTTCAGAGATTATTTGATCTACAAAATTCATTTTTTTTCCCTTGCCACAGCTCTATAACCTATATCTTTTCTGTAGAATGAGTCGTCCCACTCTATTTCAGAAAGTGCATCATAAGCTTTATTTTGTGCCGATTCCACGGAACTTCCTAAACTGGTAATACACAGTACCCTTCCTCCATTTGACTGTAGTATGCCAGACTCGATTTTTGTACCAGCATGAAAGACTTTCAAGTCACTCCTTTCTTGTGGAATATTGGTTATATTTTTTCCCTTTTCATATTCATAAGGATAGCCTTTAGAGGCCATTACCACTCCTAGTGCTTTTCTTTGATCCCATTCTAGTGTTTGCTCACTCAGTCTATCCTCACAGGCTTGATTACAAAGATCAGCTATATCAGATTTTAATCTCATCATAATAGGTTGAGTTTCAGGATCTCCAAACCTACAGTTGAACTCTAAGACTTTTAATTGGCCAGATTTATCTATCATCATTCCTGCATATAAAAATCCGCAGTATTTGTATCCATCTTTCCTCAATCCTTTCAAAGTTGGATGAATAATCTCTTCCATGATTTTTTCATGAATATAATCATCTACTATTGGAGCAGGAGAGTAAGCGCCCATTCCTCCTGTATTTGGCCCTTTGTCATTATCTTCTAAGGCTTTGTGGTCTTGAGAAGAGGCAAACGGTATCACTACTGCACCATCAGTCATAACGATAAAACTTGCCTCTTCACCATCCAAAAACTCTTCTATAACAATTCTATTTCCTGCTTCTCCAAAAACCTTGGTTTCAAGAGATTGGTTTATAGCTTCTTTGGCTTCTTCGATTGTATGAGCAATCGTTACTCCTTTTCCTGCTGCTAAGCCATCAGCTTTTATAACTATTGGGCATCCCTTTTCTTCAACATATTCAATAGCTTTTTTTGTGCTATCGAAAGTTGAATATTCAGCAGTAGGAATATTATGTCTTTTCAGGAAATCTTTCATAAACTCCTTAGAGCCTTCAAGTTGTGCAGCCCCTTTAGAGGGTCCAAAACATTTTAAGCTGAGTTCATTAAATCTATCAGTAATACCATTAACCAATGGATCTTCTGGACCCACAACTGTTAGATCAATCTCATTTTCTAATGCAAAAGAAGCTAGACCCTCAATATCGTCAGCTTGTATTTCAACATTAGTGAGGAGGCTTTCTAATTCAGTCCCTCCATTCCCAGGAGCTACATAAACCTCTTTTACAATAGGGCTCTGCGAAATTCTCCATGATAATGCATGCTCTCTTCCTCCCGCACCTACAACCAAAACCTTCATATTTAATGTCTGAAGTGTCTTATGCCAGTAAAAAGCATCGCCATACCGGCTTCGTTCGCTGCATCTATGACTTCTTGATCTCGCATTGATCCCCCTGGTTGAATAACTGAAGTTATTCCAATTTTAGCTGCAGCATCTATGCCATCTCTAAAAGGAAAGAAAGCATCTGATGCCATTGAGCATCCTTCAGTTTTAAAACCCCTCTCCAATGCCTTAGAAGCTGCTATTTGTGCACTATCTATTCTACTCATTTGACCAGCTCCAATACCGATAGTTTGATTATCTTTGGTGTAAACAATGGCATTTGATTTTACAAACTTACAAACTTTCCAAGCAAATAAACAATTTTGTATTTCATCTTCGCTCGGCTCTCTTTCTGAGACAATCTTGATATCTTCATTTGAGAGAGTTGCAATATCATTATCTTGTATTAGCAATCCTCCAGACACACTTAAAAGCTTAGGATTGTTATTTTGGCTCCCTAAAGTCCCAGCATCTAGGATCCTTATGTTCTCTTTGGTCGATAGAGCTTGTTGAGCTTCTTCTTTTATCCCTGGAGCTATGATTACCTCAACAAATTGATTTTCAATAATTTTACTTGCTGTTCTTTCATCTAAGGATTGGTTGAAAGCAATTATTCCTCCAAATGCAGAAGTCTCATCAGATGCAAAAGCTTTTTCGTAAGCTTCTTGAATTGAGTTCCCAAGAGCTATTCCGCATGGATTTGCATGTTTGACAATAACGCATGCCGGTTCAGAAAAAGTTTTCACACATTCATAAGCAGCATCAGTATCAGCAATATTGTTATAGGAAAGTTCTTTTCCCTGTAACTGCTTTGCTGATGAAATATTGTCATTGTTTGTCTCGCTAGTATTGACGTAGAAGGCTGCAGACTGATGAGGATTTTCACCATATCTGAGTTCTTGCTTAAGTTCATATTTTCCAAAAAGATACTTAGGTTTTGTATTTTGTTGTTGATTGAGATAGTTCGATATGGCCGAATCATAATTCGCTGTATGACTGAAAGCCTTAGCTGCCAGGTTTCTTCTAGTTTCTAAAGAAATAGCTCCTTCGTTTTTAGATATTTCTTCAAGTACTTTTTTATAGTCACTTGGTTCCACTACAACGCCTACGTATAAATTGTTTTTTGCAGCTGACCTAACCATACTTGGGCCACCGATATCTATATTCTCAATGGCAACTTCAAAAGTGGTGTCCTCTTTGGAAACAGTCTCAATAAATGGATAAAGATTCACTACAACCAAATCAATTTCCTTGATTTGATTCTTCTCCATCACCTCTTGATCTAAATCCCTTCTTGCTAGAATGCCTCCGTGAACTTTCGGATGAAGAGTTTTTACTCTGCCATCCATCATCTCGGGAAATCCAGTATGATCGGAAATATCAATGGCATTAATCCCAGCTTCTTGGAGAGTCTTTAGAGTCCCCCCAGTAGAGATTATTTCAACTCCGTGATCTTTAGAAAGTGACTTACAAAAATCAACGATCCCCTCTTTGTTGGAAACGCTCACTAGAGCTCTTTTTATTTTTGGATTGGCAGTTTGAGCCATTATAAGACTAGAGTAGTTTGTGTTCTTTAAGCTTGGTTCTTAATGTGCCTCTATTTATTCCCAAGATCTTACTCGCCTTTGATTGATTATCATTACATTCTCTCATGACAATTTCTAACAGAGGAAGTTCTACCTCTTTGAGGACCATGTTGTAGATATCAGTTGGTTTTTCACCATCCAATTCTTTGAAGTATTTTCTCATGCTTTTAGAAACTTGATGACCTAGCTGTCGTCCTTCTCCGTTGAATTTCTTTTTCTTGTTTTGAGTCACTTGATTAAATTTCAGTCAGTTGTAATTTCTAAAAGGACTATGAATAATACCCAACATATTTTATCTTTCAAGAAGTTTAGTTATTTACTGAACAATAGTTTTTAACTCTTCTCCTTTAGTAACTAGCTTAATGGTATTGTCACCTATTTCTATCTTAGTTACAGAGCAGTTATCAGGATAAAAACTGACCATCTGCGTTTTTTTTTCTAGCCAGCCCACCACACAGTTAATGACCATGAAATGAGAAAAAATTACCGTATGCTCTTCTAGTCTGGAGATACTATTGATAATTCCGTCTCGCCAATTTTTTTGTACTTCACCCAAATCAGAAACATTTGTGTCAAATATGCTTTTTAACCAATTCTTTCTATCACTTAGAGTTACTTCGGGTGATGGTATTTCTGCAAATGTATCATCAATTTTAATTTCAAATCCTAATTTTTTTTGAAGAGGTGCTGCGGTTTCACGAGCTCTCTTTAAGGGGCTAGATAAAACTTTAAATTCCTTTCCATCTAGTTCATTAATTAATTTTTGAACAATTCCATTCGATTGTAGTTGCCCTTTTTCACTTAGACTCGGATCTGGATCTTCATCCCACAACTTAGCCGCTTCACCATGCCTAATTATAAAAATATTGATAGTTTCTTGATCATTTATCATTGATTACACTTTAAATTGATTTGATGATTTAAAATATAAGTTTTATAGATAATATGAATTTAACAAGAACTTTCTTAGATCGCTCTTTCGTACTTAATGAAACTATTCTGTTAGAGAAGAGATTTTTTCATCATGAATTAAATGTCTTAAGAAAGAAATCTGGAGATCTCTTTATAGTTTTTGATGGTAAAGGCAATTCTGCAATGGCTGAAATATTAAGTACTAAAAAACATTTTGAAATTTGTATAAATAAATTATTTCCGCCTTCTCCAAGATCAGGCATTGATTTTGATCTTGGTCAATCAATCATCAAAAGTGACCCGTTCAACATTGCTCTTCAGAAAGCAACTGAGTTAGGCGTAAAAACTTTTTCTCCATTACTGACGGAAAGGGTTGTTATGAATCGAAAAAGTCTCGATTCTAAAAAAAGGATTGAGAAATGGTATCAAATTGCCAGAGGAGCATGTGAACAATGTGGAGAGAACTGGGTACCTTTCATTAACGAGCCTACCAATTTAATAGAATGGGCAAAAGAAACTTCGTCCAAGACTAAAATATTACTTTATCCAAATGCAGAACAGAAACTCTCTGATATTGCATTTAAAGAAACAGTATCTATTGCCATAGGGCCAGAAGGTGATTTTACTGCTGGTGAGGTAGAAGCATTAAAAGAATTTGATTTTATTCCAGTCACTATGGGACATCGAATACTTAGAGCAGAAACAGCAGCTATATCAGTAATAAGTGCTATAAGATATGGCGCGAAAGAATTTTAATTGACGAATTAGGAAGAGAGATGAAGTTAGGCATTGTAATGGACCCAATCGAAACTATAAATTTTAAGAAAGATAGTACTTTGGCAATGATGATTGAGGCACAAAATAAAAATCATGAACTTTTCTATATGACTCCGGATTCTTTATATATAAATTCAGGAATATCTTATGCTGCTTCTTCAAAAGTTGAAGTAAAGAATGACCCCTTAGGCTGGTTTGAATTAGAAGAAGAAAAATTAATTAAGCTCTCTCAGCTTGATGCCATTCTAATGAGACAAGATCCTCCATTTAATTCTAATTATATCTATAACACTTATGTCTTGGAGATGGCTTCTAGAGAGGGTGTAAGTATTTTTAATAATCCAAGAAGCTTAAGAGACTGTAATGAAAAGGTATTTGCTACTGAATTTCCTCAATGTTGTACTAAGCACTTAGTCACAAGCCACAAAAAACTTTTAACTGATTTTGTAGAAGAGCACAACGACACTGTCATAAAACCATTAGACGGTATGGGAGGTGCATCTATTTTTCGATTAAAGAAAAATGATCCTAATTTAAACGTTATTTTAGAAACAATAACTCTTCACTTTACTCAAAAGGTAATGATTCAAGAGTACATACCCGAGATCGCAGAAGGTGACAAACGTGTACTTATAATTAACGGAGAACCTATGTCTGCTGCTATTGCTAGAATTCCTGCACAAGGTGAATTGAGAGGAAACCTGGCAGCTGGTGCTTCTGCTGTAGCAAAATCTCTATCAGACCGAGATATGTGGATTTGTAGAGAGGTCGGCCCCTCCTTGGTTGAGAAAGGACTTCTACTAGTAGGTTTGGACATAATTGGAGATTACTTAACAGAGATAAATGTTACCAGCCCTACCTGTTTTAAAGAATATAAAGAGCTATGCGACATAGATGTTGCTAAGACTTTCATTGAAGCGGTAGAAGAATTTACCTTATGAATAAAAGTCTCCCGAGGGTCGTTATGGCCTTTGATTTTGGAATAAAAAATATTGGAATTGCCATAGGGCAAGAAATAACTAAAACAGCCTCAACTTTTTATTCAATAACTGCTGTTGATGGACAGCCTAATTGGTCTGAATTAGATAAGATAATTAATGAGTGGCAACCTCATCTGTTTGTAGTTGGTGACCCTTTTAATATGGATGGCACTAGAAGCAAGATTCAAGACCTCGCAGATAGATTCTCTAATTCTTTGAATAAGAGATATGATATTAATATTGAAAAAACTGATGAAAGATTATCAAGTAGAGAAGCTAAAGAGAGACTTGAAAAAGAAACGATTGGTACCAAAGATTCCTCAAATAAGCATAGCATCTCTGCTCAAGTTATTTTAGAGGATTGGTTTAGGAGTAAGGATTAGTGTCAGGTTCAATTCCGCAAGAATTTATAAGGGATATAGTTGATACCACAGATATTGTGTCACTGGTTGACTCCTATTTACCTCTCAAAAGAAAAGGTAAGGATCATTGGGGGCAGTGTCCTTTTTGCGATGATGGTAAAAATCCATCTTTTAGTGTCAGTGAGCAAAAACAGTTTTATTTCTGCTTTAAATGCAGGGCAAGTGGCAATGTAATAGGTTTCTTACAATCTCATCAAGGATATGATTTTATAGAATCAATAGAGGCTTTAGCTGCAAGAGCTGGAATGGAAGTTCCTTATGAAAATAGCAGCGCCGTAAGCCCTGAAAAGAACCCTATTTATGATGCGCTGCAGGTTGCTGCAGATATCTTTGAGAAGAATTTAGCAAATTCTGATAATTCTGAACATGTCAGGAATTACATATTAGAAGAGCGAAAGATCTCAAGTGAAGTATGTAAAAAGTTCTGTTTGGGATATGCCAGTAAATCCTGGGATGCTCTTTCAAAACAAATGTTAAGCAAAGGTATAAAAGAAGAAATTTTAATAAAATCAGGCTTAGCTAAAAAAAATAAAGATAATAAATTGTTTGATGTCTTTAGAGACAGACTCATGTTTCCTATTAAAGATCGGAAGGGAAGAGTTGTAGGTTTTGGGGGGCGAGTTATGAATCCAGATGACCAGCCCAAGTATCTTAATACCGGTGAAACGCCGGTCTTCCAAAAAAGCAGAGAATTGTATGGGCTTTATGAAGCCCTTGAGTTTAGAAAAGATCTAAAGGAAATATTTGTAGTTGAGGGGTATATGGATTCTATTGCCATGTACGAACATGGTATGACCAATTCGGTTGCTACTTTAGGGATAGCCACAAATAGATTTCATATTCAGAAATTGCTACAAATAGTTAATGAAATAGTTTTTTGTTTTGACGGAGATGACGCAGGGCGAGGTGCTGCATGGGGGGCTCTCAAGAATGTATTGCCATCTGTAACTGATGGAACTGAAATAAAGTTCTTATTTTTACCAGAAGGAGAAGATCCAGCTAGCTTGCTAGAAAAAGACTCAGTTGAAAGTTTTAAGAAAATGTCAAAACAAGCCAACCTTTTATCAGAATATTTCATTGAGAGGTTAACCCAAGTCTCAGAAGTTACTTCTTTGGAAAAGAAAGCCTCTTTGGCTTTCAAGGCAATGGAACTTCTGGCGACTATGCAAGAAAGTTCTATTAAAAAGTTACTTGAGAGTGAAGTATCCAAAGTTACTGGTCTGGACACAAAGGATCTTAAAACTCAAAGTAAGACAATTAATTATCCTGGTAGGATAAAAAAAGAAACTAATCCTGAAGCTGATGATAACCATAAGAGTTTCGAAACAACCGGTCTGGGCTCTAAGATATTATCGGTTGTTCTATCGTATCCTTATTTAGCTAGAGAAATAGAGGATCTTGATAAATTCAGTAATTTTAATGAGCCTGAAGTTAGATTAATGACCGAAGTTGTTACATTTTTTACGGAACGACCGGAAGAGGGGATTGCTGATCTCTTGAGCACCTTAGACAAAGAATCTGCTTCTTTTGTTGGAGCATTAATATCAATAAATGATCAAATAGAAGAGCAAAATGCTAGAGATTATCTGAATGATTGTTTATTTAACCTTAAGAAGTCCGATTCAGTTACAAGAATCTTAGAACTGAAAGAGATTTTTGAAGAGGGTAGCTTGTCTGAGGATGAAACTTTTGAACTTCAACAACATTTACTGTCTAATATTCACAAATTAGAAGAACCTGAGAAAAATCTTCTTAAAAAACTAAGTCAGAAAACTAACTAGAATTTAATTAAAAGTTAGGTAATTTAGCTAAAAAACTAATATAATTGCGCACCCTTAAAATTTAGTATGGCAAGAAAAGCAAAAAATCCACCAGTTGAAGTTAAAGAAAAAGAAGTTGAAGCCTCTGAAGATTCTGAAGAAATACTTTTTGGTGAAGAAGACTTAGAAAACTCAGGCCTTAGAGAGTTAGTTGATAAAGGAAAGGATCAAGGATTCCTGACCTATGAAGACATTAATTCTATGCTCCCTGAAGATATTTCCGATCCTGATCAGGTTGAAGAGACGATTCAAATGTTAATGGATATCGGAATTGAAGTTCTTGAATCAACAAGCACATCTTCAGATGACAATGCTGAAGCAGCACCAGAGACTATCGCTGATACAAGGACTACCTTAACCACTGTCGAGTCAGAGGTAGGCAGAACCACTGACCCTGTGAGACTCTATATGAGAGAAATGGGTACGGTAGATCTACTTACGCGTGAGGGTGAGATTGCTATAGCTAAGAGGATAGAAGAGGGTGCAAGAGAATTACTTAATGCTTGTTGCTTCTATCCCGGAATAGTGGATAGGATATTAGATGAGTATCAAGAAGTAGTTGCCGGAGATAGAAGATTATCTGAAGTCTTAGTAGGCTTTATGGATATCGAAGAAGGGATACCGCCACCAGCTTTAGCTCAAAAGAAGGAAAAAGAGGAAAAAGGAGAATCTGATGAAGAAGAAGCTTCTGGACCTGATCCTGCTGAGGTAAAGAAACGTTTCAGCGCTCTGAAAAGACAATTTAATAAGTCTGAAAAAGCTTGTGCCAGAACAAGAACTAGCAAGGCTGCTGTACAAGAACAGCAAAAATTAGGAGAAATCTTTCAATTTTTAAAACTATCTCCCACACAATTTGAGATTATTGCCGATCCTGCAAGAGACGCTCTAGAAATTATCCGTGAAGTAGAGAAATATCTATTTACCATTTATGTCAAAAGAGGAAGGATGCCTCGAAAGGAATTCATACAAGACTACTCTGGTAATGAAGCTGATGCATCTTGGTCTGAGAAAATTGCTAAATCAAGAAAACCTTGGGCTAAAGAAGTAAAAGCCAATCTTACAGAGATTGTAAGATTACAAAATAAGTTAGCTAAACTTGAGAAAATTATTCAATTACCAATTAGCGAAATAAAAGACATAAATAGAAAAATGTCTATTGGCGAGGCGAAAATAAGAAGAGCCAAGAAGGATATGGTCGAAGCAAACCTCAGATTAGTTATTTCAATAGCGAAAAAATATACAAATAGAGGACTCCAATTCCTAGATCTTATTCAAGAAGGAAATATAGGCCTGATGAAGGCAGTAGACAAATTTGAATACAGAAGAGGATATAAATTCTCGACATATGCAACATGGTGGATACGACAAGCTATTACAAGATCAATCGCTGATCAGGCGAGAACTATTCGTATTCCTGTACATATGATAGAAACAATTAATAAACTGAATAGAGTTTCGCGTCAGATGGTGCAAGAAATGGGAAGAGAACCTACTCCAGAGGAGCTAGGTGAAAGAATGGACTTGCCCGAAGACAAGGTCAGAAGAGTTTTAAAAATTGCCAAAGAACCCATATCTACTGAAACTCCAATCGGAGATGAAGAAGACACAACTCTTGGAGATTTCATAGAAGATACTTCTATAGATGCTCCAGATATTGCTGCTATTGAAGAAAATCTTCAAGGTGCTACTGATGATATCTTAGGCAGCTTAACGGCAAGGGAAGCAAAAGTTTTAAGGATGAGATTTGGTATAGGTATGAATACCGATCATACTCTAGAAGAAGTTGGAAAACAGTTTGATGTCACCAGAGAGAGGATTAGACAAATAGAAGCTAAAGCGCTTAGAAAATTAAGACATCCAACTAGATCTTCTCATCTGAAAGGTTTTCTTGACGAATAAACAGGGCCTGTAGCTCAGTTGGTTAGAGCAGTGGACTCATAATCCATTGGTCGGAGGTTCGAGTCCTCCCGGGCCCACCACTTATATCTAATTCTAGACTACTTTAAGATCTGTAAATGCAATACCTGAAACCCCTCTTCAATAAAGCATTTTTGATAGGTCTTGCACTCTGGTTTTCAGTAACAGCCTTTTATTTTATTCTTGTTAGTAACAATTTTGAAACTGCACCTATAGCTGCTGAGGGGCTAAACGATCTACTGACAACTTATATACCAGTTTTACTTCTAGCTGTTTTCCTTTTGCTCTTCTTGACCAGAAAAAGAGAAGCAGTGAACTGGATTAATTTATATGCTGTTAATAAGGCCACTGCTAAGAAAGAAGCTTGGATATCTGTAATTTACTTACTGGTAACACAATTAATTTTGGGGTTCGTATTTAATATGGGTCTTCATTTTCCAGGGACAGATATTTATGTGACTGGAAGCCATATTCAGTCAGATGTTTTTCTCTGGATAATCACTTACACATTCGTCTATACAGTCTTACCACTGTATTGGTTAAAAAGAAGAGGATTTTCCCTAAGAAAATTGTTTAGCTCTTTCAAATGGATCAGAGATCTCTGGATAATAATCGTCTATTGGGCCATAGATTTCTTTGGTCCAATCATCGCCGGATCTACAGATTTTTTTGGTGGAATCACTTCAAGTCAATATGCACAAGGAATCCCGCTGGGTATAGTGATAAATTCTTTAGGGGCGGGATTACCGGTTGTAGTGATGATGCATATGATTTTCATTCCACGAGTAGCTGTTCTTATTGAAAATAAACTGACAGTTATTTTGCTCGGAGGTTTATTTTATTCTTTATTCAGTCTATTTGATCAAGGTGTTGATTACGGCAGCCTTTCTTCTGCTCTAACTTCTTTTACATATATAGTTATGACGCAGACTCTCGTCGGAATGGGAAAGGCAACGTTCACTGTTGTGACAGGAAACCCATTTATTCACTTTATAACACTTCATGTCATAAGTGCTCGCGTGCCTTTTGATACTAGAATGTATATTGAAATCTTTAGACTAAAGTGATGATTTGTATTCGACTTATTAGTTTTACTTTCTAATTTCTGCATAAACCTTACTTGTACCGTCTTGGAAATGTATAAGCACATCGTAAGGTGTGAAGCGATTATCAACTTCCATACCCGGTGAACCTAGTGGCATTCCCGGAACAGAAAGCCCAATTGCTTCTGGGTTTGATTCTGAAAGAAATTGAAGTACATATCTACTAGGAACATGTCCCTCAAAAAAATACCCTTCTTGCGAAACACCAGTATGACAAGATCTAAATTTAGGTTGAATCTTAAGATCATCTTTAATCATAGCAAGGCTTTGATGATCTTCGGTTGTTACTGAAAATCCATTATCCTCCATATGATCAACCCACTTTTTACAACATCCACAAGTAGGTGTTTTGTGAACAGTTAGCTCAGTCAGAGAAACGATATTTTGCGTGCTGAGAATAGGAGATCCTACAACAAATGAAGTTGTAAGAATAAGAACATAAAGATATTTTTTTAACATAATCATATTTTAATCTTACATTAGAAATTTAATAGTCATTAGGAGTATTTCAAATCACAAGTGATATGATGACATTCTTATTGGGGCTGATGTCCCCATTAAAATTTCAAATATACAAATGCTCTATTTAATAACCTCCCTAATTCTTGTAATGAGTCTATGGATAGGTAATTCTGCAGTTTCTTTATTTTTGGGAATACTTCTAGCTTTATTTTATAAGCTGCCTGAGGGTTTTTTCACTCAAAAGTATGGATCCAAGATTTTGCAGACGGGCATAGTTTTTTTAGGTGGCAGTTTAAGCTTCGGAACCGTGTATGAAACAAATACCGATTATTTTTTATGGATTTCTGCTTTTGTCCTTATCTCATTTGTAGTGGTAATAATTTTAGGAAAGCTTATAGGGGTGTCTGAAAAACTATCTTTTCTTCTCGCTTCTGGAACAGCTGTGTGTGGCGGAACCGCTATCGCTTCAGTTGCTCCTTCAATAAAGGCAAGACCAGAAGATCTAACTACAGCAATTACTATAGTTTTCTTATTAAATGCTATTGCAGTCTTATTTTTTCCTGTGTCGAATGGATATCTAGAGTTAAACGATAGACAGTTTGGGGCATGGGCAGCTTTAGCTATACATGACACTGCTTCCGTTGTTGGTGCTGCATCAAGTATCAGTGAAGTTTCAGTTGAAGTTGCGGCTACTTTAAAAGTAACAAGAACTATTTGGATTGTCCCTTTGGTTATTTTTTCTGCTTGGATTTACCGCAATAAGAATGATGGCTTTGGTCTTCCTATCTTTGTGGTTTTCTTCGTAGCCGCAGCTGTACTGAACACTCTTTTGGAGCCCAATGAAATCATTGTTGATTATTTGAAACTGATCAATAGAGTTTGTCTTTTGACGGGTCTTTTTTGTATTGGAACTCAGATAAGTAGAGAAAGTTTAGCTCTACTGGCATTTAAACCTATAGCTTTAGCTTCTCTAGTTTGGGCAATTATTATTCCTACTTCTTTATATTTAGTTCTAAATTTTTAACTAGAATTTTCTTTTTTGTTTTTCGCATTTGCCTTTAGCTAAGATTTCTATTTTAGGATCTTTTCCTCTCTTTCCGTCTACTCTTTTTAACCAAATATCTCCTTTAATTCTTGCCTTGCCCGTAAACCAGTTTATTTCATTGGTAAGCTGATAAACATCCACTTTATATTCTGGATAGTTGGGGTGCATTGCTCCATTTTCAAGAAAATGGGTAACCATAAGTCCGGTTTCTTTTTTTTCCTTCCTCCAGTCACTTTGAGTTATCCAAACGGGGGCTGGTTCAATAACATAGTCTAATTTTAATAAGTCATCAGACGATTCATCTATAGCCCAATATTGAGTAACATCTATTTTATTTTTATCCCATGCATCTTTATTGAGAGTCTGTTTAGCTCTATTAAGAAAGAAAATAGATTGTGTTGTCGTTACTGCAACATTTTTGGCAATTTCTACTGCCTCATTAAAGTAATTTCTCCTGAAGTCTTCATATGTTATTGAATAATTTCCTTCTAGTTCACAGAGTACTTTCTTTTCAGGCTGAGAGTAAATAAAACAAGAAGTTACCAAAAGGCAATATAAGATTATTTTATTCATATTCAATTGGATTAGGTTTTTTTAGTTATTTGGAAGAGGTGATTTGTTTTATGAACTTAACTTCATCTTCATTATAAGGTGATCCATCTGCCCTCAAAATATCATGAAACCAAACCTCAGGCTCTGGGATAGCTTCGTCATCTTCTAGAAAATCTCCTTCTTCCTTTTTCTTTTTCAACTCTAATATAGTCGACCAGCCAAAATGTGTTTGACTCTTACCGGCAACAAGTCCCCAATTAAAACATCCTACTTTATTTTCTTTAAAAATAGGTAAGCTGAATTCAAAAGTAGATCCAAATTCGCGAGCCATATATTCTGTACATATAAGTGGCCTTTCAAATTTTGCCAATCTATCTATTGTTTCTTGTAGTTTTTCTCCTTCATAAGTGTGAAAAGTGATTACATCTGAGTTATTTCCATTACATTCAATAACATCTTTTCCAACGGAGCCGTCTAAACACGCTGTTAAAGGCTGAGAGGGCCTAACCTCTAAAGCCCACTTCCATACTAGTTCTAGCAAGGTAATGGCCTTTTCACCTATCCCAAATTGCCCAGGTTCATTGTAGATATCCCACATCAGGATTCTTTCATCATCACTAAAATCATGCAGTATTTCTTGGACAAACTTTTTTAGTCTTGGTATTTCGGCATGCTCATTATTCTCATGAATCTCATGTACTAGTGCCATACCAGGACTTTGCTTCCAACCTGAATTATGAACTCCTCTTACTGGCCTTGGTTGTTTGCCAAGTTTAGGGAACGGTCTATGACAATCATCAAACAAAACTAAAGTTGGTTTAATTTCAAGGCTTTGACAAATATCAAGGAACTGATTCAAGTGCTTTTTAAAGACTTTCGGTTCATTCCAAAGTAAATCATGCAAATAAACTCGGACAGAGTTAAATCCCAGATCTTTCGCCCATGAAAGTTCTTTTTTATTTATCTCCTCGTCGTACGTTTCGGTTTGAAACATTTCAAGTTGATTTATCGCATTACTTGGCAAGTAATTGCAACCTACAATCCAGCCTTGTTTCTTATACCACTCGAAGGCTTTCTCTTTATCCCATTTTTTCATTAGTTATAAGTCCTCAAACACTTCGTCATACCTTTTAGGAAGATGCCTTGTCTAGCTATTTCACATTGTTCTTTGAGGCGAAAAGGAGTTGGATAGGTAATCCATTCACAGCTTTTGCAGGTTTTAATAAAAAGACTAAATTCATCTGTTAGTGCATACGAAGAGTAGTTAAAAAAACTTAAGGTCAAAATCAAAACGTAAGCCTTTTTCATAATTTTTTTATCCTATAATTTATACTTAAGGCGCATGACTATTATAAGCACAAAAGATCTAGATATATATTTAGAAAGAACTACTCCTCGTGAACATGGACCACTTTTTTACATTGGAGGCACAGGTGGCGATTTGAGAAATAGACCCAATCAACTCGACTCTCCTTTGACTGAATTCTTTGAAGTAATAAGTTATGATCAGAGAGGCCTGGGTCAAACTTCAAAACCCTCTGGTAATTACTCAATGCAGCAGTATGCTGACGATGCAGCAAATATCTTAGACGAACTTAATATAGAAAAAATCCCTGTTATGGGCATTTCTTTCGGAGGAATGGTTGCTCAAGAACTAGTTAAAAGACATCCCGACAGGGTCAGTAAACTTGTATTGGCCTGCACATCTTCAGGAGGAGAGGGTGGATCTTCTTACCCATTGCATGAGTTGGAATCTTTAGATGCTGAAAAAAAAACTGAAGCGAGTATTAAGATCAATGACCTTAGGATGACTGAAGAATGGATAGAAAAAAATCATTCCCTATGGAACACAATAAAGGAAGAAACGAAGAAAAGACAAACCCATAGGGCTGATCCCAAGAATCTGATGAAGCAATTACTTGCAAGAAAAGAACATAATACATTCAGTTCATTAAGTAACATTGATATTCCTGTATTTTTGATGGGAGGTAAGTACGATGGGATTGCTCCAATGTCTAATATGGAAGCAATACATAAAGAGATTAAAAATAGTAAATTAAATTTTTACGAGGGTGGTCATTTATTTTTAATACAAGATAAACAGGCTTTCAAAGACCTAACTCACTGGTTGATCAGCTAAATAAGCTTTAATAGAAATGAACATTAAGACAAGGAAAATTTTGGGTTATTTAGGATTAATTCCTTTTTTTGCCTTTTCTTTTCTACCTCTGGTCATCCCGTTTCCAGAAGGATATATATTTAATTTACTGCTCTCTTTTTACGGGGGGATAATTTTATCTTTTTTAGGTGGGATTACTTGGGGATGGCCAAAAACTGAAAATCAAAAATTCTCATTAATTTCAGGAATCCTTTTCTCGTTAATTGGATTCTTCATCATCGCGTTTTCGAATATGTTTTTATACTATTGCTTGTGTTTGGGCTTGATCAGTTTTATTGCTTTTTTTGTCTTTGAACTAAGTGTATCTGAGCAAATGCAAAATAAAGATTATAAGCAATTGAGAAGTCTCCTTACTGTTTTTGTTTCTTTCTGCTACTTCATTAGTTTGGTGACTTTTAGCTGGCAATAAGATCATATCAATCATGAGTATCAAACAAGATATCGAAGAGACTTATGAAAAATACGATAAACTTTTCATTCGCTGTCTAGATAAGCCTCTTAAAGAGTTTCAAATGTCTCAAATTAGAAATCATTTTAAAGCATGGTTAAATAATGGAGATTCTATATTTCATGATGCAACTCATGCTGAAGATGTTTTCCTTTACATCTATCACTTTACCGAGCTCCAGGAAATCAAGAGAAGAGCCATTTATCTTCGAGAGTTGAGTGATGAAAAAAAATATTTAAGATTTATCCAAGAGTTCTTTGATGATAACTCTCCTTCTGGACTTCAAGATCTTAAGGTTCATCAGCTTAATAACGAGTCTGATAAAGTTTGGTTTTCTAGAGAAGAAAACTCAGACGAAATAATTCATTTATGGAGAGAAGAAAGATTTGCGGCCTATCTATAAAGATCTACTCTTTGTCTTTTTTTAATTTCTCTAAACTTAACTTATCTTTCATACTCATAACATAAGCAGCAGCTGAGAGGACGAGAATCGCTCCTGCTTCCCACATAACCATCATGCCATCCATATCTTTTGTTTGCATGATAATCAGCCTACATAAAGCTGTTATTGCAACTATTATAGGCAAGGTTACTGGTATGCGATTGGTACTATAAAATGCTCCTACCATTGCCAATATCTCTGCATATATAAAAAGCATAAATAAATCTGCCAATTCGATTCTTTGCTCCATAAGCATCTCGTAAAGGTAAAGTGCTGAGGCAAGGCAGGTAGATATACCTATTAAAGCTAGAAGTAGTTTCTCACTTGCTATTGTTGTCCAGCTAAGTCCTTTGTTCATTCCTTTATTCAGGAACTCATTAAATTGTTTCTTCATATGATCAAACTATAAATATCCATATTAGATTCACGGCAAGAACTGAAATAGTTAATAGCACGCTTACTCTGTGCAGTGTAGCAAATCTTTTCTCATTGCCTTCATCTCTCGCCTTATTTGTGGCACCAATCATAGAGTAGCAGATAAGGCCTGATAAAAAAGTAAATAAACCCACAAGATAAGATAGAAGTAAATTAGACCCTTCTATATAGGTAACTAATGTAAATAATATTCCCGCTGCAGCAATAGATTTGAATAATTTAGGAAAAAGAGACCTCAAAATTATTGGTCTATTTTCTTCTGGTAGTTCTTTAAAGACTACTGGCGCCACAAAAACAGATTGAAATAATATCAACCCGCAAACCAACCCCGATATTAACGCTTGAATTAATAGAACATCTACCATCTGTGATTCCTAATTAGGTACGTTGTACACCCTTGAGATATTACCCGATAATTCATCTTTGTTGAAATAAGTAGGTTTGTATTGCTCTTTTACATATAAATCTACTTGATCATCATAATGAACTGAATTCTTATCTTGAGTAGAGCTTCCATATTGATGAATACTTTTTGAGTTTTGAACTCCGTTCGCATCCCAACTAACATGTATGTAAAGCCCATCTCCTCCTGCAGCCTTGAGATCTCCATCCTCGTCATTTCTTCCGTATATAGCTCTTAAAACATCGGGACCACCTTGAACAGCTATTTTTTTACTTCCCCTTACGATGAAATTCCTTTCTGACCATAAAGGATTTACTTTCCCATAAGTCTCTTTTAATTCTGTCACGCAATCTCTAAAAGAAATTTCAGGATCTTGTGGAATTCTTTGACCTTGTTCGGATATCCATTCATTTGAAAGCACACATACACCAAGGGCCGCAGAGGAATTGTTGTAATCTGTTTTTAAATCCCATTTCTTTAAGAGATCTCGTGCATTATTGAGCTCTTCAGTCTCAAAATTTGTATCAAATAACTCTGCAATATATTTATAAGACCGGGATTGTTTTGAATATTTATTATCAAATTTTATATTATCGAATTCTTCCTCTCCAATTTTTTCATTTTGTTCAAATAGTTCGATTGATCTATAAGCCCTGTTGGTCATTCTGGTTTGTAATCCAAGCGTAGGAGAGTATTCTGAAGAGTCCAAATTATCAGCAGCGCCAGTAACCTTGAAGGGATCTTGATTTGTACTAGCTATCCAACCAGAAGACGGGTTTTTTATTTGAGGAATATTTTCAAAGCTTACATATTCATCCCATAAAAGATCAGACCTAGTGCCATCAATTACATCCTTCCAATTTATTCCCTCCTTTCTTGATGGCGAAGAAGAGTTGTGAAGGAAAAAGATATTATCTTCTTTATCTGCAAAAACACCATTAAAGGAAATTATCGACCTCATCTTCATGGCATTTATCCATTCTTCAAGAGAATTGGATTTATTCATTGCAAACCATTGATTCACTTGCTTGATATCTTCCATGCCTGAAAACTTTAAAGCGTAGTTTTTATCTCCAACCTCCAGTACGGGCCCATGCACTGAATATTTAGCCTCTCTTTTTACAGTCCATCTAATTGGTCCAAATATCTTAACAGGCAGATTTATTATTTCTTTTTTAAAATCTTGCCATTCACCATCAAACAAATACTGATCTTTATTTTCTGGATTGATTGTCAATAAATAACTATCGGCAAGGTCAGGTTTGTTAACAGTAAAACCCCATCCGATATTTTCATTAAACCCTACAAAAATAAATGGAGATCCAGGAAAAAGTCCTCCCATCATATTCCAGCCCTCATTACTTCTTATATGGGCTTCGTACCAAGCAAGGGGTCCATCAAGAGGCTGATGAGAGTTAATAATAATTTTTGTAGATTTATCTGAAGACTTTTTAGAATTTATAGCGAAAACATTTGAGCCTGTAACGAATTGTTCATTTCTATATAAAGTTGTGTATTCCTCCTGCACGTTGGCCTCTCTTTGAAGTTTTTCTATGGAACTTACAACTCCTGAAAAAAATAAATTTTGTATTGCGAATCCCGCAACAATATCTTTCTCTGTAACTGGAAAAAAATGGTTAAAATCATTATCTGGATTTTTAATCATCCAATAATTTATTCCAGATGCATATGCCTCAATGATTTTACGAACATCTTCATTTACATCAATCAAGTAATTAGCTTCTATTCTTTCTCTTATTTTAAGAACCTTAATTAAATAGTCTTGAATTGCGCCGTTTGGACCATCTCTAAGTCCCATTTGTGCTCTGTAGAGATACATATTTTCAGCTATATTCTTAAAGTCATCTTCTGCATGTGCATACGCCAATCCAAATGCAGCATCTGCATCAGTCTCACCGAAAACATGCGGAACACCCCAGACATCTCTAGTAATTTCAGCCTTGTAAGAATTGGCTTTCTCTAGATAGAAATTCACCTCAGTCTTATCCAGAGCCTGACAAGATACTAATATTAAGCCAAATTGAATTAGTAATAGAGTGCGTATCATAATTATTTTTTTTAGTCATTTTATAGACAAAGCCTTTTATATAACAAAGTTTCTTTGATACTTTTTTTGAACTCTTTGCGTTATATTTAAACTTCATAAAATTAGGAGATAAATTATGAAGACAATAAAGATGATGTTTGTTTTGATATCGTTATTATTTTCAACAAGTTCTTTGTTTGCAGGAAGCTCTATATCGAACGAAGATACAGCTAAGGCGTGGATAAAAGCGGCTTATACAGGCAAGCAAGAGATGATCAATTCGGTCAAAGCTAATATGGCAGAGAATGGATTAAATTATCCTGGAAGATTCGTTGGATTTGGATTTAATTGGAATCCGCAACTAGGTGAGGGCAGAATGGTTGTGGAGAGAGTTATTAGCGACAGTCCGGCTGAAGGCATACTTCAATCAGGAGATGAATTCATTTCGGTTGAAGGAGTAGAAGTTAATCAAAAAAATATAGATGAAGAAAAATTGGCATTCTCAGGACTTCCTGGAAAAAAAGTTAATGCAATTGTTTTAAGAGATGGAAAGGAAAAGTCTATCAGCGTTACTAGAGGAATTGTTAATTCTTCTAATACTAAAGAGCAGGTACTAGAAAATCTTACTGAAGCTAA
>Ga0208127_1000099_pt1 | contig 41263 bp, 38 predicted proteins | sample ETNtaG_6_FD_185751 | JGI IMG/M metagenome (GOLD analysis project Ga0208127, IMG submission 185751) | Marine microbial and viral communities from oxygen minimum zone, Eastern Pacific Ocean - ETNP201306SV45 (SPAdes) (version 2) | ecosystem: Environmental > Aquatic > Marine > Oceanic ... | reverse complement strand
CAGTCCCTTCAACTGCTTCAAATGCAAGAGAACCAGCATCAACGCCAACTAAAAAATCAGAATCTGCATTTCGCACACCCATTCCACCTCCTTTAGAGGCTCTCTCTAACTTTATATCATTTACAAAACCAAGTGCCTCTTCCAAATTTAATTGTTGGTACTTACCAAAAGATGCTCCAGTGATATTTTCAATTACCTGCTCATTTGGCAGATCTTCATTTAGCTCATCGCTATTACAATTAACAAAAACGAAGGAAGCAAATACAATAACTAGTAGTTTAAAGTCTAAAAACTTTCTCATGATTTAGGGTTTATTAACCCCAAAAACCAATACTCTAGAATGTAATCGCTTGGATTTTCTTATAAAGTAGGTCGTGTGGGGCTTTTGGTTAAAGTAAATTTATAAAAAAATAAATGAACTTACCAAAAACCATAAAATAGGAATGCCTTCAACTAAGAAAGAACTAAACTAAATGCACACAACACGGTATATAAAAACAGCAAATAAACGCACCTAACATCTTGCGCTTATAACTTGAAAAACATTGATTAATCAGTTTTTTCTTCTTTCCAGTAAACCTCATTTCCATCAGCCCCTAACAACTCAACCTGGTCATCATCCAGAAATAGGGGCTGTTCTTTGAATTGATTTTAGTATTAAATGCTATTAAAGAAAAAACCCACCGATTAAAGTGGGCTTTAAGAATGTGTAGTGTAGCGGTATCACTAGTGGAGAAGAGCGGATTCGAACCGCCGACCTCTTGACTGCCAGTCAAGCGCTCTAGCCAACTGAGCTACATCCCCAGAGCAAGCAAAAATAAACCATTTTTTGTTCTATTGCTTTACAGTGAAGATAAATAGTTTGGTAATGCCGCAACTGAAGTTATAATACCATCTGGTATAATTTCACTTTGTTCTACTATGGCTTTTCTATATTTTCCCGTTTGCACCAAAACGGCATGGTAGCCTGTGTTTTGCGCCCCCTCAATATCGTTGATTAAATCATCACCAACCATAACCAACTCATTGGTAGAGGCATCTAAGAGTGCACTACCCATCTCAAAAAAAGCAGGGTTGGGCTTGCCTACCACATGTGCCTTTTTTCCTGTTGCGTGCTCCAGTGCAGCCACAAAAGCACCACTGTCTAGCATCAGCCCTTGCTCTGTTTGAAAATAACGACCCTTATGTAGCGCAATGAGCTCAGCGCCCTCAAGAATTTGATTCATCAAAGTATTTAGTAGATCATAATCCCAGTCGTTGCCAATGTCTCCAATAACAATTGCCTCTGGCTTTTCGTCAATAGATGGTGGATAGTCGGCTTGGGCTGCTTGAGCTAGTATCAACCTACAGCGATTCAGCCCCATTTTATGTAGTTGTAGAACACCCGCGAAATTGGCACTCAACAGTTCATTTTCGCTTATGTCAAGACCCAGGTGTTGAAGCTTAGCAACGAGTGCACTTCTAGAGAGTGTGGTGTTGTTTGTTACAAAGCGATAACCAATGCCTTGTGATCGCAACCAAGAAAGGGTTTCGTTTCCTCCAGAAACCAATTGATTTCCAACATAAAACACCCCATCTAAATCAAACAGCACCCCTTTAATAGCATTCATAACTTATCAATCGTTTATTCCGTATTTTTGCCTAAGAACAAAGATATGGGGAATCAAAACATAAATAAGGGGGTGCATGTTCAGATTGCAACTGCAGTAGCTACCATTAGCTTTGCACACCCTAAGCACAATTGTTTTCCGCAAGCACAACTAAAAGCATTAACCACAGCCATTGCTAATTGTGCTCAAGACGATACCGTTCGGGTAATATTATTACAAAGTGACCCCTCCAAGGCTTTTTGTGCGGGTGCATCATTTGATGAATTGTTATCTGTGCAAACACCCCAACAAGGCAAAAGCTTTTTCATGGGCTTTGCTAATCTGATTAATGCCATGCGCTTATGCTCCAAGCCCATTGTAGGCCGTATACACGGTAGGGCTATTGGTGGCGGTGTGGGTATTGTAGCCGCGTGTGACTATGCCATTGCAACGACTACTGCATCAGTACGCCTTTCAGAACTTGCTATTGGCATTGGTCCCTTTGTGATTGCACCTGCAGTAGACCGTAAAATTGGTTCAGCCGCCCTCGCTTCTTTAGCATTGCAACCCAAAGAATGGAAAGACGCCCAATGGGCCTTATCAAAAGGCTTATATACAGAAGTTTACCCTGATTTTGAAACGGCCAATATAGCTGCAAACACAACGGCTCAGCAATTAGCAACCTATGCGCCAGAGTCTGTTGCGGAGCTCAACAAAACTCTTTGGGCAAACACAGGTCACTGGGCAGAATTGTTGCCTAAAAATGCTGAAATTTCTGGAAGATTATTGTTGCTTCCAGAAACACAACAAACCTTACATCAACTAAAACCAAATAAATGAGTACCATTCGAGTAACAAAAAGCTTTTCATTTGAAACAGCACATGCCCTTTATGGCTACGACGGTCTGTGTAAAAATATTCATGGACACAGTTACAAACTTTATGTTACAGTAATTGGAACACCCATTACAGATAGTAGCAATGTCAAATTTGGAATGGTGATTGATTTTAAGGATTTAAAGAAGTTGGTAAAAACCGAAATTGTGGATGTGTTTGATCACGCAACCGTATTTAATAAAAACACCCCTCATTTAGAAATAGCAAAAACACTTATATCAAGTGGGCATAAAGTTAAGTTAGTGGACTATCAACCTACTACCGAAGAAATGATAATCGATTTTGCAGCTAAAATAAAGGCCAAATTGCCCAATTCTGTCCAATTACATCACTTACGTCTGCAAGAAACGGCCACCTGTTATGCAGAGTGGTTCGCTGCCGATCAGTAATTTGTACTTTTGCATTATGAAAATACCTAAGGGTAAAAAAGTATATTTCGCTTCCGACAACCACCTAGGTGCACCCACAGCCCAAGAAAGCCGCATACGTGAAAAGCGTTTTGTTGCTTGGTTGGATAAGGTCAAAAAGGATGCCGCCGCTATTTATCTTATGGGTGACTTATTCGATGTTTGGATTGAATATAGACGTGTTGTTCCAAAAGGATTTGTGCGTGTGTTGGGTAAACTAGCTGAACTTACCGATAGCGGAATCCCCATTTACTTTTTTGTAGGGAACCATGACATGTGGATGAAGGGCTATTTCGAAGAAGAACTTGGTATTCCTGTTTATTATGAACCCCAAGAAATCACACTTAACGATAAAAAATTATTTATTGGTCACGGAGATGGCCTAGGCCCTGGCGACAAGGGATACAAGCGGATGAAAAAGATGTTTTCCAATAAATTGATGCAATTCTTGTTTCGTTGGGTTCATCCGGATTTAGGACTGCGCTTGGCACAATACTTATCGCTCAAAAATAGATTGGTTTCAGGTGGTGAAGACAAGAAATATGGGGGACCCGATAATGAATGGTTGGTGCAATATTGTCGTAGAAAACTAGAAAAAATGCATTTTGATTATTTTGTGTTTGGCCATCGTCATTTGCCGCTTGATATTCCGCTACCCAAAAACGCCCGATATATCAATTTGGGGGATTGGATAGAATACAATACTTATGCGGTTTTTGATGGAGATAAACTGACCCTTACTAATTGGGATGATTGAAAACAAAAAACACGATTACGAATACGCCGTACTAGTAGGCATCATAAACCAAGATCAATCCGCACAACAAGTAAGTGATTATATGGATGAATTGGCTTTTTTGACCTTGACTGCAGGCGGTGAGGTAAAAAAACGTTTTACGCAAAAATTAGAAACGCCACATCCAAAGACTTTTATTGGAAGCGGAAAAATGGAAGATGTACGAGCATATGTCAAAACACATGATATCAGTACTGTTGTTTTTGACGATGAGCTAACCCCTGCACAGCAAGCCAATATAGAAGAGTTGTTAAAATGTAAAATTTTAGACCGCACAGGTCTAATCTTAGACATATTTGCTCAACGCGCCAAGACCAGTTATGCTCGAACACAAGTGGAGCTCGCACAATATCAATATCTGCTGCCTAGACTAAAGGGATTATGGACGCACTTGGAACGACAACGTGGTGGTATTGGAATGCGAGGGCCTGGAGAAACAGAAATAGAAACCGACCGTCGAATTGTTCGAGACAAAATATCTTTATTAAAGAAAAAACTAACCACCATAGACCGTCAGATGGCGACCCAAAGGGGTAATCGAGGATCGCTTATACGGGTAGCATTGGTTGGTTATACCAATGTTGGGAAATCCACACTGATGAATGTAATCAGTAAAAGTGAAGTGTTTGCTGAAAATAAGTTATTTGCCACTTTAGACACCACCGTCCGCAAGGTCGTGATTGGCAACTTACCTTTTTTACTTTCTGATACTGTTGGATTTATTCGTAAGCTACCAACGCAACTCGTAGAGAGTTTTAAAAGCACCCTTGACGAGGTACATGAGGCAGACTTGTTATTGCACGTAGTAGATATTGCGCATCCGCAATTTGAGGCGCATATTTCTTCTGTAAACGAACTGTTGTTAGAATTGAAGGTTAAAGACAAGCCTACGCTAATGGTTTTTAACAAAATTGATGCTTATAAGGCTGAAACCTATGATGAAACGGACCTAATCCTTGAGCGGGGTAGCGAGCACTACAGTTTAGACGAGTGGAAAGAAACATGGATGGCCAAAACCCAAGGTGATGCCGTATTTGTTTCAGCTGCTAAAAAAACCAATATGGCGTATTTTCGTAACCGCGTGTATCAAAAAGTACGTGAGCAACACATAACGCGCTTTCCCTACAATCACTTTTTGTATCCAGAAATTGAAGTGGAGGAGTAGATTTACTTCAATTTCATGCGCAAACCAATCCCAAAGACTTGCCTAGCCTGCAGGGTTTTTACCGCATTATCATCGTATACCAATTGTATTATGAGATTGGTTGAAATACGGTCATTAACTTTCATTTCAGCGCTTACCTGATAGTCTAAATCAATATTTTCGGCTTTATCTAAATAGTCTGAATAAAGTCCTAAACGTTGTTCAAGAATAATGTTTTCTAGTGGAGAAAATTTATAAAAGGCATTAATTGATGCTCCCAATTCAAAGCGATGGTTATCGCCTTTGCGCACACCAAAGTATTCTTGCCCTTCAGACAACCCTGCTGTAAATTTTCTACTCACTAAAGTAAGACGCTGTGTAAAGGGCGCCATGTTCACCCAAAGGTCTTTATTTTTTTTCCAGTACAAACCAACCCCCAGTTGAATATAAACAGGCGAGAAAAAGTGCGTTCTCAAAGTTCTGGTTTCTTCACCCTCACTATCTTTCCCAAAATTATAACCCCGTGCAAACTGCGTTTTTATTCCAAAAACCGTAGAGTAACTCCATTCCTTTGAGAAGCTTTTTCCTAAAAGCGATTGCAAGTCAAAGCGGTCGTTGGTTTTTCGTAAAAATTTGGCATCACTGATTTTGGTCAAACCGAAATCGCCTAAAAATTTGGTATCCCAGTTCCACCCATTTTTTTTGAAGCTAATGTCATAGTCCGTGTGAAAGCTAAGTGAAATGCTGTTTTGACCTCCAGACGCCCACTCGCTAAACGAAGATTGATTAAATAAAAAAGTTGCTTTACCCCCTTTTTTCCAACCCTCATTTAATTGAGCTATGGAATCGTTTTGGGCAATTAATATTTGTGAAGCAATTAAAGCCACAAAGAGGTACCTCATCTTATATAAATGCTTAGCGTTTCTTATACAAAGGTACAGAAGAACAGGCTTCACCGTACGATAATTTTTTAACAATTGGAATAAGTTTAGCAGCCAATAGACCTAGTGCTTGCTCGGGCACTGGCTTGTTGGAGCAACCCTTTATCATCACTAAACCGTCTTGATAAGGAGTAAAATCCATATGTGCTATTTCTTCAGCAAAAAGCTGTTGTTCCAAATCAGCAACTGTGCCCAATACAACAGATTTAGTCAAGGGTTGTAAGTAGGTTACTACGAGCAATGTTGCCCATTGAGGCACCAGAATGTTATCTGGGCAATGGACGGCAACAAATTGATTTTGATATACAGTCCAATCATGAGATTGAAGTCTTTCGCGGAATGTCTGTTCACGTAAAACTATGCCGTCATCTAAAAAAGCAGTAATGGAAAGGAGGGTACGTTTCCCTTCTTGATAGAGATCTTCCAAGTCAATAACTTGAATCGCACTATTTGCCACACGATTGACAATTTTGTCACTCATTATAAAAACCCAAGTTCTAGTTTAGCTTCTTCACTTATTAAATCTCGTGACCATGGCGGGTCAAATGTGAGTTCCAGCTCAACTTCATTTACTTCGTCTAGCTCACGAACTTTTTCTTTTACTTCTTGAGGCAAACTCTCTGCTACAGGGCAGTTTGGTGTAGTTAGGGTCATCACAATTTTCACGTCGTTATCTTCATTGACGAAGACATCATAAATTAGTCCGAGCTCGTAGATATCAACCGGAATTTCAGGGTCAAATATTGTTTTTAATACACGAACAATTTTTTCTCCAAGTGCTTGAGTATCCATAGTTAAGAGAGTTGTGTTTGATACGCTAAGGCGTACATTTTAAGTTGCTTTATCATGGACACCAAACCATTTGCACGGGTTGGTGACAAGTGTTCTTTGAGTCCAATTTCATCTATGAAAGTGGTTTCAGCAGCCAAAATTTCTTTGGGAGGTTGATTGGAAAATGCACGAATTAAAATAGCAATGATGCCTTTGGTAATAATGGCATCGCTATCAGCTGTAAAAACAATTTTATCATTGTCTAATTCGGCGTGTACCCAAACCTTACTTTGGCAACCTTTGATTATGTTGTCATCTGTTTTATACGTTTCGTCAATAAGCGGAAGTGATTTGCCGAGTTCAATCATATACTCATAGCGTTGCATCCAGTCGTCAAACATGGAAAATTCAGATACAATTTCAGCTTGCTTGGTTGCTATACTCATAGTATAAAGATAAGAATTAACGCAACATACCCACTGCTTTTTCTACACCAGCTATAAACCTTTCTACTTCTTCGTGGGTATTATAAAAAGCAAATGACGCCCTAACGGTGCCTGGAATTTGGAAATGATCCATAATCGGTTGACAACAGTGGTGCCCTGTACGAACTGCAATGCCCATTTTATCCAGTAGCGTACCAATATCATAGGGGTGCAGGCCTTCCACATTGAAAGAAATTACAGCAACTTTATTGTCGAAATCACCATATATATGTAAGCCTTCAATTTTTTTTAGTTTTTCAGTTGCATGACGCATCAAATCGTTTTCATGCGCAGCAATTGCATCAAAACCAATATTGTTCATATAATCTACTGCAGCAGCAAAACCCACACCTCCAGCAATATTTGGCGTTCCTGCCTCAAACTTGTGAGGTAAATCGGCATAGGTGGTTTTTTCAAAAGTAACCTGATCAATCATTTCACCGCCACCCTGATAAGGCGGCAGTTTGCGTAACCATGCTTCTTTTCCATAAAGCATACCCATACCTGTAGGGCCACAAATTTTATGCGCTGAAGTAGTGTAAAACTCCACGTCTAATGCTTTTACATCTGGGACCATGTGCGGAGTAGCTTGCGCACCATCTATAAGTACTGCAGCGTCAACAGCATGTGCTTTTTGAATAATTTCTTCGATGGGATTGATTATACCTAGGGCATTAGACACGTGATTTACAAAAACCACCTTAGTTTTAGCACTAAGCAAATTGGAATATTCATCCATATCCAAGGTGCCATTGGCGTTTATGGGGATTACTTTTAGCTGTGCCCCTGTGCGCTCACATAGCATTTGCCAAGGTACAATGTTCGCGTGGTGTTCTAATTCGGAAACAATGAGCTCATCTCCCTTTTCCAAAAACGGAGTAAAGCCACTAGCAACAAGGTTTATGGAATGTGTTGTTCCTGATGTAAATATAATTTCATGTGCATGTGCAGCATTAAAATGCGTTTGTATTTTTTGTCGTGCACCCTCAAACTCATCAGTTGCCTCTTGACTAAGTGCATGAACGCCTCGATGAATATTGGCATTGGTGTGCTTATAATAATCACTGATTGCATTAATGACAGGAAGTGGCGTCTGCGAAGTCGCCGCGTTGTCTAAATACAACAATGGTTGCCCGTTTACCTGTCGTTGTAATATGGGAAAGTCAGCTCGTATTTGTGTGATATCAAGCGTTGTATTATACATCAAAACCAATATTTACACCCAGTTTTTCGGCAATCAATTTATTGATGCGTTTTTTAACTGAGTCGATTTTAACGCTTTGGAGCACGTTGTTGGCAAAGGCATAGGTCAATAAGCCACGCGCTTCTTTTCTGGGGATGCCACGAGATTGCAAGTAAAACAGTGCATCTTCATCTAGTTGGCCTATAGTACACCCATGACTACACTTCACGTCGTCAGCGAAAATCTCTAACTGTGGCTTGGTGTTGATGCTTGCCTTGTCGTCCATTAAAATATTGTTATTCTGCTGGAAGGCATTGGTTTTTTGGGCTTCTTTCTCCACAATGATTTTTCCGTTAAATACACCTGTTGCTTTCTCAGCAAATATCCCCTTATAGTCTTGGTGGCTTTCGCTATTTGGTTGTGCGTGGTGCACCAAAGTGTGGTGATCTACAAACTGGCTACCTTCAATAAGTGTAATACCTTTCATCGTAGAGTTTATTTCGGCATCTTTATGATAGAAATTGAGATTATTTCGAGTTAGCTTTCCACCCAACGAAAAGGTGTGCACTTTTGCATGACTATGCTTTTGTTGCGAAATATAGGTGCTATCTATAAGCGAAGCTGTTGTTTGGTCGTTTTGAATTTTGTAGTAATCTAACTGCGCATTTTGCTCAGTAAAAATTTCTGTTACAACGTTGGTAAAAGTTGCGTTGGTTGTCAAGCTTTGATGACGCTCAACAATTTGTATCTCTGCATTTTTCCCAACTACAATTAGATTGCGTGGCTGCAGTAATAAGTTGGGATTTTTATCGGTAGTGAAATGTATGATTTGTACCGGCTTTTCAACCAACTTCCCATCTGGGACATGGATGTATGCCCCCTCTTTTGTGAAAGCGGTATTGAGTGCTGTTAGCGAAGCCTCTTTTTCAGCAATTTGATTAAAGTACTTCTTGATTGTGAGCGCATACTTTGGCTTGGTGAGTGCCGCCGAAAGCAAGCAAACATCAACTCCTTCGTGTGTAGTCTCTGAAAGGTAGGCATTATAAATGCCATCTACAAAAACGATTTTATAGGTATCAACGTCTTGTAAGATGTATTCTTTAACATCGTCTAGTTTTAAACTTACTTCTTGCTTTGGGAAAACCGAAAAGTTACTTTTGGTAAGGCTGCGTAAAGATGTGTATTTCCAGTCTTCTTGTTTTTTTGTAGGAAAGCCTTGTTGTTCAAAAACTTCAATAGCAGCCGCACGTTGATCTTGCAATTTGTGTTGCGGACCGTCTTGGGCGTCAAAAGCCAAGTATGATGACAATAATGTTTCTTTTAAATCCATTATTAAGCGCCTTGTTTTATCCAGTCGTAACCTTTTTCTTCCAATTCAAGCGCCAATTCTTTGGAACCCGATTTTACAATTTTACCTTCGTGAAGTACGTGAACAAAGTCAGGAACGATATATTCCAAAAGACGCTGGTAGTGGGTGATAACCACTATGGCATTGTCTTTACCTTTGAGTTTATTTACGCCATTAGCCACAATGCGCAAAGCATCAATGTCTAAGCCCGAATCAGTTTCGTCCAATATGGCGAGCTTGGGTTCAAGCATGGCCATTTGAAAAATTTCATTTCGCTTTTTTTCACCACCTGAAAAGCCTTCATTTAATGAGCGTGACAAAAACCGTGAATCAATCTCCAAAAGCGCTGCCTTTTCACGTATTTTTTTCAGCATTTCGTTTGCAGGCATGTCTTCCAAGCCTTTAGCTTTTCGGTTTTGATTGATAGCTGTTTTTATAAAATTGGTTACCGATACGCCTGGTATTTCGACGGGATATTGAAATGACAAAAAGATGCCTTTATGCGCACGTTCATCTGCACTTAAATCAGCAATATCTTCGCCTTCAAACAAAATTGTTCCTTGGGAAATATCATAGTCTTCATGACCAGCAACAACGGTCGAAAGCGTACTTTTTCCAGACCCGTTTGGCCCCATGATGGCATGCACTTCCCCGGGCTTTACGTCTAGGTTGATTCCTTGTAAAATGGTTTTGCCTTCACAGCCGGCATGTAAATTGTCTATGCTTAGCATATATTAATTGTTGGGTTTGATAATTGATTTGTCCGTTGGATTCACTAAAGAATCGATTGCGGTTATTTGGATGAGCTTATCCCAGCCCTCTTCAGCAGTATTGTCTTGTATAATTCCTTTTATATAAACAGGAATCATGTCGTATTCGTCACGCTTAATGGCTTTGCATAAGTCATCTAATTCTTGCATTTTTTCGTCAATAATTACACCGTATATTTCGGTGCCTGTATTTAACACAGCAGCGTCTGATAGATATAAAAATTCACCAAAAAACTGGGGGTTGTCCGTCGATTTTTTCGTCGTTTGTGAACAAGAGATAATAAACAGTAATATTAAAACAAAAATGGATTTTTTCATGATTTAGGGATTTATCCAACAGAGCCTTCCAAAGAGATTTCAAGAAGCTTTTGGGCTTCCACGGCAAACTCCATAGGTAATTTATTTAAAACTTCTTTACTAAAACCATTTACAATTAAAGCAATGGCTTTCTCCGTTTCGATACCACGCTGGTTACAATAGAATATTTGGTCTTCACCAATTTTACTGGTTGTAGCTTCGTGTTCTATTTTAGCACTTTTACTCTTAGCCTCAATGTATGGGAAAGTGTGTGCGCCACAGGCATTACCCATAAGTAAAGAGTCACATTGAGAAAAGTTTCTTGCGTTTTTGGCATTTGCCCCAACTTTTACCAAGCCACGATAGCTGTTGTGCGATTGCCCTGCCGAAATGCCTTTTGAAATAATGGTACTCTTGGTTCGTTTGCCCAAGTGAATCATTTTGGTGCCGGTATCGGCTTGTTGGTGATTGTTGGTAACAGCAATTGAGTAAAACTCTCCAATACTATCGTTTCCTTTTAGGATACAAGAAGGGTATTTCCAAGTAACAGCAGAGCCTGTTTCTACTTGTGTCCAAGAAATTTTGGAACGCTCGTGGCAAATGCCTCGCTTGGTCACAAAATTAAAAACACCGCCATTACCGTTTTTATCGCCAGGAAACCAATTTTGAACAGTTGAATATTTTATTTCGGCATCGTCAAGAGCAACGAGCTCTACCACTGCTGCGTGTAGTTGGTTTTCATCACGAGCCGGAGCAGTACAACCCTCCAAATAGCTCACGTAGCTTCCTTCATCAGCAATGACTAGCGTGCGCTCAAATTGTCCTGTTCCCGCTTGATTGATGCGGAAATAAGTAGATAGCTCCATGGGGCAGTGGACTCCTTTGGGAATATAGCAAAAAGATCCGTCAGAAAATACAGCTGAGTTAAGCGCTGCGTAATAATTGTCAGTTCGTGGAATAACAGATCCGATGTATTTTTTTACCAACTCAGGGTGTTCTTTGATGGCTTCAGAAATGGAGCAGAAAATAATGCCTTTTTCCGCTAAAGTATCCTTAAATGTAGTGGCAACAGAAACGGAATCCATCACGATATCTACAGCAACACCAGCCAACTTTTTTTGTTCTTCAAGAGAAATGCCCAGTTTTTCAAAAGTTTTAAGTAGTTCGGGATCCACTTCATCAAGACTATCGTATTTGACTTGAGCTTTGGGCGCAGAATAATAGGCAATAGCCTGCAAATCGGGTTTTTCATATTTGACATTAGCCCAATCGGGTTCTTCCATCTGTTGGAATTTTTCAAAGGCTTCTAAGCGCCATTTGGTCATCCAGCTAGGTTCATTTTTTCGTGCAGAAATTGCACGGACAATGTCTTCATTAAGCCCAATAGGGAAAGTATCCGACTCTATGTCGGTATAAAATCCGTATTCGTACTCTTTAGTTTCGAGCTCTTTTTTTAATTCTTCTTCTGTGTATGCCATAGCATTTGTTTAAAGCGAAAAACTCTCTCCACAACCACATGTGCGATTGGCGTTTGGATTGTTGAACACAAAACCCTTGCCATTCAAACCACCTGAGTATTCGAGTGTCGTTCCAACAAGATACAAAAAGCTTTTCTTATCTACCACAATTCTCACATCGTTGTCTTCAAAAACCTTATCATCCTCAACAAGAGAGGCATCAAATTTGAGTTCATATGATAGCCCAGAACACCCACCACTTTTTACGCCTACACGCACAAAGTGCGAGGCAATATCCAAGCCGTCGCTTTGCATCATTTGCAGAACTTTTTCTTTTGCTTGTGAAGAAACTTTTATCATAGCTTTATTTGGATTAAAACCAAAGCACAAATATACCACATTTTGCCTTGATGACATATCGACCTCCATCAGGTTAGTATATCTTGTTATTTGTCTTTTCAATCTACGCTGGAGCTATCAACCTAAAATAACCTAATTTTGCGCCATGCTTGAAGAAAAAAAACCATCAAAAACTTCTCTTGAAGATCTCGGGGAGTTTGCTTTGATCGAACACCTCACAAAATCGGTTGTAGCAGCACTGCCCTCAACCATACACGGTATCGGCGATGATGCTGCTGTACTTAATCACGAAGGAGAAATTGTGGTAAGTACAGACATGCTTATTGAAGGCATACACTTTGACTTAGGCTATATGCCGCTTAAGCACCTTGGTTATAAAGCAGTAGTGGTAAACCTTTCAGACATCTATGCAATGGGCGCCCAAGCTACACAAGTATTGGTCTCAATTGCAGTTTCTAATCGCTTTACTTTAGAGGCTATTGAAGAGTTATACGCCGGTATTCACCTGGCGTGCAAGACCTATGGTGTTGATTTGGTTGGTGGTGATACAACTTCTTCCAAACAAGGCATACAACTGTCGGTTACTGCTGTAGGTATTGCTCCTAAAACAGGTCCAATTATGCGCAATGGTGCCAATCAAAAAGATCTTTTGGTGGTTACGGGAGATTTGGGAGCAGCTTATATGGGTTTACAGGTGTTGGCACGTGAAAATGATGTTTTTAAAGCCAACCCTAACCACAAACCCGACCTTGATCCTTATACCTATTTGGTGGAACGCCAGTTGAAACCCGAAGCACGAAAAGATATTGTAACATTGCTTGAAGCACTCAAAGTAAAACCAACATCCATGATAGATGTAAGCGACGGATTATCTTCAGAGGTTTTGCATTTGTGCAAGCAAAGTGAAGTAGGTTGCCGGCTTTATGAAGAAAAAATTCCCCTTGATCCTCAGTTTATTGCTGTATGTGAAGAATTTAATGTGGACAGTACTACACTGGCACTTAGTGGCGGGGAAGACTACGAGCTCTTGTTTACAATCAAACAAGATGATTATGAAAAAATAAAAGCCAACCCCAATCTGACGGTAATCGGGCACATGACCGAAAAGTCTGATGGTGTAAATTTAGTTACACGTGGCGACGAGATAATTCCGCTTAAAGCTCAAGGCTGGAAGGCATTTTAGCCACACATCAATGCCTCAATTTCATCAGGTTCTATGGGGATATTGGCCATTAAATTCACAGGTGCGCCAGAAGCTTGCACAACAACATCGTCCTCTAATCGGATACCAAAACGTTCGTCAGGAATATAGATTCCTGGCTCTACTGTAAAGACCATATTGGGTTCTAAAGGATCGTCCAATAACCCGTAATCATGCGTGTCCAAGCCCAAATGATGGGAGGTACCGTGCATAAAGTATTTCTTATAAGCTACTGCATTATCCGAAACCTCTTTTTTTGTCAGCAAGCCGATATCAACAAGTGCACCGTTCATCATTTTGCCAACTTCTTCATGAAATGCTTTCCAAAGCACACCGGGTATCAGCAACTGAGTAGCTTCTTTTTTTACCTTGAGTACAGCCTCATAAACCGCACGTTGGCGAGGCGTAAACCGTCCAGAAACAGGTATGGTGCGCGTCATATCAGACGAATAGTTTCCATACTCGGCAGCAACATCCATCAATATCAATTCGCCTGCTTGACACTGCCGATTGTTTTCGATATAATGCAATACATTATTATTTTTACCCGAAGCAATAATGGGGGTATAGGCAAACCCTTTTGATCGGTTGCTAAGAAATTCATGTGCAAATTCCGCTTCAATTTCAAACTCCCAAACACCTGGCTTTACAAAGCCTAAAATGCGCCTGAAACCCTTTTCAGTAATATTACAAGCCTGTTGAATATGTGTAATTTCTTCTGGGTCTTTAACTGCTCGCAGCCCTTGTAAAATAGGGTTACTTTTTTCATAATTTTTTTTTGGAAACTGTCCCTTACACCATGCAATAAAGCGATCTTCTCTAGTTTGGGTCTCAACTTTAGCTCGGTAGTGTTCGTTGGTGTTGATATAAATATTATCGGCTTGTTTTGCTAACTCAAAAAAGGTTGCTTCAAAGTCCGTGGTCCATAGTACGTTGGGTATACCCGTTATCGCCGTGGTCTCACTTTTGGTGAGTTTGTGTCCTTCCCAAACGGCAATATGTGCATTGGTTTCACGGACAAAAACCATTTCTCTATGCTTTGAATCTTTAGCGTTGGGATAAAGGATTAGTATGGTTTCTTCTTGGTCAACGCCTGAAAGATAGAATAAATCACGATGCTGCTCAAATGGCAAAGTGCTGTCTGCACTGATTGGATATATGTCATTAGCGTTAAACACGGCAATGCTATTAGGCTTGAGTTTAGCCATAAAACGTTCGCGGTGCATTGAAAAAACGTTAGAAGGTAGGGGTGTATATTTCATATCGTAAAGTAAAAAAATTATATTCACATAAAATTACTTTCGATGAAGCATATATTATTTTGCCTTCTTTTTTCAATGGTGTTTGCACAACCACAAGCAACCTCACATGTAAAAATACTAAAAACAACAAATCAGTTGGATTCATTAATTGCTGCATCATGGGTAGCTGAACTTTCACTGACTAGTATTGGCCCTAGTGTAATGAGTGGTCGCGTGACCGATTTGGATGTAAACCCAAATGCACCACATGAATTTTATGTAGCGTATGCTTCTGGCGGTTTGTGGTATACCGATAATAATGGTACCAGCTTTGTAGCCGTTATGGACAACAGCCCAACCCAAAATATAGGAGATATAGCTGTACATTGGCCAACGCATACCATATATGTTGGTACTGGAGAAAATAATGCATCGAGGTCCTCCTACGCTGGTATGGGGATTTTAAAATCTACAAATAAAGGGAGTAGTTGGACACAACTGGGATTAGCAGGTGCCCACCACATAGGTAAAATAGAAATCAACCCCAACAACCCGAACGAAGTTGTTGTGGGCGTGCTAGGGCCACTTTATTCTAAGAGCGGGACAAGGGGCATATATAAAACCATGAACGGCGGGCAAACGTGGATAAAAACTCTTGACTTGCCAGATCCAACTGGGATAATTGAGTTAAGTGTTGTGCCAAATGATTTCAACATAATTTATGCTGCAGCGTGGGAAAAAGAACGCAAAGCATGGGATTTCACAGGCAGTGGTGCTGAATCGGGCATTTATAAAAGTACCGATGCAGGCAATAGCTGGACCCTGATAAGTACTAAAGGAAGTGGTTTTTTACAGGGCAAAGGCGTAGGGAGAATAGGGTTAGCAGCATTTGATGCAAAAACGATATATGCAATTGTAGATAACCAAGATAGAAGACCACAATTAGATGCGTCCAATAACAAACTCAAAAAGCAAGATTTTGAAGGGATATCATTGGAGGCTTTTATGGCAATAGACAAAAAATTAATAAAAAACTTTTTAGAAGATAATGGCTTTCCAAAAACATATACAGTCGATCGAGTTCGCGATGAGGTGCGCAATGGCAAGTTAAAACCGTCTGATTTAGCACTTTTTCTCTATAATGCCAATGATGACTTATTTGATACACCAGTTTCAGGCCCTCAAGTATTTCGTAGTGATGACGGCGGACTTACATGGATCAAAACACACACAGATTTTCTGGATGATGTATATTACAGTTATGGATATTATTTTGGCATGGTACACGTGTCTCCTGTGGACAAAAACCACATTTACATATACGGAGTGCCTATTTTAACGTCAACTGACGGCGGAAAATCATTTAAAAGACTTGACACACCCAATGTACATGCAGACCATCATGCCTTATGGATAAATCCTAAAAACCCAAAACACCTTGTAAATGGTAATGATGGCGGCGTCAACATCAGTTATGATGGTGGTCAAAACTGGAGCAAAGCCAATCAACCCAGCGTTGGGCAATTTTATACAGTTTATGCTGACACTCAAAAACCTTATCACGTGTATGGCGGATTGCAGGATAATGGCGTTTGGGAGGCAGTCCATACTACGGTAGAAAGTGTGCGTTGGCACCAAAGCGGACATAATCCATGGACTGGAATTATGGGTGGGGATGGCATGCAAATCCAAGTTGACAGCCGCAACGCCAATATTGTTTATACGGGATATCAATTTGGGAATTACTTCCGCATTGACCGTGATGCTGGTGAGCGTAAATTTATACAGCCTAAACACAAGTTAGGGGAGGCACCTTTTAGATTTAATTGGCAAACGCCCATCTTATTATCTATTCACAATAATGATATTATCTATCTAGGCAGTAATAAACTTCACCGTTCGCTGAACCAAGGCGACAATTGGGAAGCTATATCTAATGACCTTACAAAAGGCGCCAAAAAAGGGAATGTACCATACGGGACACTTACAGCCATTGATGAGTCGCGAAATTCTTTTGGCACCATTGTGGTGGGTTCGGATGATGGACTAATTCACCTTACCCAAAACAGTGGGTCAACATGGCGTCGTATCAGTGATAAACTGCCACAAAACCTGTGGGTGAGCCGGGTACAGTTTTCCAAGCACAACCCCAACCGAATTTATGTGACATTAAATGGTTATCGTTGGGACGACTTCAGTCCATATGTATATGTTTCAAATGATTTGGGTGCAAGCTGGAATAACATCAGTAGTAACTTGCCAAATGCCGCAGTAAATGTTATAAGGGAGGATGCTACAAATAAAAACCTATTGTATTTGGGAACAGACAATGGGCTATATACAAGTATAGATGAAGGGAAAAACTGGCATATCTTCAATAAAAACATTCCACGAGTGGCTGTCCATGATTTGTTTATACAAGAATCAGAAAACCACTTGTTGGTGGGTACGCACGGAAGGTCTATTTATTTGCTTGCATTGGATGCTTTGCAACAACTGCCTGAACTTTCTAAAAAAACTTTTGCAGTATTTGCCCCCAAAGAGCAAAAGCACAGTAAACGTTGGGGTAGTAAAAGAAGCGCTTGGTTTGATGCTTTTACACCATCATTTCATTGGACTTTTTTCGCTCAAGAGCCCTCAAACGGCGTGTGGTCTTTAGTCTCTGACAAGGGGGTTATAGTTTTTGAGCAGGCCATAAGTTTAAGCAAAGGGCTTCAACAATTGCCGTACAATTTTACCATGGATGCTGCTGTAATCAAACAATTTAATCGCAAGCATAAAACAGATTTAAAGGCTGCCGATGATGGAAATTTGTATTTACCTAAAGGAAAATATACCTTCTTTTGGAATGATGTGGCGCATACAAAACTGGTTTTGAATTAGTTTTGTTTCATCTTTTTGGACAATCTTAGCAAAATATTTAAACAAAAAAGAGCCGTTATATTAGAATTGCCCTAAATAGTTAAAAACCTTTGGTTATCAGTCGTTCAGCACTTAATTTTGTACAACAACAAATGCCAAATCACATGAGTTCACTCTTGTCATCTACTATTTTTCGGAAAGTTACTATGGCCCTTTCTGGTCTTTTTTTAATGGTTTTTCTATTGCAACACTTTGTCATCAATATCACATCGGTGTTCAGTGCAAATATTTTTAATCAGCTTTCACACTTTATGGGTACCAACGCACTTGTGCAATTTCTCTTACAGCCTATATTAATTGGGGGTGTTATTTTTCATTTTGTCACAGGCTTTGTACTAGAATTTCAAAACCGCAATGCGCGCGGAACAAAATATGTTGTTTATAAGGGCGATGCAAATGCCAGCTGGGTTTCCCGTAACATGATTGTTTCAGGCGCAACTGTGCTTGCATTTTTGGGATTGCATTTCTACGACTTTTGGGTGCCTGAAATCAACTATAAATACATCGAATTTTTGCCTGAAGACCCCAACAGATACCATGAAGAGTTGTTACATAAATTCGAAGATTTGGTACGCGTTATTATCTACGTCATTTCATTCTTCTTTTTATCACTACACCTATTACATGGTTTCGCCTCAGCATTTCAGTCAATGGGGCTAAACAACAAATACACCCCAGCCTTAAAATCTTTTGGTAAAATCTATGCCATTGGTATTCCGCTAGGCTTTGCATTCATCGCTATTTTTCACTTTTTAAATCACTAATATGGCAAGCTTAGATGCGAAAATACCCGAAGGCCCAATAGCTGAGAAGTGGACAAATCACAAAAACAACATTAACTTGGTTAGCCCAGCCAACAAACGTCAGATAGATGTTATTGTAGTAGGTACTGGACTGGCAGGAGGTTCTGCTGCAGCTACACTTGCTGAACTTGGATATAACGTTAAGGCATTTTGTTTTCAAGACTCTCCTAGACGGGCACACTCCATTGCTGCACAGGGAGGGATCAATGCCGCTAAAAATTATCAAGGAGATGGCGATTCTACTTATCGCTTGTTCTATGACACCGTGAAGGGAGGAGACTATCGATCTAGAGAAGCAAATGTTTACCGATTAGCAGAGGTGTCTACCAATATTATTGACCAATGTGTTGCGCAGGGAGTTCCCTTTGCCCGTGACTATGGTGGATTATTGGACAATCGCTCTTTTGGTGGGGTATTGGTATCCAGAACTTTTTATGCCAAAGGACAAACAGGACAGCAGCTTTTGTTGGGCGCCTATTCCGCCATGAATCGACAAATTGGTCGTGGCAAAATTAAAATGTACAATCGTCACGAAATGCTAGACCTTGTAAAAGTAGATGGTAAGGCTAGAGGCATTATAACCAGAAATTTGGTTACTGGTGAAATTGATCGCCACGCAGCACACGCGGTGGTGATTGCTTCTGGAGGATACGGCAACTTATTTTACCTTTCCACAAACGCTATGGGTAGTAACGTAACCGCGGCTTGGAAAATTCACAAACAAGGTGCTTATTTTGCCAATCCTTGTTTTACGCAAATTCACCCTACCTGTATTCCCGTTTCAGGAGGTCATCAGTCTAAACTGACTTTGATGTCAGAGTCTTTGCGAAATGATGGTCGTATTTGGGTACCCAAAAAGAAAGAGGACGCTGCAGCGATTCGCGCAGGTAAGCTTAAACCAACTGACTTGGCCGAGGAAGACCGCGATTACTATTTAGAAAGACGCTATCCTGCTTTTGGAAACTTAGTACCTCGAGATGTTGCTTCACGTGCTGCAAAAGAACGTTGTGATCAAGGTTATGGTGTGAACAAAACCGGCGAAGCTGTTTATTTGGATTTTGCAGACGCCATTGTGCGCTATGGAAAAGAAAAAGCCCACGTCAAAGGTTTGGAAGAAACTGATATGACCCTTGTTCAAAAATTGGGTAAAGAAATCATCAAAGCGAAGTACGGGAACCTATTCCAAATGTATGAGAAAATTGTAGATCAAAACCCTTATGAAACCCCTATGATGATTTATCCTGCTGTACACTACACGATGGGTGGCGTTTGGGTTGATTATAATTTGATGACAACAATTCCTGGTTGCTTTGCCATTGGTGAGGCGAATTTCTCTGACCATGGGGCTAACAGATTGGGTGCATCTGCACTCATGCAAGGATTAGCCGATGGCTATTTTGTACTACCTTACACCATAGGTGATTATTTGGCTGATGATATTCGCACAGGACCCGTTACTACAGACTCGTCTGAATTTGATGCTGCTGAAGCAAGTGTCCGTGCACAAATAGATGCTTTTATGAATAATAAAGGCTCCAAAACAGTTGATTATTTCCACCGTAAACTTGGGAAAATCATTTGGGATAAATGTGGAATGTCACGTAACGAAAAGCAATTAAAAGAGGCGATGAAAGAAGTAAAAGCCTTAAGAGAGGAATTTTATAAAGAGGTTTTTGTACCTGGCACAGCTGATTCGTTTAACGAACCTTTGGCCAAAGCACTTCGTGTTGCCGACTTTTTGGAGTTAGGGGAATTGTTTGCCAAAGACGCGCTTGAGCGTTCTGAGTCTTGTGGTGGGCATTTTCGCGAGGAATCCCAAAGCCCTGAAGGCGAAGCCCTTAGAGACGATGCCAACTTTACCTTTGTCTCGGCATGGGAGTATAAAGGGGAACCAAGCGCGGCAAAACTCCATAAAGAGGAGTTGAACTATGAAAACATTGAACTAAAAACACGTTCATACAAATAGCTATGAAACTTAAACTAAAAATTTGGCGACAAGAAAATGCAACTGCAAAAGGAAGTATGCAAACGTATTCACTAGACGGTGTTTCCCCTGACATGTCGTTCTTGGAAATGATGGATGTGCTCAACGAACAATTGATGGAACAGGGAATAGACCCTGTAGCTTTTGACCATGATTGTCGCGAGGGAATTTGTGGTTCTTGCTCCATGTTTATAAATGGTGAGGCCCATGGCCCAGACCGCCTGATAACAACTTGTCAATTGCACATGCGTAAGTTTAAAGACGGAGATACCATTCACATTGAACCTTTCCGCGCCAAGCCTTTCCCTATAATTAAAGATTTGGTGGTTGACCGAACTGCTTTTGACCGTATTCAACATGCAGGGGGCTTTGTTTCTGTAAATACTTCTGGTAATACGCAAGACGCCAACGCACTGCCTATTGAAAAAGAAGCTGCAGATAAGGCATTCGACGCAGCAACTTGTATTGGTTGTGGCGCCTGTGTAGCTAGTTGTAAAAATGCTTCTGCCATGCTGTTTGTTTCTGCCAAAGTATCTCAATATGCCCTGTTACCACAAGGACAAGTGGAAGCTACTGACCGTGTGCTCAATATGGTTAAGCAAATGGACGAAGAAGGCTTCGGAAATTGTACCAACACAGGTGCTTGCGAAGTGGAATGCCCTAAAGGAATTTCACTTGAGAATATTGCCCGCATGAACCGTGAGTATTTAACGGCAAATCTAAAAGGCTAAAAAGGCAGTTTACTTCTGCCTCCTATTGTTACGTATTGTTAGTACAGTTATCAAAAAAGCGTTTACAGCTAATGTCGAAAGAATTAAAGGGGTGCTCACAAATAAGTAGGTTTTAAGATTAATTAAGTTGCTTTTTAATTTGGATTTTCAAATGTAATAAAAATAACAAGTTTATAAAATGAATTCCTTACAAATTGTCATACTACAACACAACATCGTTTGGCACAATCCTGTTGCCAACCAACAACGTTTCGAAATTCAACTTAATGAACTATCCCAAGCAACAAAGCTTGTTATTTTACCCGAAATGTGGACAACGGGCTTTACGATGGCACCAGAAAGAGTTGCCGAAACCATGGATGGTCCATCTATTCAATGGATGAAAGAAATGGCAAAAAAACACCATACAGCTATTTGTGGTAGCCTTGCTATTCAAGAAGATAAATATTTTTATAACCGCTTTGTTTTTGTACATCCCAACGGTAGGTTAGACACTTATGACAAAGCTCACCCGTATACGCCCTCTGGCGAGGCAAAGGTGTATAGGGCAGGGAAACAAACCGCTTTGATTCAATATGCAGGTTTTCGGATTCGTCCATTGGTATGCTATGACTTGCGCTTTCCCGTATTTGCGCGCAATACAGACAATTATGACCTATTGATCTGTGTTGCTAACTGGCCAGCAGCCCGTATTCAAGCATGGAATGCTCTTTTACGTGCACGTGCCATTGAAAATATGGCCTATTGTGTTGGTGTAAATAGGACAGGAAAAGATACTAATAAACTGACCTATTTAGGAGGTTCTGCAGCCTATAACGCTTTGGGGGACGAATTGATTTATATGGACGAAAAACAAACTGTATCTACCTTTAAAATTGAACTTGACACATTACATCAAATACGTAAAAAACTTCCTTTTTTAGAAGATCAGGACGATTTTAATTTAATATAAATTGCTCTTGCAGCTCCCAGTTGGCGCGAACATCTATTAGCGAAGGGAAATGATAAACCGCTTCCGGCTTTTGTTTCTTTAGATAGTGACCCGTATCCCACTTGCCATTGGCGTTTTCATCGATACGTACTCTTATGTAGTATTTTTGAGGACTTAAATAGGCAAAGCGGAACAAACTCCTTTCCTCTGTGACATACATGGAACGCTTTATCTCCTCTTTTTCATCTACTAAATCAATGAAAATGGGAAATGAGGGTACATTGCCTAAACGCAGCGACAAATTGCCATAGTCTACACGGCTTTTTGTGTTTAGTTTAACAGTTAGCGTATCATGTGTCGCATCAAAAAAATCGGTAATAGCCCCTGGTAAAAGCTGTAATTGATAGCTTTCACTTGGAAAAACATCAAACAACATTTGAAACTCGTGCTTGTTGTTCTGTGTCAACGTATATGGAATAATAATAGAATCTTTATCTCGCAGTGAAATAGCATTTGCATCAATGCCATTTAAGGGGGTATTGGTTCTAATTTTTAAGGTGTCAGCAAGGTGTAAAATACCACTTTGTACAACAGTGACCTTTAACGAGTCGGGTTCTGCTTTCCTTATACGATATTCATATGATTTTGTTAAGGTGTCGTGTTTGAGCGTAAATTTTAACGAATCTGCATCAATCCCTTTATACCAATAATATAAGGTGTCAGTTTCACGATCTAGCGAAATAACAGAAGCAAAAGATTCAGGTAAATCGCCTTCTAAAAAGACCTCAAAATCAGGAATCCCTGTATAACCAAAGCCCACACGTTGTTTGCCAGCCTGAAAAGCCCGTCCAAAAGCAAAATCAGGCAATTCTTTATATAGGGACAGAGAAAATAAACTGTCGTTTGGCAATATTATCGGGTGAGAAATCACATCGATTTTATCAACTGATGGATCAAACACATAATTTTTTGAAACATCTTTTACTGCAGCCAGTATATAACGTCCCTCTTTTAGATTGGGAACGGTAAACTCAACCAAGCTATCAAGTGTATTGGTGTAGTAAAGGGGCTTGTTGTTAAAAAGTACAGAGTCTGTGAAAGTGCTATCTGCAGGGTATATCATCACAGAAACAAAGTTTTCAGGACTGCGTGATAATGCGTCCGAAATACGTCCATGTAACTTTAGGGAATCAATAGCTGCTCCAGTTGAAAAAACATATGAGAAAAAGGAAAAAGGGTTGCCCTCATTGTTGTCTACCACACTTTCCCCAAAATTGAAGGTATAAGTTGTATTTGGTGCAAGGGTGTCCATAAACGCAATGTCAATGTATTTGGATGCCATCCCTTGCGGAGAAATAATGTAGGCACTTTGGTCAATTGGCGGAGAAATCACCAGTTGCTCTCTCAATTTACTCAGCTTGATATATTCGTCAAAGTAAATACGAATCGCATCTTCTTTGAAATTAACAGTTTCTAGCGGGGGTTCTGCACGCAACATTACTGGAGGCGTTTCGTCTTTGGGACCACCAGTTGGAGAACCACGACGTGCACATTGCACAAAAAATGCACAAATTAGTAGTGTAACAAAAACACGTTTAAGCATGACGCAAAATAACGACTATTTTCTTGCTTACGGAAGAATGTTTTGCGCATAGGCCATTCCTAGCACAGAAATTTTTTGGGTGGCTTGTTTAAGTAGTGTATTTCCACAGGCGGTTAGAGTGGCCCCGGTGGTAATCACATCATCCACCAACAGCAAGTGCTCATAATTTGTAGTGCTCTTTACTTCAAAGGCATTTTTAACTTCTTCCCATCGTTCTTTTCTACTCATGCGGACGAGTGTTTTAGTTTCGTTATTTCGTAAAACTATATTATCAAGAAAAGGCAGCCCAAGTTGCTTTGCCAAATATTGTCCAAAGCGAGTACTTTGATTGTAGCCGCGTTGTTTTTCACGTTTTGGGTGGAGCGGAACAGGAACTACAGCATCACATTGCTTTAGCAAGGGCTGTTGAGGTAACATTGCATAACATTGCTTAGCCAACCAATCTCCGACTTTGGGTTTGTTTTGATATTTGAGTGCGTGCAGCAGTTGTTGAATAGGGTTATTTTGAACGAAATAAAAAGGAGTGTAAGCAATTTCTACTGGAAGATTTTGGCGCATCATTATTTTAAGGTGGTTGTTTTTATGTCTCTCAAAATAGGTTTTGGGTAATTGGGCTAAGCAATAAACACACAGCCATTGCTGGTTTTTTGGCAAAGTGCAACCACATCCCCAGCAACACTTCGGGAACCATACAGCAAGCAAATCCTGGATCATAATAAAAGGTTAAGCGATTCGGAAGGTTTAAATTACGAAACTTATTCTATTTTTGCCCCATGGCAAATCAAGAGTTGTTTAAAAAAATATTGTCCCATGCCAAGGAGTATGGCTTTATTTTTCCTTCAAGTGAAATTTATGATGGTCTTAGCGCTGTTTATGACTATGGCCAACAAGGCGTAGCACTCAAAAAAAATCTTCGCGATTATTGGTGGAAAGCAATGGTGCAACTCAATGATAATATTGTGGGCTTAGATGCAGCGATTTTGATGCACCCAACAACATGGAAAGCTTCTGGTCACGTGGATGCCTTTAACGACCCGCTTATTGATAACAAGGACTCAAAAAAACGATATCGTGCAGATGTGTTGGTGGAGGACTATGTTGGTAAGCTGGATACCAAAATTGAAAAAGAGGTAAACAAAGCAGCTAAACGTTTTGGCGATGCTTTTGACAAAGCACAATTTTTAAGCACAAACCCAAGGGTGGTTGGCTATAAAGAAAAAGGGGATGCCATACTTAAGCGTTTGGGTAAGTCTTTGGAAAACGAAGATCTCGCAGATGTCAAGTCACTCATTGAAGAATTAGAAATTGTATGCCCTGTTTCGGGCTCTAAGAACTGGACTGAGGTAAAGCAATTTAATCTTATGTTTGGCACCAAACTGGGCGCATCTGCTGAAAGCGCAACAGAGCTTTACTTGCGTCCTGAAACGGCACAAGGAATTTTTGTAAACTTTTTGAATGTACAGAAAACAGGCCGTATGAAATTGCCTTTTGGGATCGCTCAAACGGGAAAGGCCTTTCGCAACGAGATTGTCGCTCGACAGTTTATTTTCCGAATGCGCGAATTTGAACAAATGGAGATGCAGTTTTTTATTCCGCCAGGCACCCAGAAGGAGTGGTATGCCCACTGGAAAGAAAACCGCCTTAAATGGCATCATTCGTTAGGTTTAGGTAAAGAAAACTACCGCTTTCATGACCATGAAAAATTAGCACACTATGCCGACGCAGCTTGTGATATTGAATTTAAGTTTCCATTTGGATTTAAGGAGCTAGAGGGCATTCATTCTAGAACAGATTTTGACTTGAGTAGTCATGAGGAATATTCTGGAAAAAAACTACAGTATTTTGATCCGGAGCGTCAGCAAAACTATGTTCCTTATGTATTGGAAACCTCAATCGGTTTAGACCGACTTTTCTTGGCAGTATTTTCAAATGCCTTACAAGAAGAAAAGCTTGAAGACGGGTCAAGCAGAACGGTTTTACGCTTACCATCCGTTGTAGCACCTACCAAAGTAGCAGTGTTACCATTGGTCAAAAAAGATGGCTTACCTAATATTGCCAAATCTTTTGTAAATGAGCTTAAATGGGATATGACGGTTGCTTATGACGAGAAAGATGCCGTTGGCCGCCGCTATCGAAGACAAGATGCTTTGGGTACGCCCTTTTGCATTACGGTTGACCACCAAACCTTAGAAGATGAAACCGTAACCATTCGCCATCGAGACAGCATGAAGCAAGAGCGAATTTCACTTGTTGAGGCTAAATCCAAAATTTTAAATGACATTTCTATTGAGAAATGGCTTAAAAGAACTTAAAACCTCTTTCCAATTGCAATCCCTATGGGTGCATGGGCTTCAAGGGAAGTGTCTGTTATATAGCGAGCTAGCCCCACAAACAATTCAAAAGAAAAACCCTTAGTGGTAACCCACTTTTGACCAATTGTCATACCAAGAGAAACTTGAAGAGATTCATTTTTAACAGATGCGAAAGAACTGAAGCCCTCAACAAAAAAACCTCTTGCACCATATTCTTTAGAATTGTAAAAGTAAAATCTATAGTAAGGGTTTATAGCAAACTTCCTGTCAGTTAAAATATCTTCTTCTCCTGCATTTATAAACATTGACAGACCTATGCTATTAGACTTATTCAATATTCTTTCATAAAATATGTTTAAGTCTTCCACAACTAAAAAACTTAAAGCATTTAATCTGATTTCATTATTACCTTTTGGAAATGCGGCTTCCGAAGATGAATCTTTTACAATTTGAACCTTTTGGATATTTTCTTCTTGCCCATGGGTAATATGCCCAAAACACACTAGAATTGTAAATAAAAATATTTTTTTCATTATTTATGCATTGTTGATTTTCTAAACATAAACATTTTATTTTGATTAGTTCGTATTTTAGCAAGTATGAACATCATTTCCTATAACGTAAACGGGATTCGCGCTGCCCTCAAAAAAGGATTTTTAGATTGGTTGCAGCAAGCCAATCCAGATGTGCTATGCCTGCAAGAAACCAAAGTACAGCCCGAACAATTAGATCTTGGTGTATTTGAAGATGCAGGCTACCCTTTCCATTATTGGTTTTCAGCTCAAAAAAAAGGGTATAGCTCGGTTGCTGTTTTGTGCAAAGAAGAACCCAAGCATGTCGCCTATGGTACAGGTATAGATTATATGGATCTTGAAGGTCGTAATCTACGTGTGGATTTTGAAGATGTTTCTATCATGAGCCTATACTTGCCCTCGGGGACTAATCCCGCCCGTTTGGAGTATAAGTTTACCTATATGGGCGATTTCCAAGTCTACATTAACAACCTAAAAAAAGAAGTACCCAACTTGGTCATATGTGGGGATTACAATATTTGTCATGAGGCCATTGATATTCACGACCCAGTACGTAATGCCAAGGTTTCAGGATTTTTGCCCGAAGAGCGTGCTTGGCTAGGTGGCTTTATCCAAAGTGGCTTTGTGGATTCGTTTAGACATCTAAACGCAGAGCCGCATAATTACAGTTGGTGGAGTTACCGCGCAAATTCAAGGGCCAATAATAAAGGCTGGCGTATTGACTACGCTATGGTAAGCGAACCTATTGCCACAAAAATATCAAGAGCATACATACTTTCCCAAGCGTTTCATTCTGACCACTGTCCCGTTGGCGTAACCTTAGATTTGTAAGCGACCTATTGATGAAATATACTACCATTCCACATTCCGATCTTCAGGTTAGTAAAATTTGCCTAGGCACCATGACTTGGGGGAACCAAAACACTCCAGCAGAGGGCTTTGAGCAAATGGACTATGCCCTAGACGCAGGGGTTAACTTTTTTGATACAGCCGAACTCTATCCAGTCCCAGCCACTGCAGACACCTATGCCGAAACAGAGCGTATTATAGGCGATTGGTTTGCGACGCGTAATAAACGAGACCAAGTAGTATTGGCCAGTAAAATAGCGGGACCAGGCGCATACACAGCCCACATACGGACCACGGGCTTTACACCTAACAGCATTCGTGAGGCGCTCGAAGGTAGCCTCTTTAGACTAAAGACCGACTATATAGATCTATACCAATTGCATTGGCCAGAGCGAAATGCCAATTTCTTTGGTAAACGAGACTATTATCCTGATGCAGCTGAGCAATGGGAGGAAAATTTTCAAGAGATTTTGGAAACACTTGAGGGGTTTGTTCTAGAGGGAAAAATCAGACATATTGGTTTGTCTAACGAAACCCCATGGGCGTCGATGAAATACATTTCCTTATCCGAGCAAAAGGATTTGCCTCGGATGAAAACCATTCAAAACCCCTACTCCTTACTTAACCGTACTTTTGAGGTAGGCAACGCAGAGGTAGCGCACCGTGAGCGGCTAGGACTTTTAGCATATTCACCCTTGGCTTTTGGTGTACTATCGGGTAAATATAGGAATGGGCAACTACCCGATAACAGCCGACTTAAACTATTTCCGCGTATGGCACGTTACAACAGCGACCAATCTCGTGAAGCCACAGAAGCCTACGCAGCGATTGCCGCTAATCACAACCTAACGCTTACCCAACTTTCATTGGCGTTTGTTACAGATCGTCCTTTTGTGACTTCCAATATCATCGGTGCCACCACCATGGCACAGCTCAAGGAAAATATAGATACGGCAACAATTACACTATCAACAGAAATTTTAAAAGAAATAGATGCGGTACATAACCGCATACCTAATCCTGCACCTTAGAATAAATGTTCCACTAGCTCTTGAATGGTTGCTAGTCGGATAACTTCCAAGCCTTTGGGAACATTTTTTACGGCTTGTGCCACCACCATGCGCTCAAAGCCAAGTTTGGCAGCTTCTTGCATGCGTTGCTCCATTTTGGGCACGTTGCGTAACTCACCGGAAAGTCCGACCTCAGCAGCAAACGTATACCCTTTTGGAACAGTCACATCCAAACTACTGGATAGAATCGCTACCATAACAGCTAAATCCAAGCCAGGATCGTCTAGACGTATACCTCCTGCCAGATTTAGAAATACATCTTTAGCACCCAATTGAAAGCCGGCACGCTTTTCTAATACTGCTAACAGCATATTAAGACGCTTGTTGTCAAACCCTGTGCTGCTGCGCTGTGGTGTGCCATATACCGCAGAACTGACCAAGGCTTGCACCTCAATAAGCATGGGGCGTATGCCTTCAACCGTTGCACCTATGGCATGGCCACTGAGTCCAGCACTTTCGTTTGATATAAGTAATGCACTGGGATTGGAAACTGTCATAAGACCTTCTTGTGCCATAGTATAAATACCCAGTTCAGCAGTGGTACCAAAACGATTTTTGTGTGCGCGCAAGATGCGATATACATGATTGCGATCACCTTCAAAATGAAGGACAGTATCTACCATATGTTCCAAAACTTTTGGTCCTGCTATGGCACCGTCTTTGGTGATATGCCCAACCAGAAAAACAGGCGTTTGGGTGTTTTTGGCAAATTGGATTAATTCGGCCGTACAGGCACGTATTTGTGGTACGCTCCCTGCAGTGCCATCCAACATACTGGAATGTAGGGTTTGTATGGAGTCGATAATCACCAAGGCGGGTTTTAGCGTTCCCAAGTGGTGCAATAGCGATTGAGTATTGGTTTCTGTCAGCAAAAAACATTCACTGGATTCTTCGGTTACCCGAGTACTACGAAGCTTAATTTGCTGTTCGCTTTCCTCACCCGAGACATAAACTACCTTTCCTTTAATGGCAAGGGCTACTTGTAGTAATAGGGTAGATTTCCCAATACCTGGTTCTCCACCAACAAGCATCATAGAACCCGAAACAATGCCACCACCAAGTACACGGTCTAGCTCTACATCTCCGGACGACATCCGCGCTACTGCATCAATAGTAACGTCTTGAATTCGTACAGGTTTCGATTTTTGGGTTGAATTGACGTCTTGCCACGTAGCTGAGGTTTTGGATTTTTCTAGTATCTCTTCTTGAAGGGTATTCCAAGCCTTGCAGGAGCTACATTGACCTTGCCACTGGGCGTGTTGATGACCGCAGTTGGTACAGAAAAAAGCTTTTTTGACTTTTGCCATAAGGCGAAGCTAACTATTATTTTTTGGACAAAACAGGCAGTAATAAAAAAGATAGACTACCAAAGGCTACGACCATTATTGTTTGCCCAGTCCACATCACCCAACCAAAAGCAAGTGCTTGAGGATAGGGGACATCAAAAGCCTGTAGTACTGCTGCCACTGCTATGGGATATAATCCGATACCACCATTGGTGGCAGACATAGCAAAACCACCTGCTACAAATGCAGGGATAATAGCTGAAAACGACAAACCACTTGTTTCAGGCAAGGCAAAAGTTACCACCCAAAACATCATCAAATACATAAACCAGATAAAAAGTGTATGCCCCAAAAAAGCCGACTTGTGCTCTATATTAAGAATTGACAACATGCCTTGCCGTAAGCCTGAGGCAAAGCTTACAATTTTCACAGCAAATGCATGTTGTGAGCGTTTAAGTTGACGGATGCCTAAGAAAAAAGCCACGCAAGCAAGTACAACCCAAATAAGCAGCATAACGTCTATTGATGGATTGCCAATAACTTCCAGTAATAACTCACCTTGCAGAACAAAGCCCAGTCCGATGAGCGAGAAGAGCAACAAAATATCGATAATACGCTCGGTAACGATGGTACCAAAGCTTTTTTCAAATGGGACATTAGCATAAGTGGCTAAGGCAGTTGCACGCAATACTTCTCCAGAGCGAGGAATGCCTAGATTTGAAAAATACGATATCATAATAGTGAGTGTACGCATCATAAAAGTTGGTTGATAGCCCAATGGAAGGAGCAAATAATTCCAACGATAAGCACGTGATAGGTGGCTAAATGCACCAAATAACAATGATATAAAAACGAAACGTAAATCGGCTTTTTTGATGGCTGTAATAATTTGCACACGATCTGCTTCGGAAGTATTGGCAAAAGAAAAGTAGACAAGATATAAACCCAATCCCAAAGGGACGATGTTTTTGAGAAGCTTTAAAATTTTGGACATGTTGACTAATCGATAGTATTGGTCGCTGTTTTGGGAAAAATAAGCGTAGGGCGAAATATTTTAGCCGCTTCAATACTCATACTCGCATAGCTGATGATAATGATGATATCACCCTTTTGAACCTTACGTGCAGCAGGACCATTGAGTGTGATCTCGCCAGACTTTTCAGCACCTTCAATAACATAAGTTTCTAAACGTTCGCCATTATTTACATTGACCACCTGTACTTTTTCACCTGCCACAATATTGGCGGCATCCATCAATGCTCGATCAATGGTAATACTACCGATGTAATCAAGTTCGGCGCCTGTAACCGTTACACGGTGAATTTTAGATTTTAAAACCTCAATATTCATGCGGCAAATGTACTTATTTTAATGCGATATTGTCAATAAGCCTCACTCCAGCTATGGATGCAGCTACAAACAGCCTTGGCTTATTTGCAGTTGTTATTTCTTGAACCTCATTTAGAGTGTCCTCTTCTGCACAAAGCACATAGAGTAAATCAAAATTTGGATGTGCTGCAAATGCTTTAGAAATGGTATTATAAACAGCATCCTTATTTAAACATTCATTTTTACACAGCAATAAGGTTTCATAAATAAACCCTGCCTCCGCCCTTTGTTTGAAAGATAGTTGTGTATTTCTAGAGCTCATGGCAAGTCCATTGTCTTCTCTTACAATAGGACACGCTATGATGTTGGTTTCAATTTGCTGTTCCTTAGCCCATTTTTTTATGATTTGAAGCTGTTGAAAGTCCTTTTCTCCAAAATAAGCTTTATGCGGCTTAAGGGCCTCAAAAAGTTTGGCAACTATTGTAACGACACCATCAAAATGTCCCGGGCGATCGGCCCCTTCCATTTGGTTGTCAAGCCCATCTAGTGTTTGAGCTCTGGCGGCCAAGCCTTCTGGATACATGTCTTTGGCTGTGGGCGCAAAAATATTGATATCCGCACCTATTTCATGAATAGCAGCGACGTCAGTGACAAGACTTTCGGGATATTTATCCAGGTCATCTTTTTTGTCAAACTGAGTAGGGTTAACAAATATGGTTACCCATACCACTTCGCTATCGCGCTTTGCTTTTGCGATAAGCGAAAGATGGCCATGATGTAATGCACCCATGGTGGGCACCAAGCCAAGTGCATCGCCTATGTAGTTACTTCTCGCTGAATTTAGTGCTTTTAATGTATGATATAGTGGCATATACTTAGGTATCCATATGAATTGGCACAAAAGTCGGTTAAATTTTAGTAATTTTGTGACTTAACAAGAAAAATGCCTCTTGGCTACATGAAAGACAAAAAGATATTATACATATCATCTGAAGTCGTTCCATACTTACCGCATAGCGAATTATCCAATTTAGGTTTTGAAATTCCAAAAATGGTTAACGACCGTGGTGGCCATACGCGTATTTTTATTCCCAAGTATGGGCTTATTAATGAGCGACGTCACCAACTACATGAAGTGATTCGTCTTTCTGGAATGAATTTGGTTATCAATGATATTGATATGCCGTTAATTATTAAAGTTGCCTCAATTCCAAAAGAGCGTATGCAAGTTTATTTTATTGATAATGACGATTACTTTAAAGGTCGTGGCTTGTACTCAAAAGAAGATGGCAGCTTGTATACTGACAACGACGAGCGTGCAATTTTCTTTGCCAAAGGAGTAATTGAAACAGTAAAAAAATTGAACTGGTCTCCAGACATTATTCATGCGCAAGGATGGATAGCTGCTCTTGTACCACTATATTGTAAATTTTATTACAAAGATGAACCCTTGTTGGCCAACACTAAAATAGTAACCTCTTTTTACGAACCACCATTCACAAATGATATCAGCGACGACGTTTTTTCAAAAATTGCTTTTGATGGTATTGATGCAGAATATATGGAATCATTAGAAAAGGGCACGCTTGACAATATGTTTATAAATGCCGCCCAACATTCCGATGGTATTATTTTTGCAAGTGATTCGGTAAGTGATACAGTAAAAAAAGCGGTACAAAAAAGTTCAAAGCCCGTATTGGATTTAAGTAAAGAATCCGATCTTTTAACTGCCCACGAAACCTTTTACCAGAGCGACTTTTAATCACACCATGATAAAAAAATGTATCCTACTCTTCACTCTTGTGCTATTGATAGCATCATGTGATAAAAAATTTAATGACATTGGCACAGAAGCCCTGCCTGTAAATATGTTTTTGGGAAAAAGGACCTATTACCCCGTTGGTGTTAAGCATGCTTTGGTTGATGTTGTACAGACCAATAATATTGGCGTCATCCAATTGGGCGAACGAGAAGATAAACTATTTGGAAATACAGCTGCTGCAATTGTCGCACAATTAAACTTAAGCCAATACACTCCCAGTTTCGGTAAGTTTTCAGCTCAGATCGAAATAGATAGTAGTTTTAATGAGCAAGAAACCATAAATGATGTTTGGTTGGAAATCCCCTTTTTTACCAATCAGATTGATGCAGACGGTGATGGCTTGATTGATATTTATGATATTGACGACACAGACCCAAACAGTGATTCTGATGGAGATGGCGTATCCGATATTTTGGAACAAAGCAATGGGACAGACCCAACCAATCCTGATACAGATGGAGATGGCACCCTAGATGGGGAAGACACCGAAACTGTTAATCCCAACCCAGATAAAAGGCTCTATGATATAGACTCATTATTTGGAGACCGCAGTGCATCTTTTGATATTGAAATAAACAAGCTCAATTATTTCCTACGTCAACTAGATCCAAACCAAAACTTTGAACAAGCTCAAATATATAATTCCGATTTTACTTTTGATACCCACAAAGAGCAGCAGCCATTGGCAAGTGAGAATATCACCCTTGATTTTAATGAAATCGTAAAGGATAGCGCTGATAATTTGTCACCACGAATGCGCGTTCCGCTTAACAAACAAATCTTTCAACAGCTTATTTTAGATAAGGAAGGTGATACAGAGTTGTCTACATTAGAAGATTGGCGCGATTATTTCCGCTCTATTTCAATTGAAACAAGCAATTTTAGCAGCCCACTACTTATGTTATTGGACTTCAATAGTATGGTCATACGTATTAATTATAATTACAAATCTGAAGTTGCTGATTCCAACCCGGTGGAAATAGAAGACTTAACAGAAGAGTTTTTAATAAATACTTTAGGCAGTTTACGCTTTAATACATTAACAAAAACTACAGTTGCCGATGCTAACCTAAATGATATTATTGTTGCTGATGAGCCTTCCCAAATTGCACTAAGCGGCGGATTGGGAGCAGTTGCAGACATAAAATTATTTGAAGACAATGAGGTTTTAGAAGATCTCAAAAGCAAACCTTGGTTGTTAAATGAAGCTAATCTTACCTTTCATGTAGACAAACAAGCCGTTGGTGTTTATGAACATACACTCCCAAATCGTTTGTACCTTTATAATGCAAATACCCTCGCGCCTATCATTGATTTTTCTCAAGATGGTGTAACAAGCCCCACCCTGGCGAAAATTGTATATGGCGGATTTTTGATTGAGGAAGAGGACAAACAGTATTATAAAGTTAGAATAACCAATTATCTTCGAAATATTATTACTAACGACTCTATCAATGCACCACTAAGAGTTGCCTTGACCAATGTGTTACCCAATCAAACCCAAGTATCAATGGCAAGGGTTAACGCAGCCGAAGTTACTAAAATACCTGTAGGTTCAGTAGCCACTCCAAAATCAGGTGTTTTTATAGGTCCTAATCCAACTAATCCAGATCTTTCAGATTTGAAACTGCAGTTAGAGATTTTTTATACCGAGATTAATTAGTACGTCTGGAACAATAAGTAATTCCTATTGTTTTTAGATAACTCAATCAATAATCCTAGTAGACGGTATCCTTACTTTAGCTTTGGTATTTAGGGTATTGGTGCTAATTTTTTAATCAGTAAGAAATCCACTACTGTGTTGGTTTTATTCGATCTTTGGTATTGATTATTTAGTCGTAATTAGGAGGGAATGTCAAAAACAAAAAAAGCTATAATTCCTTTCGTAATCGTGCTACAGGGGCACCAATCATTTCACGGTACTTTGCAACGGTTCGCCTAGCAATGGGATAGCCTTTTTCATTCATGATTTTCATCAATTGCTCATCCGTTAGCGGACTAGTTTTTTCCTCTGCAGCAATAACATCCCCTAATACTTTTTTTACTTCAATGGTAGAAATATCTTCACCATCCGAGTTTGTAATTCCTTCAGAAAAAAACCATTTTACCAATTTTGTTCCATAAGGTGTTTCTACATATTTACTGTTGGCAACCCGTGATACTGTAGAAATATCCATGCCAATTCGGTCTGCAATATCTTTTAATATCATTGGTTTGAGCTTTTGCTCATCCCCAGTAAGAAAGTATTCTTTTTGAAAATTCATGATGGTTTTCATGGTTTCGTGTAGTGTATTTTGACGCTGCTTGATCGCATCAATAAACCATCGTGCTGCATCTAGCTTTTGCTTAATAAACTGTACTGCTTTTTGCTGTTCTTTATTTTTTTTGGTGGCTTCTTTATAGCCAGAAAGCATATTGCGGTATTCTGAAGAAACATGAAGCTCTGGGGCATTTCGGCCATTTAGCATCAGGTTTAATTGTCCGTCAATGAGCTGAATGGAAAAGTCAGGTACAATATGCGCATTCATTTTGGTATTGCTCCCATAAGCTGCCCCAGGCTTGGGATTTAACTTCTCTACTTCAGACATGGCTTCCTTTAGGGCTTGATCGTCGATATTTAGTCGCTGCTTTATTTTATTAAAATGCTTTTTACTAAAGGCATCGAAGAGGTCTTTGATAAGTAAAATGGCATTATCAATTGCTGTACTTTGTGCTTTTCGATTAAGCTGAATTAGTAAGCAATCTTGCAAATCAAGAGCGCCTACACCAGGCGGGTCTAACTGTTGTACATCAACTAAGATTCTTCGCACTTCTTCTTCGTTGGTGTATATATTTTCAGTAAAAGCCAAATCATCAACAATATCAATCAGTTCACGCCTGATATAACCACTACTGTCAATGCTGCCAACCAAAAAAGAGGCAATCCGGTATTCTTGCTCATTGAAAGAAAAAGTGTCTAGTTGTGCCATGAGCTGCTGGTGAAAACTAATACCTGCCGCATAAGGCACATGCTTGTCTTCGTCGTCTACGCTGTAGTTTTGACTACGAAGGCGGTATTCTGGAACTTCATCATCACTCAAATATGCGTCAATATCGATGTCATCGGATTCGATCACATCGCCACGTTCTTCTTCAGAATTACCAAACTCGTCTTGGGCTTCCTCTTTTTCTTTTCCTGATGCCAGTGCTGGGTTTTCTTCAATTTCGCGCAGTATCTGCTGCTCAAAAGATTGTATGGGCAACTGTATCAACTTCATAAGTTGAATTTGTTGTGGCGATAGCTTTTGTGAAAGCTTAAATTTAAGTTGTTGTTTAAGCATGAATTATGTTTGGGCACTTAAATGTACAAAAAACCCACGCATTGCTTCTAAAACTCAGCACTTAAAGGCGTCCTTGGATAAGGAATTACATCTCTGATGTTAGACATTCCCGTTGTGTAGAGTACCAAACGTTCAAACCCAAGTCCAAAGCCAGCATGTACAGCAGTTCCAAAACGACGTAAGTCTGTATACCACCAAAGTTCTTTTTCGTCTATATCCATGGCACGCATACGCGCAATAAGTTTGTCTAATCGCTCCTCCCGCTGTGAACCACCAACCATTTCTCCAACACCTGGGAATAAAACATCCATTGCGCGGACCGTTTTTCCATCTTCATTCATACGCATATAAAAAGCTTTTATTGCTGCTGGATAGTCAAATAAAATTACTGGACTCGTAAAGTGTTTTTCTACTAAATAGCGTTCGTGTTCGCTTTGCAAGTCTATTCCCCAATCGTTTACGACATACTTGAATTTCTTCTTTTTGTTGGGTTTAGAGTTTTTAAGAATATCTATGGCTTCTGTATAGGACACCCTTTTAAATTCGTTTTGTGTTACAAACTGAAGTCTTTCCAAAAGACCCATGGGACTGCGTTCTATTTGAGGTTTTTTGACTTCTTCTTGCGCAAACCTTTGATCTAAAAAACCTAGGTCTTCTTTGCAGTTTTCAAGCACATATACCAAAACCGATTTGATAAAGTCTTCGGCCAAATCCATGTTGTCATCCAAGTCGTTAAAAGCTACTTCAGGCTCAATCATCCAAAACTCAGCCAAATGGCGTGAGGTATTGGAGTTTTCTGCGCGGAAAGTGGGGCCAAAGGTGTATACTTTTCCCAACCCCATAGCATAAGTCTCTGCCTCGAGCTGACCTGAAACAGTAAGGTTGGTCTCTTTTCCAAAAAAGTCAGGTTTGTCATCTGCCTGTCCTGGGATTTTGGTTGTAACCCTAAACATTTCTCCTGCTCCTTCGGCATCACTACCCGTGATAATGGGTGTATGGACTTGGTAGAAACCATTTTGAGTAAAATATTGGTGAACAGCAAATGATAAAGCAGCACGAATACGCATAACAGCGGCAAAAGTATTGGTGCGAACTCTTAAATGCGCCTTTTCTCTCAAGAACTCCAATGAGTGCTTTTTGGGTTGTATGGGATATTCATCTGGGTTGGAAGCCCCTAGAATACTAACCTTACTGGCCTGAATTTCAAACTTTTGACCTTTGCCTTGACTTTCAACCAATATGCCTGTAACTTCAATAGCGGCACCGGTATTTATTTCTGCCAATACCTCTTCTGACATTTGTTCAAAATCTACAACACATTGCATATTGGCTAGACATGAACCATCGTTAAGAGCAATAAACCGGTTGGCGCGAAATGTACGTACCCAACCACGGACACATACCTCTTGATTGAGTTGATCTCCTAAAAAAAGCTGGCGAATATTCATAAGCATCTTAAAACAAGAACAAATATAGCGCAATTATTCTGCTTCTTTCTCGGGCAAAATTTGAAATTTAGGTTCTTTTAGTGTCTTCTCGTTTGCAATCTGCTTTTCTAGTGAAAGTAGCAACGATGGCAATAGTATAAGGTTAGCCAACATGGCAAATAACAGTGTTGCCGAAACCAATCCACCCAGCGCTACAGTACCTCCATAATTGGAAATCATAAACACAGAAAATCCAAAGAACAGCACAATTGAGGTGTAGAACATACTTACGCCTGTTTCACGCAAGGCGCTATAAACAGATTTTTTAATGTTCCAATTTGTGGCCTTTAGTTCTTGACGGTACTTCACCAAGAAGTGGATGGTATCATCAACCGAAATACCAAAGGCTACACTAAAAACTAAAATTGTTGAAGGCTTTATGGCAATACCCAAAAAGCCCATCATTCCAGCAGTAAGAATTAGGGGAATAACATTAGGCAATAATGAAATTAGTATCATACGGAATGAGCGGAACATGTATGCCATAAACAGCGCAATCAATAAAATAGCCAGACCTAATGAAACAACCAAATTTCTCACTAAAAAGCGTGTGCCTTTTAGATAGCCCAATGCCTTGCCAGTAATGGAAACATTAAATCGGTCAGTAGCAAAATGCTTGTTTATAGCTTTATTAACTTCTATCTCAATGGCTTCCATACGTTCTGTTGAAACATCTTGTAGCATTACGGTAATACGTGCAAATTGCCCAGTGGGGTCTACTAAACTTTTGAGGAAATTCACTTCACCTTTTAGGCTTTTTGCGTGTGCTCTTATGAAATTGTCTTGCTGCGCTGTGGGCAGTTGAAAGTACTTTGGGTTGCCATTATAATAAGACTGCTTTAAATACTTTGCTATTGAAACAGCCGAAATGGGATTAGAAAGCTCGGGGATTTCGAGTAAATCGTTTTCGAGGCGGTTCATACGGTTTAGTGTGCTGAGGCGTGTAGCGCCATTTGCCCGTTTGGTATCAATCAAGATCTCAATGGGCATTACCCCTTTGAAATGCTTTTCAAAGAATCGAATATCTTGGTAGAAATCAGCTTTTTTAGGCATATCGTCAATGATTGTTCCAGACAACCGAATCTCATAGATACCCATAATACTAAGCAGCAAGGCAAGTACGGAAGTAAAATAAACGGAAACCCTGCGATGTTTGACCATGCGCTCCATCCACCTGACAAAGCCAGACATCCATTTTCTGTTGAGGTGCTCCAAATGTTTTTTATTTGGAATTGACATATAGCTGTAAATGATGGGGATCATCAATAAAGACAGCAAGAATATCATCATGATATTTATGGAAGCTACGATACCAAACTCTCGCAATAGACTGCTATTGGTTAGTGTAAACGTTGCAAAACCACATGCCGTAGTCATGTTGGTCATCAGCGTTGCATTACCAACTTTGGAGATAACACGCTGGAGCGAACGCGCCTGATTTCCGTGCTTCTTAATTTCATTTTGGTATTTATTGATTAAGAAAATACAATTAGGCACGCCTATTACAATGATTATAGGCGGAATAAGCGCTGTAAGTACTGTAATCTCAAAACCTAATAATCCAATAATTCCAAATGCCCACATGACTCCAATCACCACGATTGACATGGAGATAATCGTTGCCCGGTATGACCTGAAAAAAAAGAAGAAAATAAGGGTGGTAACCAAGGTAGCCATGACCACAAATAATCCTATTTCATCTAATATCATTTTGGCATTTAAGGTACGTATGTATGGCATGCCTGACACGCGAATATCAAGTCCAGTTTGCTTTTCAAATGCGGCTACTTTATCTGCCAATAGCTTGTCCACGAATTGTTGACGTGCACCGCTGTTGACCACTTCTGATTTTAGGTATACTGCTGTTTGAATAACATCTGTTTCTTGATTAAAAAGCAAGTCATCGTAAAGGGGTTGTTCTGTATAGAGCCATTTTTTTAGTGCGTTTGCTTGAGCTTGTGTCTTGGGCTGTTGGTATGGTATTGGCGCTACCTCAAAGACTTTTTTTCGGTCATCGCGTTTAAGTTGTGTAAGCCTTTTGATGTCAACAACATTGTCAATGCTAGGTGATGCTGCTAAACTATCACCTAGTGCAGCCCATGCGGCTAATTTATCAGGCTCAAAAAAAGCTTCATCTTGAACGCCAAGTACAACCATATTCCCTTCTTCACCAAAACGATCTAAAAATTCCTGATAAAAGGTATTAAAGAGATGATTGTCTGGGAGTAGGTTGGCTTCGGTAAAGCTAAAGCGTATGTTGCTCCACTGTGTGGAGAGCAATAAAGTTGTGCTCAAAATGGCCAACAAAAAAACAATACGATTGCGGAGGATAAGTCGCGCCACGCTTTCCCAAAAGCGTGTGTTAATCCATTTTATCATAGCAACTATATGTTCATAAACTGCCTAGACAGTCATGATTTCTTTTTCTTTAACCTGATATTTATCGTCGATAAGGGCAATAAATTTATCAGTAGCTTCCTGAACATCAACTTCAGCATTTTTGAGTTCATCTTCAGAGAGTTCTATTTTTTTGAGTTCTGTATTTGAGTCTTTTCGTGCATTTCGCACTCCAACTTTTGCGTGTTCCGCTTCTGCCTTTGCTAGCTTTACCAATTCACGGCGGCGTTCTTCAGTAAGTGGAGGTATACTAATGATAACAGACTCTCCATTATTCATGGGGTTAAAACCCAAATTGGCTATCATAATGGCTTTTTCAATTTCTGGAATAAGTGTTTTTTCCCAGGGTTGGACAGAAAGTGTTTGGCCGTCGGGTGTATTGATGTTGGCTACTTGACTAAGTGGTGTTTGTGAACCGTAATAATCTACTTTTACGGTTGACAACATCACAGGATTTGCCTTACCAGCACGAATATTAATAAATGACTTGTCTAGGTGGTCAAGTGCTTTATTCATAGCTTCTTCTGCCATTTCCATAATAAGATTTAATTCTTCCATGATTTAGAGATTTACCAATGTTCCAATCGATTCACCCATAACAACTTTTTTGAGGTTCCCAGACTTGTTCATATCAAAAACAATGATGGGGAGTTCATTTTCTTGACTCAGGGTAAATGCAGTAGAATCCATAACCTTTAAACCTTTGCTCAGCACGTCTTCAAAGGAAATATTATCAAACTTTTGGGCGGTCTTATCTTTTTCTGGATCTGCTGTGTAAATACCATCAACACGTGTTCCTTTGAGAATAACGTCGGCATTTACCTCAATAGCGCGCAGGACCGCTGCAGAGTCTGTGGTAAAAAATGGATTTCCAGTACCTGCGCCAAATATGACCACACGTCCTTTTTCTAGATGGCGTACAGCACGCCGTTTGATGTAAGGCTCAGCAATTGCTTCAATTTTTATGGCGGTTTGTAGTCGCGTAGGGACTTCTACA